>Ga0209668_10000510_pt1 | contig 15974 bp, 9 predicted proteins | sample FrelakmetPLP11PL_FD_187150 | JGI IMG/M metagenome (GOLD analysis project Ga0209668, IMG submission 187150) | Freshwater lake sediment microbial communities from the University of Notre Dame, USA, for methane emissions studies - PLP11 PL (SPAdes)... | ecosystem: Environmental > Aquatic >... | reverse complement strand
TGCTCGAAGCACGAACAGTTCGTTGGTCGTTTCGACCATCAGTGGCAACTCTCCAGTCAGAACCGGCTGCAGAGCTTCGAGTGAAGCGTTGACTTCAGGACGGGGCAGGGCGGGGTTGTTTCGAGCCGCTTGCCAAGCATCGCGATACCACTGAGCATCGTAAAACGTTTGACGGGCCAATGCGTAAGCGCCCATCGGAGAACCTGGGTACCCACCGGCACCGCCAACGGCACGCCGTCGTGCGTGTCGACGAGGGTGATCGCCTCCCACTCGTCGCCAGGCGAGAGGCGTCCGGCGGCCATCGAGGCCTGCTGCGCGTCGATCGACGCAATCATGGCGCGCATGACAGACCGGGGGCGCGTGAACACCCTCTCGTTGATGCGCTGAAGGAGGTACTCCCTCGGCGCCGACACGCCGGCAACCACGACGAAGGTGTGCTGATTGATGTTCCCCTTCTCCGGGAAGTCGTGGACTTCCACGGGATGGGCCAGCCGGAAGCGCGACGCGAGTCGGCTCGCCTGGGCAAGCGGGTACTCCTCGCTGTGCGTGAGCACCCTCGTCACTCGCCTCATGACCGGCCTCTCGCGGTCCCGCGAATCTTGCGACGGGTTCTGTTGGACGTGGTGGCTCATCTCGCGTCTTCGACCTCCGCCGGCCGGGGCGCGTCGAGCGCCCACTCCGCCTCCCGGATCGAGGCAGGCCTGTTCGCGCTCGCGCCAGACGAGTTCGCTGCCCGGGAAAGGATGCCGGTTCCCCGGCTTCTGCGCCAGCCGGAGTTCAGTGTAGCCGAAGTCGCGGGGTGAGCACCCGGCTCAGCGCGGCTGGACCGTGACCGGATCCAGGAACGGCATCATCGCGCGAAGCCGCGCGCCGACGCGTTCGATCGGATGTTCCTGTTCCTTCTGACGCATCGCGGAGAACGTCGGCCGCCCGGCCTCGTTTTCGGCAATCCAGCCGCGGGCGTAGGTACCGTTCCGGATGTCCGCGAGCATCTGGCGCATTTGCGCCCGCGTCGCATCGGTGACGATCCGGGGACCGCCCGTGTAGTCGCCATGCTCGGCGGTGTCGCTCACGGAATAGCGCATGTAGTTGAGCCCGCCGCGGTACATGAGGTCGACGATCAGTTTCAGTTCGTGGAGGCATTCGAAGTACGCAATCTCGGGCTGGTACCCCGCCTCGACGAGGGTGTCAAAGCCGGCTTTCACGAGCGCGCTGACTCCACCGCACAGCACGGCTTGCTCCCCGAACAGGTCGGTCTCGGTCTCTTCGGAGAACGTGGTCTCGATGACGCCGGCGCGGGTCACGCCGATGGCCTTTGCGTACGACAGGGCAAGCGCCCTCGCTGCCCCGCTCGCGTCCTGGTGAACGGCCACGAGGGCCGGCGTACCCGCCCCCTCGACGAAGACTTCCCTCACGCGGTGTCCCGGCGACTTGGGAGCCACCATGGCGACGTCCACGGCGTCCGGAGGGGTGATGGTCCCGAAGTGGATGTTGAACCCGTGGGCGAAGAAGAGTGCCTTCCCCGGCGCGAGGTGCGGCGCGATGGCGGACTCGTAGATGGCGGGCTGCTCGGTGTCCGGCGCCAGCAGCATGGTGACGTCCGCCCAGGACGCCGCGGCGGCGACCGACGTGATGGTCAGGCCCGCCGCGCGGGCCTTGTCTGCCGAGCGGCTGCCCGCGCGCAGCCCGACGCGCACCTCCACGCCGCTGTCAGCCAGGTTCATCGCATGAGCGTGGCCCTGGGATCCGAAGCCGATGATGGCGACCCTCTTCGATCGGATCAACCCGAGGTCGGCATCCTTGTCGTAGTACATCTGGCTCACGTCCGTGTCTCCTCGTTCGCTCCAGGGCCGCGGCCCTCAGGCCGCCAGGCCGTCTTCCGCCGCAGGCAGTTCGCCGTTCGCCGCGGCCGGTTCGACGACGCCCCGGCGCATCGCGAGACGCCCGGTCCGGGCCATCTCCAGGACGGTGTAGGGGCGCAGCACCTCGACGAGCCCATCGATCTTCTCCTCGGTGCCCGTGATCTCGATCACCATCGACGCCGGCGACACGTCGATCACGCGGGCGCGGAACACGTCCACGAGCTGCATGACCTGAGACCGCGTCTCCGGGGTCGCCGCGACCTTGATCATCGCGAGATCGCGGAACACCGACGGCTGTCCCGTCACAGTGTCCACGTGCAGCACGTTGACCAGCTTGTACAGGTGGGCCTCCATGCGGCGCGCGGCGTCCTCGTCGGTCTCCACGACGATGGTCATCCGGGACACTCCCGGCGTTTCAGTGTGTCCCACGGTCAGCGACTCGATGTTGAACGCGCGGCGGCGGAACACCTCGGTAACCCGGGTCAGCACCCCGGGTCGGTTCTCGGCCCGTACGATGTACGTGATGGTCATACGTCGGCTCCCGTTTCGGCGATGGGACTCGGGCGGCGGATCATGTCGTGGAGATCGCCGCCGGCGCGCACCATCGGATACACCGAGTCTTCCTCTTCGACCTTGAAGTCGATCACGACTGTCCCCCGGTGGTTGCGTGCCCGCCGGACGGCGGGGATGACGTCGGCGCGCCGGGTGACCGATATCGACGTCAGTCCGTACGCGGCGGCCAGCCTGCAGAAGTCCGGGTTGACAAGCGGGGTCGCCGCGTAACGCCGCCCATAGAAGAACTCCTGCAGCTGCCGGACCATGCCCAGATAACCGTTGTCGATGATGGCGACGTTGATGTCCACCGACTCCTGGACAATCGTCCCCAGCTCGGCCATGGTCATCTGGAACCCGCCGTCTCCGACAACCGCCCACACCTCCGCGTCCGGGCGCGCGATCTTGGCGCCGATCGCCGCCGGCAGCGCGAACCCCATCGTTCCCAGCCCGCCGGACGTGATCAGGGAGCGGGGTGCCTCGTGCCGGTAGTACTGGGCCTCCCACATCTGGTGCTGGCCCACGTCGGTGACGACCACCGGGTTCCCCGCCGTCTCGTGCCACAGGTCCTGGATGACATGCGCGGCGTACAGGTGACCATCGTCGGGGAGGTTCGTGATGTCGCGGACGGCCGCATCGCCCTTGATCGCGCGGATATGGCCCAGCCACGCCGACCGATCGGCCGCGGCCACGCGGGGTACAATCCTGTCGAGAACGTCGCGCAGGTCGCCCACGAGCGCCACGTCGGCCTTCACGTTCTTCCCGATCTCGCTCGGATCGATCTCGACGTGGATCTTCCTCGCGAGGGGCGCGTAGGTCTTCGGGTTGCCGGTGACGCGATCGTCGAACCGCATGCCGAATGCCAGCAGCAGGTCCGCCTCCTGGATCGCCGTGTTCACCCAGGCCTCCCCGTGCATGCCCATCATGCCGAGGTTCAGCGGGTGGCTGGCCGGAAAGCCTCCGATGCCAAGAAGCGTCATGGCGACCGGGATCCGGGCGCGCTCGGCCAGGTCGCGAACGACGCCGGCCGCGCCCGAGTGGATCACGCCGTGACCGGCCAGAATGATGGGGCGAGCCGCGCCGTTGATCAGGTCGAGCGCCTGCTGAATCGCCTCGGGCCGGGGCGTATGCGTCGGCCGGTAGCCCGGCAGCTTCGGGTCGGGCGGCCAGACGAACGCGCAGTTGGCCCGCTGCGCGTCCTTGGTGATGTCGACCAGCACGGGTCCTGGTCGCCCGGACCGCGCGATGTACAGCGCCTCGCGAATCGTCGGGGCGACATCCTCGGGCCTGGTGACCAGGTAGTTGTGCTTGGTCACCGGCAGCGTAATGCCCGTGATGTCGATTTCCTGGAAGGCATCGGACCCGATGAGTCCGCTTTCGACCTGTCCCGTGATGCAGACAACAGGCGACGAGTCCATCATCGCCGTCGCGATACCCGTCACCATGTTGGTGGCGCCCGGTCCGGATGTCGCCAGAGCCACGCCGACCCGTCCGGACGCCCGTGCATAGCCGTCGGCCATGTGCACGGCGCTCTGCTCGTGGCGGACGAGGATATGCCGCACCGGGTAGTCGAGCATGGCGTCGTACGCGGGCAGGATGGCCCCTCCCGGGTATCCGAACACCACCTCGACGCCCTCGCGCACGAGGCATTCCCAGAGAATCTGCGCGCCCGTCAACATCGCGGCCTACCCCGTCACCGCGCCTGTCGAGGCGGCTGAGACGAGCCGTGCGTACTTGCCCATCACGCCGGCCGTGTACCGGGGCGCCGGAGGCCGCCATGTCGCGAGGCGGACGGCGATGTCATCGGCACTCACTTCCAGATCCAGCCGGCGTCGTTCGAGATCGAACACAATGATGTCGCCGTCGTGAACGGCGGCGATGGGACCACCATCGATCGCCTCGGGTGACACGTGTCCGGCCATCAGTCCGCGGGTGGCGCCCGAGAACCTTCCGTCGGTGAGCAACGCCACGGAGTCGCCCAGGCCGGCGCCCTGAATGGCCGCCGTGACACCCAGCATCTCGCGCATGCCCGGTCCGCCCCGCGGCCCCTCGTAGCGGATCACCACGACGTCGCCGGCATGGATCCGTCCGTGCTGCACGGCATCGAACGCGGCTTCCTCGCTGTCGAACACGCGCGCCGGCCCGCGATGAAACCGCTGGTCGTGGCCGGCCACCTTCAGGACGGCGCCATCGGGCGCAAGCGATCCGCGCAGAATGACAAGCCCGCCGGTGGGTTTGATCGGCCTGTTGCCGGGGCGCACGACGTCCTGCCCCGGCGTCTCGACGATGTCGGCAGCTTCCTCGCCGATCGTGCGGCCGGTGACCGTCGGCGCATCGCGGTGCAGCAGACCCAGATCCAACAACCGCCGGGCCACGAGCGGAATGCCGCCGGCCTTGTGGAGGTCGACCGCCACGAACCGCCCGCCCGGCTTGAGGTCGGCCAGCAGCGGGATCCGATCGCTGATGGGGTTGAAGTCGTCGATGTCCAGAGGCACGCCGGCTTCTCTCGCGATCGCGAGGAGATGGAGGACAGCGTTGGTCGATCCGCCCGTCGCGACGACGCCGGCAAACGCATTCTCGATGGCCGGTCTCGTCAGGATGCTGCTGGGCACCACCCCCCGTCGCAGCAGGTCCATGACGAGGTGGCCGGCGCGGCGTGCCGCCGGGTCCTTGCCCGCGGCCATGGCGGGAATCCCGGCGCTTCCCATGGGCGCGATGCCAAGGAACTCGCAGGCGGTCGCCATGGTGTTCGCGGTGAATTGCCCGCCGCAGGCACCTGCGCCGGGGCAGGCGCTGTCCTCCAGTTCCCGGAGGTCCTCGTCCGACAGGTGCCCCGCCGCGTGCGCCCCGACGGCTTCAAAGACGTCCTGGATGGTGACATCGCGGCCGCGGAACGACCCGGCATTGATGGAGCCGCCGTAGAACACGAGTCCAGGGATATCCAGGCGCGCGAGGGACATGACGGCAGCGGGGATAGTCTTGTCGCACCCGCAGAGGACGACCAGGGCATCGAGGTGGTGACCGCGGGTGCACAACTCGATCGAGTCGGTGATGACCTCCCGGCTGACGAGCGAGGTCCGCATCCCTTCCGCGCCCATCGTGATCCCGTCCGAGATCGCGATGGTGTTGAACTCGAGGGGTGTGCCGCCCGCTTCGCGCACCCCTGCCTTCACCTCGTCGGCGAGCCGGCGGAGGTGAAAATTGCAGGGCCCGATCTCGATCCAGGTGTTCGCGATACCGACCAGCGGGCGCGCCAGGTCATCGTCGGTAAGACCGGTGGCCTTGAGCATGGCGCGGGCGGGGGCCCGGGACGGCCCGTCGACGATGGCGGCCGAGCGGTGGCGCAACGGTGCCGGTCCCTGGGGCCTCGTGTGGGACGCGGGGTGCGGGGGAACGTCAGGAGGCATCGGCATACCGGAGTCCACGATCAGGCTTGGCAAGCTGTCCAGTCAATCTAATAATTATTACAACATCATTAGACATTTTTATACATGCGCCGCCGTAGTATCATGCCCGGGACCCGACAGATCGGCGCAGGCAGGACAGGGCTTCGACGACGTGATGTACCTGGACGCGCGGCAGACGACGTTCGTGACCGAAACGAGCGGCGCCAACCTCTTCGTCCTGCATCGAAACGGAAAGCTGATCACTCCGCCGCTCGACGATCAGATCCTGGCTGGCGTCACCCGGAACTCCGTCATCGTCGTTGCCCGCGAACTGCTCGGTCTGACCGTCGAGGAGCGCCCGACATCGATCGACGAGCTGTGTGACAGCGCTGTCGGAGTCATCTGCACCGGCACCGCGTGGACCGTCAGGAGCGTTCGCGAGAGTGCGCATCGCGACCGCACGGTCCGCTTCGACCAGCAGGACCTGCGAGCGCAGCTCTGGGAGATCATCTATGGCGTCCAGACCGGCCGCCGCAACGATCCGTTTGGATGGACCCGCGAGGTCCGTCAGAGCTGAAGCTCCGGGGCCGTCGGTGACCCCGGATTCCTTTCTGGTGTTGTTCCAGGTGAAGACCCATGGACCGACTTGACGATCTCCGTCAGGAAATCGACGGGGTGGACGGACAGATTCTGGATGCTCTGGCCCGCCGGCGCCAACTGGCGGCCCGGGTGATTGCGGCAAAGGACGAACGAGGCGGGCCGTTGCGGGACGCGCTCCGGGAGGAGCGGCTCCTGGCGACGCTCATCACGCTCGGCCGAGACAAGGGCCTCGATTCGCATTTTGTGACACGGGTCTTCCACGAGATCATCGACGACTCGGTTCGCTCGCAGCAGCTCCACCTCATGCCCGAGTACGCGGAGGCGGAGTTGAAGACCGTTGCCTTCCAGGGCATTGAAGGCGCGTACAGCGAGCTTGCCGGGCGCAGGTTCTTCGCTGCCTCGGTCGATCGGTCGGTGTTTGCCGGGTTTTCCACGTTCGAGCAGGTGGTCGAGGCCGTCGAGGACGGCACCGCCGATTTCGGGATGCTACCCGTCGAGAACACCACCGCGGGGAGCATCAACGACGTCTACGACCTCCTGTCCTGCGCCCAGTTGTCCCTCGTGGGCGAAGAAGTGCTGCGCGTCGAGCATTGCCTGCTGGCGGTGGACGACGTGCCGCTGACGTCGTTGCGCCGGGTGCTGTCCCACCCGCAGGCCCTTGCGCAATGTATGAAGTTCCTGGCCAAACTGCCCGGTTGTGAAGCACAGCCCTACACCGACACGGCGATGGCCGTGCGCCTCGTGAAGGAGCATCAAGACCCGACGTGGGCAGCGATAGCCAGCGAGGACGCCGGCCGGCGGTACGGCCTGAGAATCCTGAGGCGCAACGTCGAGGACCAGCAGCACAACTACACGCGGTTCGTCGTCGTCGCCAGGAGCCCGCTGAAAGTGGACCAGCGGATCCCGTGCAAGACGTCCGTGGTCATGACGACGTCCCACGAGGAAGGCTCGCTGCTGCACGCCCTGAGCATCCTCCACGAGTACACGATCAACCTCACCAAGCTCGAGAGCCGGCCGATCCCGGGCATGCCGTTCCAATACCTGTTCTACATCGACTTCGAGGGCAACACCGCCGATGCCCGGATCCAGGAGGCGCTGGGTCGTCTGCGTACGGCGACAACCTCGCTGAAGGTGCTGGGGAGCTACCCGAGCCGACACCGCGCGAAGACGCCGCCGCGGGTGCAGGCGCTCGTGAGCGAGCCGCCGGCAGCGCCGGAGCCGCCACCGGAGCCGGAGGCGCCGGACACGCCGAAGGTCTCGTACCGCCTGGCAAGCCGCCAGCATCACCCGGAGGACACCGTCATCGATGTCCGCGGCGTCAAGATCGGCGGCGCGCAGTTCGTCGTCATCGGTGGTCCGTGCGCGGTCGAGTCGCGCGAGCAGATCTTCCAGTGCGCGCGGGCCGTCAAGGAGAGCGGCGGCGCCATGCTTCGCGGCGGATGCTTCAAGCCGCGCACGTCGCCCTACAGCTTCCAGGGGCTTGGCTTCGACGCCCTCGAGATGCTCGCCGCGGCCGGGCGGGAGTACGACCTGCCCATCGTGACGGAGGTGCTGTCGCCGCAGGATGTCGAAACGGTCGCGCGCCTCGCAGACGTGCTGCAGGTCGGCGCGCGCAACATGCAGAATTTCAGCCTGCTCGCCGAGGCCGGCCGCGTGAACAGGCCGGTCCTGCTGAAACGCGGCATGATGTCAACCATGGACGAGTTCCTGAATGCGGCCGAGTACATCCTCGATCGCGGCAACCACCAGGTGATTCTCTGCGAACGGGGAATCCGCACGTTCGAGACCGCCACGCGAAGCACCCTCGACCTCGGGTCGATTCCCCTGCTCAAGCGCCTGACGCACCTGCCCATCATGGTGGACCCATCGCATGCGGCCGGACGACGCGATCTCGTCATACCGCTGGCGCTGGCGTCTCACGCCGTCGGGCCGCACGGACTCATCGTCGAGATCCACCCGGACCCGGAGAAGGCGCTGAGCGACGGCCTGCAGGCCCTGCGGTTCTCGGACTTCTCGGAGCTGTTGGCCCGGATCTACCGGCGGTAGAGGCCGCATCAGCGGGGTGCCGACAGCCACAAGAACAGGGACGATGTCGCCCCAATACGCTGCTGAAGCGCGAGGCGCCTCCGATTCTTCGATCGATCGCGGGCAGTCTACCCGACCGGCGGTGCCGCCGCAACGGGGCAGCGCGCCGCAACTCACAAAGCCTGGACGAGGAAGAGCATCCAGCTCGGGGCGCCCACCCGCGCCACCTGCAGAAGCGTGTGGTCTCCTCGGATCACACCCGCGGCCCTGATCGCAGCGCGGCTCCAGCTGACGATTACCTGACGACCTCGTACGTACAGGCGAACGACGCGGCCGCCACGCGGTACGTGTCGCCGGGGTTCTCGGGGTCCTGCACGATCGCGTCGCCGGGCTTCGCCACCATCCGCTCCCCCCAGGGCGCGGTGAAGGCGAACTCGCCGTGCGCCGGCGTCAGCACCATGAAGCGCATCGCCTTGCCGACCGGCCGGTGCTCCTGCCAGCCGTCAGGCCCCGGGGCCGTGCCGGTGGGCTGGTAGCGGCCAGTGAACTTGGCCCCGTCCACGAGGTACTCCTCGTTGCCCGTGGCCTGGCAACGGTTGCGCACGACCCAGTCGCCGGGCTTGGCCGGAGGGCTCTGCGTCTCCTTCCCTTCACCCGCAATCACCGTCACCACCACCTCGCCGGGCTTCGCGGGCCGCGCGTCCACGAGCTTCGTCTTCTTCGCCGTCCGGACGAGCCCGGCCGCCCCGGCGCTGTTCACGAGCGCGCGGACCTCGTCCAGTGTCTTGTCCTGCGTGGACGATCGGGCCGGTTGGTTGATCGTCAGCACCCCAAGCATTGCCGTCAGCACCACGACCCCCGACATGCTTCCCCCGCTAGCGTCCGGCGATCTTTGCCGTGACCTGGTTCGACTTGCCGCCCTCCTCCATGTTCGAGGCCAGCGGCCGCACCACCCAGTAGTAGGTTGCGCCCACCGTGAGGTTCCGGTCGAGGTAGAGCAATTGCGTGCCCGGCACCTGCGCGAGTTTGACGTACGGGCCGCCCGTCGTCGTGCCGCGGTAGACTGCGTAACCGGCCACGTTCACGTTCGTCCAGTTCAGCTGCACCTGCTTCCCGGCGGCCCGAGCCGTGAGGACCGGCGGCGTGATGGCGTTCGCCACCGCGAACAGCAGGGCGGTGCCGTCACCGAGGACCGGCGCATCGACGCTCCACTGCAGCTGCTGGTTGTTGCCTGGCGCGCCGGCGTTGCGAATCCCAATCGTCGCCTGCGCCCCGTTGCTCGCGGGGTTGCCCGAGCCGAGGCCCACGGTCTTGTATTGGTACAGGATCGTATTGGCCCCTTCCGCCAGCACCACCTGGAACGTGACCGCGTTCTGCGACCCCTGGGGGATCCCGTTCTGCCACTGCACCACGAACTTCCGCGCGCCGGCCGCGCCCAGCGCCTGGTAGAACACCGCGCCCGCCCCCGACTGGTCGAAGGTCAGGTCGCTCCAGAACGGAAGGACGGCCGGCCAGTCGTTGGCGGTCGTCGTGTTGGTCAGGTCTGTGTGCGCGAAGTCGAGCACGTCGGCGCACGCGCTCGCGGCAGTGACAAAGTACAGGGCCCCGTTCGTGCTGGCGCACACCGTCGTGTACGCCTGCCCGTAGAACGTGAACGCGAACGGCAACGTCAACGCCACCAGGCCGTCGTCGGTGCCCGACAGCACGCTGGCGCCGCCGCTCGCCCCTGACACGTCGATGAAGCTGTAGACGGTGGCGTCGGTGGCCACGTAGCCGCCTCCATCCGGTCCCTTGACAGCCGCGTGCACGACCACGCCGATGAGCAGCCCGGCCAGCACGGCGAGGCCGAATCGCGTGACCTGAGGTGTGGAGTAACGCATGGTGCCCCTCCGCGGGAATACTGGTGTCATCGTCCTCACCATGACCGCTGTTTGACGGTGAAGAACTGTCCGCCGAACGTGATCGTCGCAATTCGCACCGCCAGGTTCAGCGAGTCGAACTTCGACACCGTGTACGGCTGGGTGAAGATGTTGAGATCCGGCCCGCTCAACGCGCCGAGCGTGACGATGGTGGGTTGCGTCGTGCCCACGACGGGCACACAGCCCAGGGCGCCCTGAGAGGCGAACACGTTGCCAGTGCCGCCCGCCGCGCCGAAGACGGCGCCATACGCGTGGAGGCTGTACGCGCACGCGCCCCCGTTCTGGATGATTTTGAACGTGCGGTCCCCGAGTTGAATCGTGCCCGTGCGCGCGTACCCCGTTTCGTTGGGCGCCACCGTGAACTCGATGGTGCCAGCGGCCCCGTCGAACGTCGTGTTCACGGCGATCCAGCCGGCATAGCTGACGGCTATCGGCGTGCACCCGCCGCTCGCCGCCGTGAAGCCCACGCTGCCGGTCGTGCCCTCCGACGCCACCGTGGTTCCCGACGCCCCCAACGTGTAGTCGCACGGCGCGCCGGCCTGCGTCACCGTGTACGGGAGACCGGCGATGGTGAGCGTGCCCACCCGCGGGAGGGGGTTGGCGTTGGGCACCGCCACGAACTGCACGCTCGACGAGCCCGCGCTCCCCGACGCGGCGATGGTCAGCCAGTCGGGGGTGTTGGTCGTGGCCGTCCAGTTGCACGGCCCTGGCGCGACCACGCCAACCGTCCCGAACCCGCCCGTCGCCGGGACCGTGCCCGTCGCGGACTGAAGCAGATACGTGCAGGTCGTACCGGCCTGCGAGACGGTGACGGTCTGCCCCGCCACGCTGAGCGCAGCGCTGCGCGCTGCGGTAGACGCGGCATTCGACGCCACACTGACCGTGACCGTCCCGTTGCCCATGCCCGACGCCGGCGACACCATGGCCCAGGCGGCCCCGCTCGACGCCGTCCAGCCGCAGTTCGCCCCGTTCGCCGTCACCAGGATCGTTCCGCTGGCCGCCGACGTGCCGTAGGGACTCCCGAGGCCCGACGTGCCAAGCGTGACGCTGCACGCCAGCGCCTCCTGCGTAATCTGTAGTTTCTGCCCGTTGATCGTCAGCGCCGCGGCGCGGCCGACCGTGGTCGAGTTCGGTGACACCTTGTATACCACCGAGCCCGGGCCGCTGCCGGAGCCACCCGACGTGACCGTGATCCAGGCCGCGCCCGGCTCCGCGGTGTACGCGCACCCAGCCGGCGTGGTCACCTCCACCGCGCGGCTGTCTCCGCTCGCCGGGACGCTCGCGTCATATGGGCTCAGGCTCACCGTGCAGTCGGCCCCGGCCTGATTGACCGTCAGCGTCTTCCCGGCAATCGTAGCCGTCAGGGCGCGAGGCGCCGGCAGGGCATTCGCCGGAATCGTGACGGTGACGCTCGTCGATCCCGTGCCGAACGCCGGCGTCACATCCAGACCCGCCGCCGCCCAGGCGCACGTTCCGTCGGACGCCGTCATCGCGATGGAGGCCGTCCCTCCCGCGGCGGGGGCGGCCAGGGTCGCGGGTGTCAGCGCATACGAGCAACCCACGAGCCCAAACTGCGTAATCGTGAAGGCGATGCCGCCCACCGTGATCGTCCCCGACCGCTCGGTCGGACCTCCGTTGGCCGTGAGATTGTACGTAATCGTTGCCGGCCCGTTGCCGCTGACGGCGCCGGAAATGGCGATCCAACTCGAGTCGGAGACTGCCGCTGACCAGGCACACCACGCCCCAGTCGAGACGGTGAAGGTGTAGGTTCCGGCGATGGCCGGCGCACTTCCGCCGGCCGCCGACAGCGTGTACGTGCACGGCGGCGGTTGCGCCACGGTCAGCGTCACCGGCACCCAGTCGAAGCCGTTGGCTGAATCCGGGGCGCTCACGCCCAGCAAGCCGGTGTAGGTGCCCAGCGCCAGAGCCTCGACATGCAGACCGAGTTGCAGCGTCGTGGGCGCGGTGCCAGAACCCGCCGACAGCGTCGCCCCTGGCAGCCCCAGCAGCGCCGCCGTGAACGCCTGCGCGCCGCTCGTCGCGTCAACGGTAACCGGGACCGGGGCCGGCGCCGGGAGGCCCAGCTCGTAGTACACCTGGATCGGCTTGGGCCTCAGGCTCACGGCGGGCGCTTCGCCAAGGGCGTTGTCGATGGTGATCCCGTAGCTCTTGGCCAAGCTGTTGCCGCCCGCATCCGTCACTGTCAGCCGCAACGTGAAGTTGCCCGCATGCGTCGGGGTGCCTGACAGCAGGCCGGCCGGATCGAACGAGAGGCCAGGCGGCAGATCGGAGGACCGCGAGAGTTGAATGGTGTACGGAGAGGTCCCCCCTGAGGGTTGGAAGGTGACCAGCGGATACGCGTCGCCGACGCGCCCGGACCGCAGCGCATCCGGCGTCAACGTCAGGGTCGAGACGACGAGCGTCGATGTCGTCGTGAGCGACTGCCCGCCGGCGTCGGTGACAACGAACGTGATGCTGGAGACCCCCGCCGTCGTCGGGACGCCGCTCAGATAGGTGGGCACGCCGTTGTCGCCCGCCAGGATCTCCAGACCCGGCGGCAGCGTGGAGCCTGGCGCCGGCGCCCACGAGAACGGCGCCGTGCCGCCCCGCAGACTGCTGTCGAGGGCGAAGCCGTAGGGCACGCCGACCGACGCGTCATCGAGCGCCGTCGATGGCCTCGACAACGGAGCGGCCGAGCCTGCCGAGGAAACCAGCAGCGTCATCGAGTAATTCGACGACACGGATCCGGCCGCATCGGTGATGACGGGCGTGATCGCGTAGCTCCCGATCCCCTGCGGCGTGCCGGAGATTACGCCATCGGCGCTCAAGGCCAGCCCAGGCGGCAGCGGCGAGAACGGCGACACCGCGAAGGTATAGGGTGGCGTACCGCCGGCCGCCTCGAGCCTCATGGAGTAGAAGGCGCCCACGTGTCCGGCGGTCAGATTGACGATCGACGAGACGCCGACCCGCGGCGACACCAGTTGCATCGGGGCCACACTGTACGTGAGCGTCTGATCCGCGTAGTTCGCCGCGTTGGCCGCGTCGGTCGCCCGCAGTGTGTATGCGTAGGAGCCGGGCTGCGTCGGAGCGCCTGCCAGTTGTGTGGACCCCGCCACCGTTCCGGGCACGAGCGCCACGCCAGGCGGCAGGCTGCCGCCGGCCACCGACCACGTGTAGGCAGACACTGCACCCGTCCTGTCGTATGCAGACAGCGTCTGCAGCGCCCGTCCGCTGCCGACCCACGCGGAGGGGTTCCATCCAGAAACCTGGAGACCGGACGCGGTGTACACGTCGCAGAAGGAGTTGACGGAATACCGTCGTCCACTCGAATCCTCTGCCTGGAGCGTAAAGAGGTAGTACCCGGTGCGCAGAGGCGTACCGGAGATGAGCCCGTCGCTGGACAGCTGGAGGCCCGGTGGCAGCATGTCGTAATCGGCAGAGCGCGGCCGCATCGTGAACGTGTAGGGAGGCGTGCCGCCTACGGCCGTGAACTGCTGCGCATACGGCACATCCACCGTGGCGGTTCGGGGTGAGCCCGGGAGGATGGCGACAGGCGTGACGTTCACGGTGAACGTCCGCCGCAGTTGCGCACCGGCGGTATCGATCGCAACCAGGTCGAAGCTGAACTCGCCGACCGTCTGGGGCACACCGGTCAGCACTGTCGTCCCCGGCGGGTAGCTCGAGGTCGCAGGCAGGGATGCCCCGGCCAGCAACTGCAACCCAAGAGGCAGGCTCGAACCTGGCGCAACCTCCCAGGCGACGGGCGGCGCCCCACCCGCGGTGGACAGGGTCCTGCTCAACCGCTGCCCGACGGTCGCATCGAAGGTCGTAGAGGCCAGCGCGAAGCTCAACAGGGATGGAACCGGATCGACGACGTGCAGCGTGAAGGTCCGTGCGAAGGCCACGACGCCATCATTCGCCGTGACGGTCACCGTGTATCTGCCCGCGAACGTCGGCGTGCCGCCGAGCGTGCCAGCCGGCGAGAGCGCCAGTCCCGAACTCGTAGACAGGCCCGTGGCAGACCAGACCGGCGACGCACTCCCGCCCGCCGACGTGAACGTGTACGTGTACGGAACACCGGTGGTGGCATCGGGCAGAATGCCCGCGTCCGGGATCGAAATGCCGGACACGCGCAGCGCATACGTGGAACTGGTGCTGAGCCCGGTGGGTCCATCGGTGGCCACGAGCACGAAGGTATAGGTTCCGACCAGCGTGGGAGCGCCGCCGAGCGCACTGGCTCCCAGCGTCAGCCCGGGAGGCAGCGTGGAGGTCGGGCCAACCGACCAGGCAACCGCGCCGCCAGTGGTCGTCAGCGGGTAGGAGTAGGGCCGGCCGACGGAGGCGTCCGGGAGACTCGTGCCCGTGAAGAGCATGGTGAAGGGCACCACCGTCAGGGTCATCGTCCGCACGCCGAAGTTCCCGGCCGAGTCGTCGACGCGCAGCGTGATCGTAGACGCGCCCGGGGCCTGCGGGATGCCGGCAAGCACGGCACTGGCCGTCGTCGAGAAGAGCGCACTCCCGGTCTCCAGCGCGAAGCCGGGCGGCAGCGGGGTCAGCGCCGTCACCGCATACGGCGGCGTGCCGCCGCTCGGGGTGATGCTGGCGCTGAAGCTCGCGCCCTGCTGCACGGTGCTCGAGCTGAGACTGAACGACACCGCGGCCGACGTCCCCGAGCTGATGTTGAACGTCTCGGTGAAGGTCGTGAAATTGCCCGCGTCGTCGGCGACCGTGAACGGCGTCGAGAAGAAGCCGGTGTTGGCAGGGATCCCGCTGACGAGGCCCGTCGCGGGATCGACCGCGAGGCCGGGCGGCAACGCGCCGCCGGGGGTCCATGTGTAACGGCCGGTGCCACCGATCGCGAGCAGCGGCTGCGTGTACGGTGTGCCGTACACCAGAGGAGGATTCGCAATGACACCCGAAGTCGGGGGAAGACTGAAGTACTGGACCGAGAGTGCCGTGACGTTCCAGCTGAACGCCCGGGTCACGGTCGTCCCGGCCGCGTCCATCACGGCGAGCGTGAAGTCGAACACGCCGACTTCGCCCGCGCGGCCGAAGAGGTAGGTCGATCCCGGCGCGTAGCTGTACGACAGCGTCTCACCGGGTCCCCTCAGTCCGACCCCGAGAGGAAGCGTGCCGGAAGTCACCGACCAGGTATAGGGAGCGGTGCCTCCCCGCGCCACTAGTCTCGTCCCCACGCTCGAGCCCACGATGGTCGGGCCGAGCGTCGTCAGGCTGATCGTCAACGGCTGCGGCGCGGCCGGGTCCACGACCAAGGCCAGGTACTTCTGAACCGTCCCATTCGATCCGGCCGCCTGCACCTGGAAGAAGGTATCCGTGGAGGACGTCGGCGTGCCGGACAGGACACCAGCCGAGTTCAGCGAGAGCCCCGGGGCTGGCGTGCCAGAGATGGTCCAGACGCAGCCGCTTCCGCAGCCCGGCGCGTCGAGCGTCTGGCTGTAGGCGACGCCCACGGTCGCCCGGGGCAGCTCGCCAGCGGTCGTAATCGCGAAGGGATCGACGGTGAACGTGAAGCTGATCGACAGCGACTTCGATGTCGCCACATCGGTCACAACGACACTCGCGAACGTCGACCCGGCCGCAGTCGGAATGCCCGAGACTCGGCCGGACGC
>Ga0209668_10000508_pt1 | contig 16006 bp, 14 predicted proteins | sample FrelakmetPLP11PL_FD_187150 | JGI IMG/M metagenome (GOLD analysis project Ga0209668, IMG submission 187150) | Freshwater lake sediment microbial communities from the University of Notre Dame, USA, for methane emissions studies - PLP11 PL (SPAdes)... | ecosystem: Environmental > Aquatic >... | reverse complement strand
CTCAAATAAAATTTATATAAACGAAAAATATTTGCAAATAATGTTTAAAAAAATAAAAGTACACGAAGAACTTCTTTTACACTCTGCGACCCGGGTACCGGGCGGGCCGATTCTCGGTCCGAAGGATTCTACTCGGACAGAAGCCACTCCGTGTACCTCGAAGCCTCCGAAGGAGAGTGGAACAGAGGGTAACGGGCGGGCGGGCCAAGAAACAACCGATACGACTGGAGAAGATGCCGACATTTCTTCCGATCAAGACTCCTCCTACGGAGGTATTAAAACTAAAAAATGTAACATACTTTAATACCGCTAAGTTAGAGATACATATTTTTTTAAAATATTTCCAACTTCCAATTTTTTGTTTTCCGGAAGAGAAGTATAATTCATATTTGTATAACTCAATACAGCTGGATATGTGTTTTCATTAAATTTAAAATTTTTGTATTCTATATATGAAATACGACTTAGATCATCGTAAATTACAAACCTATTATTTTCATTATCAAGAGAGTAACATATCCAATGACCAGTGTTTATAGGCCCTTTTTTAACTGCAATTGCTGTTAAAACGAAAGTATTTCCACCTATATCAATCGTATTTTCCAATTTGAAATTTTTATTATAATTTATTGAATATTTTGTTTTGTTAGTGTAATTAATATCTATAAGAAGATAAGGTTTACTATACTCAAATTTAAATATTTTACTTCTAACTATTTTAAACATTTTTGACTCATATGGATCCAATTTTTCTGGAACAAAATTGGTTTGGAAATAATCTTTTATGCTTATATTTTCTGAAGGATTTATTCTGAATATTAACTCATTTTCAAATTTATTTATATTTCCTACATCAATAAGCTCTCTATAATTTCTATTTGCTTCAATAAATTTGTTTAAATCATGGTCATAAGAAATATCGTTTAATTTTGTTAAATTTTTTATCGGCGGATTTATGTTAAAAATACCCGATAAATTCACATAAAAATTTTCATCAATGTAATCATACTTTTTTTTATCCAATAATAAATATAACTTTTTATTACTTCTAAATGGAACTAGGTATTTGGTTAATTTATTTTCATAATAACCAATTAAAGATTCTTTAGATTTTAAGCCACTGCGTAGTCCTATAACAGTTTTATTAATTGTTGAAATATAACCACAAAAAAGACCATCTTTAAATTCCTTCGGTAAAATATCTATAAAATCCACAATGTTTTTCCTAGCATCATCCATTTCATTTTTTCTATATGATTTTGTATTTATCAAACAAGTAGTTGTTATATTAGTTAAAGTTGGGCGTTTATTAATATCATAATTTTGTGTCAAATACATTTTAAAGAATTTTAAGATTGGATTCAGTTCTATATTTGTTGCTGTTAGACAATTTCCCAAAAGTGTCAATGATGAAATAAACCATATTGACGACGAGATCCAGCACGTGTTTCCTATATTTCTATAATTAAGTTTATAATGGTTCGGCAATGTTGTAAAAAAATAGTTCAATTCTTTTGATGTTTCTCGGCTTTGATAAAATTTGGAAATATATAAAATTAATTGAAGTACATAATTTGGAATATTCAAAAGTCTTGAATAATCCATTGTTTTTGTACACAAAGTTTCGTTAATTATTTTTTTATATTTATTATAATTCATTTATTATATAAATTAAACGAAAAGTTTAATTTATATATTATCCAATAATACGTTAACCAGTATACAGATATGATTAAGTCCTTTTTCTATTGGTCGCCGTAGACGGAGATCTAGATCTTTTTCCATTGGACAGCGGAGCTGCCCGCAGCTCCGCTGTGGACCTCGACTTCGGTGAAGACGGCCGCATAGCGGTCGAAGAGGTTCGCGGCTTCGCCGGGGACCTTCTTTTATTGGGAAGCGGCTTCATCGGGGACCTTCTTCGAGGGGACTTCTTTAGCACACGGCCCCATTTGGGTAGCGCCGCCTCCTTCGACTTCGCACCGAGAATCGGCCCGCCTGGGTAACGGGTCGCAGATGCCGGCGTATTATTTTTCATTATACCGAACCTAGAACTTTTATATTTATTAACAAATGGACTCCGTGTACCTCTTTGAGGTACACGGCGTGGACCTCGAAGAGGCCCGCGGCTTTGCCGTGGAAAAGATGAAGATACAGAAGTTGTATCCCAATCACTATCTTCATTTGCAATTTGTATGTTTTGAGTAAGAGTTGAAATTTGTAAATCTTTTTCGTTTATTATTTCTTTAAATTTAGAACAATCATTTTCATTTTTTCTATTTTTAAAAATTCCAGAATTTGGATTGAATAAATTCTTATGAATTGTGTTGCTGTTAATAGTTGCATCTGGAAGAGAAGAATCACTCGCAAGTGTAGTTGCTATACTGGCTATCATATATGAATAAGATCTATATGGAAATTTCATACATGAACTTGGATGAGGGAAGGTAGGTGCCGTTCGCGTTACTGTTTTTGTTATATCATTTATAATTAAGAAAATTTTTGTTAACATAAAAACTTTAGTTGCACTTGTACTTATTATAGTGGTTAAATAATCAATTGTATTATAATTTGCGCCCAAAGAATACTCATACATTATAAGATTAATAATAAAATAGGTGAAATCGAATCCTTCTCTAATTGAATTACAATAAGAATTTGCATTACAATCCAAGTTTAGAATATCATTTATACCAAGAACGCTTGAATATGCCCTGTCAAAATCGTAAATCATAGCCTTTATAGAACATTCAAACTTAATGGATGAATATGAATCAGTATCATATTGAAATATTCTTTCCAGTGGATCAAGAGCTGTTGAAAGTCTTACATTTCCAAGATGAAGATCGTTATGGACAACTCTACTCAAGTGCATAGCATAACATCCACAACATATTTGAAATATTATTTTTTTTAAATCTTCAGTGGGGCCGGTAGACCCGGTCGGTCTATTTGTTTTGTACCAATCTGCAAATGAAATACCAGTTCTATATTCGGATATAACACATCCTATAGAAAATGAATCTATGCTGTTTCCCAAAGATACCATATCAGCAATAGTTACTCCTGATGGTAAAAGATTTGTGTTGTCAGTTAGACTTGGTCTATTTGATATTCCACGTAAAATATATTGAAAATTTCTTCTAAAATTTTTTTTTGCTAGAACTACACCAGTATTTTTTGACAATAAATTTGATATAAGATCTACATTACAAGAACTGCTTGATCCGAGACATCTTACAAAATTTGTACATATTTTTTCATCTATTAATATTCTTATTATATCTCTGTATATCATCAATTCATAATTTAGAGCCTTATTTCGCATAATAAAATTAGCTAGATACTGTGACGGGAGAGTCTTTGATATATAATTTCTAATTTCCATATCGTCGTTAATCCAAAATTTCATAAATACTTGCTTATTATTAAAAGATTCATTTTGATATTTTATATTATTATCAAGAGTTAAAATTAAAAGATCTGTTGGAGAAGCAGAATCCGAAGGGAGACCTGTAGCGTTTGTAATTATTTGATCGATATCACACGCATCGTAGAATTGCTCAATGTGTTTTGTTCCAGAAATATTATTTCCCATTTATAATAGATAATTTTTTAATTATCTATTATAAAAATAGGGCCAGCTTCGCTGGCTCTAGTGGCCATCCAGCGAAGCGGCTAATAGATCGGATAAATATATTTCCATTGTTTCACCATTTTGTTTATTTATTAATACGCAAATTCTATTTTGTGATAAATATGTGGTTTTTTTTATTTTTGAAAAAAACCACCCATCGTCTAAGGCTCCTTTTGATATTATACAAAAAGGTTCTTTTATACCTATAGATTCTGTTGGTATTAATATAAAATATTTATAATTATATGACAATTTTTTACATTCCGAATCTTCGCATACAAAATATCCCAATGTAGATAAATAATTTAAGAATATTACTTCTTTTCCAATTGTTAATCCACAAAAGGAACACTCTTTCATTTTCTGATAAACAAGGGAGTGGTCTGGTATTAAATTTTTCATTTATAATTTGAGAATAAAAATGAATTTTATTTATATAAACATAATAAATATTTAAGATATGGAAAACATTAATAGACTTAATAATCATATTGGAAAAGCAGAAAGTAAACGCCTTAAAAATATAGATGATGTTGAAGATGGAATTTTGGATGTTAAAGAATTGGATGAATTAATAGTTGGTCCAGATTGTCCTAATAAATTTAATATAAAATATGGATTGTCTATATATAAAAAAATAAATTAAATCTATTTAAGATTTAATTTATTCGGCCGCTCTTGGCGGTGCATTAATATAATCATTTATACAACCGGAAAATACCCCATCTATTTTTATATATGCGCACTTATAATTTCCATTTTTTTGTATATTCTTCCAAAGATTTACTAAATGAGTTTTATCTTCAAATGTATCCATTGTTATAATGCAGCCTTTTTCAAATTTATTTTTAACAACTGATGTTGTCTCTGCAACTCTACAATCTTGACCATATTTTTTCATTATTTTTAAAATGTCTTTACAATTTTTCTGGGTGGAATTTGATACACTTATTTCTGTGCTCATTTATATTTATATACTCACACATTTTAGATGTGTATAAATTATTCGAGTCTATTTTATAAATTTGCAAATTCAACAAGATCTTGAAAAGATCTATTATTTCCAATTTGTTTTTTATTTTCTCCGACCAATACATAGTCAGGAAATCCTCTGAACCCAGGTTTTATTTTGTCAAGAAGTGAACTCCAACCTTTTGGGTTCGAGTCTGCTTCAATTGAAAGACACTTTACTTTGTTGTTATATTTTTCAGCAAAAGTTTGAAAATCTGGTTTTGCGATGGTACAATAGCCACATGAATTTGATTGAATCATAATGACGCAGGGAACATTTGGTTTATTTTTTAGAGTGCCATCTGCCTTGAAATCACTATTTTCTAAATAAATTACAGGGGGTGATAAATTTTTTTCATTCATTTATATATATGCTTTAAAAAAATTTATATTGATATTATTTTTTTTTTTTTTTGATTTAAATAAAATACATATTATAAAATGTCTTCTATATCAACATCAAACGTAACTTCTGGATTCATCGATTTGGCAACATTCGATGAGATTGAAAAATATTTGTACGGAGGTCCTGACGCGACTGCGTATTTTGTCCGAGAAACAAGAAAAGCCACCTGGTTCACCCAGGTTCCCGTCGTACTTAGCCGAGCATCTGGATCTCCTGCTTTCAATCAGGAATGGTCAGTTAGCATATCTAGATCTGGAGATTATCTTTTACAAACCTGGATGAGACTGCAAACTCCTGCCGTCACCCTTAACACTTTGAATCAATTTACTAGCAATGGTACCATTCGGTGGTGTAAGAATTTTATGCACAATATAATTCGAGAATGTGCAATTACTTTCAATGATCTTGTTGCTGCAAGATTTGATAGTTTCCATCTTGACTTCTGGGCTGCTTTCACAGTTCCCGCTGGTAAAAGAAATGGTTATTCCAATATGGTTGGTTCAACCGACGATTTGACTGCTCCTCATAGCAACAATCTGAGTAACACTTTTGGCCCGACTCTTCCATCATTAACTCTCAATCTTCCTCTTCCGTTCTTCTATGGCCGAAATTCCGGAATTGCACTGCCTACCGCTGCTCTTCCTTATAATGACATGAGAATCAACTTTTCTTTCCGAGATTGGAGAGAAATGTTGATTCTGGAGAACTGCGCCGCCCCTGCTGGCACTGAACAGCGTGTCAGCCCCAATGTCCCTACTGACATTACAAATACTCCCAATCTCGGCTACTGTCAAGTCTGGGCCAATTATGCAATCGTATCCAATGATGAAAGAAAGCGAATGGCCTGTGGTCCTCGTGATATTCTCATTGAACAGGTTCAAACCGCTCCTCGTCAAACCTTCGTCCCCAGTCAGAACGCTGCCCCCAGCTTCGACATTCGATTTTCTCATGCTATTAAAGTTCTATTCTTTGCCGTCAGAAATTCTACTTTCCTCGCTGAATGGTCTAATTATACCTGCGCTTCTCCCGTCCCCGGCATCGCAATCAATAATGTCACCCCTTCCGGCGCCGTCGACCCCATCCTTCAAACCTCTCTCATCTACGAAAATTCTCAACGCCTCTCTCAAATGGGCTCAGACTACTTCTCCCTCGTTAACCCCTACTTCCACGCCCCCGTCATCCCTCTCGAGACCGGTTACCACATGTACTCTTATTCCCTTGATTTCATCGCCTTGGACCCTATGGCGTCAACCAACTTTGGTAAATTAACCAACGTTTCCATGGTCCCCGAGGCTTCAGATGGTGCAAAAACTGCTTCAAACGGTACCGGAGCCGCTGACTCTGGCGCTGACTTCAAACAATCCTTCGAATTCATCGTCACTGCTGTTAATAATAATATTATCCGTGTATCGGGAGGAGCCCTTGGTTATATATTTTTAGCCTGGATCATGGTTGCTTTTACCATTTTCCAGAATTTAAAAATAGGGGAAGCCAAGAACAGGTGGCTGCCACTCAAGATGTAATATCTCTTGGGTGGGTAAACAGTGTAAGATATTACCTTTTTAAAAAAAGTATATAACCATCTAGTCGTATTTAAAATATACGGCGAAATAACTTATAATGATCGGGAAACTCCTTAGAGCTTAAACTACTACTTATATTTTGGAAACTTAATATAATACCCGGGGTAATGACCTAGGGCATAGTAAAAACGTTTAAGATTGGACAATCCGCGGGTAAAGTATCTAAATTCGACTTATCCGAAGCCGGCCTATACAAGGTCTACTTCCGCTAGAATATGATACTCCCTCATCGACTACCGGGTTATTGGTAATGAGAAGGTCTAAGCATCCTTCGATGATTTGCTTAAGGTATAGTCAGGCCCTACGTGAAAACATAGGGATAGAGAAACGTTCCCCGTCCTCTAAAAAATATACACTTCACTTATATATATTATCACATCACATTAAAAATATAAATAAATTATTTTATAAAATAATTTATTTAGGATCTTTCAAACGTCAGCCTTGATTAATTCCGTTGCTGGGATCCCAGCAACGGAATCCATATCCTGTAAATAGTCTTTCGTATTCTAAAAATTTTAATCACTCTTAATATATACCGATTAAATCGGGATAATTTATTTTATTTCCACAAACGTCAGCCTTGATTAATTCCAATGCTCTGATATGAGCATTGGATTCCGTAGCCTGTAAATAGTCTTTCGTATTCTAAAAATTTTGGACACTCTTAATATATACCGATTAAATCGGGATAATTTATTTTATTTCCACAAACGTCAGCCTTGATTAATTCCGTTGCGGGAATTCTCGCAACGGATTCCAGAGCCTGTAAATAGTCTTTCGTATTCTAAAAATTTTGGACACTCTTAATATATATAAAATAAATTATTTTTTATAAAAATAATTTATAATTCTCATACTAAAGTACTCGCCGGAATTCCGGTTAGTACAATATAACGTTCTAAATAATGTTTACTTTCAACATTATCTTTATAATGCTGAAGACGTTTGTTTGAAGCCTGGCAAATCTTTGTTACATTAACATATCCATCGTTTCTACATAACGATCCAAAAAGATGTTTGGTTCTTTTATTTTATAAAAATGATTTTCATTGGATTGCGAAGGTTAAATTATTAAATGACGAGAGCATTAGCTAATTTAATATTATGGTGTGATAAGAATGAATTTATTATGAATGAACAAGATAAGTTTGTTGATGAATATAATACAGCGAAAGCATCTACTATTTTAAATTTCATGTGCAAAAAAAATAATCATTCTTTTAGTATAACGCACGGAACTTGGACCAACAGCAAGAATAGATTTAAGACAGAACTTTGGAAAGTGTGTAGCTGTTGTATAAATAAAATACTTTTTGAAGAAAAAATAAAGGAAATATTAGATAAAAACGGCCATCAAGTTATTTCATCGTATGAAGATGAAAAAGTGGAATATTTATGTGGAAATTGCGGCCGTTCAAATATAATATCCGATATAAAAATTTTATCTAGGAGTAACCGTGGTTATAATTGTGTAAGATGTGGAAACGATAACAATAGAATATTATATGAAGATTTGGTATTTGAACTTGAAAAATTTAATATAGTTTGTTTAACCAAGAAAAATGAATACAAAGATAATAAAAATATATTGGTAGAGTGTGTGTGCGGAAATGAATGGAAGACGAGTCTTAGCGATGTTAAAAGGGGGAGAAATTGTGGGAAATGTAAATTTGAAAAAACAATAAATACAAACATAACAAGATATGGATGTGAAAATGTGTTTCAGAATGCCGACATTAAGAAAAAAATAGTAGAAAAATGCAAAGAAAAGCATGGAGTTTCTCACCACAGAAAAATAGATAAAATACAAAAACAAGGTGAAAATACAACAATGCAAAGATATGGTGTTAAATGGGGGTTTACAGGCGAGTGGGTTTATAAAAAAATAAGAAAATTTAATATTGAAAAATATGGAGTAGAATATCCATTTTTATCGAGTGTATATATAGGTGAATTCAGAAAAAAAATGATGGAAAAATATGGGGCTGAACATTCTATGCAATGCCCAGAATTATTTAGAAAAGCTTCAGCTTCATTATTTAAGAGAAAAGAATATGTATTTGAAAATGGAAAAAGTTGTATGGTTCTAGGATATGAAAATATATGCTTGCAAGAAATTGAAGATAAAAATAAAGAAGTAGATATATACGCTGGTGAACATATTGAAATTCCACATTTTAAATATACCACTCTTGATAATAAGAATCACGTTTATTATCCAGATATTTATATACCTATTCAGAATAGAATTATAGAAGTTAAATCTGTATGGACATATAATCTTGATATAAATAAAATTTTATATAAGGCTAGAGCGGTTAGTATCGATTATATATTTGAGTTGTGGATATACGATTCCAATAAAAAGTTAGTTTCATTAACACTAATGAAAAATAATGAAATAATTTTAAATACAAATACTAAATTTACACTCGGGATCTTATTTGAAAATATATAAGTATTCCTACGAAATACTACGTAGTAAATAAATTATTTTTGATAAAAAATAATTTATAATTCAGCTCAGATACCTACGGTTTACAAATATAATAAGTTATTTACCTGATCTGATGGATAATTATGGAAAACGTGAAGCAGGACGATATTAAATTAAGATAACATAAAATAAATAAAAAGATATTAGTTAATTGTGTTAATACCGATTTCATCGGTAATTAATTATTTTATATTATTTTTTCTTAATTTTGATGCTTGAATTTCAACATCTTTATATTTATATTGTCTAGCTCGTTTGTATGCGGATAAAACTCCTTCTTGATCTATATGACACGGATGTGCTGTTTTATTTAAAGCAGCGCATACAGGGAATTTTTCAACATTTGGTAAAAGAAAACAGCGAGGGCCGCAAACCTTTAATAATGTATGCCTTTCTTTTCCTTTTTTCGGTGATTTGAGCGACCATTTTTCTTTTTGCACATAATTTTTTTTGTTCATTTATCTATATCATTTTAAATTGCTTTCACCATTATATTTTATGTAGATATGTTTTTATATCCCGGAAACCGGGCGAAAAAAGAGTACCGTATATTGTCTTTTTGCCCAAAAAAACCAAGCTGAACCATGGTTCGGGTATATTAAAAGTGTATAGTGCGCTTCCGATGAAATTATTCATTTATTATTAAGAGAAAAATATATCAAACATTTATTATTAAGAGAAAAATGATTTGAACATTTTTAATTTGTCCAAAGTGGGAATATAAAATTCGCCCCAAGTTGGGATTGAACCAACGACCTCAAGATTAACAGTCTTGCGCTCTACCGACTAAGCTATCGAGGCGATTCTTATGTAGAAAGAAGAAATACTACGAGATATACAAAGAGCTTTAATATTTTATAATAGGGCCAGCTTCGCTGATAGTACCTGTCCACTCCGTGTACCTCGAAGAGGTACGAAGCTCCGCTGAGTAACGGGCGGGCCCGTTACACGGCGTCCATTTGGATCGTATAAAAAAAATATTAATAATTTATATTATTAATATTATAAATGAATACTTTAGCTCAGCAAAACATTAAGCTTAATAAAAAGAGTACCGAGTATACTTTTTTGGATAATATACTAGTATTTTTTTTAACTACAATTTCTATTTTAATTTCTTTTTTTATAAACAATATAGTTTCGATATATTTAGAAAACAAAACCAGGAAAGAACGGCTCTATGTGTATATGTTTTCTGTATTAGCGATTTTTATTATTCTTTCATTATTTATTTATTATTTGAAAGCAAAAGTAAGTTAAAATATAGTTTTTGATTGGATTGTATGAATTAAAAGGTCTATATCTTTTTGTTTATCCAATTCTTTTTTATGAAGTATTTCATCAATACATTTAATATCCCCTCTTTCCGAAACAGAATGATATCTATATTCTGTATATTTATTTTGGATTATTTGTAAAAATGTTTTATACTGACATTCGTCGAGTATATGTAGATTTACCCCCGGTCCTTCTGCACTCTGTGAAACAGGCGCGCAGCTCCGCTGTGCACCTCGAAGAGGCGCGCCGCAGTTAATGAATGTATTCGAATTTATAAGAAATTTAGTTATGAAAGGATCAATTAATACAAACAATATATCGTTTTCTGCGATAGAATAATTGTTTACGAGATCGATGTTGTCCAAAACTTCATTTTCAGAAAGTGATACATCGGTTAAATTTATACAATTGAATCCATATCTATTACAAAGTGTGTTTATAAGAGTCAATCCATGTTTTTTTACAAAAGATGAATAAATAATATTAATTTTAGCTGACTTTGATATATTAATAAATAATTCTATTATTTTAGATGAAATTATTCCCAGTGTTAATTCATCATCATTTTTCATTATCCATCCTTTTATTTTTATATGACACTCGTTATCATTCTCGTCAAGTATAGTTCTAAGCTCGAATTCATCGTCTGGTATATCAGCTTTATTTTCCCACTTTGGGAAATAACATACATTTGAAAGTTTTCTACTCTCAATATGATTTTTAGCTGCATAATATTTCTGTGGTTTTTCTCTTTTTTTACTATACTTATCAATTATCTCCAACTCTTTCATGTACATATTGTGGTAAATCTGAAACTGATACGGGCTCATTTTACATCGTACAATTTCGGAAGCAACCCGTAGGGCGTCGGACGCCTCCGAGCTTTGACCCGAAGTTGGGTTATTATAATAATAAATAATATTTCTAATATTATCCAAAGGGTTTATTTTTTTAACAATAGATTTATTTATTGTATTTCCACTCGTTATTGAGGGCAGAGAGGATGGATCCAATAGTTTTTGGAGTAATATCCATTCTTTTGTATTTTCGACCAACGGACTCCTACAGGTTGCCACCACTTTACAATCGCTATTTTTTATATCAATCCAAAATTTAAATATTTTTTTATTTTGTTTAATATTAAAAATAAAATCTTGAGATTCATCTATTATAACACAAGAAGAATTGAAGTTATATTTAGCCTTTATATCTCTATTAAAATAATTAAGTGTTTCATACTTTAATATATCTAATTTCAAACAACAATCCTGTATCCAATTTATTCTTTCTTCCGAATTTGATATAAAATATATCATATTTATTTTTTCTTTATTTAACATATTTTTAGCTATCAAAATTGCCATATATGTTTTACCAAAATTCCCATATAATAATAATCCTTTACGATTGGAATTTTCTACATAATCAATTAGTTTAGAATCCATTAAATATATTAATATTTATTATTTAAATATATTGTATATATAATATATATATATATATATATGGATAAAAATTATTTTCCCGAATTTATAAGATATTTTATTACTTCTTCTAAACAAGAAGAAGCCTCCTACGACGCGGAGCTGCGGGTCGATACTAGGACCGAAGGAGGTGACCTCTCTAGAGGCGGGGCTATGCCAGACCACGAAGAGGCCGACTCCGACGCGGAGCTGCGGGCCGATACTCGGACCGAAGGAGGTGACCTCTCTAGAGGCGGGGCTATGCCGGACCACGAAGAAGAGACCGACTCCGACGCGGAGCTGTGGGCCGATTCTCGGTCCGAAGAAGAGACCGACTCCGAAGGAGGTGACCGCGGAGCGGCCGCCCCCTTCGGGGGTGAATCCGAAGAAGAGACAGAATCCGATGGATGCCGCTTTAGCGACTTGGAACAGTTATCTTATACACAAAATATTCCAATATGTGGATACATTGGAATATTTATTACTATTTTTATATGTATGTTTTATAAATTTTATATATTATTTTCTCTTAATATTTGAAATATATTTATTATTAAAAAATAATAATAAATATGGTATCATTTTACTTATTGTTTTGTAAAATTTCATTTGTGAGTGGATTTGTTTCGATCCCATATTTATATTATATGAAAGGAATAAAATCTGTATCACCGGCGGATAGAGACTCTGCTTTGCAAACAAATAAAAAAAATTTTATTGTATATTTTTTAATAAATAGTGAAGAAGCCGCAAGGCGGTCCCAATCTTCTATTACAGAAGGAGTCGAAGGGGGCCTCGAAGCCTACGACGAGAAGCCACCACCTCCTTCGGTCACTGCCTCTGGCAGTGGCCTCGAAGAGGTACACGGGTCGCAGGTGACCGGGGAGCCCTCGGAGAGGCTGGTAGTGACCGAAGGAGGCGGTGGCCTAGGAGAGGCCGCCCCCGAGGGGGGTGAATTTATATATATTGAATCTTTCTTTAATATATCAGAATGTTTATTTTTTATTGAAAAAATTAAAAGAAAAAATTATATATATTGGATTTCAGTTACTTAGCGGAGTTGCGTGCTGGCTGACGTAGCGGCCGTTACTCTCTGTGAAACAGTCGTACCTCAAAGAGGTATACGAGTAAATAGAATATATTTAATTACTATAATAGTGTAATTAAATATAATTAAGAGTGCAAAGAACTATAATAAGAAACTGCAATTGGATTTGCTTTTATAGTATCAAAATCTATGTCTGTTATACTTAAACCATCCAATGTTTTAACTCTTGATAAGGCGACGTATGCCTGTCCATACTCGAATATATTTTTTAAATTTATTTTAGCACAGTCCAATGTTGATCCTTGCATTTTATGAATAGAAATAGAATATGCCAATTTAAGGGGGATTTGTACTGCTCTTAGTATTTGAGCCTCTGAAGGAGGTGACGTCGTAGACGCACAGTATTCCCAGGTGTGAAAATTAATTTTTGCTATTTTTCCGTTATAGAATTTAACTATAGGTATGTTTCCTTCAAATTCCAATACGACACCCCTGCTTCCGTTGCATAAATCCGAGTCCCCTACGGCGCCGCCAAAGGAGGATGCTGATCTGCCGTCGGAGGCGACGTTGTTTTTAAGAAGCATAACTTGGGCGCCTACACATAGTTTTAATTTCTGGGGAGCTATAATATTTTTAATAAATTTAGAAACAACAAATTGAGGGAAATTACGTTCATTTAAAATATTAATTTCGTATTTATGAAATGCAAGAGATACACCATTTTTCTGGTTATCAATTTTTAATTTTTTCAATGCATTTTTATTTACTCTATCGACGTCTACGTTTAATCCCTGTATAAATGTTGGTTCTATTCCATTTATTGATATATCAACTCCAACTCTAGATAATAATATTTGCCTGTCTTCATTTGATAAAATACCGATTCTTATGTGGGAAAGAAGTTCTTGAAATTGTATATTTTTCTGTCTTATTATTTCAGTTAGATAAATTGTTTTTGAAATACATTTTGACCATATTTCGCTATTGAAACAAAAATCGGATGTGTTTATGCTTGGAAGTTGGCAAAAATCACCTGAAAAAACCAATTGCAGTCCCCCGAAAACATTATTATTTTTACGTATATGTCTAGCAAGAGTTTCAAGCTTTTCAAGCAATTCTATTGACATCATCGATATTTCGTCTATTATAAGAATTTCAAGGGTCTTCCATCTTTTGTAAATAAATTTATTTTTTAAAATTTTGTCGTATAAAATTTTAATAGTTTCGTTCCCAAGTCCTATACCAAGAAAAGAATGCAATGTTACACCATCTATAAGAATGGCAGAAATACCGGTCATTGATGTGATACCAATCTTACCTTCTCTATTTAAATAATGCGACCGTGCTATATATTTTAATAATTCTGTTTTTCCAGTGCCACCTTGTCCAGTAATAAAAACATTAATTTTATTTTCAATATATCTTTTTGCTTCCAATTGATTTGTATTTAAAATTATATTGTTCATATACACATTCTAATAATATAAAATTATATTTTCATTTTTAATTATGTTTTACCGACCGAAGGCTGGCATCTGTTAACTATTTTCTATAGTCAGAGGGGTAACTCTTCTTATAAACCTTTCTATATTATTTTGTTTTGATATACTCATAGCTCGTAAATACAAATCTATAGATGGGATTGGTTCTGGATTTTCAAGTGTCGAATGTTCTAAAGAATATTCGCCCATGAAAGTCTCAAGATCTTCAACATGAGTTAGTTTTTCTTTTGGTTTTAATAAGTATAGCATATATATATCAACTTTTTTATTTAGGTTACCAGCATGAGAATTGAATCTGGCTACTCGACCCATAGCCTGGGATGTTGTGACGGAATTCCAAGCTGGGTCTAAAATAATCATAAATGTAGTATTTTTAAGATCAATTCCTTCACCTGCTGCTTTTGATATTAATAGATATCTACTTTTATTTTTATTATAATTTTTTACGACAATTGCACGGTCGTCTTTTTTAGATTGTCCATTTATATGAGAATATTTCTGATCTTTAAGTTCAAGCAATTTTTCAACTAGATTCATTCCAGAGTCAATAAAACTTGAAAAAATGACCATTTTATTATTTTCATTTTTCTTACCAATCATATTTGAATCAATAAAGTTATTTAGCCATTCTATTTTTTGTGAAATTTTAAAAAGTTTTATTAATGTATTCGATGGTTTTTTACTATCAGCTTTATTACTAGCTCTTCTAACCCCAGAAAAGAAAGCCATTGATTTTACCTCATCATTCGGATTTGGTAATTTAGATTCAATATCAATATATTGTTTTAATATTTTTTTTGTCATAGGTAAAACTATCTCATGTTTTTCAACTCTTGGATAGTGAGCATCTAATATTTCATTAGGGGGATTGTATAGACTTATTTTATTTCTAAATGTTCTTCTAAAAAAATCATCGTCGTTATATGAATTTTTGAATATCTTTTTATTTTCAGGTGTTTTACCATCTATAATACTCATCAAATTGTTCAAATCATTTACATCATTTACATAAGGAGTGCCGGTTAAAAGAATAACTTTATCACATATCTTAGCACAGTCAATAACTGCTTCTGCTCTTTTACCTTTTTTTTTACTAATTTCTGTCCTCAATGTATGAGCTTCATCTATTATTAACATAGAATTTTTACAATCTATTTTAACATTTAAAAATCCAGGTATAGTATAAAAATGGTATCTATTCAAATTTTGAACATGTTTATACCCAGACAATAGCTCGTTTTTCCAATTGTCAATCAATGTTTTTGGTGTAATAACATACACATTTTTTCTTGGATTATTATCCAAATAACACTGGCTCGCAATAACAGAAGTCAATGTCTTGCCGCTTCCTAATCCGTGAACAACCAAAATACCTCTATTTCTACGAAGATGATTTATAACTTTAAGTTGATAATCTTTTGGGTGCAATTTTGACCTTGAAATACAGGCCGGTACAATCGTATGATGGCCGATACTCGGACCAACCGGCAAGGTACCTGGCGGTGACATGTGTGGTGACGATGGCCGCGTAGGCGATAGGCGTGGTGACGATGGCCGCCGTGGCGATGGGCGTGGTGATGA
>Ga0209668_10000507_pt1 | contig 16006 bp, 13 predicted proteins | sample FrelakmetPLP11PL_FD_187150 | JGI IMG/M metagenome (GOLD analysis project Ga0209668, IMG submission 187150) | Freshwater lake sediment microbial communities from the University of Notre Dame, USA, for methane emissions studies - PLP11 PL (SPAdes)... | ecosystem: Environmental > Aquatic >... | reverse complement strand
GGCATAAGTAAAGCATTGGCTGGTGCCTTGGTTTTCTTTTGATACGTACTGTCGATTTTAGACGAACTATAGAGTTTAGTAGTGCTCAATGACGTATCAACAATGTCTTCTTTGGCTAGAGCATTGGCAGACTGAGTGCAACAAGCATTGATGAAGGTCGGAGTCAATCCGCTATCGACTAAATTACCCGAAGCGTCAGGCATCAACAAAGCATTAGCTGGTGCTGTAGTTTTTTTTTGATAAGTGGCGTCAATTTTTTGAGAACTATAGAGTTTATTAGAGTTAATCGATATGTCAACAATATCTGTTTTCAATAAACTATTGGTAGCAGCGCTAGTAGCTTGCGCGCAACAGGCATTAATAAAAGTGGAAGTCATTCCACTGTCAACCAAGTTACCTGACGCGTCCATCATAACAATAGCGTTAGCTGGAGCAGTAGATTTTTTTTGATATGTGCCGTCAATTTTTTGAGAACTGAATAATTTATTGGTACTCGTTGTTGTGTCGATAATATCATTTTTCAATAAACTATTGACAGCTGCGCTAGAGGCTTGGGAGCAACAAGATTCAATAAAAGTAGGTGTTATGCCACTGTCAACCAAATTACCTGACGCGTCCATCATAACAATAGCGTTCGCTGGAGCAGTGGATTTTTTCTGATAGGTTCCGTCAATTTTTTTAGAACTAAAAAGTTTACTGGTACTAGTTGCACTGTCAACAATATCGCTTTTCAACAAAGCATTAGCTACAGCTGTAGTAGTACTTACTGTGGCCGAACAACATGCGTCGATAAACGCAGGAGTTATACCGCTATCGACTACATTACCAGTAGCATCCGTCATCAATAAAGTATTGGCTGGCGCATTGGTTTTCTTTTGAAAAGTAGCATCAATCTTTTGAGAACTATATAATTTAGTGGTGCTAGTTGATGTATCAACGATATCGGTTTTCAATAAACTATTGTCAGCTGCGCTCGAGGCTTGCTTACAACAAGAATCAATAAAACTAGGTGTTATACCACTGTCAATCAGATTACCGGCTGCATCCATCATGACAATAGCGTTAGCTGGAGCAGTGGCTTTTTTCTGATAGGTCGAATCAATCTTTTGAGAACTATAGAGTTTAGTGTTACTAATAGAATTGTCTGCAATGTCAGTTTTTAATAAACTATTGGTTGAAGCAGCTGCAGCTTTATCGCAACATGATTGAATACCGTTGATAGTAAAACCACTGTCCACTAAATTTCCGGAAGCATCGGGAACAAGTAGAGCGTTGGGTGGAGCTGTAGTTTTCTTTTGATACGTATCGTCAATTTTAGAGGAACTGTATAGTTTAGTGGTGCTAATCAAATTGTCGGTAATATCAGTTTTTTTCAAAGAATTATTGCTAGCGGCTATAGCGGTTTGACAGCAAGCTTCGATAGCGGTAGGAGTCAATCCACTGTCAACAAGATTTCCGGCTGCATCTGGCATCACTAATGCATTTGTTGGGGCTGTGGTTTTCTTTTGATATGTTGTATCAATTTTCTCAGAGCTATAAAGCTTTGTAGCACTGGCCGACGTATCAATGATATCGCTTTTCATAAGACCATTCATTGAACCAGTAGCGGCTTGGGCACAGCAATTTTGTAAAAATTGTGGTGTAAAACCACTATCGACTAAATCACCGTTGGCGTCCAAAACTACTAAAGAATTGACAGGAGCGTTCGCTTTCTTTTGATATACGGCATCAATTTTTGCGGAACTAAAAATAGTAGAAGATGTTATACTTGAATCGACGATAGCTTTTTTTGACAAAGATTCGTCAGCTTTAGTACAGCAGGATGTCAAAATGTCGGGAGTGAAACCACTGTCAATTAGATTACCAGAATCATCTATCATGATAATAGAATTAGACGGAGCGATAGCTTTCTTTTGAAAAAGTCTATCGGCTTCAACGATGCTGTAAATCGTCGAAGCTGGGCCGTTGATATCGGTTGGCTTCAAGGCTTCGTTGGCCAATTTACAACAGTCTTGTAATTTTGATGGAGTCCAACCGCTGTCGACAAGATTTCCGGAGCCGTCAAGAACGAGAAATGTGTCTGGAGTCGCAACGGATTTCCGTTGATAGGTTCCATCAATTGTACTGAGACTATAGGGAGTGGTGACAATGTCTCCGTTTAAATCGGTTGACAAAATGGAATTGGTAGGCAAAGTGACGCTTTCTAGCGCTCCCGTTTTGGAATTGTAGGTGACAGGTGATCCCAATTTGTTGGTATTGGGTTTTTTAACATAGAGTGTATCTATTTTGGCGCTGCTGTACAAAACATCACTTTTAGGGTCGACTGCATCGTTAATGAGCGCTTTAATGTTGTCACAACATTGAGTAATGAAGGGAATATTAATATTCGAACTAGAAACATTACCAATTTCATCAGCAATAAGTATTGAACCAGGTTTCATCAAAGTTCTTTTAAGATAATTTTTATCAATAAAAGAACTGCTAAAAACATTACTTAAACTAGAAAGATTATCATTAATAATGGGTCGACAACATTCAAATAAATCAGTTTCTTTAATGATAGACGATGTCAACGAGCCTGTAACAGGATCAGTGACGACGACTCTGTTTGCTACCAATGAATCCATCAATGCTGCAAATTCCGGTTTTTTAGAAAATACTTTATTAAAAACTACTAATGAAAGTATCAGCATAATTAAAACAACAAAAATAGCTAGTTTTGAATTTTCATTCATTTATTTAATAGTAAACGAATGGTTTTAATTTTTAACTAACTGTCGTTTTACACTCGCAACATTCAAGCTGATAGCCCTTCTGAACCCAAGCACAAATGACCGCTGCTATGGTTTGAATTTGTGGTGGCAAAACAATCGACAGAGAACACAATGTCTTGAAAGCTGCTTTAACTGCTTCTGGTAACAAATCTGGCGGAGGAGGTGGTGGCGGTGGTGGCGGTGGTGGTGGCGGAGGAGGTGGTGGCGGTGGTGGAGGTGTTTTAGTCGTTTGTCTGAAGGCCACAAAAACGCCTACACCTACAACTGCTGCTACTAGTATAACTAAAAGTACAACGGTTCCTCTTTCCATTTTATTATACTGTCCATTAACAAACTGACGACAATAATCATGAAAAATGACACCGCGGTAAGTGTGTGCTGAGAGCTTTTTCCAAATGTGATAAAAATATTCAATAATATTGAGTATAAAAAAGTAACAAATTATTCGTTAATTAAAAGGTAAATTAATGGTTTGATGTTTGGTAATTGTGGTTCGTATATTAACTGCCCTTGATAAAAAAATGAACACGAAGTTGCATCAATCATGTATTGACAATCGTATAATTTCAATAATTCCTCGACCTTATCTGTTGGCAATTGAAAAACGTAAAAATACAAATCGGATAAGGCAAAAAAAAGTCGAAGTGGTGTCATGGTTGAAGGGGCAATGCGCTTACCAGCGTAGAAGATAAATTTTCCCACATAATATGAATTTTTAAAGTCTTCAGGATGACGATTGACTTGGAAACGTATACGACCTTTATGATAAGTGACATATGCATTAGTAATATTAAAAGGTTGATTACGATGATATATACCTATGCCTTGTTCTTCTGGGGGTGTTTGTTCGGAAACGCTAATAAAGCTATTTCTTTGAACAAATCTATAAACGTGTCCGAATTGGGAATCAAAAACAGTAAAAGTAGGTTCAAACCATCTCAAATTAGGAATGTCTGATTTCAAAAAATGGTGGTATTTTTGAAGATCAAAAGTGGAACGAGGAGTGACGATACGTAAACGTGTCTGATCCACTTGAACATTTTTAAAAGGAATGTAAACTTGTTTTCCTTTAAACTCAGTGACGGTACCGTATAGCTTACAGTAGCGTTGTAAACCCAACATGAGATCACCAGGTTTTTTAATAGTTGTCGTGACCACCCCAACATCATGTTCATGAAGTATCCAGTGTTCTGGTTTCAAAGTCGGTTGATTTAAGTCAGTTGGTTGTTGGTACATGCAGTCGCAAAATTGTTGAACAACTTTTAATATGGAATGTTGAGGTACTTGCCTCTGAATAATTTGATAGAGATGTAAACAAAAGTATTGCAATTCAACAGTCAATAATTTGCTACGAGTCGATTGAGTGGTTTTGTAAAGAGATGGGATTTCTAAAGGTCGGCGTAGATTAAAGGGTGCGCACTTAAGATCCGTTTTTAAAAAATCGTCACAACTGTGTTGCAAATCCATCGTACAAAATCCAAAATCAATCAAACGAACTTCAAAAGGCATATGAGGTAAATATATACCGTGACCGTTGTATTTGTCATAAAACAAGTAAGACGAATGAGATTGAACCGTCATGACGTTTCTAAGGTGGACGTCAAAATGGACCATGCCTAAATATTGTTTTAAAATGTAAAATGTGTAAGTTAATTGAAATAAAAATTGAACGGTGTTATAAATCGTCAATTGTGGCAGAAATTTCATCATTTCAAAAGCGTATCGTTCAATAAAAAGAACATAATCATTTTGGACAACGTTAACGCTAACATAGTTGCAAAGAAAAGGGCATATTTGTAATTTATTTAAATAAGATATAAAAGGACAAAAATAAACTTCGGCCACATCAAAATCCAATAGCCAAACTCCTTGAAAAAGTTGTGGGTCGATTTTGAAACTATTATTATTACGTTTGACAATAAGGGCTCGGTTATATGAATCTACCAAAAGAGATGATTGCGGCAAATTCATTTCATATATGGCACCAAATCCACCTTTTGTTAATGATTTAAGCGTATAATTACCACTGATCCAGAAAAAATCAAAATCTTTGTTATAGAGAGCTTTTAGACAAGTCGAAATATCTTTAAGAACCAAAACCAACATTTTATCCAAAGATTTGCAGTAAACAGTCATTTTTAATTAAAGAAAAAAAAATTTATTGAAAATAAGCTGTCACAAAACCAGTAATAGTCTCTTGACAACGAGGACACTGGGAATATTCAACTGAACAAGAAGGACAATATAGACAACAGCCACACGGCATACAAACAGTGTTTTGAATGTTAACATTACATTTTGAACAACTAAATTCGGAATTTGTTGTCAATTGATGGGCGAGAGACAAAAGAGGACAAAGATATGTGTGCTGACTAACGTTATTACATACAAAACAAATATTTCGGTTGAAACGATTTCTAAAAAATCCTCCAGCCGCCAATTTCAAATAATTTTGATCCTTATGATACGATAAAAATCGCTTTTCAAACGAAATGTACCGGGGATGTACGATGGGACACGTATTACCTAAAATTTAAAATTTTAAAATAATCAACATGTGCTCGACAAATCGGACATTTCTCGACATTAAGCGTACAACTGGGACAACATGCAACGTGTCTACAGGGAAAAAGAATAGTAGCCGGTTCTAGGCAAACAACGCACGTTGACAAGGATTTTTTTAAAGCGGAATGGTTGTAAAAAATACATGAAAGAATATGGCCATTTTCTGGTACCATTTTACAATAAACACAAACGGGTGACCTTTTCAAAATTCTACTTTTCATAATAATATTACATCCATACAAATGAATAACAGTATTGCCGAATAAAAAATCGTTTAATATGGAACGATCAATTGGACAATCGCACACATGATATGGAATTGGAAAACTATCTGGATTAATTACGCACAACATAGATTCCGTCTTTTTATGGCATAATGTGCATGTAAAAGTTAATTCAATATCTTTAGAAACAAAATAGCCATTAACAGCTAAACCAAACACCTTATCATCCCCCACTTGAAACGTCTCTAACCGGTCTTGTACAGAAAAAACACTAAAATGTGCGTAACGATGAATGCGAGTAAAGCCTATAAAAAAGATATAGAAGGTAAAATAGTAAAAATTAATAATACAAGTAAACACTTACCAAAAGACGCAAGAAGCTGCCTAACAGACAACGCCATTTCAAAGATGTATTGCAAAGAAATTACTAAATACGAATGGTGTAAAGAACCATTACAACGGCATTTTATACACGCCGTTTTTTGATGAATCCTTTAAAAATACCGTGTCATGTTGAATTTTTGAATATGAGCGTAAAAATACTGTGTCATGATAAATGTTACAGTCATATCCGTCATTAATAAAAACTGGTTGTCATTCCGAATTTCACCATGACAGTATATCCGTCATTAATAAAAACTGGTTGTCATTCCGAATTTCACCATGACAGTATATCCGTCATTAATAAAAACTGGTTGTCATTCCGAATTTCACCATGACAGTATATCCGTTAAAAATACTGGTAAAAGTTTCAATAGTATAATAACTATAGAAACTAGCAAATATGTTTGTTATCTACATTGGGATCTTTCAAGTAAAGGTGCATGTCCCATGCGAGACAAGCTATAATAATAAAAAGAATTCTAAGTTTGATAGGTTGAAAAACATTTTTCAAAACAGTCATAACACTAGCTAATAGGAACAATGTTACGACTAAAGAAACATCTTGTTTATTGCAATAGTAGCCAACATAGACAACAGCGTGAACAATGAGAATAACACCAAAAGACAGTAAAGCATAAACAATTTTTTCCAAAAAACAACTAAATAACATTATGATGTTGGTAATAACTAAACTACAATCGTAATACAACCAGCATTGGGGGAAAAACGCTGTTAAATTAAAAACAAAAAAACAAGCTAAATCTTGTACTTTAGTGGTACTTCTCAGGCTAATGGTAATAAAAATTAATGAGTGTAAACATTCAACTACAAACATGTCTAGAAACAATTGACAGATATATGCTAATATTAGACAAAGCTATCATAAAACTAATCAAATGGAAATCCATGAAAAGAATAGGGAAAAAAACCGAAGCACTGAAAACAAAAAACGTCGCATCGTCAATCAAAAAACAGGTTTTATCTGGACGGTATAGTTTTAAAAAAGCATGACCAGCCAAATAAAAACAAAGCAAAAAACTGACAAATAGTAAATCTGAAGTGAGATACAACATCAAAAAAGCATAAGGAAAAGTTGTTGTCCAATGGACTCCAGAATTGCAAATTAAACAAGGTGGGTGATTCATCATGTGTTGACGATGACTCGTAAAGCAACGTGTGACTATATTCAATTTAGTTAATACCAGGCCAATTTGGACATTTAGCCAATCCTTTACCTGGTTCGTACTGTTTGGTAGTAATGCAAACTTTAACATCGACTTGTGGTGTACTACCCCAAGTATCGTCAAGTTTATAGGGAACAACTTCGTTAAGTTTAGGATCCCATGGAGTTGTACGAATCAAACTCATTTGACTGGTAATGGGATCACATAAATCAACGAGTTCTACGGCTTCAGGTGATGTGTAGCCGGAATAACGAACTAACATTAACGTTCGGTAGCCTTTGTACATGGCCATTTTAGCAATATCGATGTCTTCGGGATTGCCACCAGGAGCGATAGGTTGTCCCCAAATTTTAGCAGCAACTTGTTTCGTTTTGGCGATAAATAATTTACCAACAGGAATAAAAAGACCACTGCCTCGACAAGGATAGTAATAACATCCTGAAAAAAATGTACTTGAATCATACCAACTATTTTTAATATTTTGGCGAACAACTTCGACGTAGCGAACGGCTTCAGCCAATCGACCATCCTCTTGATAAGCAATCATACCGGGAGCGGCCACACCAAAACTTAAAGACTTGTAACTGTTATACGGTGTAGTAGGAAAAATCGACAGTTTATAACGCATTTCAGCCCGTTTCCAATAATCTTGAAGAGTAGGTAAATCTTTACTTTTCCAAACTTCAGGAGAGCCATAAACAACAGTAAAATATGATTGCAATTTTTCTAATTCAGTACCCCTAGGCAAGGTAGAAGGCACCGATTCCGAATCGAGTCTTTGCCAAGGCATACCAAAACGTACAATTTTTTCACAATTTAATAACATGTCACCAATGCTAATAGTGCCTTCTTTTTTCTGACAGCCAGTTTTAAAAGCAAAATCACCATATCGAGCACCCAACGTTTTAGGTGGTATAGGATCCAATATGTATTTTGTGTCTACCAATAAGGGTTTTAAAAAGACATCAAGCCATAAATTTTCATTGCTGTCATTGGTTAAAATTTCAAAGGGATTTTTTTGAACAATACCACTTAGACTGTAAATATGCTCTAGAAGATCAACATGATAACGATCATAAGTAGCTCCATTCCATTCGTTACTAATTTGGATACACTTGTAGCCGCGTTGGAGAGCTATTTCGGCTAATAAACGTCTAGAAGTGTTATTGATCATGACATTTTTTTGCATGTAATTATTGGCTACGGTGCGCGGTAGCGGAAATGTGTTTCCTATAGCTCCTCGAACAATGTCGTCGGGTAAATCAAAAAGATTAAAACCGTGAAGAACATTGTAACAACGAAAACATGTAGATGTTTTAATAAACCAACCCGACCCCGACCCCATTTCATACCATGTCCCCATCCAAGTGGATCTATTAAGAGCGGCAAACGAAAGAGTAGGTGGTACAATTTCAACAAATTCAGTATTACGAAAAACGGGAATAGTGACGGGGTTTTGACGTTTAAACGATGTAGTGTACTTGTATTCCAAATTGTCGTAAAAAGCTTGAAATGCAAGAGTAAACGGTTGAAGGTACGCTGGATAAATAACAGTCAAGTACTTGACCACATCTTCAGGTGTGGCTAATGGCAACGAAATAGCTACAGCAGGTTTTATGGTTTCACCCGTAATATACTTATTACAAACAAGCTGACCTTTACTGTCGAGATTAATAACACCTCTAGCTGATAGGCATTCGGATGAGTAAACCACGTTTGGTTGATTAAAATTCCGTTGAACCGAAACACCTCCTGGAGCTCCAGGTGTTAATATACTTAGAATAGGGTCAGGTTTTTCCGGGTCAATAGGTTTTTCCGGGTCAATAGGTTTTTCCGGGTCAATAGGTTTTTCCGGGTCAATAGGTTTTTCCGGGTCAGGTTTAGTAGGATCAATAGGTTTTGGTCGTACAATAAGAAAGATCACCAAAATGGAAGCAAATAGAAGAATAATAGGTATTACAATCTTTTGACCAGACATTTATTGTTAATTTCAAAGTATAGATATAGTTTGAAATTTTTAAAGCATCTGAACCATCATGGAAACATTTATTTGCAAATGACGTTTCGGAGGAAGAGGCCAAGTATTGTCTGGTTCTATAAATTTAACCACATCTCCATTAGGAGTAGTGAGACGAATAACAAAATAGCTTCGATTAGGTGAAAAGCGAAACGTTTTATAAATTTTTGGAGCACTATACGTGATGAAATTTCGAGTCGAAATACTCGTGTCGGCTTTCAAAAGAAACAAAGCATTGGAACCGTGGGGATTATTAGTCATAATGTTGTCAATGACGGGATTTTGATCACGAAATTCCAAGTAAAGACTCGAGAAATCTTGAAGAGAACGAGCATTTTGAATCGGTTGATTTGGAATTTGGACATCAAGAATCCAAACTTTCCATGTCCGTTCTTGGAGATTGGATGTACCGATATGACGCAACGGTTGGTAATTGTCATAAGAAAAATTTAACGTTTCCATAGTCGAGCCGATAACTTCCGACGGATCATCCAAAGGATTGGAAAGAGTCAGCGTATTGACACTATCGGAACTGGCAATGACACCGAAATATGAAACCTTCGAAATATAAACAATATCTCCATGATAGCGCGGAATAGTGTCCAACGTTATTGAATGCGTCGTAGCCGATAAAATGGTCGAATACGTAGCTGGTGCTTCTTCTCTAAGACTATACTGATGATCGTACTGCCAGCCTTCGTGTAAAACAACGACAGAAACAGAATGAAAGGTTGGAAAACTGACAATATCCGACGCGTTTCTAAGAGTGTCGTTATAGAGAATACGCGCTTGACAACCATATAGAGCTGGGACAAAAAAACGAGCCGTCACTCCAACACTGAGTACATTTGGAATGTGTACAGGCAAATGAATGTCGACGACGTTTCCAACATCAGGTTTAGTTTCAAAACGAAAACGACCCAGATGATTAGAAAGAGGAAAATAGTCCAAAACAAAACCACATGAATCTGCAAAAAGGCCGCGATAGTACTGATTAATAGAATAAAGATTAAAAGACGGACACGAAACAATAAAAAACCCATTTCCTTCGGGTGAAATAACAGTTCCGTTTAAAGAAGATACGTTGGCTACAAGTGAGTCAACTGTGTTGCCTAACCACGACAATAGAGGCGATTGTTGGCTAACGGGATCATAGGCCTCGACGCACGAATATTTGTCAGGAAGGTTGACATCAAGACGAAAATCGGTAGAATATAGGTTGCTCTGACGATCACGATAGGTGGAATCGATCTCAACGATTTTAGATTCCATGATGTTGTACTTTATCCAAATCGATTCTTACTTCAAATGAATTTGTTCCTACACTGGGCTGTTTTCCAGCTATAATTTCAGCACTTATACCTTTGAAATTATCACTTTCGCCAAATTTGCTGGCTTTAATAAAAGTTTCCATCGATTCTTCGAAACTAGCTTTGCTAATGGTACCAGCTTCATTGCGCATAGTATATCGGGTAATACTGGCAATACTGCCATTAAAAGTCATTCGACTCACAAGGAGACTAATGTTGTGAACTTCAACACCGCTAATGATTTTACACAATTCGTTTAGCAGAAATTCATACGTGGCTTCAATGCCTAGCGTGTGATAAATATCCCAAATATTATTGGTGTAGACACGAGTCATGTCGACATTTTTAACGTTACTAATGTCACACAAAGTTCCGCCTCGCGTTTCAACTATCCATTCCTTGTCGCGCATATGAAACATGATATCAGTTATACTAGGAAGTCCACAAATGGTGGCATTTTCAATCTTGTTAAGATAAACATCTCGAATAACAGTCAATGATTCCATTTTTGAAAAAAATATGTCCAAGTAAAAGCGTCCACGTTTGCTCAATGGTGTAAACAAAACAATAATGTTGACATTAGGAAACAATTGTTCCAAAATGTTTTTTATAGTGACGGGATGAAGAAAATAAGTATATAAAATTTTTTTTTTTAAAACATAGCGAAAGACGTAATAATTGTCAAACACTAAGGGAGAATTGACATGAGACGAAAAAATGAGATGACAATGCTGATGCCACACACATTCCTCCCGAAGGATATACATATTGTAAATAAGTTTGTTCAAATTCAAACTGACAATATCATGTTGAATTTCTTTTTTAATTTGTTCAATGTTTTGCATCTCAGTTTTAAAAAAAATGACACATTCAACATTTTTTGGATTTTTACTGGCATTGATGATTTCTTGAAAACGATCGACGCCACTGTTGACACCAGTGTCAAATCCAGTAATATGAAAAGTATTGAGAGTAGCTTGCGTACTAAATTCACCCATTGCTTGAGCTCCAGCAATACCAGCACATTCTCCTGGAGAAGCCAATCCATTAAAATGAGCATGTTTTATGTATTCTTTAAGATCTTCTGTCAATTCCACATCCCAAAGATCATTCATCAAAGATTTTTTTTGATTTTGAATAATAACTTGCTCTGATTTGAGTGCAGCAAAACCTGGTCTTGGAACAATAAAATCTAAAAACTCTTCAATCTGTATCAGCGTGTTGACTGGCATCTTCGACAGCCTGAGAAAAAGCTACTGGTAATTTCAAACGAAGTTTTTTCACAATTTCAAATATTTTTGGAGTAACTGCCGACACTTCGTAGTCAGAGTCTTTTAGCGACTTGAGCAATTCATCGACATCTGGGTCACTAATACCTCGTTCTTTACCCATTTGATCCACAACTTCAAACATGTAGCTAAACAGAACTTTCCATCTAATACCTGGGCGTTTTAGCATAGGAAGAATAGTTCCTAATTTAGTTGTCATGACAGCTTCGACAAATTTTTCAGGCTCATTTTTATCAAAAGCGTTAACATCAATTTCTTTAACAAGACCAAACATGGTATCAACAATTTCTTTTTCCACGTCAATTTTTTCAAGAGAAACGGTTTTTTCCAATTGATCAAGCAAATTATTGTATTCAGGGTCGTCAATAAAAACCAAACTAGCAATTTTTAAAATATGGCAATGCAACACAGTAGCCTGGTCAACAGTAGCCGCAGCAAAAGCCGGCATTAAATTAACACTAAAGCTCGATGATGATGATTTTAAAGGTAGCCATTGTAATTCATACGTGTTAAGAGCCAAAGGTACCGTCTTCAAAACACTTTCATTTTCTTTTAAAAAAGTATTCAAACTTTCACATTGTTTATTTATGGCAAAAGTTTTAGCCTCTGTAATTTTATTAAGCAAAGATAAATAACTCACAACAACAGGTTCATTGGGTGACAATTCTTTAATTTGTTGGATAAAATTTTTCAAAGCTTGAAAAACAGTAAAATTTTCCATTTTATTGTGAACAATCATTTGTTTAAATCGACTCGTTACTTGATGTGACGTAACATACCAAAAAAACAAGTAATACATTCAGGCAATTTGGGAAAAGAGGTCGCAATAACAATTTTTTTATTTAGAGAACACCATTCTAAAAATTCAACAACTTCTGACATCGTGTAAATACCAATGTGTTTTATGATGTAAAATTTGAAGTGACGTTGAACGACTGGAAATTGGTTTACTGAATAAACAAGTTCCAATTTTTTTTCGAAAACAAAAATATGTTTATAAGTATTTTTACCCAGCAGTAAAATGCTGACATTTCTTTTCCATTTATTAAAAATTTCGCATTCAATATTTTCTGGTGATTGTAGATTAAAATGATAGTCCCGTAACTGAGAATCAGAGTCCATAAGGCGATTGATAACTGCCATATCAAGAGAGTGAGATATTTCTGTCATTGTAAATTTTTCCATTTTTGATGCTAATTTAGAAAGATCAAGCTGGTGTTGATGTTGATTCTTGTTTAAAAGAAAATGAAGAAAATCAGTACGTTGAGGCAATGAAAAGTAATCAAAATAAATTTCGTGATTAAATTGACAACGAACACTTGAATCAAGTAAATTTATATCAGATGTGGTGCCAATAACAATCACATCAGAATATTGTTCCAAAAAACCTTTAAAGATTTTTACTAGGCTTATAGTTGTAGAGTTTTGGCGTCCAACCAAAAATTCGATATCATCCAAATGGAAAATAGATTGCGTCTCACTAGCTTGAATGAATAGCGATTGAAGATGCACCGTAACATTTATAAAATTTTCTTGAAGAGTTTCTTGACAAGCAATTGATAACACAGGCATACACAACCGTTTAGAAAATGCATACACACATGATGTTTTACCATTACCAGAAGGACCAAAAAAGAGAATACTTCTAGCGTAAGTACAATAGTTCTGATATGGTAAAATGATGTGTTTTTTTAACCACTGTTCATGTTCTTTACTTAAAAAATCAGTCTCGGGCTCGACTTGTTCGAAAATGTGATTAATGGAAAACATGATGAAAGACAGACTGTTAAAAAACCACTATCAGGTTGGCGTATTTATATGTTTTTTAGGTTTTCCAATAAAATTTTCATTGGAAAACTTTTTTTTTAAAAATTCTCTTGCATCCTTTCCTCCCAATTCTCTTGCATCCTTTCCTCCCAAAGCTTTAGTACGGATGTGTTAGAATAAGCCACGCGTAAAATAATGGGTTTCAAAATACAAAATATGTTGAATATCTTTTGAATTGTTTCCGCTGTCATTGAAACATCGCAGTAGACGATGACTTGCTCAATGTTAGTGACGTCACACCACTGTAGACTACTGAGAGAAGAAAACATAACACGAGTCATATTTTTTTGAAAAGTCGTCAATTCTTTCTCAAAAGACATAGTATTATTATTATCCTTGAATACGATGGTATTATGAGAATAATGAGGTTTAATTTCGTCGTCAATGTATTCGACGTTGATGATTTTTGCGCTACAAAAGAAACACTGGGTATCCTTGATTTTTATCATGCATACACGACAACAATAGTGACGACAATTGAACAGTAAAAGTGTATCACGCTGTTCACGACAACAGGGACATTTTTGATACCGTTCATAAAAATGGACGTATGGTTTTTGTAACGAACACAAAATCATAGTTTGAAATGTATATCGCCACGTTTCCATGCCATTACGACTGTCAATGAGACAGTAAACAAATCGGCTTTTACAATGCACCAAATTGGCAATTTTTACAGAATAGATGGTGCGATAAAATGTTCGAGTCCGAAGACTATCGAAATCGCAATAAACGTAGGGGATCACTACCAATTTTTGACTAAAATCTATTTTATAATTTTCATCGATAATCAATTGATGAGGAATTGAACCAATCATTCTCGATATCTGAGACGCTTCAAAAATACTATCAGCAATAAAAAGAGTAGTATTATCGACTCCTTCAATTCCATCGATAAACAATTCTACTGACAACCCTTTCATAATTACTAATTTACTACACGGAATCATATGGTCGTTAACGGTGGCTGCCAAAGCTCTCACAGTGTGAATAGTTTTGTTAATGTAAATAACATTAGTCGAAACTAGACACTTATAATGACGATTACCCATTTCGATCGATACTTGAAACTTTCCGTTCCCATTTTCGTAAACTTTAAGGTTTTTCTTAAAGTGATCTAGATCTAATTGCTTCAATTTCATCATATTATTACTGATTGATTAATTAGGTAAATTTTTAATCAATTTTAAAGATGGAATTATTGATAAGTCTTTTAGAAAGAATTATTGTCAAATTGGTTGTGCAATGTTTGAGTCGACTAATGGAAAAATGGCTCAAACTTCGTTATAACAATAAAACAACCATATGTTCAGTCTAAAATGTTACTAATTATTCTTCCGCTAGCTATTGGAAGTCTTTCTGGTTATTTGTCTCGAACAGCCGATCGCACCAAATACAATCAATTAATCAAACCCAGTTTCAATCCACCAAGTTGGATTTTTGGTCCGGTATGGATCGTTCTCTATCTTTTAATGGGTATATCAGCCGAAATGGTAAAAAATGATCCGAAAGCCGTTCAAATCTTTTTTATACAGTTGGCTTTAAATTTTTCTTGGAGTCTGATTTTTTTCAATCTTCAACGTCGTGATTTAGCCATCGTTGTAATTACGGCCCTCTTGATTTGCATCGTTTACATGATCAGAGTCTTTGGTCGCACCAGCTCACTAGCATCTCAATTACAACTGCCTTACTTACTGTGGGTAGGTTTTGCCACCATTTTAAACATTTCCATTTGGTGGTTAAATTAAAAAATTTCTTAAATGTTCTTGAAAATGTATTTCATTGTAAAAAACCCGAACACCATCGGTGGGAGCCATATGTTTACAATTTAAGCGAAAGAGGTATTTTGCTAGAAAATATTCGGCATGATGAATGGAAGTAAATGTGCCGTCTTCAAGAAGACCAAATAGTGTGAAAGCGCAATGGGCGTTGATACGGGTAAAGGTTTCGATTTCGGAACCAGACGTAAAGAAAGGCAGTCGAATAGGCACGCGTGCGCGACTGATGTGTTACCTGGAAAAAAGACTTGTCCCAGAATTTTCGTTCGAGACGAGAGTATGACGTCGTCGAAATCCAAGATGGCGGAAAACGGCCGAATCTGGAAAAAAGACTTGTCCCAGAATTTCCGTTCGAGACGAGAGTATGACGTCGTCGAAATCCAAGATGGCGGAAAACGGCCGAATCTGGAAAAAAGACTTGTCCCAGAATTTCCGTTCGAGACGAGAGTATGACGTCGTCGAAATCCAAGATGTGAAAAAACGCTAACTCTGGAAAAAAACTTGTCTTGTTTTTTCCAGAGTTAGCGTTTAGTTTCTGCTATCTCCGCTTGGGATTTTGTCAAATTTTGGAAAAAGACTTGTCCCAGAATTTTCGTTCGAGACGAGAGTAATCCAAGATGGCGGAAAACGGCCGAATCTGGAAAAAAGACTTGT
>Ga0209668_10000506_pt1 | contig 16006 bp, 11 predicted proteins | sample FrelakmetPLP11PL_FD_187150 | JGI IMG/M metagenome (GOLD analysis project Ga0209668, IMG submission 187150) | Freshwater lake sediment microbial communities from the University of Notre Dame, USA, for methane emissions studies - PLP11 PL (SPAdes)... | ecosystem: Environmental > Aquatic >... | reverse complement strand
GGCTGGCGCCCGCGCTCCCGCTGCTGACGGCGCTGACCGTGCACGAGACGTGCACGTCGCGCTGCACCTACCGCGGGGACTGAGCCCCGCGGCCGCGCGGCCCCGCGTACTAGCGCAGGCGAACGATCTTCTCGCCCAGCGACCCCACCGCGTCCTGGACGCGGTAGAAGTAGATCCCCGCCTTCACTTCGCGACCACCGTCGTCGCGCCCGTCCCAGCTCCACGTCATCGTCTCGCCCGCGGCGGGCAGCGTGCCGGCCGCCAGAGTGCGGATGCGTCGCCCGCGCACGTCGAAGATCGCCGCGTCGTAGGCGCCGGCGAGGGCCCGCGTGTGGCCGAGTGAGACCGCGCCGAACGAGGGATTGGGGATGGCGCGGACGCTGCCCGTGCCGCGGGCGGGCGGACCCGCGGCTCCCGGGCTCTCCACGCCGATCACGGTCAGGCCGGAGTAGGCGTGGGTGCGATAGCGATCGTGCCCCTTCATCGGCCACGGGGACGCGTCCGCGCTCCACGAGTTGGGTCCCCACGAGTACAGCAGCGGGTATCCGAGATCGCTGATCGCCATGTCGAGGATGCCGTCGTTCCCGACGTCGCCGAACGCCGGCGTCGCGCCGGGCTCGAACCCGAACAGGAGCCGCGTGAACGAGCGCACGGAGAGGCCGTCGAAGCGGACGCCGATGATCGACGATTCGTCGCTGACGACCACGACCTCGGGCCGGCGATCGAGGTCGAGGTCCACCATCGCTGCGAGCTCGAGGCTGCCCGGCGTTGGCAGCGCCTTGGTGAGCAGGCGATTGCCCAGCGCGTTGAACACGATCAGCGTGTCGCCGCCGGTCGCGAACGCGAAATCGACCGTGGCGTTGTTGTCGAACGGACCGGCCACAGGACCGCTGATGAGGTTAAACGCGTTGAAGAGCTGCCGCGGCCACCCCGCGAGCGGCGCGCCGTTCGAGCCGACGACGCTGGCCACCACCGAGTCGGCGCCGGTCGCGCGGCCGAAGGCGACGCACAGCCCGCTCCGGCCCTCCACCGGCACCAGGATCGGCTGCCCGATGACGTTGCCCGACGCGAACGTGCGCGGCCAGCCCAGGAGCGGCGTCACGCCCGTGCGCGGGTAGGCGTAGATGTTTCGCGGACCGCCGACGACCACGATGTCGGTCTGCCCGTCGCCGTTCACGTCGCCAACCGCGGCCGGCTGCGTGATCGCGCCCGCGGTCGTGACCGGAAATCCGGCCAGGATCTGCTTGGTCTTCACATTGACACCGTAGAGCCGGCCGGAACTCGAGCCCACGACGACGTCCAGCACGCCGTCCGCGTTGAGGTCGGCAAGCGTGGGCGGTGAGAGCTGGCGATTGCTGTCGATCAGCATGAAGTCGGTCACACCTGACTGATTGCCCCAGACGAGGTAGCCCTGGCTCGTGCCCTGGACCGCCTCGTGGGGACCGTCACCGGTCACGTCGCCGAGGGCGGGCGCGTCGAGCACGGCGCCGCGGTTGTACGTCTGTGGCATGCCCGGCATGGCGCCGGCGCCGGTGGCGAAGCCCCATGTCTTCCCGGTCAGGTAGTCGCTCCAGAACACGTCCGGCCGGCCATCGTCGTCGAAGACCCCCATGACGGGCCGGGTGACGAACGCGTCACTGGGCGTGATCGGCGGCGGCCAGAACGAGTGGATGGTCGCGCGGTCGCGGATCTGGTGCCGCCCTTCGTGCCGGGGCGAACCACCGACATTCGTCCACTCCATCGCCTTGGGCCCGACGCCGGCCAGGCCGAGCGAGTAGGCGTAGATGTCGCCCTGGGTCGTCAGGACGACGAGGTCGGGGCCGCCGTCGTTGTCGAGATCGCCCAGCGCGGGGGACGCCTTCGAGGGCAGCCCGTTCAGCGTCCACGCCTCGGTGCCGGTCGTGCGCACGCAAGAGATCTTGTCGCCACCGCGGTTGAAGATCATCTCGGGCGCGTCGTTGTCGCCGATGTCGGCGCACACGATGCCGCCGACGGGCTGCGCCTGCAGGTAGCGCCGCGGGAATCCGCTGCGCGGAGCGCCTGTGCTGCCATCGAGCAACCAGACCTGCGTCGTGTCGCCACGGATTCCGAGCACGGCGATTTCCGGAATGAGGTCGCCCGTGGCGTCGAACAGCGACGGCGCGACGAACACGCTGTCATTGGGCAGCGACGCGAGCGTGGTGACGCTGGTCGTCCCGTTGAGCACGTCGGGGTCGAGCCGCGTCAGCGCCCCGTACTTCGTGAACGTGTACAGGTGCTCGGAGTCGGGAAAGCCGAACAGCACCGAGCGCAGCCCCGCGACCGGCGTCGCGGCGGAGAACGGCGACGGCGGCGTGAACGACGCCTCCAGGTCGGGCTGGGCATAGGTGAAGAAGACCCGGGCCTGATCGGGCGTCGCGCCCAGGTAGCCGACCCGCGGAAAGTTATCCGGCCCGATGTAGGCGAACGGCGGCGAGACGGCGGCCGCGCTCCCGGTGACGGGCCAGCCGGGAAACTCCCCACCCTCGGCCGTCAGCGCATGCAGCGTGCCGTCGGTCGTCACGACGAGGATGGCCAGCTTGCCGCTGGTGTCGAACTCGGTGAGCACGGCGCCCCCGACCGGCGCCGACGGCAGGATGATGATCCTGCCCTCGGGTGCACCCTCGTTGCTGAGGACGTGCACCGTGCCGTTGGTGCACACCGCGACGAGCTCGATGGACCCGTCGCCGTCGACGTCCCCGACCGCGATCGGCCCGCTCGGCGGCCCGTTGAGGGGCACAGGAAACGCGCCGAACGGTAGCCCGTTGTCGCCGATGACCGTGATCCGGCCGATGTCGTCGACGGCGATGATCTCGGATCGTCCGTTGAGATCGAGGTCGGCGAGCACCGGCGGATACGTGTAGCCGAAATCGCTGGCAAGCACCGGGAAGCCGGCGCGCAGCACCGGCGCCGGAATCGCAGCGTTCACCTGGTCGACGTCCCCGGGCGCGGCGGCCGCCGGCCGGATGCAGAAGGACAGCAGGAGCGCGACGGCGACGAGGAAGCGGGCGCACTGCGCCCGGCGGAGCACGACGGAACGGTTCATGGGACTCCCGGATCAGCGACATCCTTCCGTGGGGACTCGAATCCTCGAATGGGCCCGACAAGGGTACCACGCCGCCGGGGGTCGATCCCACCCCCCGGCGGCGGGAGGGCCCGGACTGGCCCGGACGACGACCGGGAGATCCGGGTCCAACCATTGGACCCGCAATGCGTTGCGGCCGAGTGAGTGCGCCCCTAGCGCGCCGCCAGCGCCGGACCGCCCCTGCCCGCGGGCGCCGGGATCGGCGCCTGCGCCTTGGACCGCCGCAGCATCAGCACCTCGACGTCGGGGTCGACGACGATGCGCTCGGGCGCGAACGTCGACGGGATCGTCACCGCCTTCTCCTCGCCGGGACCCAGCTCGACGACGCGGCGCGCGTCGGCGTACGCGGGCTGCTTCGACTTCACGAGCTTCGCCGGGTCGGCGAAGCGCTCGCCGCGCGCCGCCGCGACGACGACCCGCACGCGACCCCTGCCCACGTTGCGCACCTTGGCGACGGTCGACCATGCGTCGCCCGAACGCGCGAGCGACGGCGTGTCGACCAGGAACTCGGGCACGACCGTGTCGAAGAGCCACTGTGCGGTGAAGGCGTCGAACGCGACGGGGTCCGGCGCGTGCCGGCGCATGACCTCGAGCAGGTCCTCGAGCAGCGGGCGGTCATCGGTGACGTCGCGGTACGTCGCGATATAGTCGCGCAGGCCGGCGCGACCCGCCTCTTCGCCCATGAGGCGGAACATCATCCACAGCACGAATCCGCCGCGGTCGTAGATGAGCCGGCCTTCCAGCGGCAGCTGGCCATCCATCTTGACCAGCGGCCGCTCGCCGTCGGCGCGGCGGATGTTCCCGTAGCGATCCTCGATCTGGCGGCAGAACGCCATGCGCTGCTCGAGCCCGCGCGCCTTCTCGACCAGGAGCACGGTCGAGAAGTGGGCCATGCCCTCGGACAGGACCTCGCCGCCGGGCCCGTCGGCGGACATGACGATCAGCGGCCACCACTGGTGCGCCGCCTCGTGCGCGGCGACCCAGAACGCCAGGTTCGCCTTCGGCTCGCTCTTGGTGAGGAAGCCGATGTTCTCGGAGAACGTGATGTTCGTCGACGGCCCCTGCGCGTAGGTGGCCAGTCCCGGGAACTCGGACAGCCGCAACTCGCGGTACGGATAGGGCGCGAACCACTCGCCGTACCAGCGGCGTGCGGCGACGAGCGCGTCGAGCATCTCGTCGACGTTGTACGGGTGCCGCCCGTCGTAGTACACGGCAGCGCCGTCGCGCTGCTTCACCTGCCAGCGGCCCATCACCACGTTGAAGACCCGCACCGGCGCATCGCTCACCCACACGGTCGTCCGCTTGCCGTCCTTCACCTCGTCGGACTCGCACACGCCGGTCGCGTTGTGCTGCAGGTCGGCCGGGCCGGTCACGCGCAACCGGGTCGTGATCCAGTTCTCGAACATCGGGGATCCGGCGGCCAGCTTGCGCTTGTACCAGTCCGCCGGGTACTCGCGCGGATCGGGCTTGTTGCGGTCCTCCTCGACGCCGACCTCCGCCAGGTAGCCCAGTTGGGGCACCATCCCGACGTTGGCGAAGCCCGTGAGCACGACGCCGGAGGGCAGCACGTACTCCATCAGCGTCCCGCCGTTCTTGCTCACGCCGTTCGGGAACTTGCCGTGGAACGCGAAGCCGACGCGGACCGAATCGCCCGGCACCAGCGGCCGCTTCGGGTGCACGACCCACAGGCCTGCCCGATCCTCGACCTGCGCGCTGTCGCCGTCGACGGTCCAGCGCACGTCCTTCCAGAACCGGCCGCCCGTCAGCGGGATGGCCGTCAACGTATCGGCCGTGCGATTGACCAGCGCATACGTGCCGCGCGAGCGCACTTCGCTCGTCCTGGGTTCGACCTCGAGGTCGAGGTCGACCGCGGTCAGGCCGGGCAGCTTCGCGTCGCGCCACGTTGCCGAGTTCTTCTTCCAGTAGTCGCGTTCCTTCTTCTGGTTCACGGCGCCGCCCCGTCCGTCGTGCACGAGGTACGCGAGCACGGTCGCGATCACCAGGGGCAGGAGGACCAGGGGTGCCAGCCGCAGGGCGTGCCCGGCCAGGCGCTGCGGCGACAGCGAGTGCACGATCTGCGCCGCGTCGCGCTCGCGGCGCGGGAAGAAGCGCACGGCGATCACGAAGAACAGGGCCGCCAGCGCGAGGGCCAGCGCGCGATTGAGCACCAGCGCGATCCGGTCGAGCTCGAGGACGCTGATGTCGCTCCACACTGTCGTGCCCCACAGGTCCCAGTTCGTGACCCAGCTCATCTTGCCCCGGAACTGGAACCAGCCGGTCGCCGCCATCGCGGCCAGGCCGATTGCGTACGTCGCGTAGCGACTGCCGGTGACGGTGAACGTCGCGCACACGAACGACGTCCACAGCAGGAACGTGGGGACCAGCAGCACGCCCCAGAGCAGGAGGAACGGCTCGAGCCGCACCGGCACCGTTCCCTGCACGAGCAGCAGGATGATCGAGCCGAGGAGCGCCGCGAGCATGATCACCGCGCCGACCACGACGTTGGCGACCGACTTGCCCAGCAACATCGCGGCCGTCGGGATCGGCGCCGCGAGGAACAACGGGGCGATCCCGGCCGACTTCTCGCGCTGCAGCGACTCGGTCGTGTAGAACAGGATGAGCATGCACAGGAGCAGCGTCAGCGCGCCCATCTGCCGCACGGCGAGGCCGCCCGGCGTCAGCAGCAGCGGCGTGTCGAAGGCGCCGGTCGAGACCACCTCGCCGAGCGTCTGGACGAGGATCAGGGGCACGAACAGGTAGAGCCCGGGATGGCTGCGCAACTCGCGCAGCTCGACCCGCGCAACGTCCCACGCGGCGCGCAGGAAGCCCGGCGCGCGTGAGGTCATGCCGATCGCCGCCATGGCGCCCGTCGGCGCGATCGCGTCGGCCATGTCGGCCACGACCACGTCCGGCTGCGCCCCCTGCTTCGCCTTCGCCGTCTTCGGCCCGCGCAGGAGCGCGGGGAAACGCGCGTGCACCAGCCCCACCGCGCCCAGGCCCAGCGCCAGGCAGGCGAATCGCTGCGCGATCACCAGGCCGTCGAGCCCGACCGGCGCGTGGTTGTAGAACGCGACGCCGCGGTCGACCTCGAGCCAGGTGTCGTTGATCCAGCGCACGCCGCTCAGGTCGACGAACTGCAGGATCCGCTCGACGGCGGGCGGCAGCCACACCGGCGACCAGTCCCAGAGAAACAGCGCGCCCAGCAGCAGGCCCGCGATGGGCACGACGAAGACGAGCGCGGCCTTGCGTGTCAGCGCCCCCAGCGCGAACGACGTGCCGGTGACGAGGACCAGCATGGGCAGCGCGAACAACAGCGCCGGCTTCAGGTAATTGGCGAGCACCAACGGGCCGATCGCCTCCTGGTTCGAGGCGTGCGGCATGGCGTGGTTGAACAGCATCGTGATGCCGAGGTGCGCCACGAGCACGCCGCAGAAGCCGAGCAGGACGGCCACGTACTTGCCCCACACGTACTCGCCGGGCGTGAGCGGCGTCGCGTGCAGCAGCGGGCCGACCTTCTGCTCCTCGTCGCGGATCAGGATCATGCCCGCGGCGATCGCGGCGAAGAACGAGTAGAGCAGCGCGACGATGAGCATCAGGTATTGCGTCTGCGCGAACTCGCTGGTGAGAAACGCCCGGGCCCCGCCGACGCGCACGTCGCCCGTGCCGATGCGCGCGTTGCCGTTCGACAGGCTGAACGCCATGAAGGCGAGGATCAGGAGCAGGACCCAGAACAGCGGACGCCGCGGGATCTCCTTCAGGTCCAGCCACAGGACCTCGAGAAAGCGCTTCATGCCCGCGCCCCGGCGAGCGCGCTCTCGTTCATGAGCACGAGGTAGGCGTCCTCGAGCGTGGGCGCGACGGCCTCGAACCCGGCCGGCGGCGCGCCCTCGGGCTGGTGCACGCGCACGCGGTTCACGCCCTCGACGAGCACGGACTGCGTGACGCGGCCCTGCGCGCGCAGGTCGGCCAGCGCCGCGCCCTCGGCGATGCCCTCGAACATCGTGCCCGCGAGATCTCCGCGCGCCGCCTGCGGCGTCGTCGTCACCAGCAGCCGGCCGCCGCGGATCACGGCGAAACGCGGGCAGAGGACCGCGACGTCCTCGACGATGTGCGTCGACAGGAGGACGATCCGCTCCTGCGCGAGCTCGGTGAGCAGGTGGTAGAAGCGCAGGCGTTCCTCGGGGTCGAGGCCGGCGGTGGGCTCGTCGACGATCACCAGGCGCGGATTCCCGGCGATCGCCTGGGCGACGCCCAGGCGCTGGCGCATGCCGCCGGAGTACGACTTGACCGCGCGCTTCGCGGCGAAGCCCAGGTTCACGCGCTCGAGCAGGTCGCGCGCCAGGGCCTTGAGGCCGCCCGGGGCCTCGACGCCCTTGAGGCGCAGCAGGTGGAGGAGCATCTGCTCGCCACTCAGGTGCGGGTAGAAGCCGAACTCCTGCGGCAGGTAGCCGAGGCGCTCGCGCACGCGCTCGGGCCGGGCGACGATGTCCTCGCCATCGAGCGTGACCGCGCCCGAGGTCGGCTCGAGCAGTCCGGCGAGGATTTTCATCAGCGTGCTCTTGCCGGCGCCGTTGGGACCGAGGAGGCCGAACATGCCGGCGGGAACGTCGAGATCGAGCCCCGCGAGCGCGGTGATCGGACCGGGATAGACCTTGACCAGACCCTGGATACGAAGCACGGGAGCCTCCGGGAGGGATGGAACGGTGAGACGGACGGGGATCCTACGCTGCGGGACGGTCCGGGGTTGCGGGCCGGCATGCTAGAATCGCCGCCGGAGGTGCCTCAATGGAACGCGCCGACTACCCGGTCCGCAAGCACCGGCTCGAAGACTCGATCCCCGAGACGGACTACGAGCGGCTGACTGCGGAAGAACGCTTCGAGCTCGTCTGGACGTTGACCCTCCAGGCGTGGGAATTCAAGGAGGGATGGCGCGATGAACAGCGACTTCGTCGCGATGTTTGGAGCTTTCGCCGACTCGGGGGTTGAGTACATGGTCGTCGGGGCGCACGCGCTCGGCGTCTATGGGAGCCCGCGCGCGACCGGTCGCACCCGGGATCGCGCCGATCTCGAAGCCCTCGGCGAGGCCTGAAGCGCTGCTAGCGCGATGGCGTCTCGACGACTTCGACGCGCACCCGCGCCACGCCGACGCCCACGAGGTCGAGCTTCTCGGCCGCCCGGCGAGACACGTCGATGATCCGATCCTTCCGCTGCGGGCCGCGATCGTTGATCTCGACCTCGACGGCACGGCCGGTCTCCAGGCGCGTCACACGCACCCGCGTGCCGAACGGCAGCGTGCGATGCGCGGCGGTCAGCGCATCGGCATGGTAGATCGCGCCGCTGGCGGTGCGGCGGCCCTCGAACTTGTCGGCGTAGTACGAGGCAAGACCCGTGGCTGCGCCCGACTCGACCGGGGAGGGCTCCGGGCGGGGCGCGTGACTGCAACCCGCGAACGCGAGGCCGCAGGCCAGCGCGAGCGCGAGGCCGCCGCGCAGGCAGGTTCGAGAATCGAGCATGGAGCGCACTCTACGCCGGGGCCCGCGCCGGGCGCTACGGCAGGCGCAGGAGGCGGACGCTCGCCGTCGCGCCGAGGGCGCGCAGGCGGGCCAGGTAGACCCCGCCCGGAACCGCGCGGCCGCGCCCGTCGCGGCCATCCCAGCGCAGGCGGTGAGGACCGGTGTCGAGCGTCCCGGGAGCGAGCGCGCGTACGCGTCGCCCGGCGAGATCGAAGACCGCGAGATCGACCGCGGCGGACCGCGGCAACGTGAACGAGAGCACGGTCTCGCCGCGCGCGGGGTTCGGTGCCGCGCGCAGCGCGAAGGCGGCGTCCGCGCCGGCCGCGGGACCGTCCACCGCGGTCGTCGCCGGCGCCACGACGGCGAGCGTCGCCGAGCGCGCCGGAAGCGCGAGGCTGAGCGTGCCAGCCGCGAGCGCGCTTGCACCCGCCGGCCCCAGCGCCGCGGCCGCGGTGAAGCGGAACAGCGACACCGCTCGGTCACCGCCGCCGGCCAGCGCGAGCGCAACCGTCTCGCCCGCGGTGTGCTTGTTGAACAGGAGCACGAACACCCTCCCGTCCGCCCCCTCGATCGCGTAGGCGCCGACGCTGTCGATCTTCGCAGTCGTCGTGCGCACGCTCGTCCCGTCGACGAGGCTGCCCGCCCCGTCGTAGTCGAGGTACAGGCGGAACGCGTCCTGCACGCGGCTGCCGTTCGCGGGAGCGACCCAGCGGGTCGCCAGCGCGACGCCCTCGCGGCCGAAGACGGCGAGCGCCTCGGCCTGCGCGAGCGCGCTCGAGATGCCGGTGTCGCCGCCGAAGTTGTACTCGGTGATCGCGATCCCCAGGCCCGGGGCCCGCGCCGCGATCATGTCGCGCAGCCGCGGCAGTAGCCGCACCGGCTGCCCGATCCACGACTCGTCCACGTAGGCCGGGTCGTACAGGCTCTTCACGCTGCGCAGGCGCTTCGCGGCGGCGGCGGCCGACTCGTCGTCGTTGAGTGCCCCGCCGCTCTGTGGGTAGTAGTGCACGTCGAGCACGTCGGCGACGCGCGTGCTGGTCCCGAGTTCGTGGGCGCGCACCTGCGCCAGCCACCACTCGAGGAGCGGCATGCCGCCGTGCGCCGCCTGGTCCGCGCCCGGCGTGCAACCGTCGGCGGCGGAGTGGAAGTACTCACACCAGCCCCAGGACACGGGGCCCAGCACCTGCGCGGCGGGATCGCGCGCCTTCACCTCGGCGCCGTAGGCGAGCGTCTTCGCCCACAGCTCGTCGTAGGTGAGCGGGCTCGGGTGGACGTCGCGATGCGTGCTGTTCCACAGCGCCGGCTCGTTGTCGAGCGCGTAGTAGCGCACGCCGCCGGAGGCCGCATCGCCGAAGCGGCCCGCGAGGTGATCGATCCAGTCGCCGACATACGACGGGCCGACAGCGACCGACGTGTCGAGCGGATCGTTGCCCGTGATCGGCGTGCCGTTCGTGCGCACGCTGTTGCCGGCGTCCGCCGCGCACCACCACGCCCCGCCCGAGCCGGTGCACTCGGTCCCCTGCTGCGCGCCGTACTTCGCGACCGAGAAGCCCCAGCGCTTGACGCGGTCCTTCGGCACCCAGCCGATCGTCGGCACGGTGACGATCACCTCGGCGCCGCGCGCGCGCGACTCCGCGACGAAGTCGTCGGCGGCCGATCCGTTCGGCAGTTGCGCCGGATCGTTCGAGCCGGGCGTGCTGATGAAGTACCAGTCCGCTCCCGAGTTGTGCGTGTCCAGCGTCCACGAGTAGCGCGACGTCGAGTTGCCGCCCCAGCGCCGCAGCGGGTACGGCACGGCGGTGAACTCGGTGCTCGAGCCGTAGTTGACGCCGTACACGAGCGGGCTCACCACGCGGCGATCGAGCGCCGGGTCGATGGAGACGGCGATCACGGGGCTCGACGAAGATGCGAGCCGGGGCTCGCTGGCGCTGCGGACCAGCCACTGCTCGGGCACGAGTTCGAGCGTGCTCCACGGGGGGCCCCGTCGCTCCACGCGCGTCACCCGGGCGACGACGATCGCCTCCGAGGTGCGGACCAGTCGTACGACGTCCGCACCGCGACGAAACGCACGCTCGACCGCGAACCGCGCCCGCTCGTCGGCCTGGAGGCGCTCGTCCACGCGCGCCGCCTCCGCGGCCCGTTCTCGCTCTAATGCAGCTGCGGCAGCCGCGTCCCTTCGCCGCTTCGCTTCCTGCCGCGGACCCTCGACCTTCTCCCACGCCATCTGCGCGTCGTACTTCGGTTTCCAGCGCTCCAAGTCCCGGATCACCTGGGCCCGCGTCGAGTCCGTGGCCGCGAGGCGCACCCACACCTTCGCGCCCCACAGGCCCGAAGTTCCGCCGCGACCGGCAAGGATCATCCGCCGTCCGACGGCCGGTCCCTTGAGGGGGGTCGCGTTCCTTCGTCGGATGTTCTCCCCTTCACCCACCGCGCACGGCATGTAGAGCTCGGGGGCCATCCACTCGATCTCGTGCACGCCCCTGCGCACCGCGCCGCGGAGCGTCTCGTGGACGCGGATTCTGACGCGTGGCGGACTCGCGAAGGTTGCCCCCGAATCACGCACGGCGAGAATCGTCGCGACGATGAACTCGTCGCCCTTGCCGTAACGGACGTCCTCGTAGGACTCGAAGCCGTCATGGCTGAGCACGATGTCCGGGAGGTCGTCGACTTCCTCCGCCCCGGCGCGACCGACGGGCAGGAGGGCGAGGAACGCGGCGAGGGCGGTCCCGAGGAGACGGGTTCTCATGCCTGTGTGATCGGCGGATGCGAACCGCGGCATCCACCGAAACACGCGTGGCGGCGAACCCGCGAGGGCCACCGCCACGACGAAGCGTGCACAATGCAATGTCGGGAACCTATCCCGTCAGGATCACGACCTGGCGGATCCGGCGGAACTCGACCGCATCGAGGATCTTCAGCTCCAGCACCCCGTCCACCGGTCGCAGCTCGTAGCTCGTCACCGGCTGCGCGCTGACGACCTTCGCCTTCGTCGCGGGGATGCGGATCGTGTCCAGGCGATCGGTGTCGAGGCCCATGAACACGCCCGCGTTCGGATGCGGGCTCGGCACGATGGTCTTGCCCAGGCCGAGCACGCCGCCGCGCGTCTCGATGACGCCGGCCTCCACGAGCTCCTGCTTGCTGCCGATCACGTACCAGATCGTGGCGATGTCGCGGCGCTTCTGCTCGAGCTGCGTGGTGCGCGTGCGCAGCGTGTCGTCCTTCTGCGCCACGGCGACGGTGAGGCCGCCCACCTCCGTGTTGAGCGAGTCGACCTGCGCGGACAGCACGGCGACCTGCGCCTCCTTCTCGTCCACGGTCTTCTTCAGGTTCTCGATCAGGCGCGACAGGCCGGCGGACTTCGCTCCGCTCGCCTTGAGATCGCTCTCGAGCTTGCGGATGCGCTCCTTGCTCGCCTCGATGCTCGAGCGCAGGGCGGCGATCCGCGCCAGCGCGTCCTCGGTGCTGGCGGCGGTGCGTTCACCGCCGGGCGCGAGCCGCGCGCCGGTCTCCTCGAGCGCGAGCGCGCTGAGGCTGTCCTGGATCTCAGCGATCGCCTCGATCGTGGCGCCGTAGCGATCGCGGATCTCGCCCTCGGCCGTTTGCGTGGCCGCGAGCTGCTTCGATGCGTCCTGGTAACGAGAGAACAGGACGGCGCAGACCCCCGCCAGGGCCACGGCGACGACGATGAGTGCGACTTGAAGCGGCTTCTTCATGAGCAAGGGTCTCCAGGCGGATGGTGTTTCGATGAGGGACGGTCGGGTTCGACCGCGGATGAGCCATGGCGGGCTCTGCCCCAGAATACACCGCAGGACGGGCCGCGTTCCTCACCGTGAAAAAACTTCTCGGCTTCTGGGCCCAGAAAACAGGTGACCGCACCCCGGGGACGGGTCTACGCTTTTGCACCCCACCCCTGTGAATGGACTCTTCTTCGGCTCTCCCCCTACCCCTGCGAGACCCCATGTCCCTCTCCCGATTGCACCTGGCCGCCGGCGCCCTGCTCGTCCTGTCGACCCTCCTCGCCACCCCGGCGGTCGCCACCGACGTCGACGGCCCCGATGATTGCGGCCGCTTCCTCGACGACTGGGGCGACGCGCCCGAGAGCTTCATGGCCTACCCGGCCTCCGCCGGCGGGGCGATCGGCAACTTCCCGACCTGTTCCCTGCCCGGCGGCACCGGCACGCAGACAACCTCGTGCCCGCCGATCAGCACCCCTCCGGGGCCGACCGGCTACGTGAAGCACTTCCTCTCCGTCCCCGGGAGCTTCTGGCTGGGGTGCTATGCCGGCCCCATGGGCATCGACTTCGATCCCGAGGGGAAGACGGGCCCTGGCGGCAGCGGCAACAGCTTCTGCAATCCGGCCATCACCACCGACTGCGTGGAGCCGGGCTACGCCCCGCTCAGCTTCGACCAGGACGAGTGCCTGGGCGATGGCTCGGACGCGGGCCTGTTCGCTGCACCGTCGTTCGTCGCCTGCAACCCTGCGACGGTGGCGTACGAGGCGTTCAGCTGCCATGCGACCGCCCAGGGCTTTCTCAACATCCTGCTCGACATGAACAGCGACGGCGACTGGAACGACAACTTCGCCTGCCCGCCGCCCGCCGGCGGATGCGCCTACGAGTGGGCGGTGAGGAACCACCCGATCACCCTGGCCCCGGGCTGCAACCCGCTGATCTCTCCCGCGTTCCTCGTCGGACCGAACGTCGGGCTCGCCTGGATGCGCATCTCGATCTCGCAGGAGCCGGTCGGGGACGACTTCCCGTGGAACGGGACGGCGGCCATGCCGGGAGGCCAGATCCGCAACGGCGAGACCGAGGACTATCCCTTCAGCATCCAGGCCGCGACCCCGGCCTCCGGGTCCTCGTGGGGGCGGGTCAAGAGCACGTACCGCTGAGCAAGCCTCTGGTCCGGGCGGGCCGGGCATCCTAGAATCGGGACGAGCGCGGGCGGCCGCCTTCCGGACGGCCGCCGCGCCCCGTTCGCCGTCCCGCCAGGCATTACCCAGGAGCGTCCCATGCGTTCATCCGTTCTCGCCGCCGCCGCCGTCGGCCTCGCCCTCGTCATCGCCTCCCCGGCTTTCGCCGGCCGGATCTTCGGCGACATCAAGACCGACGGGAAGCCCGTGCCCGAGGGCATGAAGGTGCGCATCTCGGTTCCGGGGGCCGCCGCGATCGCCGACTCGACGACGACCGACAAGTTCGGCTCGTTCAAGCTGATGGTCAAGGGCGAGGGCAAGTGCACGCTGACCGTCGTGCACGAGAAGCAGGCCGCCGAGCTCGTCGTCTTCTCGAGCAAGGAAGCGACGCGCTACGACCTGATCCTCGAGAAGAAGGACGGCAAACCGAGCCTGCGCCGCAAGTGAGCGAAGACCGCGGCCACGAGCCGCCGCGCATGGAGCCCGCCACCGACGAGGCAGGAGCCACGCCGCACGTCCACACGCGGGTGAAGCGCGACTTCTGGGACAAGCTGCAGATCCTCGTCCAGCCGATGGGCGGGCTGTTCACCGCGCTCGCGATCGGCGTGCTCGGGTTCAAGTCCTCGGAGTTCCTCGATCGCCGCCAGGCGGCCGAGACGAACACGCGCCTGTATTCCGAACTCATGAGCCGTCGCGAGGAGTCGGAGAGCGCGCTGCGCAAGGACATGTTCCAGACCATCATCGGCAGCTTCGTCAGCGCGTCGGACAAGGGCGACCTCAACACGGGCGTGCTCAACCTCGAGCTGCTGGTCTACAACTTCCACGAGTCGCTCAACCTGAAGCCGCTGTTCCTCGACCTCAAGCGCCGCATCGCCAGGGGCGCCGCCACGGCCCCGAACGCGTCCGTCCGCGCCGACTACGTCGACTACATGAACCGGCTGGAGCGGGTGGCGCGTGAGACCGGGCGCAAGCAGGTGATCGTGCTCGAGGGCGTCGGTCGCAAGTTCGACCGCACCGTCGACCTGACCGTGGATCCCGAGGGCACGTCGCTCGAGGAGGCGGCGCTCACGCTCGACTCGCTGCAGGCGACGATCGGCATCGACATCGTGAGCGTCGACCGCGTGAACAAGGAGATCGACGTCGAGCTCACCGTCGAGACGCCCGATCCGGCGCTCGGCCGGCAGACCAAGACCGCCACCTTCCAGGTGAGCTACTTCGATTTTCCGATGATCGACAACACGCGCCTCATCGGCGGCTACCGTTGCGCGATCGTCCTCAACAACTTCTCCGACTACTCGGCCGACCTCACGTTCGTGATGTTCCCGGGCGAGTACGCGAGCCTCAAGGAGAAGCCCTACTACAGCGAAGTCATCGAGAGCGTCCGCCGGGAGAACGCGCGCGACAAGTGATGACCGGACCCACGAGGACAGTAAAGATGGATCCCAGCATGCACAGATGGGCCGTCGCGCTCGCGGCGGTCGCGGCATTCGCCACCCCCGTGGCAGCCGCGCAGAAGCAGATCAAGGTCGAGGGCGTGCTCGAGTACCACAAGGGCCCTTACCTGATCGTCGACGGCCAGCGCATCGAGCCCACGCCGGGCATGAAGTTCAAGGTGGCCGGCGCGAAGTCGGCCGGCGACGTGCCGCTGGGCTACGGCGTCCGGGTCAAGGGCGTGCGGCAGGCCGACGGGACGGTGAAGGCGTCCGAGTTCGAGGCGAAGGCGAACACGGTCGAGGGCGTCGAGGCGCAGATCCTCGCCGGCACGAACATGGCCGAGTCGACGTGGGTCGCCGCCCAGGCGATCGTCGAGCAGGGCGCGGACGGGAAGATGCAGAGCATGGGGAAGCTGTACACCGCGGGCCCCCGGGTCGACCGCGCGCGCCGGATCGTCGATCGCGTCCTGCCCGACTACGTGGACCCCGCGGGCGTGCGCGTGTACGTGGTCGAGAACACCGAGTGGAACGCGATGGCCATGGCCAACTTCTCGATCTACGTGTACACCGGCATCATGGACGACCTCAGCGACGACGAGCTCTCCGTCGTGCTGGGCCATGAGATCGCGCACGCCACGTACGAGCACAGCCGTCGCCAGGCGAGCAAGAACCAGGTCAGCGGGATCGCCGGACAGCTCGCCGCCGCCGGGGCGGGCCTGCTGAGCAACTCGACGGCGCGCACACTCGCGCAGCAGGCGACCCAGCTCGGCTACTCGGCGTTCAACAACTCGTACAGCCGTGACTACGAGGACCAGGCCGACCGCGTCGGGCTGCGTTACGTCTATGAGGCGGGCTACGACTACCAGGCCGCGCCCGCCCTGTGGCGCCGCTTCGCCGAGAAGTACGGCGACCAGGACGGCGTCACCAACTTCTTCTTCGGCGATCACTCGCTGAGCGCGGCGCGCGCGGACGCCCTGGAGAAGGAGATCCGGAACAACTATCACAACGCCGCCGACCCGCCGGCGAAGGCGCCGGCGCCGACTCC
>Ga0209668_10000505_pt1 | contig 16009 bp, 16 predicted proteins | sample FrelakmetPLP11PL_FD_187150 | JGI IMG/M metagenome (GOLD analysis project Ga0209668, IMG submission 187150) | Freshwater lake sediment microbial communities from the University of Notre Dame, USA, for methane emissions studies - PLP11 PL (SPAdes)... | ecosystem: Environmental > Aquatic >... | reverse complement strand
GGGCGACGGCCTCCTGCGTGGCCGCCGCGCCGGCAAAGTAGGCGGCCGGGTCGCCGGGCAGCGCGCGCGTCAGGATGAAGGTGATGACCACCACGCCGGCCAGGTTGGGCAGGGCGGCCAGCAGCCGGGTGGCGATGATGCGCAACATGGCCGGGGTGACTCAGCGGGCGCACGCTGGCCGGTCCGCGGCTTCCAGCGGGTTCGGCTCGGGGCCGGCATAGGCGCGTTCGGGCGGCGCAAAGCCGCAGGGCGTGCCGTCGCGCACCTGGATGTCGGCGTCCCAGGGCAGCCGGTAGCGCCCGGCCACCATGTCCTGCATGAAGGTGTAGGGGCAGTCCATCGCGCCGCCCTTCACCGCGACATAACCGCGGTGGTACAGCTGGTAAGGGTTGTTCTCCACACCCCAGCCGGCGCGCGCCTCGCGCACCAGGTCGGGCCGCAGCTCGGCGGTGATGATCTCGTCGGGCCGCGCGCCGCCCTGCGTGATGATCTCGCCGTCGAAGTTGCAGAACATGCCTTCGCCCATCGAGTCGAAGCTGCCGTCGCTGCCGCACAGGCACACACTGGCGGTGACGGCCAGGTTCTGGAAGGCGTTGGCCTGGTTGGTGATCTTCCACGCGTGCCGGATCGGCGCGGTGTAGCCGGCCGTGCGCAGGATGATTTCGGCGCCTTTGTACGCGGCCTCGCGCGCAGCTTCAGGGAACATGCCGTCGTGGCAGATGATCAGCGCCAGCTTGCTGCCATTGGGTCCGTCGCAAACCGGGATGCCCATGTTGCCCGGCTCCCACGGCTCCACCGGCACCCAAGGATGCAGCTTGCGGTAGTAAAGGCGCAACTCGCCCTGGTCGTCGATGATCAGGCCGGTGTTGTAGGGGTTGCCGTGCGGGTTGCGCTCCATGATCGAGAAGCAGCCCCAGATGCGGTGCTCGATGCAGGCGGCCTTGAACAGCGCCACCTCGGGCCCGTCGAGCGAGACCATCAGCTCGGGCGCGGTGGACATGCTCAGGCCGTGCAGCGCGTATTCGGGGAACACCACCAGGTCCATGGTGGCGAGGTTGCGCCGCGCCTTGCCCACCATCCAGGCGATGCGTTCGGCATGCGCGCGCAGCTGCGCGGGGGTCTCCACCACCGGCAGCTGCAGCTGCACCAGGCCAACCACCACGCCTTGCGGCGACTTGTTCAATCCGCCGAGTCCGTTCATGCCTTCAGCCTTTCAGTGCGGCCGGTGCCGCAGCGGATTCGGAGAACGCGGCCTGCACGGCCGCGAGGGGCGCCGCCCAGCCGACGATGCCGCCCTGCGCCACCACCATCTCCACCACCGCGTCGTGGAAGTGCGGGAAGTAGCTGGCGGCGCAGTCCTGCACCAGCAGGCATTCGTAGCCGCGGTCGTTGGCCTCGCGCATCGTGGTCTGCACGCAGACCTCGGTGGTGACGCCGCCGATCAGCAGGTGGGTGATGCCCTTGGCATGCAGCAATGCATCCAGCCCGGTGGCATGGAAGGCGCCCTTGCCCGGCTTGCGCAGCACGGTATCGCCGGGTTCGGGCCGCAGCGCAGGCACGAAGTCAGCGCCGGCTTCGCCGATGACCAGCACCCGGCCGAGCGGGCCGGTATCGCCGATACCGCACTTCAGGCCACCGCGGGCCTTCTTCGACGGGGGGCAGTCGGCCAGCTGCGGGTCGTGCGCCTCCTGCGTGTGAATGATGTGCAGGCCGTGCATGCGCGCCAGCGCCAGCAGCTGCCGGCAGGCCGGCACGATGCGCTGCAGCGGCGTCACGTCGTTGCCCAGCAGCGCGCCGAAGCCGCCGGGTTCGAGGAAGTCGCGCTGCATGTCGATTAGCACGACGGCCGTGTGCGCCGGATCGAAGGCATAGGGGTAGGGGCGCGCAACGACTATGTTCATGCGGCCTCCTTCAGGTCGCCAGCCATGGCTTTGCCGATGGCTCCTATGTCGGCATTGGCGGTGGGGCATTGCAGCCCGACATGGCCGTGCGACAGCACCACCATACGAGAGGCCAGCGACAGGATCTCGTCCAGGTCCTCGCTGACCAGCAGCACGCCGGCACCAGCGTCGCGCGCGGCGCGCAGCCGGGCGTGGATCTCGGCGCTGGCCTGGAAGTCCAGTCCGAAGCAGGGGTTGGCAACGATCAGCAGGCGCGGGTTGCCGTCCAGTTCGCGGGCCAGCACGGCGCGTTGGACGTTGCCGCCAGACAGGGTCTCGATCAACGCGTCGGGGCCCGGGGTCTTGACCTTGAAGGCGGCGATCTTGACCAGCGCCTGCGCGCGCATGGTGCTGCGCGACAACCACAGGCCGCGCGCCAGCGGCGTGCGGTCGAAGCTGCGCAGCGCCAGGTTGTCGGCCACCGCCAGCTTGCCGACGCAAGCGTTGTGCAGCGGTTCCTCGGGCAGGCTGCGCACGCCCAGCTCGCGCATCATGCGGCGCGTCGGCCGGTACGGCTGGCCGTCCACCCAGACCTGCCCGCCGGCGATGGGCAATGCGCCGGTCAGTGCGGCCACCAGCTCGCGCTGGCCGTTGCCCGAGACGCCGGCCACGCCGACGATCTCGCCTGGCATCACGTTCATGCTCAGGCCGTCGATCGCCAGGCGGCCTTCGACGCCGGCCACCTGCAACTGGCCGATCGACAACCGCGGCGTGCCGCGCGGCACCGCCGGCTGCGCTGCGGCGGGCTGGCCCAGCGCTTCGGCCAGGGCCGCGGCCTGGCCCGAAGCGGCCGCGCCGACGGCCTGCGCGGTGGCCGCGGCGCTGGTGGCCGAGACGTCTTCGGTGCTGACGCCCATCATCCAGCCGGCCAGTTCGTCGCGGGTGGTCTGTGCCACCTGCGTGCCGCCGGTGCGCCGGCCGCGGCGCAGCACGGTGACCTCGTCGCAGAAGCCAAAGACCTCGCGGAACTTGTGCGTGATGATCAGCACGGTCAGCTGCTTCGCCTGGCACAGTGCCCTCATCTGCCCCAGCACCTCGTCGGCCTCCTGCGGCGTCAGCACCGAGGTCGGCTCGTCCAGCACCAGGAAGCGGCGCCGTGCATACAGCGCCTTCAGGATCTCGAGCTTCTGCTTCTCGCCGGCGGCCAGGTCGGCGACGCGCGCATCCAGCTTCAGCGGGAAGGGCGCGCTGGCCATGAACTCGCTCAGGCGCCCGCGTTCGGCCTTCCAGTCGATCACCGGCTTCAGCTCGCGCTGCGCGAGCGCCAAGTTTTCGGCCACGCTCATGCCGGGCACGACGGTGAAGTGCTGGAAGATCATGCCGATGCCAAGAGCGGCGGCATCGCGGGGGCTGTGGATCGCCTGCTCGCGGCCGTCGACCAGCACCTGGCCGGTGTCGGCGCTGTAGAAGCCGATCAGCGCCTTGACCAGCGTGGACTTGCCGGCGCCGTTCTCGCCCAGCAGCGCATGGAAGCTGCCCGCCTCGACCGTCATCGACACATCGTCCAGCGCCTGCAGTGCGCCGAAACGCTTGCTGAAGCCGAGCATCTCGACGCGCGCGGCGCCGGTGTGCTCGTGGGGCGGGGGGATTAATGTCATCTCACGATCCCCAAGCTTCGAGCAGTTGCGACGAGGAGGCCATCGCGCCGAACACGCCGCCCTGCATCGTCACCATCTTCAGCGCCGCATCGTGGTTGCCGCGGTCGGTGGCGCCGGTGCCGTCGCTGACGATCAGGCATTCGAAGCCGCGGTCGTTGGCCTCGCGCATGGTCGTGTGCACGCACACGTCGGTGGTCACGCCGGTCAGCACCAGGTAGCGGATACCGCGCAGGTGCAGCAGCAGTTCCAGGTCGGTGGCGCAGAACGAGCCCTTGCCGGGCTTGTCGATGATCGGCTCGCCGGACAGCGGCGCCAGCTCGGGGATGATGTCCCAGCCCGGCTCGCCACGCACCAGGATGCGGCCGTTCGGACCCGGGTCGCCGATGCCCACGCCGTCGGCGCCGATCTGCCGTGAGCGCCAGCGCTTGTTGGCCGGCAGGTCGCTCAGGTCCGGCCGGTGGCCTTCGCGGGTGTGGATGACATGCATGCCCCGGGTCCGGGCGCGCGCCAGCAGGGCGCTGATCGGGCTGATCGGCGCGCGCACCGCGCTCAGGTCGTAGCCCATGCGGTCGACATAGCCGCCGAGGCCGACGAAGTCGAACTGCATGTCGATGACCAGCAGCGCGGTGTTGGCCGGCGTGGACGCCGCATCGAAGGGCCACGGGTAGGGGTTGGCGTTGACCAAAGCAAAGGGCTTCATGGCGATCACCGGTTCAGGGACAGTTCACCCGGCGCGCCGTGGCTAGGGCCGGGCTTGCCCAGGCCGATCAGCAGCGCCAGCGTCAGCACGTAGGGCAGCGCGGCAAACAGGTAGTAGCCCTGCGTGTAGCCCATCGCCTGCAGCGCGGGGCTGATGGCGCTGGCGCCGCCGAACAGCAGCCCGGCCAGGATGCAGCGCCGCGGGTCCCAGCGCGCGAAGATCACCAGCGCCACGGCCATCACGCCCTGGCCGCTGGACAGCGCCTCGCTCCAGGCGCCCGGGTACACAAGCGACAGCGACGCGCCGCCGACGCCGGCACAGGCACCGCCGAAGGCCGTGGCCGCGATGCGGTAGCCGCTGGGCGACAGGCCGAAGGCGCGCGCCGCGTTCTCGCTGTCGCCGACCACGCGCAGCCGCAGGCCGATCCGCGTGTGGCCGAAGGCCCAATGCACGGCGAAGGCCAGCGCCACGCCGACGACGAACAGCGGGTTGATCGTCAGTGCCTGCTGCACCGCCGGCTGCCCACTCCAGCCGCCCAGGTCGATGGACTGCAGGTCCGGCGCGCTGGGCTGGATCAGCGGCTTGCCGAGCCAGAAGGCCAGGCCGGAGCCGGCGAGCATCAGTGCGATGCCCATCGCCGTGTCGTTGACGCGGGTCAGGCTGCACAGCGCGCCGTGCAGCAGGCCGAAGACGATGCCCACCGCCGCGGCGGCCAGCACGCCCAGCCAGGGGTTGCCGCTGGTCAGCGCCACCGCATAGGCGGTCATCGCGCCCATCAGCAGCGTGCCTTCCAGGCCGAGGTTGATGCGCCCGGCCTTCTCGGTCACCGTCTCGCCCAGGCTGACCCACAGCAGCGGCGTGCCGACGCGGATGGCCCCGCCCAGGATCGCCAGTGGCACGCCCCACCAACCCAGCGTCTCACCCACGGCGCTTGCTCCAGAAGTTGCGGTTGCGCAGCGTTTCGCAGCCGATCAGCGCGACGAAGGCAAAGCCCAGCAGCACCGTCACCGACGCATCGGGCAGGCCCAGCCGGCGCTGCAGCAGGCTGCCGCTGGCGGCGATGCCGCCGACCAGGATCGCCACCGGCACCACGCCGGCCGGCGAGAAGCGCGCCGCGAAGGCGATGAGGATGCCGCTGTAGCCGTAGCCGGCAATCAGCGATGCGTTGGCCGCGCCGTGCACCGCCGCGACCTCCACCGCGCCGGCCAGGCCGGCGCAGGCGCCGCCCGCGGCACAGGCGCCGATGGTCAGCCAGGTGACGGGCAGGCCGACGCCGAGCGCGGTGCGCGGGTTGCCGCCGGCCACGCGCAGCGCCAGGCCCAGCGGCGTGAGCTTGACCACCGCCCAGCAGACGATGGCGACGACGATGCCCACGCCCAGGCCCCAGTGCACGTCCAACCCCGGCATCGCCGGCAGCAGGAAGCGCTCGGTCAGCGGCTGGGTCGAAGGCTTGTTCAGGCTGGCCGGGTCGCGCAGCACCGTCTCGACCATCTGGTTGAACAGCGCGATGGCGATGAAGCTCATCAGCAGGCTGGCGATGGTCTCGTTGACCTCGCGCTTCTCGCGCAACCAGCCGACGAGGCCGATCCAGATGCCGCCCGTCAGCATGCCGGCCAGCGCCATCAACGGCCACACCACCAGCGGCGGTGCCTGCGCCGACAGCACCAGGCCCAGCGCCGCCGCAGCCAGACCGCCCAGCACCAGCGCACCTTCGGCACCGATGATCACGCGCCCGGCCTGCGCCGGCAGCGCCACCGCCAAGCCGGTGAGGATCAGCGGCGCGGCGCGCTGCAGCGTGTTCTGCCAGGCGAAGGCATCGCCGAAGCCGCCCATGACGATCAGGCCCCAGACCTCCAGCGGGTTGAAGCCGGCCAGCCCCACCGCCGCCGAGAACAGCAGCACGGTGATCACCAGCGCGGCCAGCGCGGGCAGCAGCGCATCGGCTATGCCGCGCAGGCGCACGGCCAGCGGTGGCGCGGGCGAAGCCGGCGGCAGCACCGGCGTGGCCGTGGCGGCGAGCGTGTTCATGCGCGGCGCTCCGGGGCTTCAGCCGGGAATGGTGCCGATCACGCCTTCGACCAGGTAGTTCATCTTTTCCAGTTCGGGGTTGAACTGGTCCAGGCTGGTCCCGGCCGCGATGACGGTATTGCCCTTGTTGTCCTTCAGCGGGCCCTTGAAGATGACGAAGCCGCCCTTCAGCATCTCGGCCTTGATGGCATCGGCCTTGGTCTTGGCCGCGGCAGAGACCGCCGGGCCGTAAGGCGACATCTTCACATAGCCCTCCTTCAGGCCGCCGCGCAGCAGGTTGGGCATCGGCGCCCCGGTCTGCGCGGCCTTGATGAAGGCCGCATAGGGCGTGCTCCAGTCCCATTCGGCGCCGGTCAGGTAGCCCTTGGGTGCCAGCGCGGCCTGGCTGGCGTGGTAGCCGCTGCTGAAGATGCCGCGCTTCTCGGCCGTCTCGATCACCACCTTCGGGCTGTCGACGTGGCAGGTGAGCACGTCCACGCCCTGGTCGATCAGGCTGTTGGCGGCCTCGGCCTCCTTGACCGGCATCGACCATTCGCCGGTGAAGATGACGCGCGTGGTGATGCTCGGATCCACGCTCTTCGCGCCGAGCTCGAAGGCGTTGATGTTGCGCAGCACCTGCGGGATCGGCTTGGCGGCGATGAAGCCCAGCTTCTTGGTCTTGCTGGTGTAGCCGGCGACGATGCCCGCCAGGTACTGGCACTCGTCGATGTAGCCGAAGTAGCTGGCTGCGTTCTTCGGGTGCTTGCCGGCGGTCCACATGCCGCCGCAGTGGGCGAAGCGCACGTTCGGGTACTTCTCGGCCATCTTTAACATGTGCGGGTCGAAGTAGCCGAAGCTGGTGGCGAAGATCAACCCGGCCTTGTCCTGGTTGATCATGGCCTCCATAGTCTTCTGCACCGCGGCAGTCTCGGGCACGTTCTCCTCCTCGACCACCTTCACGCCGGGCAGCTTCTTCACCGCCGCGGCGGCCTGCGCCTGCGCCTGGTTGTAGCCGAAGTCGCTGCGCGGGCCGACGTAGATCACGCCCAGGGTCAGCGGCGTCTGCGCCAGCGCCTCGCGCAGCGCGCCGGGCAATGCCAGCGAGGCGCCGGCGAGGGCACCACCGGCCAGCAGGCGGCGGCGCGGCAGGATCAGGGGGTCTTGGCTCATGATGTTCAGGCTCCTTGCAGGGGTTGAAACAGGGGGGCTCGGAAGGCGCCGCGCTATGGCGGCAGGGAAATCAGGCTGACGTGCGCGGCCACCACCTGCCAGCGCCCGTCGATGCGGCACCAGGTCTGGCTCTGTCGGCCGAGCTTGTCGCCGCCTTCGCGGCGGAACTCGGTCATCGCGGTGCCGAAGTCGTCGCCGAAGGTGCTGAGCACGGTGCGTTGCAAGGTGCGCGCCAGGCCCGCCGGGGACCGTGCGTTGCGGAAGTCGCGGATAGCGTCGATGCCGTAGAGGTTCTCGTTGACGCCGTAGCGCACGGTCTGCGCGCTGTCCCAGAACAGTTCGTCGAGCACCTCGACGCGGTTGTTCACCAGCGCGTCTTCATAGCGCGCAAAGGCTGCACTCAGCTCGGCCAGCGCCTCCGCGCGGTTGAAGTCCATGCTCACAGTGCCCTCGCAAATGACGCCACCGGCGCGCTACACAGGCCCATGGCCTCGAGCTGCGCGGCGACCCGCAGGCCGTGGTCCTCGCGCCAGGGCGCGCTGATCAGCTGCACGCCGATGGGCAGGTGCGGTTCCTGCGGGTTCATGCCCCACAGCGGCACGCTCACCACCGGCAGGCCGATGCAGGAGATGGGCTGGGTCAGCAGACCCATGCTGGCGCGTGCCGGCAGCCGCTTGCCGTAGATGTCGAGCCACTCGGTGCCGATGGCCGGCGCGGTGCAGGGCGTGGCCGGTGCGATCAGCACGTCGACGGTTTCGAAGATGCGCGCCACGCGCCGCGCGAACCAGTGGCGCACACGCTGCGCCTGCACCACCCAGGCGGCGGGCACCAACGCGTTGGCGAGGAAACGGTCGCGGGTCATCGGGTCGAAGTCCTGGGCGCGCTTCTTCAGGTCGTCCAGGTGCAGCGCGCCGCCTTCGCCGCAGGTGACGAGGAAGGCCGCGGCACGCGCACGCGCCACCTCGGGCAGCTCCACCAGGCGCGTCGTGCCCAAGGCCTGCGCCACCGCATCGGTGGCGGCCAGCGCCTCGGCCAACGCCATCTCGCGGAACCAGCCGCCGAGCACGGCCACGCGCAGCCCAGCAGCGCCGCGGCCGAGCAGATCGGACACCGGCTCGATGTCGCGCTGCGCGCAGGCCGGGTCGTGCCGGTCGGGGCCTTGCATCAGGTCGTAGGCCAGCGCCAGATCGGCCACGCTGCGTGCAAAGGGGCCGAGGTGGTCGAGGCTGGCCACGAAGGGGTAGGAGCCCGTGCGCGGCAAGCGGCCGAAGGTGGGCTTGAGGCCGAACACGCCACACAGCGAGGCCGGCACGCGGATCGAGCCGTTGGTGTCTGATCCGAGCGTGATCGGCACCTGCCCGGCGGCCACCGCGGCGGCCGACCCCCCCGAGGAACCGCCCGAGATGCGCGACAGATCGTGAGGGTTGTGCGTGGCGCCGTAGTGCGTGTTCTCGGTGCTGAAGCCGTAGGCGTATTCGTCCATGTTGAGCGCGCCGACCAGCACCGCGCCTTCGGCTTCGAGCCGGCGCACCAGCACCGCATCGCGCGCGGCCGGTGCGGCGTCGCGTTCGATCTTCGATCCGGCCAGCGTGGGCAGGCCGGCGACGTCGAACAGGTTTTTCACCGCAAAAGGCACGCCGGCCAGCTTCATGCGCGCACGCCGCGGGTGCGCGTCGATGGCCTTGGCGCGCTTCAGCGCACGCTCGGTAAGCACGCTGGTGAAGGCATTCACCCGGCCGTCGGTGACGGCAATGCGGTCCAGGCATTGCTGCACCACGCCCATGGCGCTGGCGCTGCCGTCGCGCACGCTGGCGGCGGTGGCGGTGGCCGGGGTGTGGGCGTGGGTGCTCATTCAGCGGCTTCCGCAGCCAGCGGTGGCACCGGCACGAATACGTTGCCTGATTCGTCGGCGGCATCGAGTGGCAGGCCGTTCACCAACTCGGCCATCGACGCGGCCAGGCCGAAGTACAGGGTCACGCCGCTGCGCTGCTCCTGCGTCAGGTTCAGGCCCAGCGTGCTGGCGGCAGCATCGATGTAGGCGCCGTGGTCCATCGCCGGGCCTCAGGCCTGCGGCCCGCGCCGCGGCGAGCACGCCGCGGCCGCTCGGCAGCCGATGAACGCTGCGCAGGCAGCATTCATCGCGCGGCCTCGCCCTTGTAAAGCTGCCGGTAGTCGGGCTGCAGGTGGAACCAGTACATGTAGCCCATCACGTCCTTCTGCATCGCCACGTCCATCGATGGCTGGAACAGCGGGATGCGCGGCACCTCGTCGTAGGCCAGCTGGATCATTTCGCGCACCGACGAGTCGTAGATCGGCTTGCTTTCGGCAAAGCGCGCGTTGGTGATCAGCTTGTCCAGCTTCGGGTTCTGGTAGCTCATGGTGTTGAACACCGCGTTCTGGCCGTGGTAGCACCAGAAGAAGAAGTACTCCGGATAGTCCAGCCAGCCGCCGAAGCGGTTGAGGATCATCGGCATGTCCTTCTTCAGCAGCGCGGCTCGCCAGGTGGCGCCGGGGATCTTGTTGATCTGCGCCTTGATGCCGATGGCGGCCAGCGCCTCCTGCGTCAGCACCGCCGTCGGCTCACCGACGGTAGCGCCGCCCAGGTCGAAGCTGAGCGTGGTCTCGAAGCCGTTGGGCACTCCGGCTTCGGCCATCAACGCCTTCGCCTTGGTCAGGTCGGTGCGGTAGACGGTGGGCTGCGGCCAGGCGATGCTCTTCACCGGGCCGCTGCCGCCGTAGAGCTTGGCCGCTCGCCCGTAGAAGGCGTTCTCGTAGATCTTGTCGTAGGGCAGTGCGTAGGCCACCGCCTGGCGCAGCTTCGGATTGTCGAAGGGCGGCTTGGTGGCGTTCATGCCCAGGTACAGCATGGCGTTCTCGATCGGCATCGACGCCACCTTGATGCCGGCCTTGTCTTCGCTGAGCTCGGCAAAGTCCTTCGGCGGCAGGTCGAAGGTCATGTCGATGTCGCCCTTGACCAGCAGCGCGCGGCGGTTGCCGGCGTTGGGCACGTCGCGCTGCACGATGCGGCGCAGTTTGGGCGTCGGGCCGCTCTTCCACTCGTCGTAGCGCACGTAGACGATTTCTTGCCCCGGGCGGAAGGCCTCGACCTTGTAGGCGCCGCCACCTGCCGTGTTGTTGCGCGTCCAGGTTAGGCCCCAGGGGTCGGCCGCGGTGGCGTTCTTCTTCACCAGATCGCTGTTGAAGATGCAGGGCACCGGCACCGCCATGTCGGCCATCGTCAGCTTGTCCTTGCGGATGAACTTGACGCGGAAGGTGTGCTCGTCCACCACCTCGAACTGCTCGGGCTTTTCCAGCGAGCCGGCGGCCATCTGGAAAGTGGGGAAGCCACCCACCGTGACGGCGCGGTCGAAGCTCCACTTCACATCCTTGGCCGTCACCGGCGTGCCGTCGTGGAACTTCGCGTTCTTGCGCAGCTTGAAGGTCACCGAGTTGCCGTCCGGCGCGATGGCCCAGCTTTCGGCCAGCTCAGGTTCGAGCTTGTTGCGGTCGTAGCTGATCCGGCCGTCGGGCAGCGTACGCTTGCCGTAGGTCATCAGCCGGTCGTAGACCAGCCAGCTGACGCCGTAGCTGGGCCGGTTGGCGCCGACGGTATGGATGTCCAGCGAATTGGGGCCGAACTCGTTGGCGACGATCAGCACGTCCTTCGGGCGCACCTGGGCCTGTGCGGCCAGCGGCAGCGCGCCGATGGCGGCAGTGCTGGTGATGAAATCGCGGCGGTCCATACGGGCTCCTTGGGGTTCTAGAGGGCGGCGAGGTAGGCCCGCCAGCCGCCGAAATGGCTGATGTCCGTGGCTGTCGACAGGGCATGCGACTCGCACAGGAAACCGTGCACGAAGCGTCCGTCGGCCAGTTCCAGCGAGCCCAGGCACAGCGGTGAGGGCACCAGCGCAAGAAACGAGCCCACGGCCGCCAGCGGCATGTCCCAGACTTCGACCTCGATGGCCGTGCCGCCGTCGACACGGCGCTGCAGGCCTGGCTTGGGCGGCCGCGTGTCGGGCAGCGCATACAGCCGGTACTTGGGTGCTGTGCGCGTGCTTTCGCGCAACGTGGCCCCACGCTCGAGCAACTGGCCGTTCAAGGGCAGGCCGGACAAGTGCGCACCGACCACGGCGATGGGCAGGGTCGGTTCGGTGGCCGGCGCGCGCTGCACAAGTTCCGCTGGCACGGCGCCCGTCCAGCGGCGGCCGAATTCGAGCAGCGCCGCATCGAACGACCCCGGGGCAATGAAGGTCACGCCGAAGGGCAGTCCGGCCACAGTGGTGCCTGCCGGCAGCGCCAGCGCGCACCATCCGAGCAGGTTGACGAAGTTGGTGTAGGTGCCGAGCCGGGCATTGACACCCAGCGGGTCGGCATCGACTTCGTCGAAGCGCGGATGGCCCGGTGCGGTGGGCACCATCAGCAGATCCACCTGCTGCCAAAGAGCCTGCAGTTCGTGCTGCAGTTCGCGCAACCGGTACTGCGCCTCAAAGGTGTCCGTGGCGCTGAGGGACGTGGCTCGGCCAATGACCTGCCGAACTGCCGGATCGAAGGCCTCGGGATGGCCGGCGAGCAGCTCGCGCACCACGCTGTGACGTTCGGCGACCCATGGACCCTCGTACAACAGGGCGGCGACCGCAAACAGCGGCGCGAAGTCCACCTCCACCACCTGTGAGCCCAAGGCGCGAGCGCGTTCGATGGCGGCGGCGAACATCGGTTCGTAGCCGGCGTCGCCGAAGAAGATGGGCGACTTCGGCACGCCGATGCGGGGCATGGCCGGCAGGTGCGCCGGTCCGACAACGATCTGGCTGTAGATGTCGAGCGCATCGCCACCTTCGACCAAGGCGAGCAGCAATCCGGCGTCGTCCACTGTGTGCGCGAACAGCGACACGCAGTCCAGGCTGCGGCAGGCCGGCACCACGCCGGCGGTGCTGACGCGCCCGGGGGTGGGCTTGAGCCCGACCAGGCCGTTGAATCCGGCCGGCACGCGACCCGATCCGGCCGTGTCGGTGCCCAGCGAGAAGGCCACCTGGCCGCGTGCCACGGCCACCGCAGAGCCGGAACTGGACCCGCCGCTGATGCGTGCGGCGTCGAAGGCACTGCTCGGCCGGCCGTAGGGCGAGCGCGTGCCGACCAGGCCCGTGGCAAACTGATCCAGATTGGTCTTGCCCAGCCACAGCGCACCGGCATCGAGCAAACGCTGCACCACAGTGGCATGGCACTGAGGCATATGGGCAAACGCCGGGCAAGCCGCGGTGGTCGCCACGCCGGCAATGTCGATGTTGTCCTTGGCCGCGAAGGGCACGCCCAACAAGGGGTATCGCTGCACCAGTTCAGCACGCGGCAGCGGTTCGGCCAGCCGCGCGGCCAGAAGCGCAAGCTGCGCCTGCCACTGCGCGTTGCTGGGCAGACTGATCCACAGGCTCAGTGCGCTGCTGCCCTGCGCGGCAGACCGGCACTGTTCGAGCCAGGGCAGCGGGTCGCCGCCGCCGGCGACAAGCTTGCGCCACTGCGCGACGCTGCGCACTGGCAAGCTGGGGCCGGGGGCTGGGGACATTTTGGTGCACGTGCTGGTATACCAGCGCCTATCAAGCACGGTGCGTGCCAGTCGGACACCGGACTCAATCAGCCATTGCGGCCGGGACCTTCGGCTTTGCAGGGCGCGCCGCGCCGGTGGCCTGGCGCGCGCCGGGCCACGATCGGCCCAGTCTGTGGCGGTTTTCGCGTAGGCCGGTGGCCGATGCACCGGGCCGGGTGCCTATCGGGGCTCGCAGGCACGATACTTGGTCGATGGCGACGGCGCGGATACGCGGTGGCATCGAGTCACTGTCGCAAACAATCTCGCAGCCTGTGGCATTCCCTCATCGACTTCACGGTGCGCCTCAACGTTGAACACACGCTTGATTGACCGATTTCGCAGCGCGGCCGCGGAGTCCGGGCGGCCGTTACTCGCCCTGCTGGCCGAGGCCACATCCTTGCGTCTATCGCCGTCGCACCTGGGCTTCTCGGAGTACATGAAGTTCAAGCTCCATTTGAGCGATCTGAGTGAGAAGTCAAAGCGGCAGTTCGTTGGCGGGCAGTCGGCGGACGCGCTGAAGGACATCGTTTCCGATGAACGCGCGCGTTTCATCGCACGCGACAAGCTGACGACCTACACGCTCCTGCACGGCTATGGCCTTCCGACGCCGGCAATCAGGGCCGTGTACCGAAGCGTCCGACCTCGCTCCGTCACCTGCATCCAAGACCCCGCCGCACTGGTGGACTTCTTGCGCAACCCGGAGAACCTGCCGGTGTACCTGAAGCCCAGCTTTGGGGCCCACGGCACTGACAACAAGTTGCTTCTGTCCTGTGATGGCGATCAACTGCGCTTAGGCAGCGGGGTGGTCGCCGATCTCATGGACTTTGCACGCAGCCTGGATGACGGGCGCACGCTGGGTTGGCTTCTGCAGGAGCCGCTACGGGCGCACCCATTGCTGCAACAACTTACCGGCACTGACAAGCTTTCCAGCATCAGGCTATGCACCGTCCATGACGGCCAGTCCGTCCATGTGCTCAAGGCGATCTTGAAGGTCAATCGCGGCGACAGCGACAACGACGACTTCTGGGACGGAGAACTTGGCAATGCCGTTGCTGCAATCGATAGCCGTTCGGGAAGACTCACTCGCGCCGTCTCTGGTTCTCCGGACAAGGAGAAGGTCAACCCACACCATCCTCGGACGGGCCGTCCAATCGTGGGGTTCGAGATACCTTGCTGGGATGAAGTTGTCCGAATTGCCTTGGATGCGCATCGCGTGATACCTACGATGGTTTGCCCGCACTGGGACATCGCGGTCACGGACAGAGGGCCAGTGATTCTCGAAATCAACTCATTCGGCTCGCTGAGCTTCCTCCAAAGAGCGCACCGTGAAGGCTTCGCAAGTGATCAATTGCTCGAACTGCTGCGTCGCCGTGCCGCGTCGGGCATGTTGGATCCTGATATGTTCCGCATGGAACAACTGGGCTGGAGTCGGAGGCTCGGGTTCCTTAGGCGCTACTGGATGTGGCGCCATTCGATTCCCTGGCGGCGCTACCGCGCAACGCCCAGTCGCGAGGCATGAGAGGCCTACGCTCGACATTGGGGCAAGCCGTCGGGCCGCCCAATGTTGTTGCCTGCTCCAGCACACGGAAAAGCTCAACCGCCCTCGCGGGCAAGCCGCTCGGAGCGCCAATACACATCGTCGCCGCCCAACCCGTCGAGGTTGGCGCGGTTGAGCACGCGTGCCAGCACGAACATCAGGTCACTCAGGCGATTGAGGTACTGGCGTGGCGCGTCATTCACTGTCTCGTGGCCGCTCAGGGCGACCAGCGCACGCTCGGCACGGCGTGCCACGGTGCGGCTGACATGCGCTAGCGCCGCGCTGCGCGTGCCGGCGGGCAGGATGAATTCCTTGAGCCGCGGCAGTCGGGCGTTGTAGTGTTCCAGGGCCTCGTCCAGGCGCAGCACTGCGGCCGGCTTGAGCAGCTGGTAGCCGGGGATCGACAGCTCGCCGCCCAGGTTGAACAGCTCGTGCTGGATGGTCACCAGCAGCTCGCGCACGTCGCCCGGCAGTGGCTCGGCCAGCAGCACGCCCAGGCCCGAATTCAGCTCATCCACGTCACCCATGGCCATCACTCGATGGTGGTCCTTGGGCACGCGCGTGCCGTCGCCCAAGCCCGTGGTGCCGTCATCGCCGGTGCGGGTGGCGATTTGTGTCAGGCGTTGTCCCATGATGTGACGATTGTGCCTGCGACGAACCCGCCTTGACGAAGGACAGCCCCGTGGCCGGGCAACGCTGCTAGGCTTGCGGCCTTCGAATCGAGCGAGGGAGCACAAGCCATGCACCATGACGTCATCGTCCAGCTGGCGGGCTGTGACGAAATCACCCTGCACACCGCAGACCCGATGGCGGCCGAGCTGGCGAGCGCCTGGCTGGACCGCGAGTTCGCACGGCTGGAGTGCGTGGCCACCCGACCGACCGGCAAGGTGCTGTTCGTGGACAAGGTGTTGGCGATTGCCGAGGCGGCCGGTGCACCGGGGTTTGCCGATGCGGCCTGGGCCGAAGGCTATGCCCGTGCCGCAGCCGGTGCCTTGCGCCGGCCGCTGATCCGCGTGGACGTGCCGAACACGAGCGTCGGGTTCTAGGCTCCGCCTGCCAGGCCTAGGCCTGCCGCCAGCCTCAGCCGGACAGTCGCACGGCCAGGCGCTGCAGCAACGGGCGCTGACGCCAGTTCTCGCAGGCCCGGTCGGCGAAGTCGCGGCCGCGTTCGCTGAGCCGGTAGTAGCGCACGCTGGGAAAGCCCTGCGGGTTGTCGAACTCGCGGATCAGGCCGTAATCGATGAGCGTGCGGTGGGCGCTGTACAGAGGCGCCCCATCCAGCATGCAGCCGCCGCTGATGTCGCTGACGCGCACCAGGACGCGGCCCTTGCGCAGCACGCGCAAGGCGTCAATGAACTCGCCACGGTCGGGGATGATTCGTCGGGCTTGCATGGTCTACGGAGCGCGGTCGGTCGGTGGCGCATCTTCGCATCGCGAGTGTGGCGCCATGCCACGAATTACGGGCCGCCATACCGGCAGTTT
>Ga0209668_10000504_pt1 | contig 16065 bp, 11 predicted proteins | sample FrelakmetPLP11PL_FD_187150 | JGI IMG/M metagenome (GOLD analysis project Ga0209668, IMG submission 187150) | Freshwater lake sediment microbial communities from the University of Notre Dame, USA, for methane emissions studies - PLP11 PL (SPAdes)... | ecosystem: Environmental > Aquatic >... | reverse complement strand
GAATTTCAGAAACTGTTCCCCCGTCTTTTCATTAATCGAGCCCATGAGCGACTGTGTGAATGTCGGCATCATAAAGCCATTAACAGCCGTAACAATCAATGTCGGAATAATAAATATGGCGGAAAACAGCTTGAAATGCTTCTTGTACATATTCCAGGTTTCGCCGAGTATTTCACCAAAGCCCGTTTTGACCGGACGGCTGTTTGAAACGGTCGTCCTTTGGGCGGCCGAAGTATTTGCGGTATCTTTATCCATGGTTGAGATTAAAAAATATTTGATTAAATATTACAACTTTCTGAACCGCCATACAATCGGCTATGGTGATAATCGTTCCATTGACGACTTTTCGCGATGACACTGATAAAACTGCTTCCTGAAAACCTTATCAACCAGATTGCCGCGGGTGAAGTGGTTGAAAGACCCGCTTCCGTGATAAAAGAACTGGTTGAAAACGCCGTAGACGCAGGGGCGAAACGGATTACCATTGAAGTAAACGAGGGCGGAGAAAATTTCATGCGCGTTACCGACGACGGATGCGGCATGGACAAGGAAGACGCTTTGATGGCTTTTGAACGACACGCCACAAGCAAAATCTCAACCAACGAAGACCTCTTCAACATCAATTCGCTTGGCTTCCGCGGGGAAGCGATTGCCAGCATGGCATCGGTTTCATACATGACTTTGCAGACAAAAAAACGGGGTGCGCTTGAAGGAACGATTGTCATCTGCGAGGGCGGGCGCATCACAAAGAACAGCACGATTGGAGTACCGGAAGGTACGCAAATTGAAGTAAGACAGCTCTTTTTTAACACGCCCGCCCGCCGTAAATACCTGAAAAACCCCGTTACCGAATACGGGCATATTTTGGATACGGTCACCGGGATCGCGCTGGCTTTTCCGCAGGTCGCTTTCAAGATGATCCATGACGACAAAGCGGTTTTTGAATTGCCTTCGACGGACGACAGGCTTGTGCGAATACGCGCTTTGCTCGGCCGCAACATTTCCGATGAACTCCTGCCGGTTTATTACGGGCATTCTCAAATCGGATTAACCGGCTATGTAGGCAAACCGCTTATTGCCAGAGGAAACCGCAACGGCCAATATCTTTTTGTGAATGGGCGCGAAGTCAAATCTCATGTGCTTGCCTACGCGGTGAAACAGGGTTTCCATTCGCTTTTGCCCAAGGAAAAAAATCCGGTTTTCCTTTTGTTTTTTGAGATTAACGCCAAATTCGTGGATGTGAATGTGCATCCGCGCAAACAGGAAGTGCGCTTCGCCGATGAAAAAGAGATCTTCAAGATTGTCCTGCACTCCTGCGAAAAGGCGCTGGATAAATATGTGCTGGCGCCATCGGTTGGTACCGGTGCGCCGGAGAATTTTTACACCGAGCGCAAACAGCAGAGCCTGGGTTTGGAAACGGATGAAAGCGCGGGGGCGGGAGCGGCCGTCGATTCCGGCGCCGCAGGCGTGGCGGAAGCGCCAGTGCTAGCCAATGTCGCCGTTTCGACTTTTGAAGTCGAGCCAACATTTGAAGTCGCCCCGACTTTTGAAGTCGGGTCAACATCAAGTGTTGAACCCGCCCCCTCCGAATTCCGCTCCGGCTCGGCGGAAATCCGCGTCGGCGGTGAAGAGATCATCCCTCTCGCGCAAATCGGCAACTCGTATATCCTCTGCGAACAGGGCCCCCGCCTGATAATAGTCGATCAGCACGCCGCGCATGAGCGCATCCGCTACACAGAAATCATCGAACAATATGACAAGAAAGAAAAAAACATCCAGCAATTACTGATGCCCGAACAGTTTGAACTTTCGCACAAGGAAGTGGCTGTCCTAAACGAAAACATTGAGATCCTGAAAGGTATGGGATTTGAGATTGAGCCCTTTGGAGGCAACACTTTTTCCGTTCATGCAGTACCCGCGTTCATCGTCAAACAGGATCTGCGCGCGGTAATCCTCGGGCTGATTGACGACATCGACAACAATGCGTCAAAAGGCGATTTCACCAACCGTAAAGAGCGCGCGCTCATCTTTATGGCGTGCCGTTCAGCGGTCAAATTCGGTGACAAATTAAGCGCAGAAGAACAAAAAGCATTGCTAAAAAAACTGCAGACTCTGGCCAAACCCTACACCTGCCCGCACGGCCGCCCCACGATGGTCACGATGTCGTTTGAAGAGCTGGAAAGAAGGTTTGGGAGGAAGTATGTGTGACGCTTACAAGAAACCATCACCCCCCAACCACAGCCGATAAATATAGATCCCCTTCAAGCAGACCTTCGTAATAAAGATTGCCGTTTTCGTCTTTCCCGAAAGCGTCCGGATATTGTTTGTAGCCCTGCAGTCCCGGCTTGAAGAAGACCTGTTTTACGAATGTTTCTGCGCGGATGCTCGGCTGACGCTGGACGAAAAGTTTGTAAGTATCGACGGGAAGAAGTTGTAAATTCTGCGGGAGCTGGTAGCTTATTGTGATCTTTTTTTCTTTGCCCGCAGCCACCTCCATCTCAAAAATAAAAAATGTCTTGTCGATTTCCTCATCCTGCCTGGTCAATACTTTTGAGCTGTCTATACCCGCCACATCCAGTAATTTACTTCCTTTCGGCACATAGATTTTCACATATGCCTTGTTTGCGCCCCTGCCGATGATGTCTATCACCCAGTCGGGGACATCGTTGAAACCAAGCCTGCGAAGGTTTGTTTTTAATTCGTCCAAAACGGCATCGCTCCACATATGCTTGCGCTTTATTGACACTTCATCCATCAGCAGGCCCGTGGCATTTACCAGAGTGTTATGCTGTACACTTTGCTCAATAAACAGATCGCTTTTGTTGCCCCCGATTGAGGTGATAATAAGGTCCAGGTAATCTTCACCTGGATTCGTTTTTGTTACCCTTCCGGACAGACCAAGTTCATCAAAGACCGCCTGCACATCCTCGGTCCTTGAATAAAAGAGAATTGTTTTTTGTTTGCACGCATGGAGTAAAACATTTAGGGTCTTCTTCCAGTTACCCGATGTAAACAGCTTCTCCCTGAACGCGTTGATGAAATCGCCGAGGATTTTTTTGGGACTTCCCGCGCCGTTCAGTTTTGATTCAATCACAAAAGAAAGCGCGGCCTGGTAGTTGTTGCGGTCAAGAGGAGCTTTGAGCCCCTCAAGCTGGACCGGCCCCGTGACATCAAGAAGGTCGGCGACGATACTCTGGTTAACGGCGATGACGGTGTCCACGCTTGGACCCTTTTCTTTCTGCAAAAACCAGGCGGCTTTTTCTGCGGAAATGGCAAAGTCCGGAGAATAATTGGAATCGCGCATGCGCCAGGAAGAGCTTATCTTGGCGATATCTTCTGGCGCCGGAATGTCTTCCGTGAGTTGGCCGTCATAGTCGTAGACATCGTTGAATTCCATCTTGGTGATGTAGCCGTCGTTGATGTCCACGATCATAAAACTGCCGATGAATCCGCCCGTTGGCCTGGCCTCCGCGTCATTCTGGAGCAGAATAAGGTAGCGGTGCGGATAGCGGTCGCCGAGCAATTCCAGGATCGCCGGAATCTTCTTTTCAACCGAATCGACGATGCCGAGCAGTTTCTTAACTTTGGAGCGCGCGGAATCAAGCTGGATCGCGTACTGAGGCGGAAGGACTTCCGGGCTCACCAAAGCCAGGCTTGCGTCAGCGAGACGTACCTGTTCGCCCGCCTTCTGAATGTAGGAAAGATCCTGTTTGAGCCTCTCGGTCAGCGAGCCTTGCGTTGCGTCCGCGAAAAGAGCGCCGCCCGCCGCGACGGCATCTTTAGCCTGCCTGTTCAAACCCATAAAAAGAGCGGGTAATTGAGAAAGGTTCTCAATCCCTCGCGTAAAGTTTCTTCCGGCAGACGCCATGTATCCGGCGGCCTTCAACAGGCCATCAACGGAATCGACCGTTTTTTCCCGCGCGAAGAAAGTCGTACTGTTCGCCTGAAGAAAAGAAATGTTTTGAAGGGCGAGGTTGAAGTTGGAAGTTGCATCGTCATAGTTGTCCTCGGCGGACTGGTACTGGCTGGCGGCGGTGTCCCCGGTGGCTTTCATCAGGCTTTCGTAACCTGATGACGCAGAGGCGATCACGCTGTCTTTAATGACCATCCCTCTCTGCGCGATGTTGACGATATTGATCGCGAATAGTATCAGGATGCCGGCGGCGGCAACGCGGATTACCTCATTGATGCGATCCATTTTGTATTCCCGCACCGGGTCAATCCGGAAAAAAAACACCTGCTGTTTTTTTTCCTCGCGCTTATTTATGTCCAGGCGGGTCGCTTTTTCCCCGTGGGTCATGACGCATTTGCTTTTTCCCGCAGAGGAAAGGTCAAGGACATTTTTCTTTTTTAAGCGCGGCCGCGGAACTTCCCCTTCCCTTAATGAGATGGTTAAAGACCCCATTTTGCCGATATCCCTGACAATTTTTGTGGCCATCGGGGTTAGATTACCTCAAGGTAATATATCGTTGAAATCCCGTCCGTGAAGTAGTTCTTAGCCACGGCAAGATTCGCGAACGGCAGGAGGTATGGTTTTAGTATTTCGTTTTCGTTAAGGCCCAAAGCTTGCGTCAGCGCGCCCATCTTGATGTTGATTATCTCATCCGCGGTGCTCATGACCGGCCCCAGAATCTTCGCGTAAAAAGGCGATGATACCAGGCTTGTCGGCATCACTCCGTCGGCGCGGTCAATCATGTTTTTTAGCAGATCCTTGTTCGTGGAGATAAGCAGTTTATCTTCAACCGCCGCGTAGAAAATGTTCCAGCCGGTGTTGCCGAGTTTGAGTGTGACCAGATCTTTTGCCCCGTATTTTTCATCGTACTTTTCAACCTGTTCAGGGCTCGCCACGATTTCCTGGCCGACAGTTCCGTCAGGCAGGGTGACCGTCTGTATCTTTGGAGAGAAAATTCCGCTGGTGTTTTGGAATGCGTTTACGATTTTTTCAAAACGCGGCAAGTCTCTGGTCTTATCTGTCATTTCCAGAATCAGGCTCATCTGCGGTTTTTCCAGGCTGTTATCAACGGTAAAAAGATATTCTCCGGTGAGGAGAGGATAGACATCGTCCTTGAGACTGATCTCCTTGCCGAGATAAACCTGTTTCTGCGCTTCAAGCAGGCCTTCAAATATCAAAGCGGATGTATTGGTCCCGCCGCGGAACAACTCCTGGAGCCGGTTTATTTCTTTGGTCAGATCGTGCCCACCCGCAAGCAACACCGGTTGCTCTCCGCTGATTGAAAGCAGGTTGCCCCGGTATTTTTCGCTGAATGTTATGTACTCGCCGTCCTTTAGAGCCTCCTTGTCCAGGTTTGTAAACGACTGGATCGCGAATTTGTCTTTTTCCGCGAAGACAGTCATGCCCGCGCTTTTGAATACCGCCAAAAACGGCTTGAAAGCCATGAAATCCTGCCCCTTGCGGGCCATAAAATCCTGATCCGCGGAAAGCGTTTCGTAAATGCTCCTGAAGTCGGCGTATCCAAAAACGAGACTCCCCTGCGGAAGATTATTCGTCGCCTTGGCGTATGCGGGGTCATCCGCCAATTTTTGCCCGCCCACAGCGATTTTTTCCAGCACCGATTCCATCGTCTTGCCGTTTTCCGCAAGGACGAGGTAATTGTTGATGAATGTGAATTCAAAAAGATGGCTGACCGAGTATCCGTAAACCTTGTAGCCCTTAAAATCCCTGGAAGTCACTTCTTCATTGGCCGCCTGCAAAGCGCGGGACTTCAGGAATTTGAGAGTCATTTCGTGGTCGCGGCTTTCAACAAAATATATTCTTTCCATTTGCCCGGAAGACGGCGCTTTTACCAGAGCGAGGCCGACCCGGCGGCCGAGCCACGGCTCAACATCTTTCGCGAAATCCACCGGAAGGATGTATGTCATCAGTTTAACCAGGGCGTCTTTTCCGTAAACCGGATATTTGGTCATCAATTCGTAAAACTGTTTTGGCTGTGAAGCCGCTCCGTCGGTATTGATTTCAAGGACGGCCAGCGTGTCTCCCGAAGGCAATATTTCCGCTATGTACTGCGGGCGAAACATCTTGCCAAAAAGGAACCAGCCGATAAAAGCCAATGAAAAAAGACCGATCAACATCAGGAGCCCTCCCCTGATTTTCTGCCTGTGCGCTCCAAGTATCTTCCTTCGTTCCTTTTTTGGTTTGGCTGAAATTTCTGCGGTTTGAGCCGGCTTTTCCTGGACCGGAGTTTGCGATGGAATTACCGGAGCGACGAGCGCGGAGCTTATGTCAGCCGGCGCTTTTGCTGGTTTTTCCGCTTTTGGTTGGGCCGTTTTTTTGCCGCTTTTACGAAAAAGTTTAGGAAAGATTTTCTTCTTTTTTTCAGGCTGTTCCTGTTGTTTGTTTTCCGTAGGAAGAGGACGGGTTGAAGCCAGTGTTTTCTTCTTGGTCTTTTTTGCCATGAAAAGTTTTAAGATTTATGTATCGATATCCCATGCTTTCGCGGGTGGCTTGTGGCCTACGCGCGGTGGAAACAGTATCGCAGAAAGGTGCCAAAAAGACAAGGTTTACAGACCGGCTTTTTGGACTGTGAAGTTGCCGGGCAAGTTGCCGGGCAAGTTGCTTTCAACGCGTTGTGAAAAACGGTGCCTTTTGAGCCCACTGGCTTGTGGGCTCAAAGACCCCCGAAAATCACAACGCGACAATCTTCCCCATGCCGCCCCTACCGCAACTACATCGCAGACAGAACTCAATTTGCGCCCAAAAGTCCGCGCTGTTAGAATACAAGCCCGAAACATAATAATTTCACATGACCGCAAAAGAACTACGCAGAAGTTTCATCGACTTTTTCGCAAAAAAACACGGGCACGCGGAAATATCCAGCGCATCCCTGGTACCGGAAAACGACCCGACCGTTTTGTTCACGACCGCGGGAATGCATCCGCTTGTCCCCTATCTGATGGGAGAGAAACACCCCGCCGGAAACAGGCTTGTGGATGTGCAAAAATGCGTCCGTACAGATGACATCGATGAAGTCGGCGACCCAACTCATTGCACTTTTTTTGAGATGCTCGGGAACTGGTCGCTGGGCGATTATTTCAAAAAAGAAGCGATTGAATGGAGTTATGAATATCTTACTTCGCCGGTAAACGAAGGAGGTTTGGGGCTTGATTCCGAACGATTGATGGTCAGCTGTTTTGCCGGAGACAAAGACGCGCCCCGCGACGAAGAAGCGGCAGTCGCCTGGGAGAAAGTCGGTTTCAGAAAATACAGCGAGGCAAAGCCCGGTGAAAAAAAATTAATCAATTTTTACGAAAAAAAGAAGAACTGGTGGGGACCGGCCGGACATATCGGACCGTGCGGACCGAATACCGAAATGTTTTACGATCTTAATCCGGAAGCGCCGGCTGGCGCGCACAAGCCCGGAGCAAGCGAGGACCTGAAGAACAAGTGTCGTTTACCCGACCGTCCGGATTCATGTCACGCAAACTGCGAATGCGGCCGTTATGTTGAAATCTGGAATGATGTTTTCATGGGGTACAACAAAATGCCCGACGGCTCGTTTGTACCGTTAAAACAGCAAAATGTGGATACCGGCATGGGATTTGAGCGCGTGCTGGCGATTATCCAGGGCAAACCCACGCATTATGAAACCGAGCTGTTTTTACCGGTGATGGAGATGATTGCGGAGTTGGCCGGCGTTATCGCGGATAGACCTTTGAAGTCGGGGCAACATCAAAAGTCGACTTTTGAAGTCGGGGCGACTTCTGAAGTCGAAATACCCGCCGCGCCATCCCTCCCCGACTTCTCATTTTCCAGCCGCATCATCGCGGACCACATCCGCGCGGCGGCGTTTATCATGGGAGACAGGTGGGGAGTAACGCCCTCCAATCTTGACCAGGGCTACATCTTGCGGAGACTGATCCGCCGCGCGATCCGCCACGGGCGGAAAATCGGCATTACCGAAAGTTTCATCATCAAACTGGCCGAAAAATTCATTGAAATGTATGGGGATGTTTATCCCGAATTGCCGGCCAAACGCGAACACATCGTCACCAACCTGAAACTTGAAGAAGAAAAATTCGGAAAGACTCTTGATACCGGCTTGCGCGAATTGAAAAAAACCTGGCCGCATCTTGCCACTACTCCTTCGGCAACGCCTTCCGACGCGGCCGCACCCTCAAAACCGGTCACAGAAGGAGACAAAGCCTTTTACATCTACGAAACCTACGGCTTCCCGATTGAATTGATAGAAGAAGAACTCCAAAAAAACGGCTACAAAATCGACACAAAATCATTCCGCGAATCTTTTGAATCTGCGATGAAAAAGCATCAGGAAACTTCACGCGCCGGGTCGGAATTGAAGTTCGCAGGTGGACTTGCAGACCATAGCGAAGAGGTCAGCAAACTCCACTCCGCAACCCATCTTTTGCACAAAGCATTGAAAATGGTATTGGGCGAAAGCGTCAGCCAGAAGGGCTCAAACATCACCGCCGAACGGCTCCGTTTTGACTTCAACCATCCCCAAAAAATGACTCCGGAGCAGATTAAACAAGTGGAAGATATCGTCAACGAACAGATTAAACTTTCACTGCCGATCAGTTGTGAGATCACCACCGTTGACGCCGCCAAATCCAAAGGCGCTGTCGGACTCTTTGAAAATAAATACGGCGATCAGATCAAGCTCTACAGCATGGGCGATTTCTCCATGGAAATCTGCGGAGGCCCCCACGCCAACAACACAGCGGATCTAAAGAGCTTCAAGATCATCAAGGAAGAAGCCAGTTCCGCGGGGGTGAGAAGGATAAAGGCGGTTATTGGGAAATAAATCCCGGTTATTTCTTAGCCTTCCTGCCGGGGCTCTTAAATTCATATACCGGACTGGAAACCCCGAGTTTGGCTTTAGTGTTTTCTTTGGCATCAACCAGTTTCAATCCGGCGGCATCAACCAACTTGGCGACCTGATCAATCGTTCCGAGCGAAATCTTCGCGATTATTTTTCCCTCCTCATCCACGGGACCAATCAACCATTCACTCCCTCGCGCAAGCATAGACTCATGTACTATCCAGTCTTCTTTTGGTATGACCTTTGTTTCCTCGCTCATCGGTATCATGGCTGTGACTGAACCTGATTTCGATATTTTAAGGTCAATCAGGTCTTTCCATGCCTCACGCAACTTGATTATCCCGGCTTCCTGCATATCAAGCTTAATCGCTGTCGGCATGCCTATCCTTGAATTATTATAGAGATCTTCAAGCCATTCCCTGAAATCATGTAAGGTAAATTCACAACCTTTTTCCACATCATAAAAATCATCAAAAGACGCCTTAAAAGCGTGCTCAAGTTCACCAGGAACCAGTGAAACCAGTTTTTCCATCAAGGCATGAAATTGCTGTTCGAGTTGGTGTTCGGTATTTATCCTGTTTGTAAAATATTCTGCAATCTCATGTTGCGGTTTATTGGCAGATTCCAAATCTATCATTGTGTTTGATTAATGATAAGAAGCGATTTTCATACTTATTACACTATGCTGTCAAGCAGAAATCAAAGCGTATGGCGCAAGGCTCTTGTTGATTAAAGCTATTTTGTTTTATTGGTATGCTTTTTCAACCACCACTTCTTGAACGCGGGAACTGTCAGCGTGGAAAGCACGAACGCCAACGATGGGACGATTGCGTTGATGAAAGGGGCAGAGAGTCCCGCAACAAAGAAAAAGATTACGACGACGGAGTAAGTTAGTGCCAGCACCAGCAGTTTGCGAGTCCAGCTTGTTTCCCAGGCTTTATCGGCTTCCACGCGCTTGTTGCGGGCCTTGATTTCTTCAATTTCATTTTGAAGCGATTCGAGGGTGGGCATGATTCCTTGGATTAATATTATGATTTTTTATTTTTTTGGGACGCTCCGCGCCTTTTGGCGCTTCGCGTCTGCCCTTCAAACTCCAGTCCAGCGCTTTGGTGACTTTGACTTCCTGGAGCGTACCGGCCAGTCTAGTGCCGCTATTTTTGGCCTTTGCAAGCCCTTTTTCAACGACTGCCGCAAATTGCACCGTCTTGTTTTCGCGCGAGCGGCCCTCGTATTCACCGGTCAATTTGTCGTATTTTTCGACCAGCACTTCCAGCGTTTTGCCGACCAGTTTTTTATTGTAATCGCGGGCACATTTTTTCAGCACTTTGTTCAGCGCGTGCCAACGGCGGGCTTTTTCCGCATGGGAGACATCGTCCTTAAAATATCTGAAAGAGACCGTGCCCGGGCGCGGGCTGTAGCGCGCCAGGTATGCCATGTCCCATTTGATCTCTTTGAATAATTTCACGCTTTTGTTGAAATCCTGCTTTGTTTCTCCGCAGAAGCCGACGATGATATCGGTGGTTACAGAAGCGTCCGGAATCAGCGCGCGGATTTTTTTGATCAGCAGTCTGTAATCCGCCGCGGTGTAACGCCGGTTCATGCGTTTGAGAGTTTCGTCACTGCCGGATTGTATCGGAATGTGGAAATGCGGGGTCAGAACTTTTAAGTCTTTGTGCGCTTTGATAAGCGCGTCTGTGTAATCGTACGGATGAGGAGAAATGAAACGCAGTCGATTAAGCCCTTTGGCGTGCAGTTTATCGATTTCTTTCAATAACGCTACAAAAGGTTCATTTGCGGATTCTTTGCCGGATGCTGCTTCTTTGGGCAGGCCGCGGTATGGGTTATTAAACGCGCCGGATTTTTGATCCAAATCACTGCGCCCGTATGAATTCACCGTCTGCCCGACGAGCGTGATTTCTTTGCAACCGTTTTCCACCAGGGACTCGCACTCCGCCAGAACTTCCTTCATCGGCCGGCTTTGTTCCCTGCCGCGCGCGTATGGAACGATGCAATAAGTGCAGTATTTGTCGCATCCGATCTGAATCGGCACGAACGCCTGAAAAGGTGAAGCGTATTGCGGTTTGATGCCAAGGTAATCCAGGCGGGTATCAGAAAATATCTGCGGAGATTGCGCCGACCCTTTGTTCCTGCGCAATCTCTTAACTTTGTCGTTCACCGTTTTAGGCTTTATTGCAGCCTCCTCCAAGATCTTTCCCAAATTTTTTGAATCCTCAATCCTGAAAACAAAATCAACGGAATCCTTGTCGCGAACCAGCTTGTCACGGACTTCGCGCGGAGAATTTCTTGTGCTCGTTTGCCGCACCATGCAACCCGTAAGGCCGACCAGCAGACCCGATTTGAGCCGCTTCTGCACGATTAAATCGTCCAGTTTTCCAAAAACCCTGTCCTCGCCTTTCTGCCGAATGGAGCAGGTATTGAAAATATACAAATCCGCATCTGCGCCGGACTGCGCGCGAGTGTGCCCCAGCTTTTCCAGCTCCGCCGCAACGCGCTCACTGTCCGAAAGATTCATGGCGCACCCCAAAGTCTGGATAAAGTATTTCATAGCGTTGTTGTTTTGATGACTTTTGAAGTCGGGGCGACTTCAAAAGTCGGAAAGCGGCGGGCTAAATTATTACGCAATATTTTCCGTAATCCCGCCACCGACCTCAAAGGTCAACCTCCGCCCCGCCGATATGCAGTTTTTTCTTCTGTACCCACGCAAACCCTTTGTCCGGGGTGACGACGGCTATATCAATCGGACCGCCGACGCCCGGGGACGAGCCGGGATACATCCATGTGCCGTCGGTAATTTTCTGGATGCTTTCTGTCGTGCGGATTGCCAGGTCGGAAAACTCAATCGCGTCCTGCATGGTCATCGTGCCCCAGTTGATCAGGTATTCCTGGTCATCCAACTGTTTCATGAATTCCGTTTTCTTGATTTCGGATAGTTCATAAATGACCTTCAACTGTTTTATCTGCGGACTCCATCCGCGTATTATCCTTACAAGCACATCTGTCTGTCCAATCCAGGTGGCTCCGCACTGGTCCCCCGTCAATTTAAGCATGATGCCGGTTTTTTCTTTGGGATCCGGTATTGTTATTTTGAAAACATTATTTTTTCCGTCCGGATCATACCCGGCGACAAGGAATTCAATAATCGGCTGATAATATTTTTGCTCGGCTTCCTTGCCGTTTTTGTCCGTAAATTTCAGGCTGATGCATTCAAGGTCAATGGTGTATGTGATTTTCTTTCCGCCGGTGGCTTCAATGTCCCCTTTCCTTCTTTCAGCAGAAATCTTTAGGTAAGCCGCATATTTTTCGTAAATAAAATCGTAAATCGCTCCGACAATTTCACTTACCGGCTTGTTCTCAAAATCATTTTTCCGGCAAAGTTCGGCAATGTGCTGGTGGATGTTCTTGTTTTCAAGAAAAGACAGTCCACAGGCAACCGCGGCCGTTTTTGAATTCAGGCGAAACAACTTCATCCTGGACATGGATCCCTCCCTGGTGTCGCCGATGGTGTTTTTATATGTTTCCATGCTATCCGCGGCGATGGTGTTGCCTTCGTTGGTGGTGGTGATGATTGCGAGAGACATATTCTTTGATTAATAATCACAGCAAAAATTAGCGCATTTGTCGGCTTTGCACAAGATTTCCGCGCTATCGCAAAGAGGTGTTCGCCGTGCGAACATTTTTCTCATGGCCGCACTCCGCTTCGCTCCGTGCGTGGTGTTTTGCCTGTCGGCACAACTTTTATTGATAGGCACACTCGTTGCGCTCGTGTGTGGTGTTCGCTCCGCAAATTTTCATAGGCGCAGACCAAAGGTCTGCGTGATAGGCACACTCACTTCGTTCGTGTGTGGTGTTTTGCTCCGCAAAACTTTTTATTTGTAGGCACAAACTCTACGAGTTTGTGTACTGGTGGTCCCGGCAAGAATCGAACCTGCATCTAAGCCTTAGGAGTGCCTTATTCTATCCATTGAACTACGGGACCTCGGCGTACGCGCGTGCAATAGTATAATTATTTAACCTTCCCGTCAACATCGGGTGTTGAAAAGACTAGGCCGTTTGCGGAATCAGCACGATGCATTCCATTATGTCTTCCTTCAAATCAGAACGCGAACCTATGGTAAACTTTTCTTTCGGCTCAATCGTCGCCGCGCCTATCAGTTTCAAAAATGGCTCAAGCTCGTCCAGTTCGCCTTTTGCCCCCGGGATTGCGTAGTGCATCGGGATAACCGCGCGCGGCTCTATCTCTTCAATAACCTCGTGCGCCTGATTGGCGTTCATGGTGTTGTGCCCGCCAATCGGCAACATCAAAATATCCACATCGCCGATGCCTTCAATCAGCGCGTCGTCAACCTCGCCCATATCCCCCAGGAAACAGAGACGAAGTCCATCCACTAAAATCGTAAAGAACATTCCTTCTCCTTTTTCCTTCTCATTGCCTTCTTTGGTGTATGGCACCTTGTTTGCAACAATCGCTATGCCCTTGACCTCGTATTCCCCCGGCCAATCAAGCACTTTTGGCTCGCCGGCAACGCCTTCCACAAAGTTGTGCCCGGAATGGTTGTGGCTGACAAGCAGAATGTCCGATTTAAGAGCCGGCAATTTCAGGCCCGTAACGGATGAATCGTATGGGTCGATCACGATTGTTCCCTGTTTGGTCTTAACCGTAAAACATGAGTATCCGTGCCAGGTGATGTCCATATGGATAGAAATTAAGAATTAAGAATTTTGGGTGTTTTGCTCCGCAAAACTTTTAGTTGGTATGCGCACTTCGCTTTGCTCCGTGCGTGATGAGCGCCGCAAATATACCCGCTTTTTTTTTGATTGTAAATTTTAGGGGCTGGTATTAACTTGTATTAGCCTGAAAATGCATTAATCCCACACATTTTATGTCAAAAATAACAGATATCCGCGCGCTTGAAGTACTTGATTCAAGAGGCAATCCCACCGTTGAGGTCAAAGTCCATACGGTAAAGTCTTCCGGGAAATCGATGGTGCCGAGCGGCGCCTCGACTGGAATACACGAGGCGCTTGAATTGCGCGACAAGGATCCCAAAAGATACGACGGAAAGGGTGTTTTGAAAGCGTGCGAAAATGTCAATAAAACGCTGAGCAAGGCCCTTATCGGGCACGAAGTTTCCGACCAGGAGGGCATTGACGACCTTATGATCGCCCTGGATGGTACCAGGAACAAAAGCAAACTTGGCGCCAACGCCATCCTTGGAGTATCCATGGCCTGCGCAAGAACTGCGGCCAATGAAAAAAAGATGAGCCTTTACCTTCACCTGAACCCGAAAGCCAATTTTTTGCCGGTGCCGATGATGAACATCATGAACGGCGGCCAACACGCCGATAGCGGCCTGGACATCCAGGAATTCATGATTATGCCGGTGGGTGCGCCTTCATTTCGTGAAGCCCTGCGAATGGGCGCGGAAATCTTTCATAAACTCGGAACAATCCTTAAAGAAAAAGGGTTTAAGACCACTGTCGGGGACGAAGGCGGATATGCTCCCGCGCTCACGGACCAGGATCAGGCGGTTGGTTTTATTTTGCAGGCCGTGGAAGAAGCGGGATACAAAACCGGCAAGGACCTGATGCTGGCAATTGACGCCGCCGCTTCCGAATTTTATGACGAGAAAAAGAACGGATACAATTTTAAGATCAAAGGAAAATCGCAATTCCTTTCATCGTCCGAGATGGTTGATTACTGGGAATCATTCGTGAAAAAATACCCGGTGATTTCTTTGGAAGACGGACTTGCCCAGGATGACTGGAAAGGATGGAAGGATCTCACCCGGCGCGTCGGCAAAAAAGTCCAGATTGTTGGCGACGACCTGCTTGTAACCAATGTAGAACGGCTCCAGAAAGGCATAAATTTAGAGGCGGCCAATTCCATTTTGATCAAGGTCAACCAGATTGGATCGCTGACTGAAACCATCAACGCTATCAAAATGGCGGACGCTTCCAACTGGACCGCGGTAATTTCACATCGCAGCGGTGAAACGGAAGACACTACCATTGCCGACCTCGCGGTTGCGATGGGAACAGGGCAGATCAAGACCGGCTCGCTCTCAAGAACCGACCGCGTTTCCAAATATAACCAGCTTCTCCGCATTGAAGCGGAACTCGGCAAAAAGGCCAAATACCTTGGGAGAGAAGTCTTTGTAAACCTGCCAAACCATGGTTAAAGAATTAAAAACTTCAGATGTACGCAAGATTTACCCGCGCCGCGACCCCAATTCCCACAAGGGCATGAACGGCAAAGTGATGGTTGTTGGCGGGAGCATTGATTATTACGGAGCGCCCGTATTGAGCGCGCTCGGGGCGTTGTACGGTGGCGCGGATCTGGTATACCTGTTCGTGCCGGAATGCAATTTTAATGTATGCAGAAGCCTTTATCCCGATTTTGTAGTGAGGAGTTTTCCCGGAGATTATCTGGACATGAAATCGGTTGCTCCGATCCTAGAATTCGCGAAAAAGTGCGATGCCATCCTGATCGGACCTGGCATCGGCGACAGGGAAGAAACTCTTGAAGCAGTTTTAAGGATTGTGAAAAATATGCCAATTACGACTGTGCTGGACGGCGAAGCCATCCAGGTTTTTCAGAAGATCAGAGAAGTCCCGTTACAGCAAAAAATCGTTATTACCCCGCACCACAACGAATTTGAATCACTCACCGGCAAGGATATTAAAGTTACCGGCTCTCTTTCAAACAAGATTGTGCTGATCAGGACAATCGCCACGGATCTCAGGATTAACATCGTGCTGAAAGGGCCGCAGGATCTTATCGCTTCCGAACAGGGGGAAATATTGCTTAATGAAACCGGCAACGCCGGCATGACCGTCGGCGGCAGTGGAGATGTCTTGAGCGGTTTTATTGCGGGGTTGATTGCGCAGGGGGCCGAGCCTTTTACGGCCTGCCAGATAGCAACGCATCTTTTGGGCAAAGCAGGTGACAATCTTTATAAACAGAAAGCATACGGTTTTTCCGCTTCCGACCTGGCTTTGGAAATACCGTTTACCGTAAAAAGCACGATTTTTTAGCAATTCAACACCCGATGTTGACGAGCCGGGCATTCCGGTCCCCGGTGACGAATTAATGCCCGATATTGTTTTATGAGAAAAACGGCCGTAAAAAATCTTCCGCTTTACCGGTTCCATCAGCTGGAAAAGTTTTCCGATCGCGTTGAACACGCTGTTTTAACCCGTGATGGCGGGGTGAGCAGGCCTCCATACGATTCCCTGAATGTGCGAT
>Ga0209668_10000503_pt1 | contig 16130 bp, 13 predicted proteins | sample FrelakmetPLP11PL_FD_187150 | JGI IMG/M metagenome (GOLD analysis project Ga0209668, IMG submission 187150) | Freshwater lake sediment microbial communities from the University of Notre Dame, USA, for methane emissions studies - PLP11 PL (SPAdes)... | ecosystem: Environmental > Aquatic >... | reverse complement strand
GTGAGAGCTGGTGCGTTTGAGGTGAAACCCCTCTGGGGAGCCACCCGATGAAACTGCACCAACTGTTCTGCATCCTTCCTCTGCTGCCCCTGTTTCCCCTGCTCGGCTGCTCCGGCGGCGGCAGCGATTCTGCCGACGACCATAATCCCGGCGATCCGCCCAGTCCCGAGCCGCAGGCCAGCGCATGGCTGTTCCTCGACGGACCATGCTACGCGCGTACCGGCGAGCCGTTCACGGCTACCCTCAGCGTCCTTTCCCCGCCGGAATCCGGCGGCAGCTCGCCGGCCATCGCCCTGACCCAAGGTCCTGGCAAGCCTTGGACCTTCGAATTGCTCGAAGGTCCGGCAGGCCTGAGCCTCGATCCGATCAGCGGCGCCGTGTTCTGGGTCCCCGCGATCGATTCCAGCGGCGGGCAGGCGATCACGGTGCGCTTCTCCAGCGGTGCCGAAACTCACGAAGAAACGCTGACCTTGATGGTCGAGGGCGTTCAACTCGCAGCCTCGCAGTTCGTTCATGCCAATGCAGGCGGCACCGTCACGGTGCTGGACATCGCAAGCCCCATGTACGGAACGAGCATCGTCATCCCCGCAGGAGCGATGGAAGCCGACGGCGAGATCAGGGCGCACTCGGTGCAAGGTGGAGTCACCCTGCCTGCAGCTGCGCAGGGCTTCGACCTGTCTCCCTCTCAGAACTTCGCGCAGCCGGTACGTATCGAATACCACTACACGGACGAGTGGGTGGCGGATCTGGGAATCGCCAGCGAGTTCAACATCGCACTGTTCCATCGCAATGAGGCGACGGGAGCCTGGGAGATGCTCAACACGATCGTGAACCCGACGCTGAACATCGCGCGGGCGACGACCACGAGCTTTTCATCGTTTGCACTTTTCGTGAACGACCTTGACGCCATAACGGGGCCACTTGCGGACTCGATTGCCATCTGGAGGCAGATCTGCGGTAACGACCAACCCTCTGAGGAAGCGCCTGAAGATATCTTGGATTCCTCAACCGGACTCTACCAAGCACCCGAACTCATTTCTGTTCAGGGTGATTTCTTCCGTCGCAGCGACCGAAACGTGCTCCTGCTGCATGGCCTCAATTCCCACCCGGACAACTTCGAAACACTGAAAGCCCACGCCGTTGCAAACTACGACAATGTGCTTTTTTACAAGTATCCATCCGGGAAGCGCATTCGCCACAACGCAGCTTGGCTTGCACGCGAGCTATGGCGCCTCGCGATCGAGCACGAGGCTGATGGAAGCACATTTTCCTGCATCGACATGATCGGACATAGCATGGGCGGACTCGTTGCTCGAGCGCTAATTGAGGATCCCAATCTCGCCCTAAATCGCGTCTTGCTGCCTGTGCCGAACCTTGTGACCTTGGCAACACCCCACACCGGATCAGGAGTGTCTATTCCGTGGTTTTCAGCGCAGATTCCCGAGGGAATGCAAGACCTCATTCCCGACTCGCCCTTCCTGGCTTGGCTCAACGGGCCTGAAAGCCTTGGCCAGGGCTGGAGCACGTACTACCCCGTGGCCGGACTGTACGACTCCATTGTCTCTCAGGAGAGCGCAATCCCCGAAGGCATTTTCACAGTGACTCATTCATTTCTTTCGACTTCCTTCCATTCGTTCCACTCGGACATCCACCAGAACATGGACACCAACGGTGTCTCGGGCTTCCTACTTGGCAACGTGGTGACCCGCAGAATCGCACCCGAGCTGTTGGGAGTCGACGTTCATGAGTTTGCCATTTACGGATCACCGGAGGATTCAGCATGGGCCATGGCAACAGCCACCGTGAGTTGCCTGCCCACGTTCTTCCTGCCGCCAGCCATCGCTATCCGTGCCGAGTGGAGAGTCAACTACCCCGACTCGGGCTGTGAGGAGTTTGTCGTTGAGAAGCAGCTGATACATCTGGATCCAGAGGCCTTTCCGAATATGGCGGAAGTTGCAGATCAGCTGACAGAGGCCGGCCTCATCAACTCTCATCTGACCATCGACAACTGGTACTTCAAGGCCCCCGGCTCTTCCTTCCAGTTCACCCGCATCGATGAAGACATCCCGCACTGCTATTCCACGAAACCCCCGATCCACAAACTCTGGATCATCGTGGGTGACGGCTCCGGTGCCAACGAACTGCCGCTGATCGAACTCGGCCCGTTCCAGTGAAGAGCGTGCCTTGAACGCCACGCGGGAAGCCTCCCGCATGTGTTTTCGCGTCGCAGAATCGCACGTGCGCGCTACTGCACGACCTTCATCGGCCCGGTATCCGGCGGCGGAGCCTTGGGGTTGGCCTTCAACTCCTGCTTCCAGCTCGCCATGCGTGGAGAGGATCATCAACGGTTCCGATGGGCAAGTGGGTCAGTTCTAAATGCTTGTATCGGTACTCCCCGGTGGAATTACATGCTGATTCCAGCGTCCGTCAGGTTGCGGGACCTCCAAGAGCCAAGCCCCTGGCCCCACGAAGAGAACGATTGAGTTCGTCTGCGTGACAGCGCCCTGCAAGAGAAGCTCCGACGCCTGCGATAGTCGCCATGCCCAAGAATGATTGCTCTGAGTGGAGACTTTCACATCCAGACGGCGTAGCACCAACGCAGCGGTCGATGTGGTACTGCCCGCAAGCTCAGCCGCGGAGAACACCACAATGTCCCCGCACCACTGATCTCCAAATGGATTGACTCGTGCGCCATCCGCACCCCGATGGCATCGACTCTGCCCGTCCATTCCTGATTTGACGATCTCCGTGAAGCTCATCTCGGGGTATTGAAGGTCGATCGAGAATCCGCGCCCAAGTTGGCTGATTGGATGGAGGCAAATGTGCCCGAAAGCATGAGCGTCTTTGGTTTGCCGTCCACGCACCGGCGGCTCCTGCGCACAACCAACGTCCTCGAGCGACTGAACATGGAGATCAAGCGCCGTACTCGCGTCGCGACGCTTTTCCCCAACGAGCCGTCACTCCTCCGACTGGGCAGCGCCGTGCTGGCCGAGATTAGCGACTAATAATGGAAAACAGGACGCATCTACCTCACCATCGAAAACGGATGAGCCCCCACGCCTAAATTACAGAAAAGAAGTTGCTCAGCCACCGGCTGCTACGGAAGGTAACTCGACGCAGAGTGCCAGTTATTGGCAATCCAATCGGCAGCCGTTACGACACATTGGCCGTCCAAGGCACCGTCTCGGTTCGTGTCACGCAACACATACGACTTCTGCTCTTCATCATCAACAAACACAAAAACATAGCCTTCTGTAATGTGATTCGCCGACCACCATAGATGAAAAGGGCGAGCACACTGGGAAAAAGCAAGCGCACCAGGCCCGCCCGTGGCGCTGGCCACGAGGGTGCAGGTTGTTTGGACTGCGCTGAAGTCAAGTGCGTAGATTGAGCGGGAGTCGTAGAACTGGGCCAAGACGACCTGTGGTTGCCCTGGCTTCTCCAGCAGCCGCACCACCATATCTCGTCCCTGGCTGGCTTCGTCCAGCAGGGTGGTGATATCCTCCACCGTTCCAAGCTGGATCTGCGGCAAGCCACCTCCGACCGGATAAACGACGCTCGGTTTGTTGATAGTCCACTGCTCAATAACCGTGTTGCCGTTTCTGCGCTTTCCCGCGATGATCAACGTATTGGTCGCGCGGATGACCATCACTGTTGTTGGCCAGTAGCTGGTGGCCATGCTCTGCCCGCGAATTGCCTGCGCATTACCTAGCGCCCAACGGAACTGGATTCGCTTCGCGAGCATGTCGCTAGATACGCGCCCTATGAGGTCACTTTGGGGGTAGTCCAGGTACGCGTATTGTTTTGGGAAGGGCTCAATGTCCGGCGGCGGCGGCCCCATATGGGGCACCCATGGCGGGGTGGTTAGATTTTGAGTAGGTGTCACTGACCTGATATTGGCTGCAGACCATGTAGCGACCATGCCTGCCAAGGCAGTTGCCACTAATAGCATTGGAATGCCACCAAATGTTTGCGCACCTGTGGATGTGAGGCGAGTAAAGTACATGTCTACTGCCCCTCGCAGTTAGCCAGACAGTCGCACGTCGACACGGGGGGAGACCAGCATGAAGTGCAAGACCCACCAAGCGCGCTACACTTTTGAAGCCCCTGGTCTGCCAGATCGAGCCACCCATCAAGTATCTCGCAACAGACTGGCCAACAACTGCCAGCCGCGATCGCGCATAGCCGCTGGATATCCTCGTAGGCCATCTCCACATGCCTGCAAAATCCAGCAGGAGTATTGTGGTTGGTTGATTGATCATAATCGCCAGGTGGCGATTGTGACCTTCTGTTTTGGACATGCTCCACCTCGTGCGCGATGACGCAGGCCAGTTCGGCACAGGTACTAGATCTGATTGCGAAAACAGGAATTAGAATGGTGTCTAGGTCGCTCTCCCCAAGGACACGATTCCCAGGGGTGGTTTCAACACCAATCGTAATCCCGCCCAAGTTGGGGCTCTGCCCTAAGCAGGCGAGTACGTTGAGCGCCAAGGCGATTCTCGCCTGCTCCGCAGCGGTTGGTTCCCTGGCGTTTCGGCCGGTGATTGTTCCATCCGCTAGCAGGCTACCACAGAACTGCGAGGTCATCAGGAGTACCATCACGAGCCAGTTCCTCATACCGCGCCTCCCGAGCATTTCAAACATACCTATTGACCTCAGCTACATGACTTAATCGGGTTCATGCGGTCTAGATTTCTTCCTGTTTTGACAATTGTACCCTAATCGGAATGTCTGCGCAAGGAGAAGGCCATCCTCAGCGCGATCGCCGCACCAAACCAACACCGAGAAAGCCATGGGTCGGTCCCACGCGCGAGCCTTCGAGGCGCAAGTCAAAGGCCTCAGGCCGCACAGTAGCCATGCAACCCCAGCTCCGATCCCCAAGCTCCCATCCCGCTCGGGAGCCCACTCCCGTGCCTGGGCCAACCCAGACGCTCCTACTGCACGACCTTCATCGGCCCGGTATCCGGCGGCGGAGCCTTGGGGTTGGTCTTCAACTCCTGCTTCCAGCTCGCCATGCGCGCCTTGGCCTGCGCCTTCTCCGCTTCGGGGATCAGTCCCTTGCGCTGCAGGAAGATCGACTGGCTCGTGTAGCCGAAGGGATCTTCAGGATCGAGCGCGATGACCTTCTCGATCGTCGCGAGGGCGGAGTCCTGATCGCCGGCCTTGCTCTGCGCGGTGGCGAGAGCGTGCAGGGCTTCCGCCCACTGCGGCCGTGATGCCAGCGCCTGCTGAAAAGAGGCAATGGCCTCTTCGAACTTTCCCTGTCCGAAGAGGCCAAGGCCCTGCTTGTAGTGGTTGAGGGCTTCGCTCACTGGCGATCACATCACCGGCTCGATGCCCAGTTCGCCGAACTTCTTGTCTTCGAAGTTCTTGCGGAACATGTCGCGCAGCTTGGTCGCGGCCGCATCGTAGGCGGCCTTGTCGGACCAGGTGTTGCGCGGGTTGAGGATCTTGGCATCAACGCCCGGGCAGGAGGTCGGCATCTTGAGGTTGAGGATCGGGTGCATTTCGTACTGCACCTTGCCCTCATCGAGATCGCCGCGCAGGGCCGCGTTGAGCAGCGCGCGCGTATCCTTGATCGAGATGCGCTTGCCGACGCCGTAGGCGCCGCCGCTCCAGCCCGTGTTGAGCAGGATGCAGCGCGTCTTGTGCTGCTCCATCTTGGCGCGCAGCAGCTTGGCGTAGACGACCGGCTTGTGGGCCATGAAGGGCGCGCCGAAGCAGGCGCTGAAGGCCGCCTGCGGCTCGGTGACGCCGACTTCGGTGCCCGCCAGCTTGGCGGTGAAGCCCGAGACGAAGTGGTACATGACCTGCTTGCCGTCGAGGATCGAGACCGGCGGCAGCACGCCGAAGGCATCGGCCGTCAGCAGCACGATCGTTTCCGGATGTCCGCCGCGCGAACCCGGCATGACGTTGGGGTTGGCGGTCAGCGGGTAGCTGAAGCGGGTGTTCTCGGTGATCGACTTGTCGGTGAGATCGAGCTCGTGCGGGGTGCACTCGCTCATCTGCTTGCCCTTCGCCGGCGGAACGTTCTCGATGATCGTGCCCGGCTTCTCGAGCGCGGCCCAGATGACGGGCTCGGCGTCCTTGTTGAGGTCGATCAGCTTGGCGTAGCAGCCGTCCTCGAGGTTGCACAGGCCGTTGTCGCTCCAGATGGTCTCATCATCGCCGATCAGGCGGCGATCGGGATCCGCGGAGAGCGTCGTCTTGCCCGTGCCGGAGAGGCCGAAGAGCACCGCGGCATCGCCGCGCGGGCCGACGTTGGCAGAGCAGTGCATCGAGAGGCGGCTCTGCAGCGGCAGCAGGTAGTTGCCGACCGTGAAGATCGTCTTCTTGACCACGCCGCAGTAGTCGGCGCGGCCGGCCACGAGGCAGATCTTGTTCTTGATGTCGATGATGATCGCCGCTTCAGCGCGCGAACCGTCACGCTCCGGGATGCAGGTGAACGACGGGACGTTGAGCATCGTCCAGCGACGCGCATCGACATCCTTCACGCCCGGCAGGTCCTTGGGGAACATGTTGTGGGCGAACATCGCGTGGGTCGCGTACTCGCCGACGAAGCGATAGGGAATCGCGAAGTCGGGGTCCGCGCCGACGAAGACGTCCTTCACGTAGAGGGTCGCCTTCTTCTGGTTGAGGTGCTCGACGACGCGCTTGAGCAGACCCTGGTACTTGGCCGGGTCGTACTGCTGCATGTCGGCCTTCCACCAGATCTGGTCGACGACCTCCGGCCAGGCGACCGAGTAGGTGTCCTTGACGCGGCGGCCCGTGCAGTCCGGGTCGGTGTAGTAGACCAGCGGACCCTTGGTCCCGAGCTTGGTCGGGAAGGCCTTCTGGGCGTTGGAGGGACCGTCCTTCTTGACCCGACCGCGGTCGTTGGCGATGGCCTCGTGGAAGAGCTGTTCCTTGTTGAGGCCGTACTTGTAGTTGACCGAGGTGAGCCCGAAGAGCTTCTCGAGGTCCTTGGCGAAGTCGATCGTCAGCGTCATGGTGGCTTTGGGTGCCCCGCCGGTGCGCTGGCCCCGAAAGGGGGGCTCGCTGGACCCTGAGGGCGAATGTCGAAGGCGATGAGGATAGCCCCCGCGCCCCCACCCGGGCAAGCAAGCGGGCGCCCGAGGCCTGTTTAGGAATTTGTATTTACCGGGGCGCCCTGTCGGTGCCGCTCCCGATACCAGGCGACCGTCTGCCGCAGGCCTTCGCGCCAGCCCACGCGCGGCTCGTAGCCCAAGCCCGCCCGGATGCGCTCGAGGCTGGCAAGGCTGTGGAGCACATCGCCGGTCCGCGGCGGATGGAATTCGGGCTCCATGCGCACGCCGAGATCCTCGGCCATGGCCCGGTAGAGCTCGAGCAGCGTCACCTGCCGTCCCGCCCCCACGTTGAACAGCGAGTGACCCGCGGGTGCGCGCTCCATCGCCAGCAGGTTGGCCGAGACCACGTTGTCGATGTAGGTGAAGTCGCGGCTCTGCAGGCCGTCGCCGAAGATCTTCGGCGCCGCCTTCGCCTGCAGCAGCGCGCGAGCAAAGATCGCGATCACGCCGGTGTAGGGACTGTCGTCGGCCTGGCGCGGGCCGAAGATGTTGAAGTAGCGCAGCGCGACGGTGCGCATTCCGTAGCACTCCGAGTACACGCGGAGCAGGTGCTCGCCGGCGATCTTGCCCGAGGCGTAGGGCGAGAGCGGCTGGGGCAGCATGCTCTCCTCCTTGGGCAGCGTCTCGGTATTGCCGTAAGCCGCGGAACTCGCGGCGAAAACGACCTTTCCGACCCGGTTCTCGCGCGCGCACTCGAGCACCGTCAGGGTTCCGGTGACATTGACCTCGTAGCTCGCGATCGGATCCTCGATGCTGCGGGGAACCGAGACCTGCGCCGCCTCGTGAAACACTCCCTCGACGCCGCGCAGCGCGGTGCGCAGGGCCGCGCGATCGAGGATCGAGGCCTCCAGAAATTCCACCGGCTGGCCCGAGCCCAGGGCCCCCACCGGCAGGTGCTCCAGGTTCTCCCTTCGTCCCGTGGCGAGATTGTCGACCACCCGGACCCGGTCTCCGCGACGCACGAGCGCCTCGGTCAGGTGTGAACCGATGAAGCCGGCGCCGCCGGTCACGAGGTAGAGAGCCATGGGGCCATGCTGCAATCGCAGGGGGTGGCGCTCAAGAGGCCGGGTCTGCGGGCGTGGCCTCGGGGGGTGTGGCCTCGGGGGGTGTGGCCGCAAAAAAGCCTTCAGCCCGGGGATTGCCACCGGGCTGAAGGTCTCGAGAAGAGTTTTGTCCCCAGCGCAGCATCTTCAGGCTGCGGGGGTCTCAGCCGGCGACCCGCCGGTTGCGAACGCACTAGGGCCTTTTTCTTCGGATCGCGATCGGAAGCGGGTCGTAACCGTAATTTTGTACTGTCCGTCATCAAATATGGCGTATATTTGATGACGATGTATGCAAGAGCTCTGAAAGCTCCCGCAGGGACCACCCTGCTGCTTGGCCCGCGGGCGACAGGCAAGTCGACGTGGCTCGAACAGTGCCTGCCGCAGGCACACCGCTTCGATCTGCTCGACACCCAGTTGGCCCTGCGACTGGCCGCGGAGCCGGCGCGGTTTGCACAGGCGGTCGAAGCGCTGCCCGAGGGCGCGTGGGTCGTGGTCGATGAGATCCAGAAGGTCCCCGCACTGCTGGATGAGGTGCACCGCCTCGACGGCAAACGTGCACGGCGCTTTGTGCTCTCGGGATCCAGCGCGCGCAAGCTGCGCCGCGGCGGCGCCAACCTGCTCGCGGGTCGCGCCTTGCGCATGGACATGTTTCCGCTGGTGTCGCGGGAACTCGGGCGCCCGATCGCTCTGGATCGCATGGCGTTCGGCTGCCTGCCGAGAGCCGTCGATCTGGAGGACCCGCGGGCCTATCTGGAGGCCTACGCGGACACCTACGTCCGCGAGGAGGTGCAGGCGGAGGCTCTGACGCGCAACATCGGCGGGTTCGCCCGCTTTCTCGAGATCGCCGCTCGACAGAACGGGCAGTCGACCAATGTCAGCAGCATCGCCCGTGACGCAGCTGTAGCGAGACCCACCGTGCAGGGATTCTTCGATGTTCTGGTCGACACGCTGCTCGGATGGTGGCTGCCGGCGTGGAAGCACAAGCCGGCCAACAAGCTGGTCAGCCACCCCAAGTTCTACTTCTTTGATGCCGGCGTTGTTCGGGCTCTTGCCCGGCGGCTTTCTTACGCGACCAGCCCGGAAGAGCTGGGAACGCAGTTCGAAACCTGCCTGCTGCACGAGATCAGGGCCTTCCTCAGCTACTCCGGCCTCGGCTTCCCGCTGCACTACTACCGCACCCATGACGGGGCCGAGGTCGATCTGGTTGTGGAAACCCGGCAGGGGCACCTCGCGATTGAGTTCAAGTCCACGCGGGATTGGCGCACCAGCCACGAGCGGGGCTTCGATTCGCTCCGCCGCCATCTGCCCGAGCTCACCTGCCTCGGCGTCTATGCAGGCGACAGGCCGTTGCAGACCGGGCGCTGCCGGGTGCTGCCCTACGGGGAATTCCTGCAAGGGCTGTGGGCCGGCGAGTGGATCCGCTGAACGGAACGGGAGCGAGCGCGGGGCAGGCCCCGTCATGGGCCACGCAGGGTTCGCCCGAGTCGGGGCCCCCGGAAAGCACCGCGAGCCTGCTCGGGGGTGCCGGGCAGGCTCGTGGCTCTCAGACTCTCGTTTCTCTCTCTCTCAGACTCTCAGGCTCTCTCGTTCTCTCAGGCTCTCTCGTTCTTCCAAGGTCCTCGGATTCTCAGGCCCGCAGGACATGGATCAGGAGCCGCCAGAGTCCGATGACCGAACGGGTCCGGGGGAGAAAAACGGCTCTTTTTTCAGCTGCCGAAGACGCCGGTCTTCTGGGTCTTGCGGATCTCGCCCTTCTCGGTCCAGATCAGCTCGTTGGTCTCGACGTTGACGCAGTTGAGGATCAGCAGGTAGTAGACGTCCTCCGTCTTGATGCCGCCGGTCTCGAGCGAGCGGCCCTTCTTCTTCTCGATCGAGCGCAGGCTGCCGTAGAGCACCACATCGGCGCCCAGCTGCTTGCCGAACTTCTTGATCATGGCAGGATCGACCTTGCCGGACTCGTTCTGGAAGGTCACCTGATCGGAAACCTCCTTCTGGGCCTGGGCATCGCCGACGAAGCGGAACTTGTTGCTCGAGAACAGATCCGTGCGGACAAGGTCGGTGATGGCGGCGGTGTCGATGTGCTCGCTGGTTTCGTTCCGGACGCCGCCCATGTAGAGGCGAATGCGCTGGTCCTGGCCCTTTTTCTCATCGGCAAGGTAGGCGAGCTGCGGCGCCTGCAGCAGCGACTTGACCATCTTGCCCGAGAGGGTCTGCAGGTCGGTGGAGCCCCAGTCGATGTTGACGGTCTCCTCGGCGGAGGCGTCGCCGTAGCGGGTGGAACTGCACGAGGGTGCGAGGAAAGCGCCGATGAGGCACACGGGAATCAGGATCGATTTCATGTTGGTGTCCTTGGAGGATGGTCGGGGAGCGCGGGCCCTAGCGCTTGCGCGCGATCAGGGTCCAGGATTCGGTGAGCTTCGGCAGACCTTCGAAGCGCAGCGCGCGGCGGGCGCCGGCGGCAAGGCTGATCGCGACCCACTGGGTGCGGCCGGCGGCGAGCGGTGCGCCGCTGGCATCGAAGCACTGCACGCAGACCTCGGCATCCAGCTTTCCGGAGCAAGTGTTGGAGAGCTGGAACTCCAGCTGCGTGCCGGCGGGCTTGCGCTCAAGGCGCGTGTCCGTCATGGCGAGACAGCCTTCGACCTCGCGGTCGCCGCCGGGTGCGGCCGAGGGCGCCGCGGAGGCTGCGCCGGCGTCCGCAGAGTCAGCGGACGGACGCGCCGCCGAGCGGCACGCACCGAGCGGAAGCAGGAAGAACGCGATCAGGAAAGGGAAAATCGACTTCACGGTTTGACGGCCTCCTTCGGCCGGCCGCCCACATGGTAGGCGTGGATCTGACTGCCAAGTGTACGAACGAAGACAAACATGGTCTCGCCGGGCGCGAGCTCGAATCGGCCGAGCGGCTGTGTCAGAGCGCCGGCCCGCACGCTCAGCGGCCAGGCTCCCGCGGGCAGGAACAGGCGCGAGGCCTGCCAGCTGTCCGGCAGCGTCATCCAGCAGCGCAGGTCCGCGCGCTCCGTGATCACGGTGAACAGGACGCCCGCGATCGTACCCAGCGTGCCGTGATCGCGGCCGAGCTCGCGCGTCAGCTGGTACTTCAGCATGGCGCGCACGGCGGACTTGGTCGCCAGCCAGGCCAGACGGTCGTCGAGATTCTCCTTCGCCACGCGCGCCACGTCTTCGAGCACCACCGTCTCGATCGGGGTCTCGACGCCCTCGACGAGCAGCTGCACGGGTCCGCTCGTCTGCGGGCGGCGCGTGAAGGCCGGTACGGTCCACTGCACGACGCCCTCGGGAATCGGGATGGTGATGCCGGTCTCGACCTTGTAGGGACCGCTGCCCACGGCGGCGAGCACAACGATGCTTGCCAGCCCCTCGGTGTCTTTCGCTTCGACCGAGTAGCGTTGCCGCCACAGCTCGAGATCCTCGTCGTTGTCCAGTTCGCGAGCCAATCGAGCCAGCGCGGGTGCGTAGAGATCGCGGCCGAGATCCTTCTTCTCCAGCCGCTTGTAGTCGATGTAGGCGTCGTCCGGACGGCCGGCGAGCTCGTAGGTCAGCCCGGAGAGGAAGTGGCCCAGTCCCCCGGCGCGGTATTCCTTCTTGTAGAGCCGCTCCTCGCTCTCGAGCAGCGCATTGGCCTGACGAACCTCGACGCGCGCGCCATCCAGGTCACCGCTCATCAGGTGCGCGATGGCGCGCGCGGAATGCAGCAGCGCCCGCTCGTAGCCTTCACCTTCGTAGGTGAGCCAGGTGTCGTTGACGGCCCAGCTGAGCAGCTGCTCGCCGAGCTTCTCGGGGTCTGCGAGTGCGGTGCGCTCGATCTGACGCACCGCTTCGGCGGCGATCTCGAAGTGCTGACGCGCGGCAGCGAAGTTGCCACCCGAGAGCGCGCTCATTCCGGCTTCGGCACCGCGCAGGAAATCAGAATCGGTCGTCTTGGGGTCGGCGTACTGCCGTTCGGCGACGGCGAACTGTCCTCGCTCGTAGTCAGCGAAGGCGGCTTCTGTCCTCTGGCGGTAGCTCTGGCAGCTGCTCTGCAACACCAGCACGACGCAGATGCAGGCGAACAAGAGCGCGCGGAGAGCTCTGGACCGGGGGCGGAGGGCGGACATGCGGGGGGATATGCTCGACAGAAGCGGGTCGGGGCGCAAGCAGCAAACAAAACCCGTGCCAGCGGGTAAACTGCACGACCCCGCCCATGCAGAAAAGCGCCTCCGACAGCGACGCGACCGTCAAATCCTCCGGTGCGGCGATGACGCCGATGATGGAGCAGTTCTGGCGCGCCAAGAAGGAACAGCCGGACGCGCTGCTCTTCTTCCGGATGGGCGACTTCTATGAGCTGTTCCACGACGACGCCAAGCTGGCTTCGCGCGAGCTCGGCATCACGCTGACGGCGCGCTCCAAGGGCGAGGACGCGATTCCCATGGCGGGCGTGCCCGTGCGCACGATGGAGAGCTACCTGATGCGTCTGGTGCAGAAAGGGCACAAGGTCGCCATCTGCGAGCAGCTGCAGGATCCGCGTCACACCAAGGGCATGGTCGATCGCGGCATCGTGCGCGTCGTCACCGCGGGCACGATCACCGAGGAGGATGTGCTCAACGCGCGCGAGAACAACTATCTCGTCGCCCTGCACACGCACGGCAACCGCGCCGGACTGGCCTGGGTGGATCTGTCCACGGGCCGCATGATGGTCAGCGAGATCGAACTGGAGCGCATCAGCGAGGAACTCGCCCGCATTGCGCCCGCCGAGCTGCTCTGCTCGCTCGATCTCGAGGGACGCGAGCCGGGTGTGTGGAAGGAGATCACCGCGCTGCTCGGACCGCGCCTGAGCACGCGCGATCCGTGGTGCTTCGAACGCGATGCCAGTCTGCGCGCACTCAAGAAGCACTTCCGCGTCTCGACGCTGGAAGGCTTCGGCATCGAGGACGATTCCACGGCCCTGCCTGCCGCAGGCGCGCTGATGGACTATGTGGAGGCCACGCAGCGCAGCGCCTGCGAGCACATCCTGCGCATCGAGCGCGTGGACCCTGCTCGCCATCTCGTGCTCGATCGCGCCACGCGCTCCTGCCTCGAGCTCTTCCGCACGCAGCGCGATGGGCGCCGCGAAGGCACGCTGATCGACACGATCGACGCCACGCTGACGCCGATGGGCGGACGCATGCTGCATGAGTGGCTTTCCTCGCCGTTGCGCGAGAAGGAGCCGATCCTCGCCCGCCAGCAGGCGATCCGCGAGCTGGTCGACGCGCCGTTCCTGCGCGAGGAGCTGCGCGAGCTGTTCGGCAGCGTGCTCGACATCGAACGCCTCGTCGCCAAGATCTCCACCGGCCGGGCCCACGCCCGCGATCTGATCGGCCTGTGCCGCTCGCTCGAGATCATCGCGCCCGTGCGCGCCAAGCTCGATTCCGTCTGGTCGGAGCGTCTGGCACAGCTGCGCGAAGAGCTCGATCCGCTGGAAGATGTCGTCAGCGCGATCCGCGACACGCTCGCCGAGGATCCCCCGCTGACGCTGCGCGAGGGCGGGCTGATCCGTGCAGGCGTGCATCAGGAGCTCGATGAGCTGCGCGGCACCGCCGGCATGGGCAAGGACTGGATGGCGCGCCTGCAGGCGGCCGAGATCGAGCGCACCGGCATCGCCGCGCTCAAGGTCGGCTTCAACTCCGTCTTCGGCTACTACATCGAGATCCCCAACTCGCAGTCCGGACGCGTTCCGCCGGAGTACATCCGCAAGCAGACCGTCAAGAACGCCGAGCGCTACATCACGCCGGAGCTCAAGGAATACGAGAACAAGGTGCTCAACTCCGAGGAGCGCGCCAACGATCTCGAATACGAACTCTTCTCGAAGCTGCGCGACTCCGTCGCCCGCGAGATCCCGCGCATCCTGAAGAGCGCGCAGGCGCTCGCGCAGCTCGACACGCTGTCCGGACTGGCCCAGCGTGCCGTCGAAAACCGCTATGTCGCGCCGGAAATCGATGACGGCGACCTGATCAAGATCACCGACGGTCGCCACCCCGTGGTGGAGCGCAATCCGCGCGCGGAGGCCTTCGTTCCCAACGACAGCCGACTCAATCGCACGGACCGCATGATCACCGTGATCACGGGTCCCAACATGGCGGGCAAGTCGACCTACATCCGCCAGACGGCCCTGATCGTGCTGCTGGCACAGATCGGCTCCTTCGTGCCCGCCGGCGAAGCCAAGATCGGCCTCGTCGACCGCATCTTCACGCGTATCGGCTCCGCCGACGACATCGGCCGCAACGCCTCGACCTTCATGGTCGAGATGATCGAGATCGCGAACATCCTCAACAATGCCAGCGCCCGCTCGCTCGTTGTGCTGGACGAGGTCGGCCGCGGAACGAGCACCTTCGACGGACTGGCGCTGGCCTGGGCGATCGTCGAGCACCTGCACGAAGTCATCCGCGCCCGCACGCTCTTCGCAACGCACTATCACCAGCTGACGGATCTTCAGACGCGCCTCAAGGGCGTGTGCAACCTGAATGTCGCCGTCCGCGAGTGGAACGACGAGATCGTCTTCCTCCACAAGATGGTCGAAGGCGGCACGGATCGCTCCTACGGCATCCATGTCGCACGCCTCGCGGGCGTGCCGCGCGAGCTGCTCGAGCGCGCCAAGCGCATCCTCGCCGACATCGAGGAAGGCTCGGAAGGTCTCGCGCCGCGCATCGCCAATCAGGGCAAGCCCAAGGACCTGCTGCAGCCGCAGCAGCTGGGCCTGTTCGAGACGAGTGAATCGCGGCTCGCCAAGGAGCTCGCCAAGGTCGACATCGATCGCACGACGCCGATCGAGGCGCTGCTATTGCTGCGCAAGCTCAAGCAGATGCGCTGAAGCGCGTCTCGAGCCGTTTTCAGGCCGTCAACACCTCGACCCCGTCCGGGCCGAGATACAGCGAGTGCTCGTACTGCGCGACCATCACGCCCTCGTCTTCCACAAGCGGCGGATAACGCATCAGGCTGCCCTGGCGCGCGAGCTTGGTGATCGTGTCTTCCACCAGCTCCCGGTCCAGATGCGTGAAGTACCGGCGAGCGACCGGCAGTCCGCGCCAGGCCTCGATGGCCTTGAGCACATCGCGGTCCAGACCCTTGGCCTTCATCGGCGGGCGGACCATCATGAACACCTCGGCCTTGCCCGCTTCGCGGATGTAGCCCTTGCCCGTGCTCGCGAACGGTTCGATGGCGAACACCATTCCGCGCTTGAGCGTTCCGCCGCCGCGTTCCGCGTAGTTGGGAATCTGCGGCGCGCAGTGCACCTTCCAGCGGCCCAGGCCGTGTCCGGTGAGATTGCGGACCGGCTGGAAACCCGCCTTCAGGATCGTGCGCTCGATCGCGCCGCCGACATCGCCGACCGGAACGCCCTCGCCGACCGTCGCGATCGCCGCCGCCAGGGCGCTCTTCGCGGACTCGATCAGCGGAGTCCAGCGCCGATCGTTCGACAGGTCCACCGTCGCCGCCGTGTCGGCCACATAGCCGTCCACGTGCACGCCGATGTCGACCTTGACGCAATCGCCCTCCTGATAGGTCTGCTCGTCCTCCGGCGCGGAGCAGTAGTGCGCCGCGACCGAGTTGCGCGAGGACTGGGCCGGAAAGCCCGGTTGGCCGCCGCGCTCGCGGATCATGGACTCGACCGTCTCGAGGACATGGCGGATGCGCACGCCCGGTTGGATGTTGGTCTTGGCCCATTCGCGGCACTCCGAGGCGATCCGCCCGGCCTTCCGCCAGCTTTCCAGTGCTTGTTGATCCACGGGAAAGAGCATAAAGGAGAGACTTCCAGCCGACAAAGGATCCATGCTGCGGAACTTCTCCCCACTGTTTGTCGCAGCGTGCCTGAGCGCGCTGGCGGGTGCCTGCCGCACGCAGACCGTGCGGGAAAGCGCCCGCGTGGCCGAAAGCCAGCCCGTGACCAGCGCTGCCGTGCGGGCCTTCGAGCTGCGCGTCGACGGCCGTGCGCGCGGTTCGCTGGTGCGCTACGAGGAGCAGGGCAAGGCTG
>Ga0209668_10000502_pt1 | contig 16136 bp, 18 predicted proteins | sample FrelakmetPLP11PL_FD_187150 | JGI IMG/M metagenome (GOLD analysis project Ga0209668, IMG submission 187150) | Freshwater lake sediment microbial communities from the University of Notre Dame, USA, for methane emissions studies - PLP11 PL (SPAdes)... | ecosystem: Environmental > Aquatic >... | reverse complement strand
CCCAGCCACTGTCTGTATGAAATGTACTACGACACTTTTCAAGGCTTGCTAAATAAGCCACCTGGTCCGTAGCCGAAAGAGTAATCACTTGATAATCTGTCAACCCCTCCGCAGAGTCTCCTGTTTGTATTCTTGACGCCATATATTAACTATATCACGAATAGTTCTTCAATTCAATAATCTTGATGCGTCATGCGCTTATTCGTGCTAAACTGAAAACCAATAGATAATCTCTTCATCTAATGCCCAGTTCAAATCCAGCTTTTTCACAACCGGAAATAAAACCCAGGAGTAGTCCGCTCGTACTATACATTGTTATTGGAATACTTGGCTCGACTCTAGCAGGTAGCGCAATATACTTTTTTGCGGTTTATCAACCTAGCCATAACGACACTAGCCCAACAGACGATACAGACAACACAACAGAAACTGACTGTGGAGTTCAGGAGTGCCATGGAATGAACTTGACCTGCGGATCAAATGTTGCAGAAATGTGTACGGAAATCTATCAGATTGGTGATCGTTGTCGCCAGTACGCTTCATGCGAAGTTGTGAACGGAACCTGTACGTTTGAGCAGGAAAGCAACAACTACTTTGACCAATGCAAATCCTGCGTGGAACAATGCGAAATCTATTACGACAACTCCATCCAGGCCAATTCCGATAACCTCTTTCTTTGCGAAGAAAACTGTAGTGAAGAAAGCGGGTTTTACGCGCCTTCAGAGGTCGTCAATCAGGCTCTTTTCAACGAATTTATTTCTGATATTTCACTCGGTTCAATGCCTGAAGGCCAGACCACTATCGATCCTGCCAATGGCCTCGTCCCTACGGAAACAAGCGAGTTTTCAACCACCGGGCAGTTCTGCGTTATGACTACAACCAAAAAAGAGGTCTCAAGCAGTCGTCTAGGTGCAGCAATTTACAACGTAATTACAGAAACATATCCAATGCCAAAAGCTGTTGATCCACACGGCCTGCCCCAAGGTGGATCGATTAGCTGTATTTCCAACGACTTCACGTCAGGTGAATATGAGTTTAAACTCTATATCGACGACATTCCAGTCGCGGTATTGCCGTTTACTGTTACATCAAACTAATCACAAAATATGGAAAAACAAATTACATTTCTTCACTTTGCCGTAGCATATGGAATTTCGTTCGTACTGTTTCTCGGTATCGATATGATTTGGCTCCAGCTGATTGCCAAGAATTTCTATGCTAATAAGCTTGGCGAACTACTCAACCCAAAACCTTCTCTTGTCATCGCCCTGATCTTCTATGTTCTTTTTCCTCTGGGAATCGCAATTTTCACTGTTCTTCCCGCGTTTAAAACTGGTTCGTGGTCAACAGTGTTGGGCCTCAGCGCGCTATTTGGAATGATCGCTTACATGACATACGATATTACCAACTTGGTTACACTAAAAGGCTGGCCAGTTTCAATCACGCTAATTGATATCGCCTGGGGTACGTTTGTCACCGCCGCGACAGCATTAGCAACGTATTATCTGATTTCGAAAATCTTGTAAAAACGCTATAATAGCCATATGAATATATTAGATCTAGTTCTACATCTTGACCGCTATCTAAACCTGATGATCGAAAAGCTCGGGTTTTGGAGCTATATAATTCTATTTTTTGTGATATTTATGGAGACAGGGTTTGTAGTAACCCCATTTTTACCAGGGGACTCTCTTCTTTTTGCTGCGGGCGCGTTGGCAACAGAAGGCGGGGCATTCAACATATTTATTCTGTTTGGCTCTCTGTCTTTGGCGGCATTTCTCGGTGATACCTGTAACTATTGGATAGGTCATTTCATCGGTCCGAAAGCGTTCACAAGTAAAAGTAAGTTTCTCAAAAAAGCGTATCTAGACAAGGCGCAAAGGTTCTATGAAAAGCACGGTGGTAAAGCAATTCTTTTAGCTAGATTCGTCCCAATAGTCAGAACCTTTGCGCCGTTCGTAGCCGGAATCGGAAAGATGGAGTACAAGAAGTTTTTGGCGTACAACCTGGCTGGCGGTCTTGCCTGGGTTTCACTATTCCTTTTCGCCGGTTACTTTTTTGGCAACATCCCGATTATTAAAGAGAACTTTCACCTTGTTGCTATCGCAATCGTTTTGATCTCCCTTGTACCCATCGTCATCGAACTCATCAAGTCCAAGCGCGAACAAAAATATAATAAAGAAAAATAGTTCATAGAAGTTCCAATAACTCAGATAGTTTAGTAATTTTCTTGATAGCAAGCTTTTCAAGCTCGGCTGTTGGTTCAGCGTTGATAGCTATTCCGTACTTCAGCTCACGAAAAAGTGCTATGTCGCTATCACCATTTCCAATAGCTACGCAGTTATCTTTTGACAGATGGAATTTCTTCGCGAAAGCATAAAAATGTTCACGTTTCTTCTCCGCCTGATCCTTGTAGTAATTATAGCTCACAAGGTTGCCCTTCTTGTCCCAGATTAGTTCAGTATTTGCGTACCAATCAGTGATGTCAAGCTTCCTGGCTACGATTTCAACGTGAAGGTCAACAGCGCCAGATATCAGACAAACAATGTACTTCTGCTTGAGATAGTTGACTACCTTTTTAGCATCTTTCCGAAGGTTCCAGTCTTCAAACATCGTTGACATGAACTTCTTGTTCGCATTTCCGGTAGACCTCCATAGCCGAGTCAACTGCGTACGCGACTGTGGGTAAGTAATCTTGCCTGCAATGAAGTCATCAAATATCTTCTGGTGAACCTCAGAGTCACCACCCAGTCCATTTGTAAGCTTCAGCCACGAAACATCATCCGTAAGCGTACCATCCACATCCAGAATAACCGCTTTAATCTCGCCTTTTACCATCTTAGTTGGTATTATATCACTAGAATGAACAAAACAGTTTTGAAAACAGTATTAGTTGCTGTCATGTTTCTAATCTCTTTAATCGCGGTAGTTCCGATCAAATCGGGACAAGCATCAATAAACACCGTTTATGCCGCGAGCTATACTGCTGAACAGTTGGCAACACATCGCACCACTTCTGACTGTTGGGTAAGCTTTGAGAATAAAGTTTACGATATCACCAACTGTGTGGTTATGCACTATGAGTTTATGAACATTTCGAGCTGGTGTGGAAAAGACATGACCACCGCGTTTACGACAAAAAATGGATCTGGCGTTGACCATCGGCAAAGCACCTATCGTATGCTGGAAAGTTACTACCTTGGCAACCTGGTAACAGCTGCCCCACCGGTGGACACCACGCCTATTGACACTGACACTGGAACCACAGCCGATTCAACTGTTGATACAGGTACCGATGCAGGTGCAGGTGCTGAAACGACCTCCACGCCCAAGCCTAAAAATCCATACAACTTTGTGCTTCCTTTTTCTATCGCCTTCGGCGTTTTCTTAATCAGCTGTGGACTGGTGGAGTCTAAAAAGATAGCGCTGCCGCTGTTTAACATGTTCTGGAACACGGTGCTGATACTTTCGGCTTTTCCGTCGGTGATATTCGGCTTTTACATGATCGCAAGTTACTCCTTCCCCGCGCTTCGGAATGTAAACTTTGACTTCCTGTACTGGCATGTGGAAGGCTCAACGGTTTTTGGGACAATCGTAATCATGCATCTGTTGCGGCGCCTACGTATGTACGTGGCGCCGCTCCAAATACTAAAGAAAAGACCACCAGTTACTCAACCAGTTCAACCTATTCCACCTTTTTCACCTATACAGACGGCTTCAAATACCTTACAGCCATCACCTATCCAAAGGCCAAAAGACTATTCCAGGTAACTAGCCAGCCTATTTAGCGACTGAGGAGCTCGAGAGTTAGAAGCTCAGACATGTTGTTAATAACATAATCAGGTTTTTCTTCACCAGTTCCAACAGGTTTGTCACCCCGCATCATTACCTGAACAGTCACCATTCCAAGCTTTTTCGCAGGTGCAATATCCTGGTCTGGTTTATCACCTATGAACACTGTTTCTTCAGCCTTGAGCGAAAGATAGTTTAACGCGTATTCAAAGATATTTGGATAATTTTTGTCCTTAAAAACCAGTTCAGTTGGAAAGTTCCAATCAAAATAGTCCGAAACTCCAAGTTTCTCAAGCTTTTTCTCTTTCGAATAGAAATCACCACCTGATATTGTCCCAAGAATTAAGCCTTTCCCCTTTAGCGCCTTTAACACCTTCTCAACATTAGGGTACAGATAAATTTTATCAAAAATAATACGCCAATATCTGTCAATTACCTCTAGCAGTTCTTCTCCCTTCATGTACACACCAAGCGCTCGGTTAATATCATACCATTGGGCCAGCCGACAGTAGGTATTGAATCCATACCCAGTAAACGAGCTTAAATAGGCAACGCGGCCTTCGGTGTACGCTTTTTCAAACCTCTTCCAAGGAAGCCCTTTGTACTTGGAGATTTCCTGGTAAAGCTGTTTATAAACTTCGTCTTGACTGGCACGAGAGCTGCAAAGAGTATCGTCAATATCAAACAAGATAGCTTTAATCATATTGCACAGATTATACTAAAAGGACGTGGTGTTCACAAATGGCGCCAGGCGTGACGCTATTTGGTTTCACACGAAATAGCTACGGGAATACCGACGCAAAAACACACAGCTTAAGGACAGACCTCGGGTAGAACCTTCGGAGGAAAGTGTGTTGGCTTTTTTAGGAGTCGGCGGCGATATAAATCTCCACAGAAAGCTAAGTCTTTCAGGCCAATTTTACCAACAAAAAGCTTTTTTATATCGCCGCCATCGGAAGCGTAGCGTTTAATCTCGTAGTAGCCTTTCAGATACACATGGTCTTTTAGGAACCCACCACCTCGGAAGACCCGAGAGGTTAGCTCCCAGGCCATGTCCTCATCAGCACCAAGACCAACAAGCCGATTAAAACAGGCCTCGAAGCAAAAGTTTTTTAAGATACTATCTACAGCTACTACTTTCAGTGCATGACGAAGAAACGCATATCTATCCAACACACCATACTTTTCCTCCAGATACATTGCCAAGCCTTCTTCTGTTGATAGATATCCGGGAAGTCCAGTACCAAAGATTTTAAAAGGTTGGCAAAAACCGTTTATTGCCCTGTATACATGCCCAAAAACCTCATGTGCCACAATTCCCTTTATCTCGAGCAGAGAATAGTGTTTTTGCATACTGATTTTGATCTGTCGTTTTACAATATTTACAGCAGATGATTGACGCCTAGTGCGAATAACGGTCCAATCTCGAAGACCAATTTTGACTAGTACCTTTCTTGTCATTTGAGCCACCTCGGTTGAGCAGTACAACCTTGATTTGTCTTTCCGACTGTCTTTATTAACCGCTACTGCAATGGAAATCGCCTTTTTTACTAATTTATTATCAGGAGCTCCATACAATTCGATCGAGAAGTCACGAACCTTCGATCTATCCCCACGATTCATAACTATCTGATTACTCAGCCATACATCTCTAACCTTACGCTCGAAAAGTTTACCTATCGGATCTGAGGGGAAACTAAGGTTTGAAAGTTCTTTATTGAGATATTCAGGACTATACGAAGTTGGACGATATTCAAACTTTGGCTGATGCGTTCGGCCGGAAAAGAACCTTATCTTTTCATCCATAAGATTGGTAGGCTCAAGCAGCTGGAGAAAATCGATCCGACGAGAAAGCTCAAGGACAGACCTTGAGAGTCGTTTGTAAGTGTCCATCCTAACAGAACAACTATCATCCATTTTGAGATTATACCATCTTATCGCACTAACTGAACATACAGTTCTCGGGTAAGTATATGTCCGTTTGTTTGACAAGAAACAACCAGCGATATAAAGTTATTATGAGAATTACTTAAGCTTATTGCTACTTCAATGATCGAAACAACTCAAGCTGAGCCAACCTCAGCACCGATAGCCTTTTCCAGCTCACCTAACATATCCGAAGCGTCCGCAGAAAAAACATCTGATTCAAGGTTTTTAACCGTCTTTGGATTCGTACTCGCAACCATTCTTTTAGCTGCAGGCCTAACTTTTTTTTACCTCTACATTCGGCGCGGACAGACAATCGAAAATCTTCAAGACGATAACACACAACTGCAAGAAGAGCTGGATGCTGCCGAAGCCAACGCAAACCAAGGCGACCAGGCTCTCGAAGACCAGATCACCGAGCTCCAAGCTGACCTCTCTACCGCAGAAGCAGAAAACGCAACCAACACCGAAAACATGGCGAAGATAAGCGCCTATAACGACCTCATGAACTATGCCTTTCAGCTTTTCGGAGTGCACATCGCTGGAGGCACACCATTTACAGAAACTGAGTACCAGCAGATATCTACCCTCGCCACCGCTACAGGAAATACCGAGCTTCAGGCGGCGATTGACGACGCCTGGAACACAGACGATATTCCGACAACCGGAGAAGTAGTTCTCGTGATGGACATTATCACCGAGGCAATCGCTGAGCTAATTTAGCCCGGCCACACAGATCAAACGATATTCGACCATTGCTCCACTTCAAAGTCATCGATCTGTGGTTGAGAAAAGTTTACAGTGTACACATCGTTTCGTTCGCCAGAACTACCCCCATCGTAAGTTAGCGTTCCGTTAAACGTATGCTCTTCCCAAACCTCCTCACCATCTGGCAAAACCATACTTACCCATTTCACATTGACAGTCCATGGCGTTACCTGGTCAGAGTCACTGTTTCCATCATGATCAGCATAATAGATTAAGAAGATCGAATAGTCTCCAAACGGCATTTGATCGCCTTCGGCAGAGGAGATAGTATAATGCTCAGGTCCAAATCCGTTCGTATCGTCCACATCAAGCTCAGCACCTGTTGTCGCAAGCTTGTGAGTGTAATCCACAGCTTCGCCATTTGGGTCGATCACGTGAAGGTCAATGTCTGTCTGATCCGTCGCCCACGAAAGCGTCACCAGCATATCGGCAGGTTGAATCTGAGCATCCACAGTTAAGGAGTTCCAGCCAGCCCATTCCGCGGTTGGGCTCTCGCCTGCAGCCAACGTGTTAATCACCGTTTCTCCTGGCTTGGAGAGCGGAATCACTTGTTCGAAGTACCCATCCTCATCTATTTCACTCCGAAGATAGTCAAGACCACCCTTTCCGTTTGGATAGTACCAATGCATGTACTTTTGACCTGCCTCGTCCTCATAGTCGCCACCTTCCACATACCCTGTCACTGTTACCGATGTCAGAAGTATCGCCGCACCAGCTTCTGGTGTTGAGTACGTAATATCTGGAAACTCATCGTCCGGAAAACCCGCTTCTGCTTTGGCGTACAGACCATCCATCAACTGAGTTTCTGTCATCAAACTTGTTCCTACATGTCGAATCACGTTATATTTTCGGTCACCAGCACCAGCATTTTGCGCTGAATCATAAACCTCAAAACCCTCACCTATTTTGTAGCCAACTTGCTTGAGCGACGTGCTCGCACTATCACTTCGGTAAGGATCGTTCGGATCGTAAATGAAGAACTGTTCTCCATCATATTTATAGATCAACACCATATGCCCACCAGCCTGTTCTTGATACTCCCGGGTACCGTCTGCTTTGGTTACGGTTAGCCAGGTACGAAGATCCACGAGCTGCGGCTCCCCTGTCACCATTAGATCCATAATAACCGCCTGGCCATGAATATCCAGCATCGACCCAGCACTTCTGGACGGATCACTAAATCGCGTCAAGTCCTGAGACAAGGTATTCCAGCGATTACCCATGGCCATCTGCGCTCTAGCCGCTAACTCTTGAGCCACTTTATCGTCTTGTTCGTTGCTTGCATTACCTTCGATAAACCGGTCGATATAGTTGCCATCGTTATTTTTCTGGTATTTGTAGTAGTACTTGGCAAACATCGACATTCCCATACAGTTTCCACCATCAGTAACATACGAACCCCAGTTTCGAATAAACCAGCCATCATTCTCTGGCACAAACCCAGTATCTAAACTCTGAGCCAACATCTCTTCAAACGTTGCCAGATACTCGGCTACGATGTAATCGGAAAAGTGCGAGGTCAAGAATGTAATCGTATGCGCTTCGTCGTCTCGTTCTAGAAGCGTGGTTTCGGCTATATTTCCATCAGTATCGACTAGCTCATACACACTTATCAGCTCACCATACTGCACTTTATCTTCGTCATAAGGTACAGTTACCGCAACCGGATGCGCAAAAAGCGCACCTTCGTTTTCACGCGAAAGCACAATAACATCGCTTATCAACCCAACTTTATCTGGAAGTTTTGCATTATCAACCGCCTTGTACCCAATTGAAAACTCCTCTTCCTCGGTCACAAAGCCTTCACCCAACTCGACGCTCGCGCCATACAACGGACTGCCTCTGTCCTCCACCTCAACAACACCACCAGTATTTCCAATTGTGGCGCTCGCTTCTTCGTTTACGTTTCCCGTGGTTAGATCAAATTGGCCAAAATCACCAATGTCTCCACTACTGTTTCGGGTAACCACCCAATAGATTATTCCTCCAACTACTCCGGCAATAATAAGAAACGCCAGCAGTACTCCGCAACCTATAGCCACCATTGTTAAAGCACTTGGTTTTTTAGATGCTGTCGCGACAGGGACAGCCGAAGATACTGGAACAACCGCTGCAGGCACCTGCGGCGCCGGAGCTTGCACAACTGAAGCTGGTTCAGCCACAACCTCGGGTACCGACGTCTCCTCTGGCGTTGCCACTGGCTCCGCCGGAACTACTGGTTGGAGCGTTTCAGGAACCACTGCCTTTTTAACTAATTTCTTAGATTTCGTCACCTTTCTTGGTTTCTTACTGGAAGTTTTAGCCATAGTAGATAATCTCAATTAAGCAGTAACACTTTACTCAAGAACCGCTTGTCAGTCAACACGACGGCCGACTTTCATAGAGTGCTCGAGGTAAGGTTTTGTGTAGCGGCCTAGGTGAAAAAGGGTTCGATGCAAAATCTCATCCGCAGTTCTGGCACAAAAACCCCTATAAACGCGTTCCTCACCCGTGATAAATATACTCATCATTTCCAGGGCACCCGGCATACCAATCGGAACCTGCTCGTCTTGCTCAAACTCATCGCCTGAAAAAACCGGCCTTCAAGTTGAACCGGCGTGCTTCTTCTCGGGATAGCGTATATCTTGCCGCCAGTAATGATTACAACAAACGCGCGGTCGAGAACTTGATGTCTCAACTGTTTCGAAACAATCAGGCAACTACAGTCTACCGGTGGAAACAAATTCAGTATTAAACGCGCATCGTCTCCCAGCTCTGCGATTATCTCTTTAGGCTTTAACTTTGGAGGAATATAAATATCATCTGCCACCCTGAGTGTCAGAGTTCATGCGTAATTATATCATTGTGCTAGAGACTAGACTACACTATCTCTGCTCATCGATCTACTTCATAGTCTTCGCTATTCTTGACTTGCCTAAAAGGGCTGGCTAAGATTAGTTAATATTATTTAACGCCATCTAAAAAGGAGGCAAAAATGGTTTTAGATGCAATCATTAACGAAGCGAAAAATGCTATCGTTGCCGCAATCAAAGGCGCGGATGACATTGTGTCAGCGCTTCGAGATGCGGTAAAAAATCAAGTGGTAGGGGCGATTGGTACCGTAAAAGGGACAGGCGAAGCTAGCGTTGATGCGGTTGCGGGTGTCACCACTGCCGCGATTCGCGCGGCAGGTGAAGTAGGTGTTTCAATTTCTGACGCAGTTAAGGCTTCTGTTGGATCGGCAATTAGTGCCGCCGCATCGACTGGAGAGGACACACTCGCGGCCGTATATAGCTCAGTAAAGGCCGCTGTAAAGGGCGCTGTCGATGTTGGCGGAAGTGTCGGAGAGGCTTCTGTAGCGGCAGTTACTGGTGTTGTTGAAGCAAGCGGCGAACTTGGCGCATCAGCTGACAAGGCTGTGGAAAAAGCTGTTTCTGGAGCCATAGACGCGGCTGGTGATATCGGTGGAGAAGCAATTAACGAGGTTAAAAATGCCTTAGGCACAGTTGCCTCGGTTCCAAAAGAGATGCTCGAGAAAGCTATTGGCAAAAAGGCCAAAGCACCAGCAAAACCAGAGCAACCTGCGCCGGTAGCTTAAAACGGTCGTAACCGACATCGTATAATTGAATATGTGCCTCATTTCCTGATATAATCGTTTTATGAAACGCTTTGGTAAGTTTACAGCAAAAATCTTCACAGACGCAATGAGGCATCGTTTAGATGTCTAAATTGCCGTCTGATCATTTCAGCAAATCCATTAGGTTCAGCACATAGAAATCACTGCCCAGTATGCCTCTGGTCTAGACACTTGGACCTGAAAACTCCGGGTGATCGGGGCTCTGCGTGCGGGTCTCGTATGAAGCCACTCGGTCTAAAAGCTAAGAAGGATGGTGAACTTATGCTCGTTCATAAGTGCCTCGGGTGCGGACATTTGTCTGCAAACCGTATCGCTGGTGATGATAATACATATTCAATAATGGAAGTATTCCGACAATCACTATTATTGCTGTCGAACGAACTCCGAGAGCTGGAACTATCTGGCTATCCGCTTTTGTCAAAATATGACGAGGAAGACATTAACCTGGCGCTGTTTGGCTCGCAAATTGAACCTACAGAGACCAGTTAAGGTTTGGACAAATCCGCAATTGGATTGCGGATTTGTCCGGTAACGGCTTCTAGAGAGGACTAAACAGTCAATTGTTTTCGTATGTCTTTTTTCGCCTTGCGGAGTAGAAAAATGCCCACAACAAAACCTGCAACCATTAGGGTTCCGGTCACTAAATACAGAACGAGCTTTGATGCATCCTTCAAAAGCAGTCCAAATAATAGCCCATTTATTACTACGCCCACGATTGTGATCCCCATATAAACGAAGAAGTTGATTTTGGTAAAGCCAGCTGCGTACGAAACAAGTTCGCAAAGACTAGCGCCAACAGTTCTGGCAACTATTAAGAATTTAATGCCGAAACGCTCAGTTATTAGATCTATTTGCTTCATCGATTCAGACCCGGCAAGTTTGATGACAAGAGGTCTACCAAAACGTTTACTTAATAGAAAGCAAATCGCAGAACTAATAATATATGCAATACTAGTATAAATTATCGTATCTACAACACCAAACAACTCATAAGCCAACGGCAACATCGCCAGGCCTGAAATCGGGGCAACTACATGGCTAAGTACAAACCATAAGATCAGGACAACTGGCCCCCAGTACCCTATTGACGGGATGATTGTTTTTATATCATTCGAAAACAATGTTGCAACAACAGTGATTACGATAAAAATCACCGTATATAAAAGGAGCTGAACTATTGTTTCTTTCTTCTCGTGGAGAAATGTTACTAATTTTCTTTGCATGTGCGGCTACCCAGAATCGAACTGGGATCAGCGGTTCCGCAAACCGCTACTCTATCCATTAAGCTATAGCCGCATAGTAATGCGGCTGTTTCACCCTTATTCGTCTTTAGCGAAATAGCCGCAAGCTGGCAAAATATGCCGCCTTTAATGTACGCACAATTATACCATAGAACATGCTAGAATCAGCCATGTGCTACAACTATATCCTTCATATCGATAAAAAGTTCAAAGAGCGGTTTGCGTTACAGCAAAAACTTGAGGGCTTGAAGGATAAATACAGCACTTCGCCGCTTCACGAATATCCAGTTATCACAAGGGCCAAGGATAACCAACTCGAATTAATGAACTGGGGACTCACACCTTCCTGGGCTAAAACTAAACGTGACACGATTGTAAATGTCCGCGCGGAAACAATCGCGGTTAAAGACATGTTCAAGGACTCTTTTGCCAACCGACGCTGTCTAATACCAGCGACCGCCTTCACCGAGTGGAAGAAAGACAGCACACCAAAACAACAATACATTATTAAACGAAAGGATAACGACTACCTCGCATTCGCAGGGATATTTGATGAAAATAACAATTACGCCATTATCACAACCACACCAAATCAACTGATCGCGCCAATCCATAACCGAATGCCTGTGATACTGAATCCAGAAGACGAGGTAAAGTGGTTGACCGAACCAGCGATTCCAGGAATTGATTATTTAAGCTTCCTTAGACCATACTCACTACAAGAAATGGAGGCAATGCCAATTATTCGCGAAACGAACCGCCTATGATTATCCAGCAAATTGAGGTAAAAACGTTTCGAAACATTAAGAACTTCAAGAGCAAACTCGGAAAGTCACTAAATCTGATCACTGCACCTAACGCTAGCGGGAAAACCAACTTGCTTGAAGCGATTTCACTGCTATCCTATGGTAAAAGCATCAAGGCCAAGGACCAATCCGAACTTTTCCACAATGGTGATCTAAACACCGCCATCAATGTAACCGCACTAACGACGCAAAAAGAGGATGCGCATGAGTATTCGTTAGTTTTTGCCAAAGAAAATGGAAGGATTCGGAAAGCTTTTTTCGTGGATGAAGATCCGTACGCGTATTCGCAGTTCGTTGGCAAAGTCATTACACTATTTTTTACGACAAGCACAATCGATTTATTATCGCGTTCACCTGCTTCTAGACGAAGATTTCTGGATAGAATGATCTGGTTAATCTCATCAGACTATCGAAAGGCCCTCTCCAGGTATGAGGCGGCGTTGCGTCAACGCAACGCCGCCTTGGAACATCGCAATCGCGCTGCTATCGCTCCCTGGACTGAAGCCGTTGTCGATGCCGGAGGTACAATCATCGAGGAGCGTAACAAGTTCACAACGCTTCTAAACACAGCTCTTAACAGAGTCGATAAATCACTCTTTTTCAAGTTTATTCCATCAGTTCAACTTAGTAACATTTTTGACGAAGGTGGAAAGTTCCGATTCAAGGCGCTTTTAGAAGCAGCTTCTGAAAAAGATTTCTGCCGCGCGACCACGTCGGTAGGCCCACATCGTGACGATTGGACACTATTAAAAAACTGTCCTTTGGTTGCCACCACAGAAAAAATCCTAAATAGTTCTAATCATCTTCGCAACAAAACCGACAAAACGTCCAAGGACAACCAACGTGACCTGCGTTCTTTTGGTTCGCGCGGCGAACAACGTATGGGGATCCTTTCACTCTTCATCGCGATTCTTAAGGTAATGACACAAGTTCTCGGCTACCGCCCAATCCTTTTACTAGACGATCTGTTCTCAGAGCTTGACGAAACCAACCAGGCTATTTTATTGAAGCTGACCGCCTCACCTAATTTCCAGGTTATCGCCACCACTACGCCCAACACATACGAAGGTATTAGCTCGCTTCTTCCCAGGACAACAAAGACAATCCACCTTTAAAATTTAGTCCTGGGCTATCAATTCCTTGCGTTCAGGTATTAATACACTGTTTGGTAAGTCCCCATCGCGGCGCAGTACAAAAGTCGTTCTCGAAGACTACTTGACTATTGTCGCAAGGAACAGACAAGGGACACCCCCGCCTTTTTAACCGTGCTATAATTATAGCAATCGATATTTATCACCGCCTGCCCCAATCCACATAGCCCGCCAAGATAAAACTTTCCATTGGAAGGAAATGTGGGCAACCCCTAAGTCAGCCCATGTAACAACGACTCCATCAATAAGCGTGACTGTTTCTGGCCACGATATCCCTGATCCACATATACAGCAATTACTTCAGCTTCACCATTTTCCTTGTCGTCATCATCTTGATAAGCACCAACCATTCCAGCTAGCTGATCTCCAACACGCACAAAATACATCCAGCTTTTTCCGTCAATAACCGCCTGCAAACGTTCTTGCCAATTATTCCTCTTTGTCTTCTTTCGCTTTTGCATAGGTAGTAAGGAATGCTTGCGGCTCGTTTTTAAGCGCTCTCAATCGAAGGTCACGATACGCCTTCCATTCACTCACTGGGAAAGTGACAATAGACGGCTTTTGCTGAATGGCTCTCTCCATGTTTAAGTATATCACTCCCAGCACATGCAAAGCCAGCCTCTATATACGTTTGACATCTATCTACATCTAAAATATAATGACAGGAAGTCAGTATAATTGATCTTTCGTATAAATGGACAAACCACAAAACTCCGTTAAAGATGTCAAAGTAGCACTTACCAAAAGCCGTTCACTTGTGATTGTTCTTCCTGAACTAGTTACCCTTGATACTGCAGTAGCGGCAAAGCTCCTGATGGAGCTTCTCAGCAAAAGCCTAAACAAACCTGTAAAGTTACTGCTTCCCAAAGACCATACACTGCCAAACCGCGTAGCCGAGTTCCTTGGGTATACACAGTTTGACAAAGAATCGATCGTAAATCAGGTACTTCCGCTCAAGTACACCATGTCGTTGCCAAATGTCGGAGAAGGAACAGAGGTCGAGTGGAAGCTTGAAAAAGAAAAACTAGACATTACATTAAAGCCTAAAGGCGGAAAAGTCGATTTTAGCAAACTCACATTTGGAGCAGAAGGAGAACGGTATGACTGTCTAATTTCGCTTGGCGCACAGACAAAAGAAATGCTTAACTCCGCATATCTTGAATCGGCAATCGCAGTAGAAGAAACAACAATCGTCAATCTCGACTGCCACCAACTAAACAAGTCTTTCGGTAGCATAAACATAGTAGATCCCAAAGCATCTACCATCTCCGAACTAGTTTTCGACCTATATAAGGAAATTGGTGTCAAAGTCAATAAAGAAAGTGCAGATTTAGCCAAACGCACCATAGTAGTAGCAACAGACGGTCTGAGACGGATAGCTTCCAGCGCAACATTGATTCGATTAGTAGAGCTCGAAAAACTTGCAGATAATAACGTAAGTGAGGTAGTTAAAACTCACTATCATGCACTTGGTAAAAAAGGTTTAGCACTTCGAGAGGTAATGCTGAAAAACGTCAAACTCGAACAAGACTTACAAGTGCTATGGTCACATGTATCTACAGCGGAATTAAAAGCGCTCGAGGTCGAACCATCAGTCCTAGACGGGATCGAACAACTACCATATAACATTTGTAAAGATGTTAAGATTGCAGCACTTCTATATCAAACAAACGAGAACTGGAAAGTGGTAGCAATAACTGATGATAGACAAACCTCTGTATTTAGTTGGGCAAAATCTCTTGGTGGTAAAGCAATCACAAATATAGGAGTAGCTGAACTTAAAGGTGACTTCGAAACAGTTTCAAAAACCATGCTCAAGAGCCTGGGGCAAGGCGTTTTCGGAAAAGCAGTTGCTGAACCAATAAAGGATGAAACAAAACCTACATCCGAGCCAGTTAAGAGCTCAACTTCTAGTCCATTTACAAAAGCCTCGGATGAAGACATTAAGGAACTAGTTAATGAGTCACAAAGCAGTTCCCCTACACCTGCTAATCCTGTTGCACAGATGCAAAAAGCACCATTTGAGAAGTCGGACAAATTCAGGTAAGCACGTTAGTTTTTTATCATTGGTACACCTGGAGTTACCTCGTTCTCGGTCATCACTTCGGTGTAAGGAATATATATTCCATCCGTTAATCTCTCAAGCCAACCTTGTTTGCGCCGAGGGACAGCTTTATAAGGAAGTTTCTGCTCAAGAATACTAATTATTCGTTTTCTGTCCGTACGGTTATACAAGATCGATAATCTATTTGGAAACGCAATCTTCATATCCAGGTTAAGCACTTCCCTATTCTGTCTGAACGAAAACCAGAAGTTATCTATCTGCTCCCAGGTATATGCGGACATTTCACTAGCCTTATTAGAATCTCCTGCTTCAACACCATGATCTGTCAATCGATACTCAACATCTCCTGGCGGAACAGTTGCTACTACATAGAGAACAAACATAAAGGCTATTACTGCAGCTATCAGTGCAAGTTCCTGAAGGAACGCAAGCACTACGATTATTACTACTACGACAAGCGCGACAGTCCAATACCACTGGCGGTTTCGCCTGGTATGTACACGCGATGGTGCTTCCCATTTGTATAAAAGCTTCGACTCTTCAGCAAGCGCTTTTGCAAGTCGGTACTGCCTGGGCATATCATCAGTTTCTTCAGTATCCAGCTTTTTCTTGAGATCGTCAACTTGTTTTTGAAGCTCGCGGATCTGCGCCTCTCTAGCCACATCTCCGCTTCCGAATATTCCCGCCATACTAGTTTATACTACACCAGGTAAGAGCCGAACTCAAACACTCTTTTGAACTGTTATATACTCTACTAGAAATAGCCTAAAT
>Ga0209668_10000501_pt1 | contig 16149 bp, 13 predicted proteins | sample FrelakmetPLP11PL_FD_187150 | JGI IMG/M metagenome (GOLD analysis project Ga0209668, IMG submission 187150) | Freshwater lake sediment microbial communities from the University of Notre Dame, USA, for methane emissions studies - PLP11 PL (SPAdes)... | ecosystem: Environmental > Aquatic >... | reverse complement strand
AAGTATTTCAACTAAAGTAAAACCTTTTTTTTTTGATTCTAATACTGCCATTAAACAAGCTTAGTTAAATCAAATATCGGCATAAGTATTGCCAAAGCAAGTAAGGCGACAACCATACCAACAAACAAAATCATCAATGGTTCAAAAAGCGAAGTAAGTCTTTTAAGTGAATTATCTATCTCCCTGTCATAATGATCGGCAATCTTTTGCGAAATGGACCCAATAGCCGCAGTTCCCTCGGCAATATTCAACATTTGAGTAACCGTTTCCGGGAAAAGAAAAGGAGCGTCCTCAAGATTCGTTGAAATCTTTTCACCGGCTTGAACTTTTTTAATTACTTCCCATATCTTAACTCTATAAGGAGCACTATCTATTGAACCACCTATAATCTGAAGTGTCTTTAAAACAGGCAATCCGGATTCAACCAATATTCCAAGCAGACTTATAAAACGCAATACCAAAACTTTCCTCATTAAAGAACCTACAACTGGAATACGAAGTTTAAAATAATCACTTTGAAATTTACCAACCTCGGTTCCTCTGTAAACTTTATAGAGTAAATAAATTACTAAAACCACAATTAAAATCAGCCACCAATAACTTCCAATAAACCCACTTATTCCAATAAGAATTTTTGTAGCTGTCGGGAATTGATCCTGAGAAAGCCCTCCCTCTTCCAATAAATTTATAAGAGTTGGAACTATCCATATCATCATTGCCGTAGCAACTCCAACTAAAACAAGAAGAACTATAATCGGATAAGTTGCAGCCGTAATAAGTTTTACCTGCAAAGCATGACTTTTTTCTGTTTGCTCGGAAAGTTTAAAAAGCATTTTATTTAAATTTCCGGCGGCTTCTCCTGCCTTTATAACTCCAAGTTCAGCATCCGTAAAAACATCCGGGAATCGAGCCATAGAATCCGAAAGAGAAGCTCCGCTTGAAGTTGAATATGATAATGTATTCAAAATTCTTTGAAATCTTAAATTTTCAGTTTTATTAGCAAGCACTTTTAAAGTTTGAAGCATAGGAATACCGGCATCTATCATCACGGCCATTAAATGAAAAAAGTATGCCTTTTCCTTTAAACTAACGCCTGTGTTATCAATAAAAAAATCGTTCAGCCTTGTAAAAACTGAAGCTTTTCTATTGTCATAAACGCCATAAATTGCCGTTTCTTTTTTCTTTGCACCCCTTTTTGAAATACCAGAAAGAAGTGACTTTACTTTATCACTTGAATCGTCCTTTCCCTGTTGGTCGTCATATTGATTAGACATGAATTTGTTTTAAGTTAGACACTAAAGATAATAAGCCTCTATATTAAGGCTCATGTTTTCAAGCCCATTCTCAAGAACCTGAACACCCATTGTATTAACACTGAATTTTCGCCCATTTTTTTCGAGCGCCTTTAGAAAATTAAGAAGATTTTGATGAGTACCGGAAACATTGGTTGTAATTGAAAGCACACTATAGTTGCCATCTTTATTGTTACTTATACCAAAGCTTAAAGAATTTATAGTTGCTTCATTTTCCTCGGAATACTTTGCCAATGTACGTATAATTTCTCCCTGCTGAAGATCTGCGGGGATTAAATTTAAAACATCTTTCTGTGTAACTTCTCCTCCACTAAAAGAATCTTTAACCGACTGAAGTTTGCTAAGTTCGCTTTTAACTTTATTTAATTGAGTTTCTTTTTGAGAAAGATCTGCCTTTAATTGATCAAATGAATCTTTCTTTGGAAAAACAAAGATAAATAATCCTACAACCGCCACAACAAGTAAAACGATAGATAGAACTCTTGAAAAACTAAAATTTGATTGAATTGGTTTTTGTTCGATAGACATATTTTTTTATTTTTAATTATTATTTTCTTGAAACTGTACCACCTTCAGTTGAAGAACTTTGCTCAGTATATGAAGGCTTATAAGTAACATTTAAAATAAAAGAAAGCACTGTTTCCTGATTCTCTGAAACACTTTTACTAATTGAAGGAACAAAGGCCTCGGCAAAATCGGGATTTTCATTAAATGCATCTATTGTCTTTGCAACAGAATTTAAAAGCTCGCGAACATCGGTTGAAGGATAAGTTCTGCCATTAAGGGTAAGTCTTCCACCTTCGGCGCCACTGTAAGAAGTAAATTCAACAAGCGCGCGCAAAGCAACAAGGTCCTTTGGAGTTATATTAACAATTGCGCCCATTACTTCAGACCATTCAACTTCACTTAAAGAAATAACTTCAAGTGCCGAAACCGCGTTTTGCGCAGAAACAATATCGTTTGATTTAAGACCCTCCAATTGATTGTTTATTTCAGCTATTTGCTGATCAATATTTTTTATTTGATCATTTGTGGCGCTTGTCTGCGAAGTATAATAACCAAATCCAAGACCGACCCCAAGAACAAATATAAAAGCCAAGAAAAGAATGAACGGGAATTTTTTTGTTGAATGTTCCATAATTGCAATTTTTTATTTTTATTTTGTTTATCTGTACATTATACTATTAAATCTAAGGGAAATCAATAAAGGAAGCGACAAATGAGATCTTACAAACAGATAAAAAATCCACACGAAAGAAAGAATTTTATAATGAAAAATGAGGTTTTTATGTGTAACTACTGCGGAAAAGAAAACGACCCATTAAAAGGCGGTTGCAGAAACCACTGTAAATACTGCCTTTATTCAAAGCATGTTGATGATAAAATTCCCGGAGACAGAGGCAGTAACTGCTGCCAATTAATGAAGCCTATAGAGCTGGACAATTCGGGATCAAAAGGATATGTAATTATTCATAAATGCACCAAATGCGGAAAAGAAATAAGAAATAAGACAGCTCTAGATGACTCAATTGAGGCAATTATCGCACTAAGTACACATAAAGAGTTATGAATACGAACATTTTAAAACATATAGTTGAAAATATACGGCCAAAAAGCACGGTCATTCTGGCTTTTTCAGGAGGACCTGATTCCGTTTATCTATTCCATCAGCTTTTGGAAGCCAAAAAAAAGCTTTCTTTTAAGATTGTTCTCGCACACTTAAATCATAAATTAAGAGACAAAGAAAGTGAAGCGGATGAGAATTTTTGCCTAATGTTCGCAAAAAACAACAATACGCCAATTGAAATTGAAGAGAAAAATATCTCGATCATAAAGGGAAATTTGGAAGATAATGCAAGAAAATTCAGATACATTTTCTTTGAAAAAATAAGACAAAAATATAAAGCCGATTTTATCCTCACGGCACATCATCTTGATGATAATATTGAAACATTTTTAATGAATTTTTTAAGAGGATCAGGATTAAAAGGCCTTTGCGGCATGCAGATAAAATCTGCAAAAATACTAAGACCGCTCCTTGAAATCACAAAAAATGAAATACTGAAATATTTAGAAGAGAATTGTATAAAGTTCCGTACGGATAAAACAAATTTTGACGATTCATACACAAGAAACAACATAAGAAAAAACATCGTACCGCTTTTGAAAAAAATTCAACCGTCTTTAAAAGATGTATTTTTGCGAAACTGGGAAACGCTTTCGGAAACACAGCGATTCGTTGACAAAGAAGCCGAAAAATGGATTTTAAAAAACATGAAAAAACAGTACAAAGTGCCAATAAAAACATTCAAAAATGTTGATAAATTTATGCAAACCGTGATTATAAAAAATCTTTTCAATTTGTATCACAAAACAAACGATAATCTTTCCAAAGACATGGTGGAAAGAGCTCAAAAAATAATAAATGAGGAAAAGACTGGTAAAAATGTACCGTTTGGCAAAAACACTTTATTGATTATCAATTACGATTCACTTGAAATAACGCCGAGAAATAAACAAAAACAACTTGTTCGAAAAAAACTGAAAATTCCCGGAGAAACAACGTATTCAAATATAAAAATATCATCGAAATTATTAAAAAAAACTCCCGAAAATCTTTCAAAAGACATTTATATAGACTATTTGAAATGTGATTTACCACTATACGTAAGAGGAAAAAAAGATGGTGATAAATTTAAAAACATAGGCATGAAGGGTACTCAAAAACTGCAAGACTTTTTCGTTAATAAAAAAATTCCTCACAACAAAAGAGACTTCATCCCGCTTATTGTAGACAAAAACGACAAAATAATCGCTATCGGAAACATGACGGTATCCGATCTTTACAAAATAACGGCCAATACCAAAAAAATCATAGCTGTTAGCTTTTAACCTGCACTTGAAAACAAGCAGAAATAAAGTAAACTGTAATTACTTTATAGACGAGCTTATCGTGGATATAAGCGAACTACTTTACTAACATATAAATTTGTCATGGATTCAAAAATTAAACTTCCTCAAAACAAACCAAGAAATAGCTTTTTCTACCTTATAATGGCCGCCTTAATTATAACCGCCGTTGTAATTATTTTTAATCCCGGAGATGGAACAACAAAGAAGGTAAGTATGAATACCTTCATAGAACAGGTAAAAAATGCTGAAGTTAAGTCTATTGAGGTAAAAAACGAAAGAATAAATATTACTCTTGTTGATGACACAAAAGAGTTCGCTTTTAAGGAAAAAGGTGAAACTTTAAGAGAAATTCTTCAAGGAGTCCCAAGTGACATCGTTGATGACATAGATAGGCAAATAGTTTCAACGGAAGGAGAAGAGCTTTGGTACAGCTTACTTATGAGTATAATTCCATTCCTTCTTATAATAGGTTTCTTTGTCTTTATGATGAAGCAGGCCCAAAGCAGCAACAACCAGGCAATGTCGTTTGGTAAAAGCAAAGCCAGGCTTACAGACAAAGAAAAAAATAAAACTACATTTAAAGATGTAGCCGGAGCAAAAGAAGCAAAAGAAGAACTTATAGAAATAGTTGATTTCCTTAAAACTCCGACAAAATACACTCAAATGGGAGCAAAGATTCCAAAAGGAGTTCTTTTGGTCGGAGGACCCGGAACAGGAAAAACACTGCTTGCAAGGGCGGTTGCTGGAGAAGCAAATGTTCCTTTCTTTAACATTTCCGGTTCCGAATTCGTGGAAATGTTCGTCGGAGTTGGAGCAAGCCGCGTGAGAGACTTATTTAAAAAAGCAAAAAGAAATGCACCGGCAATAATTTTTATTGATGAAATTGACGCTGTTGGAAGGCAACGCGGCACAGGACTTGGCGGAGGACACGACGAACGTGAACAAACTTTAAATCAGATTCTTACCGAAATGGATGGTTTTGAAAAAGACACAAATGTTATTGTAATGGCTGCCACAAACAGACCGGACGTTCTTGATCCGGCGCTTATGCGACCGGGACGTTTTGACAGAAGAATCGTTGTTGATATGCCAGACCTTGAAGATCGCGAAGCTATACTCGAAGTACATTCAAAAGGAAAACCTTTAACAAAACTGGTTGATTTAAAAAACATAGCAAGACAAACTTCAGGCTTTTCCGGAGCCGATCTGGAAAACCTTATGAATGAATCTGCGATTCTTGCGGCAAGAAGATCCAAAAAAACAATTTCGATGAAGGAACTTCAAGAATCAATAGAGAAGGTTATGATGGGTCCTGAGAGGAAATCACGCGTTCTTTCACCACATGAAAAAGAAATTACCGCGTATCATGAAAGCGGACATGCGATAGTTGGACACATGCTTCCAAATTGCGATCCGGTACACAAAATTTCAATAATTTCCCGAGGAATGGCTCTTGGAATAACTTGGTTTTTACCTGAAGAAGATAAGCATCTTTACACAAGAAGTAAGTTTGCGGACGAACTGGTAAGCCTTCTTGGCGGATATTGCGCGGAAGAACTTGTGTTTGGCGAAATGACTACCGGAGCTTCCAATGACCTTGAAAGAGCAACCAATATAGCCAGAAATATGGTCACTCAATACGGTATGAGTGAACTTGGCCCGGTTATTTATGGAGAGAGAAATCACGAGGTGTTTATTGGAAGAGATCTTGGGCACGTTAAAAACTATTCTGAAGAAATGGCCAAAAAAATCGACGCGGAAATAAACAACTTCATAGACATAGCTTACAAAAGAGCAAAAGAAATTTTGAGCAAAAACAAAGCCCTTCTTGATAAAATTGCAAAGAACCTTATAGCAAAAGAAACTTTAACGGGAGAAGAATTTGCATCTTTCTTTGGAGAAATTAAAGTTCCAAAAAAAGTTATGTATTCAAAAAGCACTATAAAATAAGGAAACACTCATGAAAAAAACATTATCAAAACAGCCACCTGTCGTTTCTCAAAGCCTGTATGATGAAGATTCAATCGATGGACAATTGGCATTGGATGTTTACCAGACAAATTCTCACATTGTCATTTTAGCTCCTATAGCAGGTGTAAAAATCGAAGATATGTCTGTGGAAATAAGCGATGATGTTCTTACAATAAAGGGACATCGACATATGGAACATACAGTTCAAGAAGAGAATTATTTCACACAGGAATGCTTTTGGGGCGATTTCTCAAGGTCTATTGTACTTCCGGCATCCGTTGATACAAACAGCATAAGCGCAGATTTTAAAGATGGAGTACTGGAGATTGAAATACCAAAGATTGAAAAAATAAGATCTAAAGTTATTCGCATTAAAACTTCTAAAAAATAATTATGTATAAGCCTATAAGAAAAGCTGTACTTCCGGCTGCCGGTTTTGGAACTCGTTTTTTGCCGGCCACAAAAGCTCAACCAAAAGAGATGTTGCCAATAGTTGATAAGCCGGTAATACAATATCTTGTCGAAGAAGCTGTCGCATCCGGAATTGAAGAAATAATAATCATAACAGGTAGCAGTAAAAGAGCCATAGAGGATCATTTTGACTACAATTTTGAGCTGGAATACATGCTTGAAAAAAAAGGAAAAACAGATCTTCTTAAAAAAGTCCAAGACGTAAGAGACTTGGCTAAATTTGTTTATGTAAGACAGCCAATGCCAAGAGGAGACGGGGACGCAATAATGAGAGCAAGAGATGTTGTTGGAGATGAACCATTTGCAGTTCTATTTGGAGACGACCTGGTTGACAATGAAATTCCGGCACTAAAACAACTCATAAACATTTATGAAAAAACCGGATCAAGTGTTATCGGTTTAACAAAAGTTCCAAAACAGGACGTGGATAAATACGGCGTTGTGGGAACAAAATCATCAAACGGAAGAACCCACGTAATAGAATCTCTTGTTGAAAAACCAAATCAAAAAGATGCACCCTCGGATCTTGCAATTATAGGCAAATACATTGTAACTCCGGAGATTTTTGAAGCCCTTGATAAAGCTTCCGCATCAAAAGACGACGAAATAAGACTTATAGATGGATTTAGAACACTTATACACACGCAAGACATTTACGGTTATGAAATTGAAGGTAAAAGATATGACACCGGCGACACCCTTGGATTTATTAAAGCTACCCTAGATTTTGCTCTCAAAAGAAAAGAGCTTTCAGTAGACTTAAAAGACTACATAAGGTCTCTTGATTTAAGTTAGGCATTTGAGGTATAATTACCTGAAATAAAAAAATAAAAACAAAAATATGTCTGAAGAACGCAATTTTCTTATTCAAGAAGCGGAGCAGCTTAAAATGGACGGACATCACACCGAAGCTATTGCTCAGTGTGAAAAAATACTTTATTCAGATTTAACTTGCACTGAAGCGTATGAGGAAATAGGTGACAACTATTTAAGCCTTCGCGAATATGACAAAGCAAAAAAAGCTTTAAATCAGGCAGTTAAGACTAATGCAAGAAGTGCAAATGCAAACTATTTGCTCGGATTTATGTATTCTGCAATTGGAAATTTTAAGAAATCAATTAAATATTTGGAAATAGCGGACGGATACGAAGCAAATCATCCGGAAATTTTAAGATGCCTTGGATGGTCTTTATATCATGACGGGCAGAGACAACGCGGAATAGTTCTTTTAGAAAGAGCCCTTACTTTAAGCCCTCAAGACTCACTTATATTAAGCGACTTGGGAGTTTGCTATCTTAACAGTAAGAAATTTGAAAGAGCGTCGATTCTTTTTAAAAACATTTTGGAAATAGAACCAAACAATGAAAAAGCAAAAGAATGCCTTAATGCGGTAAGATTTTTCAAACACGAATACATTAAACTTAAAGAAAGAAATAACAAACTCTCTTAAAAAGCCCCCGGTCAACCACAGACTTTCCATTCTTGCGTAATGCACGCAAACTCGTATAATGTTCTAGCTGATTAAGGATTTTCGTGATCGCCGTGGCTTTTAGCCAAGGAGGAAAGTCCGAACACCACAGAATAGGGTAACTGGTAACGCCAGCCGCCGTTTATAGCAATATAGACGGAAGGGAAAGTGCCACAGAGACAATACTATGCCCGCTTGCGGGCAGAAAGGTGAAAAGCCCCTTTTAGAGGGGAGACCCCGAGTAATCGGGATAACTAGGCAAACCCTACCCGGTGCAAGGTGGGATGGTAGTAAGGGAATTTACCTCATTCTAAGGTCCCCTTCTACCCACCGCTAGACTCATTATGCAAATAATCTGAGTTAGATAGATGATCGCAGCCCGCGAAAGCGGGAACAAAATTCGGCTTACAGCTTCTTTAATCAGCATTGTAAGTATAAAGAAAAATCATGAAAAAAGTAGAAATTTTATTTGGAATACTTCGCATTCCGATTGATGTTATCATGACAGTTTTAGCGTTTGTTTCGGCTTACCACCTACGAACTTTAACTAATTTTCTCCCGGGAGTCACTCTTAAACTGGACCTTTCCACTTTCCCTCCTTTAAATCAATATATACAATTCAGCACAACTGCCGGACTGTTTTTGTTCGTGCTTTTTGCATTTTATGGCATGTACCAATTAAAATCATCATCGCGCATTGGTCAGGAAATCGGCAAAATTATAAAACTTTCGACTTTTTGGATATTAATAATAATCGCATACTTCTTTGTTATAAGAGAATTCCCTTTTTCACGCCTAACAATAGGATACAGTTTTATCCTTACTATCATTTTTATTTCCTCCGGAAGAATTTTTATTAATTTTATCCAACATTTGCTTCTTAAGATTGGAATCGGAAGAAGAAGACTTCTATTCATAGGAGAAAACAAAATTTCGGAAGATCTTATCTCGATATACAAAAATAATCCGCGATTTACAGTCGTTGGGGTTATTGGTGAAAATCAATTAAACGACCTAATCGACATCATAAAAAAGAAAAGAGTTGAAGAGATAATTCAAACAAAATCGGATATAAGCTCAACGCATGCCAAAGATATTTTGGATGTTTGCCGCGAACATCATCTGCATTATCATTTTGTTCCGGACCTTGTACAGGTGCAAAGAACAAACATAGAGATATCATCTATCGAAGGAATCCCTTTGATTTCATTAAAGCCAACACCGCTTGATGGCTGGGGAAAAGTTGTAAAAAGAATATTCGATATAACCGGCGCCTTTTTTGGAATAATAATCCTATCCCCTATCCTTCTTATAACGGCTATTGCAGTAAAGATTGATTCAAAGGGTACAATTATTTTTAAATATTTAGATGATGGTTCTCGCGTTAAACGCGTTGGGAAATACGGCAAATTATTCGATTTTTATAAATTCAGATCGATGCTTCCTAATACTCACAACCTAAGATATACGGAGCTGGCTGACCAAAACATAAGAAAAGGGACTCCAATGGTAAAAATAAAGGATGATCCGCGCGTTACAAGAATCGGCAAATTCATAAGGAAATGGAGTATTGATGAGCTTCCACAACTTTGGAACGTGCTTAAAGGAGATATGTCTTTGGTTGGACCGCGTCCTCATTTACCTGAAGAAGTTGCGCAATACAAAAAACACCAAAAATTTGTACTTTCTCTTAAGCCCGGCATAACCGGACCTGCTCAGGTTTCGGGCAGAAGTAATTTGGATTTTGAAAAAGAAATACAGCTGGATACCTACTATATAGAAAACTGGTCTATTTGGTTTGATATAAAAATAATTTTAAAAACGGTAAGTGTTGTTTTAACAGGAAAGACGGCAAAAGAGGCCAAAGATGTTTAATCTTTAAGTTTATCCTTGAGAAAGCGGATTTAATTCACTAAAATGAACTGGCAGATTTGAAATATTTAATGAAAACAACTTAATATGTTACATAAAATTATAGACATCATAATTGGCGACCAGAATAAAAAGGCCGTTAAAAAACTTGAACCGATTGTAAATAAAATTAATGATCTGGAAAAACAATATAGTAAACAATTCACAAAGGATGAGGATTTCCCAGCAAAAACGGACGAACTAAAAAGAAGACTTGCAGCCGGAGAAACGGTTGATGACGTAATAGCTGAAGCTTTTGCACTTGTAAAAGCGGCCTGTAGAAGACTTGTAGGAAGGAAATGGGACGTAAGAGGGAATGAAACAACATGGGAAATGATTCCGTACGATGTGCAACTCATCGGAGGGTTGGTCTTGCACAAAGGAAATATAGCCGAAATGAAAACAGGTGAGGGTAAAACCTTGGTATGTACTATGCCGGTTTATCTTAATGCGCTAACCGAAAAAGGGGTTTTTGTTGTAACGGTAAATGATTATCTGGCTCATCGTGATGCCGAATGGATGAGCGGTTTATACAAATTTTTAGGATTAACAATAGGAGTAATTACTCATGATCAATCCCCTAACGAGAAAAAAGCCGCATATGCATGCGATATTACATATGGAACCAACAATGAGTTTGGGTTTGATTATTTAAGGGACAACATGGCTACGAGCACGGAACAACTCGTACAAAGAAATCTTCATTACGCAATCGTAGATGAAGTTGATTCCATTTTAATTGATGAAGCCAGAACCCCGCTTATTATTTCCGCACCGGCGGAAGAATCAACAAATAAATATCAAAAATATTCTCAACTCGTAAAACAGTTAAAGGAAAATGTTGATTTTAATATAGATGAGAAAGCCAGAGCTGCAACACTTAGTGAAGAAGGAATTAAGAAAATGGAAAATCTTCTTGGTGTTGAAAACATATACACGGAGGCCGGATTTCTTGAAGTTCATCACATTGAGCAGGCTTTAAAAGCGTCGGCAATATTTAAAAATGATATTGATTACGTTATTCGCGACGGAGAGATAGTTATAGTTGATGAATTTACCGGACGATTAATGCCGGGAAGAAGATATTCGGAAGGTCTTCATCAAGCGATAGAAGCCAACGAAGGAGTTGAGATAAAAAGGGAAAGTAAAACACTCGCCACGATTACATTTCAGAACTATTTTAGACTGTTTAATAAACTTGGAGGAATGACCGGTACCGCAGCAACCGAGGCTGAGGAGTTCCTAAAGATTTATGGGCTTGATACAATCGTAATTCCAACAAATCAGCCGGTAACAAGAGATGACAAGCCTGATGCAATTTATAAAACTCAAAAAGCAAAATACGTCGCCGTAGCGACAAAGACAAAAGAACTGCATGCTAAAGGACAGCCTGTTTTAATAGGCACAATATCTATCGAGAAATCTGAAATAATGAGCAAGCTTCTTAAAATGCAGGGAGTTCCACATAGCGTATTGAATGCAAAATTCCATGAAAAAGAAGCTGAAATAATAGCAAATGCTGGCCAGCACGGAGTAGTTACAATAGCTACGAACATGGCTGGACGAGGAACTGATATTAAACTTGGAAAAGGGGTTGCCGACCTTGGAGGACTTTGTGTAATAGGCACGGAAAGACATGAAAGTAGACGTATAGATAATCAGCTTCGTGGACGAAGCGGACGTCAGGGGGATAAGGGTATGAGTCAATTCTTCGTATCAACCGAAGATGAACTTATGAGACTTTTTGGAGGAGAAAGGGTACAAAGCATGATGAACATGCTAAAAATTCCGGATGACATGGCGATTGAAAACAAAATGATTTCACGCTCAATAGAAAGTGCGCAAAAAAAAGTTGAAGGACGTAATTTTGACATAAGAAAACACCTTGTTGAATACGACGATGTAATAAATCATCACAGAACAATAATTTACAAAAAAAGGAAAGAAGTTCTTAAAAGCGAAAACATAAAAAACGAAATCATAATTCTTATTGAACATGAAGTTGAAAATATAATTTCGATGCACGCAAGTGGACCGCTTGAAAATTGGAATTACAACGAAATCGCAGAAACAGTAAGCGCTATCCACAGAAATCCTTCAAAGAATTTTAATGTTGAGGATATTTCATCAATAAAAAGTCATGAAGAATTAATAGAAAGGATTAAGCTTTATTTCTTTAATGAATACGAGGAAAGAGAAAAAATGGTTCCCGATCCAAGGCTTTTAAGACATATTGAGAAGAGTATTTACCTGCATGTAATAGACACTTTGTGGATGGAACACATAACAAATTTAAACAGCCTAAGAGAAAGCGTATCTCTTAAAGGATACGGACAAAGGGATCCATTAATTGAATATAAACAGGAGGCGTTTGTTGCATTTGATAAGTTGATGGGAACAATAAATTCAAACACTGTTAATACATTATTCAAAGTTGATATTGAAAGACAGGCTCCGGTTCGCGTTCTTCAGGCCGATCAGCCTTCTTTTGTAACAACGAACGAGGGAGACATAAAAGAAGTGCTTTCCGGACATGAAAGCGGAGGATCAAACCTAATGAGATCGATGATGGCTGCACAAGCAAAGAAAAATGTATCTCAAATAAGACAAATTGATCCAAGATTCAAAGATGCCGGAAGAAATGATGTATGCCCTTGCGGAAGCGGCAAGAAATTCAAGAAATGCCATGGATCTTATTAATCGTTGTACCCTTCAAGATTGGAGCTATGCCAATTCCAGGCGGTTTTAATTATATCGTCAATTGAAGTATATTTTGGTGTCCAGCCAAAAACATCTTTTGCTTTTGTACTATCAGCAACAAGCACTGCCGGATCACCTTCTCTTCTGCCGGCCACAACAACGCGGATATTTTTCCCGGTTATTTTCTTTGCGGAATCTATCACTTCTTTTACCGAAAAACCTTTCCCATTCCCCAAATTAAACACATCACTTTCTTCGTTTTTAAAAAGTTTATTAAGAGCAAGAACATGTGCGTCGGCAAGATCGTTAACATGAATATAATCCCTTATACAGGTCCCGTCCGGCGTATCATAATCGGTACCAAAAACTTTAATTTCATCAATTTTTCCCAGCGCGGCTTTAAGTACAAGCGGAATTAAATGAGTTTCGGGAGAATGATCTTCTCCTATTTCTCCGCTTTCATCAGCTCCGGAAGCGTTAAAATACCTAAGAGCTATGTATTGTAAACCATAACTTTTCTTATACATTTCCAAAACATTCTCGAACATAAGCTTTGTAACACCATAGTTATTAACCGGTTTTAAAGGATGATCTTCTTTTATTAAATCCTGTACCGGATCACCATAAACAGCAGCAGTAGAAGAAAAAATAAACTTTTTTACTCCATGCCTAAGCATTTCATTTAAAAGATTAAAACCGTTTACGCAATTATTCGCAAAAAATTCGGCAGGCTTTTTCATTGAAACTCCGGCTTCTATGAATGCGGCAAAATGCATCACCGCATCATAATTATTTTCATCAAAAATATTTTTTAAAGATGCCAAATCACCCAAGTCAACTTTATGGAAAACAACACCCTTTGGAATACTTCCCGAATGCCCATTAATAAGATTGTCGAGAATAGATACTTTATATCCTTTATCAATCAATTTGCGTACCACATGAGAACCAATATAGCCGGCACCACCGGTTACAAGAATATTTTTATCCATATAAATTAATCAATCAAAATGTCGCGCGGTTTTGCCCCGTTGGAAGGACCGATAACGCCTTTTTCTTCAAGGATGTCCAAAAGTCTGGCAGCCCTTGCATATCCGACTTTTAATCTTCTTTGCAATAAAGAGGCTGAAGCTTTTCTGTTTTCCACTATTATTTTCATAGCTTCTTCATACAAATCATCGTCGCCAGCTCCGGACGAAGAATCGGGAATTCCGTTTAATCTCTGTCCCGCAACACGGGTTGAAATAACTTCATCGTTAAACTCCGGAGCAGAAGTTAACTTAACTCTGTTTGTAACTTTTTCAATTTCCTTACTTGACACATAAATACCCTGAACGCGTGTTGGCTTTGCTTTGCCGCTTGCAAGATAAAGCATATCCCCTTTTCCCAAAAGATCTTCCGCTCCAATACCATCCAAAATTGTTCTGGAATCAATTGAAGAACTAACCGCAAAAGCTATTCTCGTAGGAATATTTGCTTTAATCAAACCCGTAATAACATCTACTGAAGGCCTTTGTGTAGCTATAACAAGATGCATTCCAACAGCTCTGGCCATCTGCGCTATTCTGCAAATTGAAGCCTCCACTTCTTTTCCGGATGACATCATAAGGTCCGCAAGCTCATCAATAACAACAACTATCGTGCTCATTTTTTCTTCGATTGCCGGATCCGCGTTGTAATCGGTTATGTTTCGTTTTGCCTTATCGGCACATTGCTGATACCTCCTGTTCATTTCCGCCACACACCATCTAAGCGCCAATGCTGCCTTCTCGGGATCGTTGATAACCGGCGTAAGGAGATGTGGAATACTATTATAATCTCTAAGTTCAACTTTTTTAGGATCTATAAGAATAAGTTTTAAATCAACCGGTGAATTTTGATAAAGCAGAGAAAGAAGGAAAGTATTCATTCCAACGGACTTACCACTACCTGTGGCCCCAGCTATAAGAAGATGTGGCATTTGCTGCAAATCAGCAATAATCGGCTTACCTGAAACATCTCTACCAAGAGGGAATTTAAGTAATGAATCCCCTTCTTTAAACTCGGGACTCTCAAGAATTTCACGCAAATGAACCGTTGACCTGTGCTGATTTGGAACTTCTATCCCAACAAGTGATTTCCCTGGGATAGGCGCTTCTATACGAATTGAAGGCGCCGCCAAAGCAAGAGCCAAATCATTTTTTAAAGAGGTGATTTTTGAAAGCTTAACTCCTTCATCCGGTTTAAGCGTGTACTGAATTACCGTTGGTCCAACATGAATATCCTGCATTGAAACTTGAATACCAAATTGCTCCAATTTACTTCTTATAAGCTCGGCATTGCTGGTTAAAACATCGTCGTCTGACTCAATAGCTAAAACTTCGCTATCCAGTAAATCAAGAGAAGGAAATTCCCATTCGGAATAATCCGGATCCTCAGCTTCACTTTTTGGCTGACCGTCAATACTCGTTTCACTTCCAACAGAATGCTTTTCCATTTTAAGACTAGCCTCGTCCTCAGTATCCTCAGAATCTTCATCCTCATTTTCCAACCCGGCTAATTCGGAAGCATTAAGTGGCCTGTTTATCCTTATATTTGTATCTTTAGTTCCATATATAGCCTTTAAAACATCATCGCTGGCAACACTTACGTTATCCGCGCTTATCTCGTCATCATCATCTTCTTCTTCTTCTTCATCAACTTTAATTTCCTTTCTATCTTTTTTAGGTTCCAATTTTATAATTTCAGGCTTAAAAATCTTAACAATCTCGGCCAATGAAACTTCAAAAGTTAAAAGAATAGAAATTATTCCAAGAGAAACAAACACTACCGCAGCCCCAATATTACCTATATTAAGCCAGGCTCTCATAAAAAAGTTCGTAACAAAACCAACATATCCCCCATATTGCCCCATTCGCGCAACTTCATGAAGTTTTTCTATCGGAACAGCCAAATGAATAATACTTAATACAGAGACAACCATAAAAGAAATTCCAACTATTTTTGTAAGCCCAAAATTAATCGTACGGGCAAAAAAGAGCATAAACGAAACAAGAAGAAATATTGGAGGAAGAATAAATATTCCCCAACCAAGAGTAGGATTAAGAAGCTCTATCAAAAGATCTCCAATTATTCCGAAAGCTCCTTTAATACTCAAAAAAGTAATAGCGGCCAATGCAAAATAAATTACAGCCCAAATCTCTCTTAAAACTGACTGTTTAACATCAAATCCGCCGGACGTGGACTTCCTTCTTGTGGCTTTAAGAGAAGATGCATTCCCGCGTGAAGTCCTCTTAACCTTTCGTGTTCTTCTTTGAACCATAGATGTAGAATAATTAGAAGTCGCAGATTAAATTTAGACACAAAACAACCAAAATTGCAAGCAAGCAACTTCCAAATAAACAAAATTTGTCAATTTTACTA
>Ga0209668_10000500_pt1 | contig 16153 bp, 15 predicted proteins | sample FrelakmetPLP11PL_FD_187150 | JGI IMG/M metagenome (GOLD analysis project Ga0209668, IMG submission 187150) | Freshwater lake sediment microbial communities from the University of Notre Dame, USA, for methane emissions studies - PLP11 PL (SPAdes)... | ecosystem: Environmental > Aquatic >... | reverse complement strand
TGGAACGAACGGCGAGCTGGACTGCACCCGGGCAGGTCACGCTCACGCCTGCGGATGAACTTTCGATCGGTGATCTGATCGCCTGCTATGCCGGCGCGGGCGTCGAGGAGGATTGGCGCACCCCGCCGGGGTCGCCGGCGGAGGAACTCGGCCCCTTCGGCGGCAGCGGCGGCGGCATTCCCGGGCGAGAGGATGCTCTCCGGCCGGAGCGGGTCTGGCTGGGGGATGTGCTGCCGCGGCCGCAGCAGACTCTGGCGGCGCAGCAAACCCTCACGCTGCGCTTTGTCGGCGGCACGATCGATGCCGGCACGCTGGCAGCGATCCGATTGACCGGCTCGCTCGGAGAGCTGCGCACCATTCAACCCTTCGTGATCGGCGATGCGGTTGAGATTCCGCCGCCGGGCGGCGGCTGGGCGGCCGGAGATCGTCTGAGCATCGGGGAGAGTCTGCGCGCCGTCGATGGTCGAGCGGTGCTCGGGCCGGTCAGTTGGGTGTTGCGCGTGCAGTAGCGGTGCGTGCGCGCTAGAGTTCACCGCGCGCCATGACCGTTCGAACGCCGCCTGACATCAAGCTCGTGAGCGTGGCCTGCCCTGTGTGCGGCGGCCGCGAGGCGCGTCCGTACCGAGCCGCCATGTACGCCATCGGCGAGCAGCGCTTCGATCTGGTGCGCTGCCGCTGCGGCATGGTCTACATCGATCCGCAGCCCGATGGTGCGACCGTAGGCTGGATGTACGACGATCCGGACTATTACACGCACGGCTACAACCTCGGCGTCGAGACGGCGAACTATTTTTCGCGCCGCGACGAGCTGGTGGAACAGTACACACAGGCTGCGCAGGCGCTGTCGCGCGAGATCGGGGGCACGGGGCGGCTGTGCGAGATCGGGGCTGCAGGGGGCTTTTTTCTCGAGGGCGCGCGTCGCGCGGGCTTCGAGGTCAGCGGCGTGGAGCTCTCGCCCCCGGCGATCCGCTTTGCCCGCGAGTCGATGGGGCTGGATGTGTTCGCCGGCGAGTTCGAGGACGCGCCGATTCCTGACGCCAGCCTTGATTGCATCGTTGCCGACAATGTTCTGGAGCACTCCACGGACCTCAAGCGCCTGCTGGCGGTGATCCGCCGGCGGCTCAAGCCGGGCGGACACGTGCTGATCATCGTGCCGAGCTATGTCAACTCGCCGTACTTCCGTCTGCTGGACCGGGTGCGCCGTTCGATTCCGCGCTCGCTGCTCGGTCCGGGTCTGATCGGACTGCTCAAGCTGGAGGAGGATCCGGCGAAGCGCGGCATGCCGTACCACCTGCTCGAGTTCGACCGGCGCACGATCGAACGCATCGTGCGCGAAGCGGGGCTGGACATCGTGCGCAACGAAGGTTCCGTGCCGCTCCCGGCGGAGCTGTTCAAAGCCGAACGGCGCACGCCGCGTCAGCTGCTGCTGGCCGGAGTCTTTCTGGGCCTGGATCTCGCCATGCGCGCGGGTTTCGCTCCCGGTGCGCGGCAGACGCTGCTGGCGAAGCGCCGCGTCGAGATCTGATCAGGTGCCGCGCAGCGTCGCTTCGAAGGCGGCACGCTCCGCTTCGGTGCGCAGGAATTCAGGCGCCGTGCCTGGAAACTCTTCCGAGAGCATGCCGAGCGCGAGACCGCGCGCAAATTCGACGTGCAGCTCGGGGAACAACTCCTCGTAGCGCTCCACGCAGCGTCGACGATCGGGCTCGAGTCCGCGCGCCCACAGCTGGCCGCACAGGAAGCCCTGGCCGCGCGCAACGCCCCGCAGGAGCGCAGGCTCGGCCTGGCGCTGCACCAGTTGTCCGATGAGGCCATTGGTGGCACCGGTTACGCGCTCCGCCTGATCGAGCAGCGGCAGCGTGGGATTGACCGAGCCGAGGCCCTCGGCGAAAAATGGGATCAGCTCGCGCGTGCGCGGGCTGGCGCGCGCAAGCGTGTCCTCCAGCCCCGGGATCACGGTGGCGATGTCCGCTCCGCGCACGACCTGCTGGAAACGCGCACCGATGCCGGCACCGCGGGCCAGCTCCTGTGCATCCCGCGCAGGCCACTCCCGCACCAGCTCCTCCAGATCGATCCACCAGGGTGCGCCGGGCTTGCCCTGGTTGCGCTCGATCTGCAGCACGCCGAGGTTGTAGCCGATCGCGCGCACCACCTTGTTGCGCAGCGCGGGCGGGAAGCTCTCCAAGAAACGGATCTGCTCCTCGCGCGTCAGCGCGTTGCGGCCCGCGATCAGCGCCCGCGCCACCTTGGGCAGATCGTAGCCCGGATAGGCCAGTCCCAATCCGCGCACGGGCGCGTCGGAGCGGATCAACTGCAGGTTGGCAAACCCAGGCAGCGCTACGGCCAGCAGAAGCAGCAGCGCGGGCGCGCGCAACCAGCGGCGAGGGGAGAGCCAAGCCCAGCCCAGCAGCGCTGCGCAGCCCAGGAGCGCAAAGGTGAACCACGGCAGGTAGTAGCGGTATCCGCCGTAGCCCAGAATTCCCGAGTAGCCCCCGATACGGAAGTTCGAAACCGCGAAGGCCAGCGTCGAAACGGGCAGATACAGCACCAGCAGCAGCGGCAGGCTGTCGCGCGCGACAAGCGCGGGAGCGCCGCCGAGCAACGTTCGTGCAAGCCGGATGAGACCCGCAAGCGCGAGCAGCAGGCACAGGCCGTAGACAATGATGAGGCTGGTCGTGATCCAGCTGTTCCAGAAGCTTCCTGTGGCTCCCAGGCCATCGATCATGTTGGGGGCCTGAGGGAGCTTCTCGAACAGATAGTGCTCCGCTCGGCTCGACCAGGCAGCCGTGTCGATCGGACTGGGCGCGCCCTCGGCGGCGAACTTGGCGTTGAGGAAACCCAGGCCGCGGCCGCCCGTGGAGAAATTCAGGGTGATCAGGGGCGCCAAGCCGATCAGCATGCCACCGAGCAGGGCCGGCGCATCTCGCAGGCTCTGCTTCCAACCGCGCATGCCGACATGGAGGAGCGCGAGGATCGCGATCGTCAGCAGCGCACCGAGGAAGATGAACAGAGCAAAGCCCGCGGCGATGCCGAGCACCAGCAGCCTGCCGCGCGTGATGCCGAGGCTGTGCGCGCGCAGGAAGGTCGCCAGCGTCAGCACCGAGAAGAACAGGTTCTCGAAGTGGTTGCCGGAGCAGGTGATCGAGTACTTGAACATCACCACCGGCGGCAGCACGAACAGCGCCGCGCCCGCCAGCGCCGGCCCGCGCCCGTACAACCGGCTCAGCAGGCAGTGCACGGCCATCATCAGGCCGACGCCCATCAGGAAAGGCAGCACTTTCAGCGCCAGATAGCTCGGGCCCAGCAGCTCGAACACGGGCACGGTGAGGAGACCGGAGAAGATCTGTCCGGCCGCATTGTCGTAGTAGAACTCCAGCGGGATCTCCACGCCGCGCCGGATCAGCTCAGCCATGGTTCCCATGGGGTAGAGCTCGTACATCCACAGTCCGACCTCGTCGAAGGCCGTGTCGATCACCAGCCAGCGCACCCACGCATAGGCGATCACGAGCAGCGCGAGATCGAGGGCGCGTGCGCGCCAGCTCACGGCCTGGGGCATGCCTAGATCCGGCCCGTCAGGCTCATCCAGCGCAACTTGAGCACGGTGGTGTAGCCTTGCATCAGCGTGCGGAAGGTCAGCGTGGACTCGCCGTGCTTGCGGTTGACGAACTCGATCGGCAGCTCGGCGATGCCGATGCGCGCGCGGGCTGTCTTGAACAACAGCTCCTGCACGATCGCAGGACCGGGAGAGAAGGTCTCCGCCACGCGGATGCGCTCCAGCGTCGAGCGCTTCCAGCAGCGGAAGCCGGAATTGCAGTCGTGCACGCGCACGCCCAGCAGGATGCGGATGTACAGGTTGGCGAGCTTGGTGATCCACTGACGCACCAGTCCGCGATCGGCATCCTTGCCGCCCTGCACGGCGCGCGAGCCGAGCACCAGTCCGATGGCGTCGCCGCCCGTGCGGGCGCGCTCGATCAGTCCGGGGATGTAGCGCGGCTGGTGGCTGAAGTCCGCGTCCATCTCGATCACGTACTCCGCACCCAGCTCCAGTGCACGCACGAAGCCGTCGCGGCCCGAACGGCCGCGACCTTTGTCCTGCGTGCGGTGGATCAGATGCAGGCGCGGTTCCTGACGCGCCGCTTGTGCCACGAGGTTCCAGGTTCCGTCCGGCGAGTTGTCGTCGATGACGATCACCTCGATGCGCGGATCAAGCGCCAGAATTTCGGCGCACAGCGCGAGGATGTTGCCCGACTCGTTGTAGGTCGGCAGCGTGCAGATGACGCGGGGCAAGCTCATGATCTACCGAAGGAAGGATAGCCTCGCTTCCATCGGCATGCCCGCACCCGGTCTGACCGGGAAATCATTTCCCGGCCGCAGGCGCCTGCGCGCTCGGACTGGCAAAGCGGCCCTCCAGGGCGGCCAGCGCGAAGGCCCACTGGTCGGCCAGTTCCTCGATCTGCATGGCGGTGGGCTTGCCGGCACCATGGCCGCCGCGCGTCTCGATGCGGATCAGCACCGGAGAGCTGGCCTCCTGCACGGCCTGCAGCCCGGCCGCGAACTTGTAGCTGTGCGCCGGCACCACGCGGTCATCGTGATCACCCGTGGTGACGAGGGTCGGGGGATAGGCGACACCCTTGCGGATGTTGTGCACCGGCGAGTAACCCAGCAGGTAGCGGAAGATCTCCGGATCGGCCACATCGCCGTAGTCCGAGGCCCAGGCCCAGCCAATCGTGAAGCGCTGGTAGCGCAGCATGTCGAGCACGCCGACGGCGGGCAGTGCGCAGCCGTAGAGCTCGGGGCGCTGCAGCATGCAGGCGCCGACCAGCAGGCCGCCGTTGGATCCGCCGCGTATCGCGATGCGCCGGGGGCTGGTGTAGTGGTTCTTCGCCAGGAATTCCGCCGCAGCATGGAAGTCGTCGAAGACGTTCTGCTTCTTCAGCTTCGTGCCCGACTGGTGCCAATCGCGGCCGTACTCGCCGCCACCGCGCAGGCAGGCGACCGCGTAGATGCCGCCGCGCTCCATCCAGACCAGATTGGCGACGCTGAAGGCCGGCTTCATCGGAATGTTGAAGCCACCGTACCCGTAGAGCATGCACGGCGTGTCGCTGCCCATGCGGGTCGACTGCTTGTAGCAGAGGAACAGCGGAATGCGCGTGCCGTCCTTGCTGTCGTAGAAGACCTGCTTGGTGACGTATTGCGCCGGGTCAAAGGCCACCTTGGGCGCGAAGACGCGCGTCGTGGCACCGGTGGCGGTTTCGAGCTTCCAGATCTCGGTGGGGCGTGTGAATCCGGCGAAGCTGAAGAAGGCCTCTCCCTCATCCAGCTCGGCCGAGATCATGCCGATCGATCCGATGTCCGGCAGGCGCGGCTCGGCGATCAGCTTGCCTTGTGCATCGTGCAGTCGCAGCACGCTGATCGCATCGCGCATGTAGAGGGCGAGAATCCGGCCGCCTGCGAAGCTCGCGCTCTCCAGCGTGTCGGCGGACTGCGGCACCAGCTCGCGCAGCGCGGCAGGGTTGTCGAGATCGACGCTGACGATGCGGCCGCGCGGAGCGTCCTTGTCCGTCTTGAAGTACAGCTGCCGGCCGAGCTTGCCAAGGCACTCGTACTCGGCATCGAAGGCATCGAGCAGCGGGCGCACGGGCTGGTCGGGCCGCGTGAGGTCCTGGACGTGGATGCGCGTGCGCTGGTCGGTGCCTTGCGTCACCGTGATGATCAGAAGCTCGCCGTCTTCACTGACGCGGCCGCCGAAGCCCCACTCGGGCTGGTCCTTGCGCTCGTACACCAGGCGGTCCTGCGATTGCGGCGTGCCGAGGCGATGGAAGCAAAGCTGGTGGTTCTTGAGCGCTTCCTTGCCTGTCTTGTCGTGCACCGGATAGGTGCTGTAGTAAAAGCCGCTGCCGTCCTTGGCCCACGACAGGCCGCTGAACTTGACCCAATCGACGCGCTCGCCGAGATCCTTGCCCGTGGCGGTGTCGAGCACCTGTATGCGGTTCCAGTCCGAGCCGGCCTCCGAGAGCATGTAGGCCATGTGTCGGCCGTCTTCGGTGACGGCGAGGCTGCCCATCGCCACAGTGCCGTCCTTGGACAGCTGGTTGGGATCGAGCAGCACGCGCTCGCTGCCGCCGAGCTCGCCGGCGAGGTAGAGCACGCCCTGATTCTGCAGTCCGTCGTTCTTCTGATAGAGGTAGAAGCCGGTCTCGCGCGCGGGCAATCCCATGCGCGCGTAGTTCCAAAGCTCGCTCATGCGCGCCTCGATGCCCTCGCGCTCGGGCAGCGACTTCAGGAACGGCAGCGTGAGCTCGTTCTGCGATTGCACCCAGGCCTGCGTGCGCGGTGACTCTGGATCCTCCAGCCAGCGATACGGATCCGCGATCAGCTCGCCATGGATGCGCTCGCCGGTGGCGTCCTGTGCAGTGGGGGGATAGGTCAGCGGCAGCTCGGGCATGGGGGCGTTGCGGGTGGTCTGGCAGGCGGCGGTCAGCAGCACGGTCAGGATGAGGGTCTTTGCCATGGCGCGGGAGAGCATAGCAGGCCGGCGGCTGGAGTCCGAGCCGCGCTGACGCTAGCGTGGTCACGAATGAGCGGGCGCTTCCTCGATCGGATCGCGCTGGGCCGGCCGGAGTTGCGCGCTTGGGCGCTGTATGACTGGGCCAACTCGGCTTTCTTCACGGTGATCGTGACGGCGGTGTTCCCGATCTTCTACGCGCAGGTCGTCGCCGCGGGGCTCGAGCCTGCCATGCGTCGGGAGAGCTTCGCGCTGGCGACGACCTGGAGCCTGCTAATCGCGGCCATTGCCGCGCCGCTGCTGGGCGCACTGGCGGACGTGTCTGCGCGCAAGAAGCTTTTTCTGAGCGGTTTCATGCTGCTGGGCGCGCTCGCAACCGCCGGCATGTTCCTGCTGGGGCCGGGCGATGTGCGGCTGGCACAGTGGCTGTTCGGGATCGCGAACTTCGGCGCGGCCGGAAGCTTCGTGTTCTACGATGCGCTGCTGGTGCATGTCGCGCGGGATGAGGAACGCGATCAGCTCTCCTCGAGCGCCTACGCGCTGGGTTATCTCGGAGGCGGATTGGCGCTGCTGTTGTGCGTGCTGTTGATCCGCCATCCCGTAGGAGGAATGGACACCGCGACGGCCACGCAGGCGGGCTTCGTGCTGGTCGCGCTGTGGTGGGGGGTGTTCTCGCTGCCGCTGATCCTGTCGGTGCCCGAGCCCCCGCGTCAGATGGAAGCGGACGAACAGGCCGGCATGAGTGTGTTCGTGCGCAGCTTCACGCGCATGGGCGAGACCTTCCGCGAGCTGCGGCACTGGAAGGCGGCGTTCCTGATGATGCTCGCCTTCCTGATCTACAACGACGGCATCGGCACGATCATCCGCATGGCGGTGACCTTCGGCGAGGAAAAGGCCATTCCCGCGGAGACGATGCTGGCCGTGATCCTCACCGTGCAATTCGTGGGCATTCCCTTCTCCATCCTGTTCGGTCGACTGGCAGGGCGCATCGGTGCCAAACGGGCGATTCTGCTGGCGCTGGCCGTGTACGTGGGGATCGCGATCTACGCGGCGCAGATGAACAGCCAGCGCGAGTTCTGGATCATGGCGCTCGCGGTCGGCGCCGTGCAGGGCGGGGCCCAGTCGCTGTCGCGCTCGCTCTTCGCGCGGCTCGTGCCGGCCCACAAGGCGGGCGAGTTCTTCGGCCTGTTCGCCACGCTTGAGAAGTTCGCGGGCGTGCTCGGCCCTTATCTGTTCGTCGTGTTTCCCACCAGCGAGGGTGCGATCCTGGCCTTGATCGCGTTCTTCGTGATCGGTGCGGCGATCCTCGCGCGCGTGGATGTGGAAACAGGCGCACGCCTCGCTCGCGAAGCGGAGCAAGGCGTGCGCAGTGATGGCTCCCTGAACTGAAGCTCAGCGAGCACGCGGGGATTCAGGTGCCCGCACGCTTGGTGCCGCAGGAGGGGCAGAAGCGCGCATCGGCGGGCATTGCCGCACCGCAGTTGTGGCAGTAACCGCCCGGCGAGCGGGCCGCAGCGCCGGCGGGCTGTGATTGCGGCTGTGCCTGCTGCTGGGCAGCCTGCTGGTTGGCCTGATTCTGCTGGTTCATCAGCATCTGGGCCATGCCCAAGCCCACGCCCAGACCCGCGCCCCCGAGCAGGCCGCCGCCGGCGGCGTCACCACCTGCACCGCCGCCTTTGGCCATGCCTTCGCCCGCGCCCAGCATGGCCTTGCCGGCCGCAAACTGCTGGTAGGCACCGACACCGCCCGCCATGCGGATCGTGGCCGCATCGGTGTAGAGCTTCTTGAGGTTGGCACTGTCCTCTTCGCGGATCGCGACCACGAAGTTGCCCAGACGCACGATCTGGATGCCGTAGCTGGCGACATGCGTGGCGACACCGGCGATGACCTCCTGCTCGATCTCTTCGGTGTAGGCACCGGAGGTGACATCGAGCAGCGGCCACTTGTTCTTCACCAGCAGCTGGCTGACGCGGTCGCGGATGGTCTTCAGCACCTGCTCCTTCATCCACGGCGCAACTTGATCACCCTGGGTGCGGCCCGTGCCGACCAGGCCGATCACGAGTTGCTCGGGCTGGGTGACGCGGAAGCTGAACTCGCCGTGCACCATGGTCTCCACCGGCACGCCGCTCTTGGGATCCTCGACCGCACCGATCGGGCCGCCGAAGCGAACGCCCGTGTTCTCGCGCATCGTGACGAAGAACACCTCGGTGATGAACAGGCGCCCGCCCGTGAAGCTGTCGACGAGGTTGGAGAGGAACGGGATGTTGGCGCTGTCGAGCGTGTGACGTCCGGGGCCGAGCGTGCCGACCACCTTGCCGTCGCGCAGGAACACGGCCTGCTCGTCGGCCATGACCGTCAGCTGCGACTTCATCGGAATGGTCGGGTCGGGGTGCTTCCAGACGACGAAGCCCTTGGCTTCGTCCGGACGGGCGATCATCAACTCGCCGACACCGCTCTTGAACCAGTCCATCACTCCCATGTCTTGTGCTCTCCTGTCTGATTGGCGGCCATCGGGGATTCCGCGGCCCTGAGGCAGAGTCTACGCGCCACGGGCGGCGTTCTTCAAAAAAAGCAGCCCCGGTTGCAATGGAGCGCGGTGTCTGCGTGTACTGATGCCCGACCATGGATGCCCCTGTGGAACCCGGCAAGAGCCTGCAGCTCAAATGCCCGCGCTGCGCCGCTCCCCTGCGCTGGGATCCGGATGCGGATCGGCTGTCCTGCGGGCACTGTGAACATCAGGTCGAGGTGCCGCGCGGCGAGGCCGTGATCTACGAGTATCCCTACGACGGGCGCGCACAGGCGCCCGAGGGCTTTGATCTGCCGGTGCGGCACACGCGCTGCACGGCCTGCGGTGCGGAGGTGTCCTTCGATCAGAATGCGCGCTCGCTGGAGTGCGGTTTCTGCGGCTCGCCGCAGGTCCTTGAGGAGGCGAGCCTGCGCCGGCCGCTGCGCCCGGAATCACTGATTCCTCTGGATGTCGGACGCGCGGCGGTCGAGGCCAATTTTCAGCGCTGGCTGCGCTCGCGCTGGTTCGCACCGCGCGCTCTGGCGAAAACGCGCAGCTTCCAGGCCGCTGGCATCTATGTGCCGTTCTGGACCTTCGATGCGCAGGCCGAGTCGGACTGGAGCGCCGATGCCGGGCACTACTACTACGTGCCCGTGACGCGCATGGTCAACGGACGGCCGCAGGTCAGCATGGAGCGGCGCGTGCGCTGGGTGCCTGCCTCGGGCCGGCGCAGCGATGTCTACGACGATCATCTGATCCATGCTTCGCGCGGCATCTCGCCGCAGCTGTGCGCCAAGCTGGGACGCTTCGATCTGGCGCAGCTGGTGCCCTACAAGCCCGAGTATCTTGCGGGCTGGAGCGCGGAGGAGTACGCGGTCGGACTGGAGCCTGCCTGCGATGCGTTCGTGGCAGCCGTGCAGGCGGACCAGCGTCAGCGTTGCTCGGGGGATGTGCCCGGAGACACACAACGCAACCTCCGGGTTCGGACGCATGTGCACTCGGTCTACTACAAGCACATCCTGCTGCCGGTCTGGAGCCTGACCTACAACTGGCGTGGACAGCCCTACGCCGTCCTGATCCACGGCCAGACCGGCCACGTGGTGGGTAAGGCGCCGGTTTCCTGGGTCAAGGTTCTACTGCTGGTGCTGGCGATTCTGGCCGTTGCGCTGGTGGTTTTCGCCGTGGCGGCCCAGTCGGGCGGCCGCGGCGGCTGGCACTGAATCGCTGGCTTGCGGGAAGTCGGGGCTGCAGCGTACAATCCTGCTCGCCCGGTGGTCGGGCCTGCCCGCGCAGGTCGGAATCACCCGCAGTCCTTTTTCCGTCTCGTGATCTTCGCAGTCCTCTCTTCGCGCATGTCCGCGCTCGTTCGATGAACCTGGTTCAGGCAGGAGACAGGGTGGAGATCCACTATGCGGTGCGCCTCGCGGATGGCTCGCCGTTTTATTCCACGCACGGCGAGGGGTCGCAGGCCTTTCTCGCCGGCAGCGACGAGGTCATTCCGGGTCTCAGCCGCGGCGTGGTCGGCATGCAGGCGGGCGAGCGCAAGCTCCTCGCTCTCGAGCCGAAGGATGGTTATGGACCGCGAGACCCAGCGCTGGAGCGCCGCGTGCGACTCAGCGAACTTCCGTCCGGTGTCCGTGCCGGCGAGCGACTCGAAGCCAGTCTGCATGGCGAGAGCGTTTCCCTGTGGGTCCGCTCGATCGAGGGCGACAGTGCCCTGCTCGATGCCAACCATCCTCTGTCCGGGCATTCCCTGATCCTCGAAATCGAATTGGTCTCGTTTGTCTCTTCGTCAAGGTAGCGTCTGATGTCCGTCACCAAGCTCTACGTGGGCAATCTGCCCTACAGCTTCACCAACACCGAACTGCAAGATCTCTTTGCGCCCTTCGGCACCGTCCGCTCGGCAGAAGTGATCTTTGATCGCGAAACCGGCCGTTCGCGCGGCTTCGGTTTCGTCGAAATGGAAACCCCGGAGATGACACAGGCTGCGATCGCGGGCCTGCATGACAAGCCGATCAACGGTCGCAATCTGACCGTCAATGAGGCGCGTGAGCGCACTCCCCGTGGCCCCGGTGGTCCCGGCGGAGGCCGCAGCTTCGGCGGCGGAGGCGGTCGCAGCTTTGGCGGCGGTGGTGGTCGCAGCTTCGGCGGAGGCGGTGGTCGCGGCTTCGGCGGCGGAGGTGGCGGCGGTGGTCGCAGCTTCGGCGGTGGCGGCGGCGGCGGCTACGGGGGTGGCGGCGGTGGCGGCGGCGGTGGCGGCCGCTCCTGGGGCGGTGGTGACCGCGGTGATCGCGGCGGCGGTGGTGGTGGCGGCGGCGGCGGCGGTGGCGGTCGTTCGTGGGGCGGGGATCGCGGAGGCGATCGCGGTGGCCGCGGACGTCGTGACTTCGACGGCGATGGCGATGGCGGCGGCCGTCGCGGCGGCAAGTGGTCGGACTTCGGCGACGAAGAATGACCGCACGCTGAGCTGACCTCAATACAAACAGCGGGGCGGTGCGGACTTTCTCGTCCGCACCGCCCCCTGTCTCTTTGTCGGCCGTCTCTTGTTGGGCCGCAGCTGTGTGCCTCAGGGCACCAGTGCGATCAGCTCGACATCAAAAACCAGCGTCGACTTGGGCGGAATCGGGCCCATGCCGCGCTCGCCGTACGCGAGGTTGTAGGGGATGATCAGCTTGCGCTTGCCGCCGACCTTCATGCTGCCGACGCCCTCGGTCCAGCCCTTGATCACGCCGTTGAGCGGAAAATCGATCGGAGTACCGCGATCCACGGAGCTGTCGAACTTCGTGCCGTTGAGCAAGTAGCCGGTGTAGTGCACCTTGACCTTTTGGGTGGGGCCGGAGGGCATCGGGCCGGTGCCGACCACCAGATCCGAATACATCAGACCGGATGCGGTGGTGACGGTTTCCCCGCTCATCGGGGCGCCGGGGAAACGAGGCATGGATTGCTTGTAGGCGACTTCGCCGCTGTTGGTCTTGATGTCCACTTGAATGTGCTCCGTAGGGGTGTAGATGTCGACGCGGGCCAGCTCTCCGTTCGCGCCGCTGTAGCCTGCGGCCCGGGCCAGTCCACCGGTTTCCTTCTCAGCGATGGCAATCGCCTGGGCGAGCTTGACGCTGGCCTTGCTGGCCTGCTCGTGGGCCTGCTTGGGATCCGGCGGAAGGTCCGATTGGAGAGCCGCGGAAGTGAAGACAACGGGCGCGAATGCGGCGCCTGTCAGAAGACCGACGCCAGCCAGCAGAAGGAGGTGGTTTTTCATGAGAGTTGCGCAAGCAGACTACGGAGGAGGGGGGATCGATGCTAGCCTTTCCTCTATGCGTTTGCTCCTTGCCCTGCTGCTCCTGCTCGTGCCTGCTGTTGCGGATGGCTCCAAGGCCGTCGACGCGCGGCTCTCGGCGAACACCGTCCACCGTGACGGCATCCGATCGCTCTCCGACCTGCGCGGTATGCCCGTGCTGATCGATTTCTGGGGCAAGAACTGACCCGGTTGCATCGGGGGGTCCGTGCCGGCCTCCGTCAAGGCGCAGAACACCTTCGGGGCTGATCTGCAGGTGATCTTCGTGGAATGTCAGGGGACCAGCCCGGATGTCGCCGAAGCGTTCGCCTGGAAGATGAAGTGGATGGGCAACCCGGCCATGTGGACGCATGATCGCCCGATCCCTACCGTGGGACAGGGGCTGCCGGAAGTGGCGCTGATCGGCATCGACGGAACGGTCCTGATGCAGGGCTATCCGGGTGATCTGGGCAAGAACCTCGAGGAGACGATCGCGTCGGAGATCGCCAAGGCGCGGAAAATCCGCGCCAAGGAGCCGGAAGGCGAGCTCGCGAAGGCGCGCTTGACGCAGGGCCTGCTGCGCGTTCGCGGTCGCATCGAGGAAGGTCGGCTGGAAGAGGCCGATCAACTGCTCAGTGAGCTCGAAAAGGCGCACAAGGGCAATGCCGAGCTGGCGCTCGAGCGCAAGCGTCTGGAGGATCCGGCGCTGAAGGCGGAGCGCGAGGCTTCCAAGGCTTGGGCGGCATTCGTGGCCCGTGTCGCTTCCGCCAAGCCCTTCGATGCGGCGAATGTCCAGAAGGCCGAAAGCCTTGCCAAGAAGCATGCCGGCACGAAGACCGCCGCCCGCGCGGAGCGTTTCGTGAAGCTCAGCGGCGTCAAGCTGTACTGAGAGTCGGGCGGCCGGAGCCGCTGCGGTTGGATATTTCCTGGGCGCCTTCAAGACCTGTGCCTCCGCACGCCGATGCTGGTCATGGCAGGCAACGGGGAGCAGGAAATGGGGAAAAATACACGGGGTCGCTCCGGCTTTACGCTGGTCGAGACAATGATCGCCATCACGGTGCTGATGGTGGCCGTGCTGGGCACACTCAGTGCGCAATGGCACTCAGGGCAGCTGCAGGAGACCAGCCGGGACACGGCTCGGGCCAGCGCGGACCTGCAGAGCGCCATGGATACTCTGCTGCTCCTGCCAGCGGATGAGATTCCGAGCGAGTTCCCCGCCGGAACGGCTCTGGCGGCGTGGACGGATCGCAGCTTTGCGGCACAGACCATTACTCCGAGCTACCCGGGCGTCGTCGGTTCGGTTCATCCCGATCCGCTCGTGATCCGACTGGACCTGGTCTTCCAGGACCGTCAAGGACGCACGCGTCGCATGGAACTCCACACGCTCAAGGCAAGGTGAACATCATGGCGAGAAACCGCAGACAGCCGCAGCGGGGCGGATTCAGCCTCGTCGAGATGACCATTGCGACCACCGTGCTCGTCACGCTGGGCGCAGGCCTCACGCTGGCCGTGGGCCGGCTGCGCAGCCGCGCTGCGCAGGGCAGCGCGGAGAGCTCGCTGGAGGTCGAGGCCGCTCGCGCCCGCTCGATGATCACGCACGATCTGCGCAAGTCCGGCTTCTTCACGGATGAGGCCGGAACCGACTGGCCGCAGTTTGCCGCGGGAGGTCCGGACGGGCAGTCGCGGCTCGCTGTGTACCGGCTGCCCGAGCTCACCGAAGACCCTGGCACGCGCCGGACGACCGCTGTGCTCGACGAGGATGGCGAGCGCGTCTGGGATGAGCGCCGCTTCCGGCTCGAGCTGGGTGACGATGGCCGGCTGCTGCGCACCGCGGATGGAGAACAGCCCGCGACCATTGCGCGACACGTGCAGCGGATCGTGGTCGATGACAATGCCAGCTCGGGCTACACCGTTCCTCTCGATGCGCTGCGCGTGCGCATGGACTTCGCGCGTACCGATGAAAGCGGCCGGAGCCTGCGCCTCAGCCGCGAATGGACCGTGCAGCTGCGCAACAGGGATTGATGAACATGATCTTGAAACCGAACCGCTCGTTGAATTCCAGTCGCGCCGGCGTGGCACTGATGTACGCGACCATGGCCTCGGTGGTGGGAGCCGGGATGGTCGCCACGCTGGTGACACTGGCCGGAGTGAGTGACCGCACGGCGAACAACAAGCGCCATCAGCAGGAGGCGCAGTACATCGCGGAAGGTGCGCTGGAGCTCGCCAAGAAGGAGATCCAGGGGGCGATCGCCAACTGGCGTGAAGTGCCCACGCAGGGAACGGTGGAGATCGGCGGTCATCCGGCCGTGTGGAGCGTGACCCCCACGGGCTTCTCCGACACGGTCACGGACGCGCAGGGCGTCCAGACGCTGGTGACCAGCTACGAGCTGCGCGCGCGGGCGAACATTGCCGGCGTCGAAACCGAGGCCGCCCGCATCCTCAACGCCGAGGCCACACCGCTGTTCCAGTACGCGGTTTTCTACACGAATGATCTTGAGATCAACCCCGGTCCCAACATGACGATCCGCGGCCGGGTCCACAGCAACGCGGACATGTACCTCAATTGCGGCGGCACGCTGACGCTGGACAGCAACTACGTGCGTGCCGTGGGTGAGGTGCACCGCAACCGCAAGGACAATCCCGGCCTCTCGGAGGGCACGGTCACGATCCGCGACTGGGTGCAGAATCCGTTCAATGCGCTCGAGCCTTCGAGCTATCACGTGATGCAATCGAAGGGCCAGATGACGAATCTGGGCATCACGACCACCAGCGGTCTGGACCACGATTTCCTCGGGCACGATGCCAACGGCGATGGAGATCTGTTCGATGCCGGCGACTGGATCCCGTGGGGGCCGCTGGCGCTGCAGACGTGGGATGAACCGGACACGTACAGCGGCGGCAGCGGCAGCACCGTGCAGGATTCCGCGCACGGCGTGACGGAGGCCGTGACACCGCAGATCGGCTCGGTCTCGATGTTCGAATCCGCCGAGGGCGGCGACTACGCCTGGAACCCCGCCACCAGCACCTACGAGGCCGTGGCACCGGGCACGGGCACGCACTCCAAGGGCTTCTACCACGACAATGCGGGCCTCTCCATTCTCGCCAAACCCGACGGCACGTGGAAGGCCTACGACGGCTCGGGCAACGACATCAGCGCGGCGGTGAGCTCCGCCGTGACGATCCAGCAGATGTACGATGCCCGGCAGGCAAACGGCTCGAGCACCAAGATCAAGCTGGTGCAGGTGGACATCGGCCTGCTGCAGGCGACCGGCAAGTTCCCTTCCAACGGCCTTGTGTATGCCGCCTGGTACGGACAAGGCACCGGCACCAACTGCAAGGGAGTCCGTCTCAAGAACGGCGCGACACTTCCGGCCAAGCTGACGGTGGTTTCGGAGGATCCCGTGTATGTCTGGGGCGACTACAACAAGAACAGCAAGAAGGGTGCCGCCATCATCGGGGATGCAGTCAACCTGCTCTCCAACACCTGGAACGACTCCAAGACGCGCGGCACGCTGCCCACGGCCGGCAACACGACCTACAACGTGGCGATGATCGGCGGCAACCTCGACACGTCGGTGGGGTCCTACAACGGCGGCTTTGAGAACCTGCCCCGCTTCCACGAGAACTGGACCGGCAAGACGGCCACGATCACCGGTTCCTTCGTCAATACCTGGCGCAACCAGTGGGCCACGGGGGCTTGGGTTTACGGGGGTGATCGCTACACCGCGCCCAACCGGGTGTGGAGCTACGACACGGCGTTCAACAACGTCAACAACCTGCCGCCGTTCACGCCGATGGCGGTCAGCGCCCGCGATGTCGTGATCTGGTAGCGGATCGCGCAGCGGATCCGGCAGCCGATCCTGTAGCGGGACGG
>Ga0209668_10000499_pt1 | contig 16154 bp, 14 predicted proteins | sample FrelakmetPLP11PL_FD_187150 | JGI IMG/M metagenome (GOLD analysis project Ga0209668, IMG submission 187150) | Freshwater lake sediment microbial communities from the University of Notre Dame, USA, for methane emissions studies - PLP11 PL (SPAdes)... | ecosystem: Environmental > Aquatic >... | reverse complement strand
GTAAGTACTATCGGGAGAAAACATCGGGTTTTTTACTTCTGCTGCATCTTGCGTAACCTGAATTTGCCGGGTACCTTCTTTATAAAATAACTTTCCGTCTTTTATAAAAGTTGACCGATTGGGGGGCATGGTTCCTTTTAACTGGTCGGGGGTTGCCAGCGTATAATTACCAGAAGGTATATCCAGAATATAATTGGCGGCTTCTTTTGCAGGAGGGATTGCTAATTTCAACATAACCTGATTATCATTCATCCATTTAACAAAAACAGGTAATGTTTGCTTAAAATCAGCCGGCAATTGGTTATTTACTAACTCAGCAATGCTTAGAGATTTAACCTGTGCTGAACCAACTATTCCACACAAAACAAATACAAATAAAAAGATATACTTTTTCATATCAGATAATATAAATGAGGCATAAATATAAGAAACTGCCAATAAACTCACTTCGGAGGGATTTTTACTAATAAGTTTATTTTGATGTGATACTGAGAATAAATAACTTGTTTAGGAAACCATCTATTCAATTAGTAAACGGTTTAACATGAAAAAGCTACCTGCTCTCCTTTTGCTATTTATATTATTTCAAAGCTACTCGCAAAACTGGCGCCCTGCCGGAAATAAAATATCAACTCCCTGGGCCGAGCAAGTAAATCCTGCACAGCCGCTTCCAGAATATCCAAGGCCACAGTTGGTGAGGAATAGCTGGCTAAACCTGAACGGGTTATGGGACTATAGTATTCAACCCAAAGGAAGTAGTATACCCACATCCTATAGTGGTAAAATATTAGTACCTTTTTGTATAGAATCCAGTTTATCGGGTGTTCAAAAAACTGTTGGTGAAACAAATGAATTATGGTATCACCGAACTATCTCTATTCCATCGAACTGGAGAGGTAAAAAAATACTGCTACATTTTGGAGCAGTTGATTGGAGAGCAGAAGTATGGGTAAATGAAATAAAAATTGGTACTCATGAGGGTGGCTTCACTCCATTTAGTTTTGATATCAGTCCTTTCTTACAAAAAGATAGTCTGCAAGAAATCGTTGTAAAAGTTTGGGACCCTACCGACAAAGGATTTCAGCCCAGAGGGAAACAGGTAAATAATCCCCAGGGAATATGGTATACATCGGTTACTGGAATTTGGCAAACTGTTTGGTTGGAGCCAGTGGCAGAAAATTATATCAGTTCACTACAAAGCACTCCGGATATCGACAGAAATCAAGTGAGTGTTAGAACCTACATTTATGGAGCACAACCTCAAGATTGGGTTGAAGTTAGTGTGCTGAAAGACGGAAAAGTAATAGGAATCGGCAAGGCAGTGCCGGGCGAAGCAGCCATAGTTCCCATTCCCAATGCAGCGCTTTGGTGGCCTGAAAATCCATACTTGTACGATTTGGAAATCAATCTGAAACGCAATGGAAAAATAGTTGATCAGGTAAAAAGCTATGTAGGGATGAGAAAAATTTCAACAAAAGCAGATTCCAATGGTATCATCAGATTACAGCTCAATAACAAAAATTATTTTCAATTTGGCCCGCTGGATCAGGGTTGGTGGCCGGATGGATTGTATACTGCTCCTACAGATGAAGCATTATTGTATGATATTCAGCAAACCAAAAAGCTGGGATTTAATATGATTCGCAAACACGTGAAAGTAGAACCTGCGCGCTGGTATTATCACTGCGATAAAGAAGGAATTTTGGTATGGCAGGATATGCCCAGTGGGGATGCCAATCCTGCATGGCAGATGCGTAATTATTTCAATGGGTTGGAATTGAAAAGAACGAAGCAATCGGAAGACAATTTCATGCGCGAATGGAAAGAAATCATTGATCTAACATTTTCCAATCCGTCTGTTGTAGTTCGGGTACCTTTTAATGAAGCATGGGGACAATTCAAAACTCCTGAAGTGGTGGAATGGACAAAAATGTATGATCCCTCCAGACTGGTGAATCCTGCAAGTGGGGGCAATCATTATGCAGTAGGCGATATGCTGGATATGCACAATTATCCGGATCCGGTGTTGGGTTTATTCGATAATAAAAGAGCAAATGTGCTGGGTGAATATGGCGGAATTGGTTTAGTGCAAGAAGGCCATCTGTGGGAAAACAACCGTAATTGGGGTTATGTACAATATAAAACCAGTGAAGCAGCTACTGCAGCATATCTGCAACTCGCAGAAAAATTAAAAAAGCTCATTCCCTTTGGATATTCAGCAGCTGTATATACTCAAACAACTGATGTGGAAACAGAAATCAATGGATTAATGACCTACGACAGAAAGATTATAAAACTGCATGCGGATAGTTTGCAAAAAGTAAATCGGGAGGTTATTGAAATTGTAAAATAATTAACATCAGCCCTTTAACTTTTGTCCGGAAAAGGTATCTAATAGTAAAACCCCTTTTATGCTCCGGAAAAAAATTATAGCAATTTGCTTCCTGTTAATAGGAACAGCTCCTAATCTCATAGCCCATACTGGCGGGCATTACCATACGGGAGATGGCACCCAATTTAATACCTGGAGACTACAAAATGGCCAGCAGGTAGTTGGAAATTTTTCATCTTTTGAAAATGGACTGGTAATTCTGGAATGGGAAAATGGACAACTGAGGAGTTTCCCCCTGGAGGCTTTTTCCCAACAAGATCAACGACTGCTTCATAGAAAAATAAACCGGATAGAAGGCTTTAATCGCATACCGGTTTTTACTACCCCCACATCCGAAAGCAACTATCATTTTACGCCCATACCACTGCTATTATTTTTATTGGTACTGGGGATATTATTCGTGCTCAAAAAGAAAGGAAAAAAGATATTTTGCATCAGTTCTTATTACATGCAAACTTCTTACTGGGTTGCAGGCGTGCTGGTAATATTTTTTTCCTGCAAAAAAACGGCAGATACCACCACTACAACTACTACACCGGTATCGAATGTAGTAGTCCCTAAAACAAGCACCGGTTTTATTGATTCTGTATTTGCTGCTTTCAAGCCATCGGTGAGTACCAATTTTGATAACACTTATTATTATGTAAATGCCACTGGCTTTCCCAATCATAACATGATGGTTGGCATTACTAACTGGCAGCAACAGGTACCCATACCGCAAAACTATACGGGCACTAACAGCTGGTCGATTCCGCTGCAACCTGTGATGTCGACAACTCCACTCAGTACCAAATCTAACCTAATGAAAGGGGCTGTAGCGCTGGCTGTAAATGGTATCCCTATTTTCAATGCGCTGAATAACCGGGGGGAAGATTCCTACAAAATTGGAGAATTGGATAATTGGGGAGGGCATTGTGGTAAGGCAGATGATTATCATTACCACGCAGCTCCGCTTCACCTACAAACGATTAATACAAACCTTCCCATTGCATTTGCATTGGATGGTTTTCCGGTATGGGGTGATAAAGAACCCGACGGATCGGCAATGCAAAGTTTAGACACCTGTCATGGACATAGTTGGAATACCAATCAATATCACTATCATGGAACTTCCACTTATCCCTATGTGGTAGGGGCCATGCGGGGTAAGGTAACCCTGGACCCTTCAACCCCGGCTCCCGAAAATCAGATACTTCCACAGGCATTTGCCAAGCCTGCCAGACCTTCAACGAATCCACTCAATGGGGCTTCCATTACCAATTTTGTATCAACTGGAACAAATGCCTACTTACTCACCTATAAAATTGGTGCTAAACTTGGCTATGTGGCCTACAGTTGGGATGGATCTAATAAATTCACCTATACGCTAACCGATACAAGTGGCCAAGCCACCACGAATACTTATCAACGATAGATATACAGCATGCTTTACTTCGTATACGGGTTGTTTCATCTTTATCATTTCATACAAGTAAAATTGTATAGATATGCAATGCATGAAATAGTTTGCACATAAAAAATATGCAAACGCTAAAATTTATCAGAACCACCATAGCAGCAGGAATCCTTTTCCTGCTACCCGTTACAGTTACCCTGGTAATCTTAGGACGGGTATATGTGCAGGTAGAGAAATTAATGGTGCCAATTATCCATCATATACCCGAACAAATTGGCATACTAAGATTAAGAATTTTACTAACTATTGTTATTATGTTAGCTATATTCTTTATAGGCGGCTTACTCTTTCGGGTAAGTCTGTTTAGAAAATGGGTAAATGCACTGGAAAATCAAGTACTCACCTTTATGCCTGGCTATTCATTATTAAAAACTACTACCGGTGAAACACTGGGGAAAGAGTTGGAAGAAAAAGCACAACCGGTTTTGGTAAAAGACAACGACCATTTTCGTCCTGCCATTTTGGTGGAGGTGAAAGGAGACTGGGCGACTATATTTTATCCCGAAGCACCCAAATATACTACCGGTGAAATCACCTTGGTACCCAAAGATCAACTTGAATACTTATCTGGGAATTTATTTAGCACCATACAGGTGATGAAAAGGAATGGAAAGGGATTACTCGATTTAAAGCAATAAAACAAGCCTATATACAATTAAAAGGCTTCATTTAGTCCAAAGAATATTCCGCTCGACCCTCTTCCCTTGGCAAAGTCGATACAAATGGTGCTGCGGCTTTGTTTTTGAAACAAGATACGCAAACCTGTTCCGGCAGCGGGTTCCCAAAATTGGAATATTTTTTTGCCCAGATCGTCTGAAGCTGTTTGCAGATTGAGAAAACATACACCACTCAAAAATTGATTCCGGGTAATGGGGAATCGATATTCTGTTTCAAAATAAGCATAAGAGGGCCCTTTAACTCTGCCGATGGTATACCCGCGACCCATTCGATAATAGGCATCCGATCCTGTTCCAGGCATATCCAGATAGGGAACTTTACCGCTAAGCATATAAGAGCCCCAATGCCAAAATGCCAATACTTTATCTGGTCGTTGTTTACTCAAACTCCAATACTTTCTATACTCGTATTGAAGTTGAACGGCTCGTTGTGTGCTTCCCAACCAGCTTGCATTTGTGCCTAAAGTAAGTTCGGCATACATGCCCCCATAAGATCGGATGGGATGTTCACGGGTGTTATACTGTAATGAAAATAATAAGCCGTTGGCATTATACGCAGTTGGATTAAACCCATTTCTCACTGAATATAAAAAATGGGGAGTGCTAAATGTGGGTGAAAGCTTTTCATCCGTAATGCGTTTATGCATATTGATATTAACACCTCCACCAATAAAAAAATGGGGAGCAACTTTCACATATACCTTTTCTTGCAGACGGATATAATTAAAAGTGATCGGAAAAGAACTATCCGAATTTTCAAGCGGAAATTCATCTAAACTAAATTCGTCTTTACTGTCTCGTGCATTGCCGGAACCTATTCCAAAATCAACAATGCCAAATCTTGATACCTGCCAGTTTCCCTGAAAATTTAATCGGTTACCCGGTAAAAAAACATTGTGCCGGGCCTGAAAGGTAATGATTCCTTTAGAGGTATATAAAGCTTCCAACCCTACAATAGATCCGGTTGTAGAGGCTGGAGTTCCCAATTGAAAGCTCATTACCGACTTAGCGCCTACAACAAAACCCAGGCTGGGATTATAGCCAAAAGAGGGTAAAACCGGTACCCCGGGTTTTTTGGAAGTTTGAGCAGAATCTTGATTTTTTTTAAGCACTTTCTTAATCACATCTCCCAAATCCTGCGTAGTAATCCGCTCCTGCGCTATTGAAGTTTGGGCAAAGCAAACAATAAAAAATACCGTCTTTGCCCATAGAGACAAAGACGGTACCATATTTTTTTTTGACAGACTATAATCTGACGGAGAATAATTCATGAGGGGACCAACTATTTCTTAGCCGGAGTAAGTTTGAAAACGAGACCTCCACCAAGACCCACCTGGAGCATAGAAGAATAAGAAGCCAAACCAACGCCCGCACCACCGGTTCCAAAATAAGCTCCACCACCTACTGCCTGGGCAACCGACATTAACTGAGCCTGAAACTTAATTCCAACATTGTCGGTAACATATACATTGGCTCCCATTTTTACACCATACCCAAATTTGGTAGCCGTTCTACTATTTCCTGCATCTGAATTTTTGATGCTAAAAATCGTCATACCTAACATACCGCCTACATAAGGTTCAAATCTGGGGCTAGCCGTTGGGAAATATCTGTTTCCTCCAATCATAATATTGTTAATGCCCACGTTGAAAGTTTTATTTTTCACACCACCACTATAATAAGTCATGGGCGCATCTGTATCCATACGTAAATAACTGATTTCTAATCCGGTATATTTATGAGGCATAAATTCAATACCGCCGCCCCACATAAAGTTTCCGCGAATAGTTCCTTTATAATAATTGTTTGCATCATAATAAGAATCGATATCATCATCAAATGCGTATCCGGTGTAAAGGTGTAAACGGGTATTCTGACCAAATGAAATACTAACAATTGTCAGCAAAAAAGCGAGAAGAAATGTCTTTTTCATATTAAAAATTTTTGATTGCCAATATTTGGCGTAGTTAAGTAACGTAAAGGTAAAAGCATTAGTATGCAAGCAACCGTTTTGATTGTTTCAATTTGCCATTTTTGGAATTTTAAACCAAAAAAGTACAAAAATTAGCGATTCCGTTACAATGAATTAGGCAAAAATGGAGGCACCGTTGGATAATTGAACCCGATAGTGAATTAAAGCTCTATCAAAAACCTGTTTGTATTTTTTTTGGGTAGACTGAATAAATGCATCTGCCTGTTCCTTTTGAACCAACTGAATGGTACAGCCACCAAATCCGCCTCCCATCATCCTGGCTCCCAAAACCTGAGTATGTTGTGCTGCTTCACTTACTAAAAAATCGGCTTCCGAACAACTAACTTCATATAAGTCGCGTAACCCTGCATGTGTTGCAAACATTTTTTCTCCAAACGCTTTCCAGTTTTTTTGCTTCAAATTGTCAACCGCTCCCAGCAATCGCTCATTTTCCTCCACTACATACAAGGCTCTTTTATATTCATTTGAGCCAGACGATAAACATGCCTGCACCTGATGAAGCGTAGCTTCACTTAAACTTAGGATATCCCGATACTTTTGTTGAATTGCATGCAGGGCATTTGCACATTCTTGCCTTCGCTGGTTGTAGGCGGAGCTTGCAAGCGAATGTTTAACACCTGTATCTAATAAAATAATTTCCAGTTCTGAAAAATCAGCGGGGATATATTCATAATTCAAATTGCCGCAATTGAGCAGTATCAATTGATTTTCCTTTCCCATTATGCTGGCAAATGGATCCATGATACCACATTGCAATCCGATAAACTGATTTTCTGCAGCTTGCGCCATTGAAACCATTTCCAGTTTTTGGAGGCCAAATCCAAACATTTCATTCAATCCAACCAATGCTGCACATTCAAATGCAGCTGAAGAAGATAACCCGGCACCTATTGGCAAATCAGAACAAATAACTGCCTGAAATCCGCCAGGGAATAAATCTTTTTTTTGCAATTGCTCAACAACACCCAATACATAATTGGGCCATTCTTTTACAGATTTTTGAAAATTTTGAAGAGAACATGTAAAAACATCCTGAAAATCGATTGAAAGCAATTCAATCAAAGAATCGGATCGTTTACTAAAAGCTATATAGATTGATTTATCAATCGCTGCCGGCAATACAAAACCATCATTGTAATCGGTATGCTCTCCCAACAAATTAATTCGGCCGGGAGCGCGAACTACCAACTCGGGCATTCCAAATCGTTGCTGAAACTCAACCAGTAAATTTGAAACCAAACCGCTTGCTATATTCATTCCAAAATATATTGTTCATGTAAATCAGGAATTTCAATAAAATGGAATCCTTTCTTTAATAATTTATCTTTAAATTCCTCCTGAACATCATATTCTCCATGCACTAAAAACAAGGCTTTGATTGCTTTTATATCCTGACAAGCTATGAACTGACAAAGATCATCATAATCTCCGTGAGCACTCATGCTGCGCATAACACCTATCTCTGCAGCCACTGCATACATCTCTCCAAAAATTTTGACTTCCTTATCTCCATTGACTAATCTGCCACCCAGCGATCGTGGCTCGCAATAACCAACCAATAAGATTGTGGTTGCAGGATTGCTGATATTATTCATAATATGATGCTTTACCCTTCCTGCATCAGCCATTCCACTAGCCGAAATAATAATGCAGGGTTGCGTAAGCTCATTTAATTTTTTGCTGTCCTCAGCTTCACTTATAAAATGAAGTCCTTTAAAATCAAAAGGATCTTCATCATGCTCCATCAACTTTCTAATTTTTTTATTATAATATTGAGGATATTTTTTAAGTAATGCTGTTGCTTCACCGCTTAACGGACTATCAACATATACCGGAACCCGTGGCAATCGATTTTCAACTTCCAGCTGATTGAGTGCATACAATAATTCCTGCGTTCTGCCTACACTAAAAGCCGGAATAATCAGTTTGCCTTTTTTCTGTATACAGGTTTTTTCTATCCAGCCTAATAAAGTATCGGGTACACCGCTTACTTCTTCATGCAACTTATTTCCGTATGTACTTTCCAGAATCAAATAATCTGTTTGTGAAAATGCTGCCGGTGCTCTAAGGATGGCATCATTATATCTACCCACATCTCCACTAAAACTGATACGGGTAGTTTTACCATTCTCATGAATACGCAAATGAACGGCAGCACTTCCTATAATATGACCTGCATCAGTAAACATCAGCTCTACTTCAGGGAGAACAGTAACCCATTTATCGTATTCCGTTGTTACAAATAAATCCTGTGCCCTGGATGCGTCAGACAAGTCGTACAGCGGCTCAAAAGGGGGAAGCCCTTGCTTAGCCCTACGCTTGTTGATAAAACGCGTATCATCGCGTTGAATCTGAGCAGAATCTTCCAACAAAATTGCACTCAATTCTTTTGTTGCAGGTGTTGCATAGATTGGTCCAGTAAAGCCCTCCTTTACCAGTTTAGGAATAAGTCCACAATGATCGATATGGGCATGTGATAATATCAGCACATCTACTTCATGCGGGTTAAAACCAAATGAAGCGTTCAAGGGTTGCGTTTCCTTTCCCATTCCCTGAAATAAACCACAATCGAGCAGTAGTTTCTTTCCCGAACGCAATGTAATTAAATGCTTAGAGCCGGTTACAGTGCGTGCCGCTCCATGAAAGCTTATTTTCATTTGAATTTATTTTCTCGCTTTAAAACTCCAAGTAATCTTGAATTCAGAAACAATTTCATTTTGCTCATTTTTGCCAACCGAATGTGTAACCAAACTGGTACTTTCTCCGGTAGCGATCGCCTGCTCAACGGCCTTTTCTATAGCTGCTCCATCATTACAGGTAAAGTAAATCATACCAGTAGCTTTTTTTACAAAAGACGATTCCAATGAAATAACCAGCATACTCACAGCAGGGTTACGTTGATAAACCTGACCAAAACTCATGAGTCCGGTACTCATTTCCGCAGCCATACTTTGAACAGCAAAATACATGGAGCGAAATGGGTTTTGAACAAACCACCAATGCTTAACAGCAATGGTAGTGCTGGAAGCTGAAAACTGTTGAATTCTCAGTCCGCACAAAAAAGCAGTTGGCAATTTAAGCAGTAAGAAAAACCGAAAACGAATTGGGCTGGTAATTTTCTTTTCAAAAACAGCAAATGATGGATTCATATATTGTGTTTAATGATACAAATAAGGATAGGTTGCAGATTCTAAAGCACGGGGCGTCCAGCTATCCAGAAACTCCTTTACTTTGGCAACATCATAGGTTTTACCCGATTCGAGGTAAGATGAATTTTGCGTATGAATGCGTTTCCCATTTTTATCGAGAATGATAAACACCGGGAATCCGAATCTATTGGGAAAACCATACTCCTTAAATATAGCAGCATTTTTATTTTCCTGACTATAATTAAGGTGGTAAACTATATAATTATTCTGCAATATCGAATTTAATGAAGTTGTAACAGTAACCAGCCGATTAAATTCTATACACCACCCACACCAGTTACCTCCTGCCTGAATAAAAACATGTTTATTTTGTGCTTTAGCTTTTGCAATGGCTGCAGCAATATCTTTACGGGCGTTCGCATTCGGATGATATAAACTATCGGCTGCGTGTAGCTTTACACAAAAAGAGATGAAAAGTAGAAGAATCGCAGGTCTCATATTTTACAATAATAATGCTGCTAAGGCGTAATCGGCAACCAATATCAAAATACAACTTACTACTACCGCACTTGTACTTGCACGGCCAATTTCCAGGGCACCTCCCGAAACATTGTATCCAAAATAACAGGATATACTACTTATGATAAATGCAAAGGTGTAGGACTTGTACAAAGCAAAATTGATGTTATACTCATTAAGATTCTGCCGCAATCCAATATCATAAATATCAGGTGCCAGAATTCCGGTAAGTGCTCCAACAAATCTACCGCCCCAGATTCCTAATACGGCAGAAACCACTACTAAACAGGGCATCACTACTAAAGATGCCAGAATTTTAGGCATTACCAGATAACTCTTCGTATTAATTCCCATTATCTCCAATGCATCAATTTGCTCACTGATACGCATGTTACCTAACTCACTGGCAATTTTACTACCAATAACGCCAGCAAGCACAACGCATAATACGGTAGGCGACAATTCTAATATCATACTGTCACGCACAATTTGAGCAATAGTAGCCTGAGAAACCAATGGACTAACCAACTGATAAGCCGTTTGAATCGTAGTAACTGCCCCCAGGAAAATGGAAATGATCACTACAATTGGCAGGGCTCCAATTCCAATTTCTACACACTGGTGCATGAATTCCTTCCAATACATACGTCCACTCTCAGGGCGCGTAAACATTCCCTTCAACATCAACAAATAGGTACCAAAATGCGTAAAAAAATTCATACGGAATAGCTTATCAGCAAAATGCTTTTACTGTTATTTTTTTCTTTTCTTCAATCGTTTCCACCAGGTACTCTTTTGAACAAAAGCATCTGTATCTACCCTACATTTTAATTGAGCATCCACTACGGCAACGGTGGCCATATTAATGATATTTCGCACCGTACTACCCAATTGCAACACATGTACCGGCTTTTTTAATCCAAGCAGTATCGGACCAATTGCATCTGCCCCTCCCACTTCTTTCAATAAATTATAAGTAACGTTTCCGGATGTTAGATTCGGAAACATCAGCACATTTACATCCTGATCTACCAAATCACTAAATGGATAATTATCTCGTAAAATCTCTTTATTAAATGCCATGCTACCCTGCATTTCACCATCAACAATTAAGGTTGGATTTCTTTGTTTTAAAATGCGGGTTGCTTCAGCTACCAAACGGGCTTCGGGAGAATCACTGCTACCAAAATTGCTATAACTTAACATGGCAATTCGTGGAGTGAGATTGAAATTTCTTACCTCTTTGGCAACCATTTGTGTAATATCAGCCAGTTCTTCCGCGGATGGATTAAAATTCACTGTGGTATCTGCCAAAAACAAAGGTCCTTTTTTGGTTAGCAACAGATACATGCCCGCGATTTTTCTTACGCCTTCCTCCGTACCAATAATTTGAAGTGCGGGACGAATAGCTTCCGCGTAATTTTTGGTTAACCCGCTCAACATGGCATCAGCATCGCCTGCTTCCACCATCATACAACCAAAATGGTTTCGGTCTTTCATCAACTTTACACTCTCGTAATGATTTACTCCTTTCCGCTGACGCTTTTTAAAGAATAGTTGCGCATAAAAATCCCTTCTCGATTCTTGTTCATCACTTCGTGGATCAATAATTGGAATATCTGAAAGATCGATATTATTTTCCTCGGCAATCTTATTGATTTTGATGGGATCTCCCAGTAAAATAGGATAGGCAATTCCTTCATCATACAAAATACTCGCTGCCTTCAATATTTTTTGATTATCCGCTTCTGCGAACAACAAACGCTTGGGATCTTTTCTGGCTTTGTTTCCAATTACCCGCATCAACTGGTTATCGAGTCCGAGTCGTTTATTCAACTCCAACTGATATGCTTCCATATTGGTGATAATTTTTTGTGCCACCCCACTTTCCATTGCAGCCTGCGCAACGGCAGGAGCAACTGTAGACAGCAAACGCGGATCTAATGGCTTGGGTATAATGTATTCCGGTCCAAATGCCATGTTTTGCTGATTATAGGCCATATTCACAATATCGGGAACGGGCGACTTCGCTAAATTTGCCAATGCTTTTACAGCAGCCAACTTCATTGGCTCATTGATTTGCTTTGCCCTTACATCCAAAGCTCCCCGAAATATATAAGGGAACCCTAGCACATTGTTAACCATATTCGGATAATCCGATCTACCGGTTGCCATAATAATATCTTTCCGAACCGAAGTTGCCAGGTCGTAAGAAATTTCCGGATCAGGATTTGCCATTGCAAAAACAATGGGGTTCTTTGGCATCGATTTAATCATTTCCGGGGTAACCACATTTCCTACACTCAACCCTAAAAACACATCTGCATCCTTCATGGCTTTTTCTAAAGTCCAATCAGATTTTTCCACCGCAAATTTTTTCTGGATATCCCCCAAATCTGTTCTGTTCACATGTAAAACACCATCCTTATCAAACAGAATAAAATTGCTATACTTTGCACCCAGTGCTACATATAGCTGAATACATGCCATTGCTGCTGCGCCGGCTCCATTCACCACAAATTTTACCTTTTCAATTTTTTTCTTTTGTAATTCCAGTGCATTCAATAAAGCCGCACTACTGATAATAGCTGTTCCATGCTGATCATCATGCATTACCGGAATATTCATTTGCTCGCGCAGCTGCTGTTCGATATAAAAACATTCAGGTGCTTTGATGTCTTCCAGATTAATTCCTCCAAAGGTTGGACCTAAGGATTTAACGATCTGCACGAATTTTTCGGGGTCTTTTTCATCAATTTCAATATCGAACACATCGATATCGGCAAATATTTTAAATAATACACCCTTACCCTCCATAACTGGCTTGCTGGCTTCTGGTCCAATATCACCCAAACCTAACACAGCCGTACCATTCGTAATAACCGCCACCAAATTACCTTTTGCGGTGTATTTATAAATATCCTCCCGGTTTGCTGCAATTTCTTTACAGGGTTCGGCAACACCGGGACTATACGCCAATGAAAGATCTCTTTGCGTTTTAGCTTCTTTTGTAGGGATTACCTCAATTTTTCCGGGCCTTCCACCGGCATGATATTCCAATGCCTGTTCTCTGCGTAATTCAGTTTGCTTAGCCATTTACAAAATTTTCATTCCGGTAAAAACACCAATCAGATATACAAAGTAAACAAATATTCGTTAACCAGCCGAAGTATGCTAGGGTTTTGGAATTACAGATGCTCCCAACCAGGCAAGTACACCGATGCCTTCTTCAATTACCCGCTCATCAACATTAAATCGTGGGGTATGCACCTGGTGAATGATTCCTTGCGCTTGATTACGAACGCCAATTCTAAAAAAACAACCGGGAATTTGCTGAGAGTAGTATCCAAAATCTTCAGCCCCCATGCGCATCTCTGTTTCTTCAACATGTTCCTTACCCATCCATTGTTCTGCCATACCCCAAACCTGATCGGTAAAAACAGGATCATTATCCACAGTTGGATAACCTACATCAATGTGTAAGTCAATGGAAGCCCCCATACCCTCTACCAACGCTGTTGCTTGCTTCCTAATGAGCTCGTGTGCCTTATATCTCCAGGTTTCATCCATAGCACGAAATGTTCCCATCATCTTCACTTCACTGGGAATAACATTGGTTGTGCTACCACCCTGCATCGAACATATAGATAAAACAGAAGGTGATACCGGATTATTATTTCTGGAAATAATTTGCTGAAGCGCAACTACCAACTGAGATGCAATTAAAATAGTATCCGCTGTTAGGTGAGGTGCAGCGGCGTGACCTCCTTTACCTTTGATTGTAATATAGATTTCATCTGCACTTGCCATTACCCTACCCTTTCTAAAACTGAGTTTACCATAATCCAATCCGGGATGAACATGCAATGCAATAATTCCCTGTGGAGCAGGATTGGTAAGCACTCCATCGCGTATCATCAAACTGGCACCACCGGGATTTTTTTCTTCTCCGGGTTGAAAAATAAGTTTTAAAGTTCCTTCCCACTCATTTCTTAATTCCCAGAGAATTTTGGCAGCACCTAATAATAAGGTAGTGTGCACATCGTGTCCGCAGGCATGCATCACTCCATCATTAACAGAACGATAGGGAACATCATTTTCTTCCTGAATGGGAAGTGCATCCATATCTGCTCTCAGCGCTAATACTTTTTTATCTGGATTTTTTCCGTGTATAATACCTACTACACCCGTTTCGGATAGCACCTCCCAGGTTATCCCGATTTCGGTTAGTTTAGATTGCACAAATTGACTGGTAGCAAACTCCCGATAACTTAATTCAGGATGTTTATGTAAATGATGCCGAACCTGAATAAACTCGTCGGCATATTTTTTTGCCAGTGCTCTTATATTATCTGCTAACATCATTCTTAATTTACGGGTAATTCATCTTCTCTCGGGTTATATTCAACGGCATCTTCAACAAGATATACTCCCTGAGGATACGACTTATTCAACAGTTCTTTTAATTTCAAGGCATCTTCCCGACGAATAAAATTTCCGATTCTTACTTTAAAGTTTGGACTTTGATAAAGGACATAAGATTTGTGGTCGGGAAAATTAGTAAGTAAATCAGCTTTCACACGCATGGCATCTTCCCGCTTGGGGGTACTGATAACCTGAATCCGAAAACCTTTGTAAAGTCCGTTCCCTGCCATCATAGATAATTTCTGATTAATCACCCGCTGCTTTTGTGTTAATACATCTAATCGGGGATCTTTGATAACAATGGTAGTATCTGAAGCAATTGCTGATAGCAAGCCCCAAGGGCCAACACAACAAAACAAACAGATCAACCCCTTTTTCATAATAACTTTTATCAAATTTAGTTAATAACCATTGTGAACACCAGATGCTCCCTGTACGATTGCAACACCCGAACTAGCTCCCAAGCGAGTTGCGCCGGCGTCGATTAATGCTTTGGCAAACTCGTAGGTTCTAATTCCGCCTGAGGCTTTTATTTGAACTAAGCTCGGCAGGTGTTTTCGAAATAGTGTTACCGCTTCAATGGTAGCTCCTTTTTCGGCATAGCCAGTAGAAGTTTTCAAATAATCAATACCAGCAGCTCCATAAATATCGCAACAGGTAATAATTTCTTCATCGGTTAACACGCCGGATTCAATAATAATTTTAATAACACGATTTTTTGATTTAATTACGGGCATTAGATGATTAATTTCATTTGCCAGCAATTGCCAATCATGATTTTTGATCGCCAATATATTTGCTACTACATCTAACTCATCTGCCCCATCCACCATTACCAAAACCGATTCAGCAATTTTTGCTTCAATTGCTGCATATCCAAATGGAAATCCAATAACGGTGGCAACTTTTACGGCTGAACCTTCCAATCTTTGTTTTGCCATTTTTACAAATGGCGGAGGTACACAAACTGCAGCAAATTGAAATTCGAGAGCTTCATCGCACAATACCTCAATCTCGGCAACTAAAGCGGTTGGCTTCAGTAATGTATGATCTATGAAGCGATTGAGTTGCATTTGCATGAAGGTTTCGCAGGTTATTTTTTATACCTCTCTGCCATGACAAGCCTTGAATTTTTTTCCGCTTCCACATGGACAAGGATCGTTTCTACCAATTTTAGGTGCTGCAACAACCGGTTGCTGCTTGTTGGCAGATGGATCAAAATATTCGTTCTCTTCAGGAGCGCCATCTACATCCATTTTACTGGTGCTCATTTTGCTCATATCTGTTTTCTCTTGCCGTCCTTCTTTCAGCTGGTCTCCTTCGTTTAATGGGATATTGGCATGACAAAGGAATTGAACGATATCTCTGTTTACTTGTGCATCCATTTTACGGAATAGTTCAAATGCCTCCATCTTATAAATAACCAGTGGATCTTTTTGCTCATAGGAAGCAGTTTGAACACTTTGCTTTAAATCGTCCATTGCGCGCAGATGATCTTTCCATGCATCATCTATAAAGGCAAGGGTAACGGTTCTCTCTAAAG
>Ga0209668_10000498_pt1 | contig 16165 bp, 15 predicted proteins | sample FrelakmetPLP11PL_FD_187150 | JGI IMG/M metagenome (GOLD analysis project Ga0209668, IMG submission 187150) | Freshwater lake sediment microbial communities from the University of Notre Dame, USA, for methane emissions studies - PLP11 PL (SPAdes)... | ecosystem: Environmental > Aquatic >... | reverse complement strand
CTAGATAAATAGCGAACTGCTTGCAGCAGCGCTTCGCTATCGCTAAAAAATCATCGAAAAATCGGGTTTAAATCCCTGAAAGTCATACCCCCTATTTGGTATTTCCTGTCAATGCGTAAGTCCTAAACTTGTTCATAATAAAACCATTTTCCGGGAGGATAGGTATGTTTATTAGAATATTCACTGCCATCTGTATCGGAAAGAAATTCCATAACCACCGCAGGAATTTGTCCCTGTTTGTGGGGGGTGTAACTGCGTTGGATTTGTTCTCTAGGCACTGTAATTTGCGGCACGTAAGCCCAGTCAGGGGCTTTGATGACAAATTTATCATTTACTGTGGCACAGATGCCGTAATTGGTGGTAGCAAGGGCAGTTTCTGGAAGTTTGCTGGCGAGTTCTAGGCTTTCCGTCAGTGCTGCTGCTAAACTGGGTTGATTGACATTATCCACAGGTTCATCGTCTAAAACGAAGTCTTCGGGTAAGAGTTCCCAAGTGATTTTGGTGGTCGAAGCACTTACAACCATAGGAAACACAAATAAGGGGTTAGATATTAGTATATAGGGTTTGCTGAAAAAGTTGTCTGTGAGGGCTAGGAGTCAGGAGTGAGAATTGCTCCGGTTAAATCTGCTCCTTGTAAATTAGCATTTTTCAAGACAGCATAACTGAGATTTGCATAACTTAAATCTGCATTTTTTAAACTAGCATTTGTTAAATCTGTGGTGACATCTCCCCATTCAATTATGCGCCCTAAAGTAGCTCGACACAATTTTGCACCATCTAAGTTAGCATGATGTAAGGTGGCGGTTCGTAAGTCTGCTTTGTGATTTGGTGAACTTTTTTATCTCCTATTCCTAAATTATTGATATTTAGTTACAATCTTAAGTAGTGATAAATTGTTGTGCTGATGATTGAGTTGCCATAATGCCGAAAACAAAGCCGTCTACAGGTGATCCAGCTATTATTGCAGCGGTGGCTGACTATTTCAAGGTGTTATCCGAAGGAAGTCGGTTACAAATTTTAACTTGTCTCAAATCAGGTTCTATGAATGTAATGGAGATTGGGGAAGCAACTGGTTTAGGGCAGGCCAATCTATCTAAGCATTTGAAAGTGTTAACTCAAGCGGGAATTTTATCTCGTCAACCCAAGGGAACGAGCGCCTATTATGACATTGCTGACCCGGATATTTTTGAGCTTTGTGAGTTAGCGTGCGATCGCATTAGTGAGCGTATACAACAGCAAGCTGAAAGCTTGAAAGCTTTTCATAGTAAAAATACAGTATTTTAAATAGGGCTTACTGACTCGGTGACTCTTGAGTGGACGCAGGCCCTGCGCCCCTACTTCCTAAACAACCTGAAAACTAAAGTTCAAGCTTGCCCAATGATTAACAGCTAAAACATAGGCATCATTGGCAGTAATATTAATATCAGTTTCGACTTGACTAGCGTTATGTAAATCCTGTAATATGGCTTGGGCAACTTCCAAAGGATTAACTATCGGACCAATAGCTTGTTGATCTGTGGTAGGATATTTAGCGATAGCCGCGCTGGCCGAAGGCATCGCCAATGCTGTGAGAGTTTCTGGAAACGGTGAGGTACTCAGGATAATTTGGTGTTCACAAAAAGTATAACGAGTCGGTAATAACCAACCAGATACGGATTGATTATCTGGTATTTTCATAGTTTGGCCTGGAGGAATGAGAATTTCCATTAGTTGGGGTTTGCTAGGGGGAATTTCCGTGGCTGGAAAAACTTCCCAAGGATAAAAAGCAAAGGCATTTTGATTATTATTTAAACCCACTAAAATTAAGTATATAGGGCGATCGCTCAAATTTTCGATTTTATATTGCAAGCGACTCCCCAGAGGAATTGTCGGCATAGCAATTCCCTCATAGCTAGGTGGTTGTAAAATGTTATCCTGACTAGCAGTTCCCAAAGTATCCCGCACCATAAACACACGGGGGACAATACTATTCACAACCTCTAAAGTTGCCCTCACAGGTAAACGGGAAGAACCTTGATTTTCTGTCAACTGCCACAACTTCGATGCCAGCAAGGTCGAAAATTGCGGTGTTAATCGCTGTACTGCCACCTTCACCGCTTCCCCAACTTCCCCGATAGTATTAATAATTGGTTCACCACCCAGGCAAAAAAGACCATAACGGCTAGGAATTTGGGCAACTTTACCAAATACATAATCAACAGTTTCTTGAGTGGTAACAATATTAGCAATGCGGCTAATTCCCGAAAAAACGCTAGTAGCATCTACCACTTCAATTCTTTCCAAATTCTCATCTAAGGCCACATTTACAGAAATATTGCGGGGTAATATGCGAATACTTTCTTGAACTATTTGCCCAACTTGAGGTAGATTAGCAATCTCCTTATTTGTCAATTTAGCTTTAGCTACTAACCCACTTCGTGATTTAACAGTTAATTCTGCCCCTGTATCCAAAATTAACCGAGAATTTACGCCATAATTAGTGAGAATGGGGAGAGGTAATCCCCCCAACCATAACTTGAATATTTTACCATCTTCTTCTATGGCTTGAACCACGCCAATACTTCTCAAGTTATCAATGGGAAAATAATCAATAATTAAATTATTTGGAAATTTCTTCGACTCATTTAATAGACTTGGTTGTTGTTTTCCACCCAACTGATACATGGAAGTAGCAACACCAGAAAGAAAAACCGAAATTGTTTTAGCTGGGGTAGTTTCCCACAAATATTGAGTTAAAGCATAAGTTAATAATCCCGCAGTGGCATTAGAGAAACTAAATTCTCCGGCTTGCTGATTTAGTTCTGAGGTAGCATTGATAATCAGAGGATGATTATTAGCTAATTGCTGATTTTTCAGTTGGGATAAAAACTCTAATTCTTGTATTTGTAAAATTGATGTTGATGATTCTGGACGGGTACGCACTTGTAAAGCAGTAGGTTTTAAATCAGGAAAATGATTGTAACTGGTATCTAATATTGCCGTCACTTGATTTGTAGGGAGCGATCGCAATAATAATAACAGAGTTTCTGTCAATAAATAGTTTCTCGATTTTGTGCCTAATAAATTATTCTCATCAACAGGAACTATGGCATTTGCTAATATTCCCGTCCCCAAATTTACACAAGTCCCATAGCCAGAAAAATGGAAAATCACCACATCTCCAGATTTGGCTTGCTTACCCAAGTGATCTAAAAAAGCCGCTTTAATAAAATCTTTACTAGCTTGTTCATCAGTTAAAGTTAGAATATCCGCTGCTGCAAAGCCACAACGATTAATTAACAGTTCTGTTTGCAACTCCACATCAGTTACACAACCCCCCAGAGCAGGACTTTGTGGATATTGATTAATGCCTATCAATAATGCTAACTTCCGCTGGTGAGATTGTGCTAAAGCCTGGTAATAGGGATTTCCCAAACTCAACCACTCAGTTTCCGCCACTCCCAATGCCGCTAATAAGCCGCTAATCCGTTGTAAAAACCTACGCCGTTTCATATTTAGCCATCAGACCCTAGCCCATTAGCTAATAGCTTAAAGGCTAAAGTCTGTACAGTAAAGTTTTTAATCTTAATCTAAACCAATACAGGAGAAATCCGCATAGCCCGGGTTAACTCAGCCGCAACTTCTGGACGAGAAAATTCTGGTGGTGGTAATTCACCCCGACGTAACATTTCCCGTACCTTTGTTCCTGACAGGTGAACCCGTTCCTCTGGACTACTAGGACTGGTTTTAGTTGTGGCCATTTGTTTGGTGCGCTTACAATAGAAAGCGTGTTCAAACTTCATTGGCACAATTCCCAATTCTTCAGGGGCGAATTCATCGAATATATACTGAGCGTCATAAGTGCCGTAGTAGTCACCTACACCAGCATGATCACGTCCAACAATAAAATGTGTACAGCCGTAATTTTTCCGCACTAAAGCATGGAAAATGGCTTCCCTGGGACCTGCATAGCGCATAGCTGCTGGGTTAATGGCCAAAATTACTCTATCTACAGGGTAATAGTGTTCTAGTAAAATTTCATAACAACGCATCCGCACATCAGCGGCGATGTCATCCTCCTTAGTTGCCCCTACCAATGGATGCAAAAATAGACCATCTACAGTTTCTAAAGCGCATTTTTGAATATATTCATGGGCGCGGTGGATAGGATTGCGAGTTTGGAAACCCACAATTGTTTTCCAGCCTTTTTCTCGAAACATTGCCCGTGACGCAGCGGGGTCAATTTGATAACTGGGAAAATGGGGATGATCATCCCGTTGTAATAACCAAATATCACCTGCTAGGTTGATAGAACCTTGGTTATAAACTACCTGCACCCCAGGATGGTTAAGATCATCAGTGCGGTAAACATTGATGGCTTCCTGTTGTTTGTTGTAAATATATTTCTCGGTCAGTTCCAATACCCCAATGAACTCGCCTCTGGGGTTATCCAGACGCACTAAACCGCCTTTTTGTAGAGGGGCTGCTACTTCTTCGGTGACGGACAGTGTAATAGGAATTGACCAGACAATACCGTTAGCTAACCGCATTTCTGTGACGACTCGGTTATAGTCTGCTTGGTTCATGAAACCAGTCAAAGGACTAAAACCACCAATGGCAATCATTTCTAAATCGGAAACTGCTCGCTCATCAAGTTCCACACGCGGTAAAAAGTCAGCTTTGGAGAGAAATAGTTCTCTTTGTGCTGAGGAAGCAACCCGGTTAATTAACTCTCCACCGTGGGCGGCAATGGCATCTGGATGGTAACTCAACGTAATTTTTCCCTAATTGTTGCAAACTATAGTAATCCTGTTTGAGTTATGAACTAGTTTTTTTAACGAACCACAGGGACACAGAGGACACAGAGGTAGGAAAATAAGAGATGTTCACATTTCATTTAGGACTGCTATATGTATTAAGTTACCAAATTATTGGTACACATTGTTAAATTTCTGTGAATTTTTTTCCTTTGCCGGTCGGAAAGGGTGAGATTAAAGGGCAGGGGGCAGGGGGCAGGGGGCAGGGGAGCAGGGGTATAGATTAATTTACTTCTTTCTTCTTCCTCCTAAACTCCGAACTCCGAACTCCTGACTCCGAACTCCTGACTCCTGATTCCTCCTAATAAAATATTACAAACAATTACAATAAAAGTTGTGTTACACCAAAGTTTAAACTCAAGAGAGTTTTCAAATTTTCAAATTAAGTATAAATAGAAGATTCACCCAAACATAGAGGAGTTGATAAGATGAGGATAAAATTTCCAGTTTTGAGTGGGGTACTGATACTTCTTGCTACCAGTTTTGTCTTACCTTTAGTTGCTAAAGCTGAAACTGAAACAACCAGTGGTATGTTTGAACGAGCTTATTTTCGCCATGATCCCAACTTTTATGACAATGGCAGTTTAAAACGTAAAGTAGATGCTTTAATTGGACCTGGGAAAAAATTTGGTACTACTTTTACTGACAATGAAATCGCTAAAGATGCTGAGTTGGTAAATACACTTTATCTTGATGTTATGGCTCAACAAACATTAAATGATCCCTATTTGCGGACACCTGATTTACCAAATCCCTACGATTCTTCTTTGTTAATGACTCCCCGCTATAATGGCAGTCAACTTAAAGTTGGGACTGAATACCGTTTTGAGAATTCACAACGACGTTAGAAATACAGCAGGAGTCAGGAGTCAGGAGGAAGAATTAGAAGGAGGGAAGAATAGTCTCAAATCTGAGAAAGTGATAGGTAGATGAATAGTTTCAACACTTATTCCTGGTGTCTGATTCACTTTTTTAACTCTGAAACTAATCAGCAACGCCTAAATAATTTAGCGATCGCATTGATTTATCACCTAGATGTGCTATGATCTCGATGCGATCGCTATAATATCAGGCAATAAAAGAAACAATTTATCAGGGTAATTATCCGAGCAGCATTTCGCCTGATGTGAAAAATTCTACAACTTCACATTAGGAGGAAGTAGCACTTTATTAATCACATGAATTACGCCATTACTAGCTTTAACGTCTGCTTTAGTAACTTTAGCGTTACCTACATACACTACGCCTTTTTTAGCTTTTATATTTACTGGTTGACCTTCAACTGTTTTGACATCACCAGGTTTGATATCTTTAGCGTAAACTGCACCCGGAACTACGTGATAGGTCAGAATTTTGACTAAAGTTGCTTTGTTTTCTGGCTTCAAAAGTTTTTCTAAAGTTCCTTTTGGTAAGGCAGCAAAGGCTGCGTCTGTGGGTGCAAATACGGTAAATGAACCTTGACCAGATAGGGTTTCTACTAAACCGGCGGCTTTAATAGCTGTTACCAGGGTTTTAAAGGAACTGTTACTACTGGCAACATCAATAATTGTGCCTACAGTGGTTTTACTATGATCAGCTTTCTTGCTTATAGGCGCAGGTTGTCCGTTTGCAAAAGCAGGAACACTGACGAAAAGGGTGGTTGCAGCTACAGCGATAGCAAGTGTTTTACTAAAAACGGAATTCATAAGAATACTTAGTAAGTGGGAAACTCAGTGGCTTGGCTCCCTGAGAGGGAAACGGCACAGGCGGTTTTAACCGCTGTGGATATTAAAATTGAAACCAGATTTTTGATTGGAATCTGGAAACCAACGCCCAGTCCTTTTATGGTTGGGTTACTGACGATTTCTCGCCCCCACAAGTTTTAGTTGAAATTCACCACCAAAATTGTAACAGAATTTGACAATTTATGTTCATTTGTAACTATTCTGCCAGCATTATTAATAACTGTGCCTCTGTCAATTGGCTAATTCCTAAATTCTGGGCTTTTTCTAGTTTAGAACCGGCATCTGCGCCTACAACTAAAAAGTCTGTTTTTTTGCTAACTGAATCAGTAATTTTACCACCTGCTTTTTGAATTAAGGCTTTGGCTTCATCCCGTTTTAAGGTTGGTAATGTGCCGGTGACGACAAAGGTTTTCCCCGCAAGATTTTGATTAATTTTCTCTACTGCTTTGGTTTGGGTGCTGTTGGCTAATTGTAAGCCAATGGTCTGAATCCGGGAGATTAAGGTTTGATTGGCTGGGGTGCGAAACCATTGATAGACTGATTGGGCGATTTCTGCACCGATACCATAAACGCCTGCAATATCTGATTGTCTGGCGGCTGTTAACTCGGCGACGGTGGTAAACTTCTCGGTGAGTAATTGGGCGTTGACACTGCCAACGTGACGGATGCCTAAACCATATAATACTCTAGACCAGGGTTGGGTTTTTGATTGAGCGATCGCCTTCACCAATTTTTCTGCCGATTTTTGTCCCATGCGTTCTAACGCAGATAATTTATCTGTTGTCAATTCATATAAATCAGCAATGGAATGCACTAAACCCTTGTCTACGAGTTGATACACTAACTTTTCTCCCACACCTTTAATATCTAAAGCGTCACGACTAACCCAATGTTCAATTTCACCTTTAAGAATCGCCGCACAGGAAGCATTTACACATCTAGTAACAGCTTCGCCCGTTTCTCTCACCACCTGTTGACCACAGACGGGACAATGAGAAGGCATAATGAAAGGTTGAGTATTAGCGGGACGTAGTTCTTTGATGACCCGGACAACTTCGGGAATGATTTCGCCGGCTTTGCGAACAATCACGGTGTCGCCAATACGGATATCTAATTGCTCAATGCGATCGCTATTATGTAAGGTAGCGCGGGAAACAGTTGTTCCCGCTAATTGTACTGGCAACATTTCCGCCAAAGGAGTTAATGCCCCAGTTCTGCCCACATTGACAGTAATTTTTACTACACGGGTTGGGGCTTCTTCCGCCGGATATTTTAAGGCTATAGCCCAGCGGGGAAACTTCTGTGTAAACCCCAATTGTTCTTGCAGTCTAAACGTATTTAACTTAACGACAACACCATCCGTCATATAGGGAGAATTCAGCCGTTCTGTATCCCAATATTGGTAATATTCAGCAACTTCAGCGATAGAATGGCAGAGTTTATGATTGGTATCCACTCGAAAACCCATTTTTTGCAACAATTCCAAAGCCTCCCATTGAGTATTGGCAATACTAGAATCATCCAAGCCTGTAATATGCAGAGTATAAGCAAAGAAATCTAACTGTCGCTGTGCTACAATCCGTGAATCTAATTGTCTGAGCGTACCCGCCACAGCATTGCGCGGATTAGCAAATAACTGTTCTCCAGCCTTTTGTCTCTTCTCATTAATTTCCTTAAATACCTGTAAAGGTAAGAATGCTTCTCCGCGGACTTCCACCTTAGCAATATTTTCTAACCCGTCAAAATTCAAACGGAGGGGAATTGAGCGAATAGTCCTGACATTTTGGGTAATATCCTCACCCATTACCCCATCTCCTCGCGTTGTCCCCCTGACTAAGAAGCCATTTTCGTAAGTCAAAGCCAAAGCTGCACCATCAATTTTTAACTCAGATACATATTCTACTTCTCCGTCATTATATTGAGTAGGTGAGTATCGCCGCCACCGCTGATCCCAACTTTGCAATTCTTCAATATTGAAGGCATTTTCCAGGCTATATAGGGGAATATTATGACGGACTGAAGTAAAATGGGTGGCAGGGCGATCGCCAACACGCTGAGTTGGACTATCAGGAGTAATTAATTCGGGATTTTGTGTTTCTAATTCTTGCAACTCTCGATACAGCCGATCATAAACCGTATCTTCCATAACTGGCGCATCTAAAACATAATAGGCATAACTAGCTTGTTGCAATAAGCGGCGTAACTCTCCTATACGTTTTACTTCCGGCTGATTTGACATCATCAGTTTCATAACAAAAAATAATAACAGTGGGAATTTAATTATAGGAATCCGGTTTGATTCTGTGAATTTACTTGTGTGGTCAGGGAACAGTCAACAGTCAACAGTCATCATGACTCAAACTTTCATAAACAAACCCCCCATTATTATCGCTCATCGTGGTGCAAGTGGCTACCGTCTTGAACATACTTTAGCTAGTTATGAATTAGCAATTGATTTAGGTGCTGATTATATTGAACCCGATTTAGTTATTACTAAAGATGGTGTTTTAATTGCCCGTCATGAAAATGAAATATCCGCAACTACTGATATTGCTAATCATCCCGAATTTGCTCATTTAAAAACCACGAAAATTATTGATAGTGAAATTAAAACAGGTTGGTTTACAGAAGACTTGACCATAGCAGAGATCAAAACTTTAACAGCTAAAGAACGTATTCCCAAATTACGCCCGCAAAATCTAGTTTATGAAGGAATACTTCCTATTCCCACTTTTAGAGAAATCATTGATTTAGTCCAGCATAAAAGTCAAGCAATTGGCCGTAATATCGGCATTTATCCTGAAACAAAACATCCCAGTTATTTTCAAGCAATTGGTTTACCATTAGAAGACACTTTATTATTCAGTTTACAGACAGTTAATTTACCCATATTTATTCAATCTTTTGAAGTTAGTAACCTCAAAGAATTATCTCGAAAAACAGATTTACCATTAGTCCAACTCATTAATGATACTGGTCAACCTTACGATTTTGTGATTAATCATAATCCCCGAAATTATGCAGATTTATTAAATCAAAAAGGGTTGAAGGAAATTGCTGAATATGCCCAAGCAATAGGTGTAAATAAAAACTTATTAATTCCCAGAGATAATCATGGTCAATTACTATCACCAACATCTTTAATTATAAATGCTCATGCAGCTAATTTACAAGTTCACGCTTGGACTTTTAGAAATGAGGATTTTTTCTTACCCTTAGACTGTCAAAGAAATCCTGAAAAGGAATATCAATCATTTTTTAAATTGGGTGTGGATGGTGTATTTAGTGATTATCCAGATAAAGCCTTAAAAGTCAAACTCTATGAATAATTTATTGCTATGTTTGATCTCAAATCGCTGTATTTACTCGCGCGTAATCAAGTAAAACGAGAATATATGATACCATCTTCAATTGTGAAAGCCGCTAATCTGGCTAAATTTAGGGTTTGTGTACCGAAAGAGCTATCGCACAATTATAATCTAATAATATGCTCTTAGTTTTATCCTAGATGCTATTTATCAGATATATTATTCATAATGGCTGTATGATTAGCTTAAATTATAGAAAATCAATAATACTTTTGATATTTATAACTTTTAGCAATTTGCCTTTATATTTCCTTAATAATTAGTTGAGAATCTTTTCTATTTATCAACGAGGTTGCTATACTTTCAGCGATTTGCTATAATTTCAGAGAATTTCATAATCGGGTTATTATTGTCAATTTTAGATTTTTCAGAAGATGTTAGTCTCAAACCCTTGATTGACAGTAGGTTCAGAAATCATTTTCCCAGGCTAATACAAAACTTTACAAAATTAATAGCTATTCCTTCAACAATTTTAGCCATGAATTTGCTCAGAAATGATCTAATTTGAGCGATCGCCAAAATTTCCTATTGACAAATTGACAAAAAAGTGATGCGTAACCTGTCAATGTTATTAATTTTAGTGATATTTAGGACTTACGCAGGAGTTACAGAATAATGAACCACAGAGAACACAGAGAAATGAGGGTTTGGGGAATATTCTGATTTATGATCTGCTGTTTCACAATGAATAACTAAATTCCATTGCTGCTGTGGGTTTTTATTAGTTTTATCTGCTAGAATTTCCGCATTGCGAATTGCTTGCAGCAGAGCTTGCCTCTTTCCGCCATTTTTCTTATTGTGCATTTGTTGGCTTTTTTGTACCACCTGTCAAACAAAGTATCCCTATCCCCAAAGTTGCTAAAGTCCAATTTTTCCAAATATTCAATAAAATCACATTCAAAATTACTAGGAAGGTTTACAAAATGGTGTTTACTAAATTACAAACACCATAGTTTGTTTTTACGCAATCATTCAACACTACTCCAGAAAAATTTCGTTTGGAAACAACGAACAACTGACAACTAAAAAATTTATGGTATTACAAGTAGAAAACAACACTTACGAAGCGAAAACCCAAGAAATTGCTAAACAAGTTCTAGGTGCTACCCAGGAAAATCGCTCATTTTTGGCTGCTTTACGAGACCAAATGCGCCTTGATGATAAATTACTCGATTGGGCTATGAGTAATCCAGGTTTACGGGTACAATTATTCCGGTTCATAGATACCTTGCCCGCTTTACATAGTAAATCAGAAATTGCCTCCCATTTGCAAGAATATTTGGGAGATGATTCCGTAGAACTACCCGCAGCTTTGAAAGGAATCTTAAACTTTGCTAACCCTGATTCTATGCCCGCACAGGTAGCCGCGACAACAGTGGGAACTGCGGTGGAAACTTTAGCACATAAATATATTTCCGGGGAAAATATCAAGCAAGTCATCAAAACCGTTGAGAGACTGCGAAAAGACAAAATGGCTTTCACCATTGACCTCCTCGGTGAAGCGGTAATTACTGAATTAGAAGCGCAATCTTATTTAGAAAGATACCTGGAATTGATGCAGCAGTTGGTGGAAGCATCCAAAAATTGGGGGAAAATTCCGGCTATTGATGAAGCTGACGGCGAAAATCTCCCCAAAGTCCAGGTTTCTGTCAAATTAACCGCGTTTTACTCCCAATTTGACCCTTTAGATGCTCAAGGTAGTGAAGCAAGAGTCAGCAATCATATTCGGACTTTACTCCGTCGCGCTCAAGAATTAGATGCAGCAGTCCATTTTGATATGGAACAATACGCCTATAAAGATATCACATTCAATATTCTCAAAAAACTGTTACTGGAAGAGGAATTTCGTCAACGTACTGATATCGGGATGACAATACAAGCATATCTGCGGGATAGTGAACAAGACGCTAGAGATATTATTGCTTGGTTAAAACAACGGGGTTATCCTCTCACCATTCGTCTAGTTAAAGGTGCTTATTGGGACCAAGAAACCATCAAAGCTACTCAAAAGCATTGGCCACAACCAGTTTACAATGATAAAGTCGCCACCGATGCCAATTTTGAGGCGATAACTCAGCTATTGCTAGAAAATCATCAGTATGTCTATTCTGCCATAGGTAGTCATAATGTGCGATCGCAATCTCGCGCGATCGCTATAGCCGAAAGTCTCAATGTTCCCCGTCGTCGTTTTGAAATGCAAGTTCTGTACGGCATGGGTGATAAAATCGCCAAAGCCTTAGTAGATAAAGGTTATCGTGTGCGGGTTTATTGTCCCTACGGTGACTTATTACCAGGAATGGCTTATTTGATTCGGCGGTTGTTGGAAAATACGGCGAATAGTTCGTTTTTACGGCAAAATCTGGAAAATCGTCCGGTTGAGGAGTTGTTAGCAGCCCCAATTATGTCTCACGCAGAGGCGCAGAGTCGCAGAGAGGAGGAAGGAGGTTTTTTTGGTGTTGCGGATACTGATTTTGCGGAGGAGGAGAGAAGGAAGAGGTCGAGTTTGGCTTTTGCAAATGTGCGTCAGCAGTTGGGAAAAACTTATTTACCTTTGCTAAATGGGGAATATGTAGAGACAACCTCGTTTGTTGATTCTCTTAATCCTTCTAATTTTAGTCAGGTTGTTGGTAAGGTGGGTTTGCTGAGTGTTGAACAGGCTGAGGAAGCAATGAAGTTTGCTAAGGCTGCTTTTCCGGCTTGGAAGAAAACTCCGGTTAAGCAACGCGCGGATATTTTGCGGAAGGCTGGGGAGTTAATGGAGGAACGACGCGCTGAACTTTCGGCTTGGATAGTTTTGGAGGTGGGAAAACCTGTTAAGGAAGCTGACGCGGAGGTTTCGGAAGCTATTGATTTTTGTCTTTATTATGCTGCGGAAATGGAACGGTTGGATAAGGGTGTAATTTATGATGTGGTTGGGGAAACCAATCGTTATATTTACCAGCCGAAAGGTATCGCTATTGTGATTTCTCCCTGGAATTTTCCTTTGGCTATCGCTTGCGGTATGACTGTTGCGGCTTTGGTTTCAGGAAATTGTACTTTACTCAAACCGGCAGAAACTTCTTCTGTGATTACTGCAAAGTTGACGGAAATACTCATAGAAGCTGGAATCCCTAAAGGTGTTTTTCAATACGTTCCTGGTAAGGGTTCTCAAGTCGGTGCTTATTTGGTTAATCATCCTGATACTCATGTGATTGCTTTTACTGGTTCTCAGGAAGTAGGTTGTAGAATTTACGCAGAAGCCGCAATTCTCAAACCCGGTCAAAAGCATCTCAAAAAGGTAATTGCCGAAATGGGTGGCAAGAATGGCATTATTGTAGATGAAAGTGCTGATTTAGACCAGGCTGTTGTCGGCGTTGTCCAATCTGCTTTTGGTTATAGTGGACAAAAATGTTCTGCTTGTTCACGGGTGATTGTGCTTGAACCTATTTATGATGCTTTTGTGGAAAGGTTGGTAGAAGCAACTAAATCTTTGAATATTGGAGAAACGGAATTACCCAGTACCCAAGTTGGTCCGGTGATTGATGCTATTTCGCGCGATCGCATTTTGGAGTATATTCAAAAAGGTAAACAAGAAGCAAAAGTTGCCCTAGAATTACCCGCACCCAGTCAAGGTTATTTTATCGGACCTGTGATTTTTTCGGAAGTACCCGCAGATGGAGTTATCGCCCAGCAGGAAATATTTGGACCTGTCTTAGCAGTAATTCGGGTGAAAGATTTTCAAGAAGCAATGGAAGTTGCCAACGGTACAAACTACGCTTTAACTGGTGGTCTTTATTCTCGCACACCTTCCCACATTGAACAAGCGCAAGGGGAATTTGAAGTTGGGAATTTATACATTAACCGAAATATTACTGGAGCGATCGTTTCCCGTCAACCTTTCGGCGGTTTCAAACTTTCTGGAGTCGGTTCCAAAGCAGGCGGACCAGATTACCTACTGCAATTCCTAGAACCACGCCATATCACAGAAAACATCCAACGTCAAGGTTTTGCCCCAATTGAAGGTGCAGAATAACTATATCCTACACAGATCCCCAACTTCTTCAAGAAGTCGGGGATCTAAAATAATAATATCAAAAAAAATTATCCCTAACTCAAAACACCGGCAGAAAAACCATCTTTATGAACCTTTCGTTATCAGTCCTGATAGAATCTGCAAAAGCGGGAAAACTCATCAGTTTCCCTACAGATACAGTTCCTGCATTAGCCACCATACCAGTACAAGCAGAATTAATTTATGCTGCGAAACAACGCAGTTTTGATAAACCTTTAATTTTAATGGCTGCCAAAGCTGAAGATCTATGGGATTATGTTCAAGGTAGCCAAAGAGAATATCAAACCTGGCAAAAAATTGTTAATCAATATTGGCCAGGTGCATTAACTTTAGTTTTACCAGCTAGTGACAAAATTCCCACTGTCATGAATCCTCTTGAACCGACCACTATTGGAATTCGCGTCCCCAATCATCCAGTTGCTCAAATTATTTTGGCACAAACTGGTCCAATGGCGACAACTAGCGCTAATTTATCAGGACAACCAGCTTTAGAAACCAAAGCAGCTATAGAAGCTCAATTTCCAGAGGTTTTAACATTAGAATCAACGGAATACCAAGGTTTGGGAATACCTTCCACCGTTGCTAAATGGACAGGGAAAAATTGGCAGATTTTACGACAAGGTAGTATTAAATTAGATAATTATGAATTTTAGTAACTGGCTATATTTAGGCGCGGGAATAGGATTAGGAATAGGTTTTTGTAGATTATTCCTTCAGCCTAGCAAATTTGCATCCATTCCCGTTACAAATGCTCCACAACAGCAAGAAAACCCACTTTTGGCAGAATTAGAGCAAACCCAATTAGCCTACTATCAGGCGCGGGAGATGAGCCGATTTCAAGGGGGTTTTTTAGCTAGGATTGGTCATGAATTGCGATCGCCTTTAGGGAGTATAATGGGTTTACATCAACTGATTTTGGCAGATTTGTGTGAAAATCCCCAAGAAGAGCGAGAATTTGTCCAACAAGCTTACGAAAAATCTCTGAAATTATTAAAAATAATTGATGAAATTCTCGATGTTTCCAAAATTGAATTGGGTAGAAATAAATTAGATATTCAGGCTTTACAATTAAGTGAATTTCTCCAGGAAGTTTATGAACTAACTTATTTACTAGCGGTTAACCGCAATTATCCCTTTATTTTATCACCCTCAGATCCAGAAATTCAAATTTTGACAGATTACAATTGGCTCAAACAAGTATTAATCAATTTGATAGATACAACAGTTGCTAACATGGAAGAAGGGAATATACATCTTTCTAGCAACTTACAATCTCCAGGTAATTGGGTCAATATTTGGTTAGACGTACCCACTGATACAGTAATCACAAATGAATCTCTAGATTTGATGAAATCAGAACCTCAAACAACTCAGGATAATATAGATTTGTCACCTGGAATGAAACTTTCACTCAATCAACGTTTGGTAGAATTGATGGGAGGAAAATTAGAAATTTTGCCTTTTCCCACCAACCACAAAGAAACATCGCAGTTAACTAGGCTGCAAATATCCATGCCTATAGAGACTCTTGCAAACAAATCTCTTCACTGACAAAAGCCTCAAAATCAGATTGATGATCTAAAACCATTGTCGTGGTATTATTGACTCGAAAACCAATCTTTTCATAAAATTCCTGTTGGTGCGTTGTCATTAAGTATACACGCTCCACCTTCTGCATTCGGGGATGACTTAAAACCGTTTCCACCAACTTGCTACCCAATCCGTTACCTTGATAATCTGGATGAATGACAACATCCCAAATTGTAGCGCGATAGATGCCATCAGAGGTGGCTCTAGCAAAACCAATTAATAATTCCCTATCCCAGATAGAAATAACAGGTTCACTGTTAGCAAGAGCTATACCCCAATCCTTAATACTACGTCCTTTTGCCCAAAAAGCAGCCAGATTAAACAGTTCTTGGAGTTGGGAAAGATCAATATCCGCAAGGCTTTGGCTAAATTGAATCTGAGAATATTTCATCTATAGACACCATAATTATCGGAGTATCTTCGCTTCTGTTATGGCATATTTTCCTAGAAATTACTAACTTTGTATATGTATATGCAACATTCTAATTAGGGTTAGGATTCAATACAGTACTGCTAAGATTATGCTGGTAGGGGTAAAGCAAAAGCTTAATGGTGTCAACTTAAGCCCTGGCGAATGGAATTCACGGCTACACAAACAAAGTCCGCCTGCGCGGACTAAGGAAAAATCAAGGATTG
>Ga0209668_10000497_pt1 | contig 16166 bp, 13 predicted proteins | sample FrelakmetPLP11PL_FD_187150 | JGI IMG/M metagenome (GOLD analysis project Ga0209668, IMG submission 187150) | Freshwater lake sediment microbial communities from the University of Notre Dame, USA, for methane emissions studies - PLP11 PL (SPAdes)... | ecosystem: Environmental > Aquatic >... | reverse complement strand
CTCTTTAGGCAGAAAAATGTTCCCCCATTTTCCCCTGTTTGAAATTGCCGGATTAGGCACCTGACTCTCATCATGAAGGAAGTAAGTGTTTATACGCTGATTGTCAGGCCCCATACATGAGATTATTCCTAAAGCCTTTAAAGTTGTCACCCCAAAGGTGGCCGACATCCTGTAACCAAGCTTTACCTTGTAGCTTGTGACCTCAAATATTTGTATTGCCATTGCCTGTTGCTCCTTCCTGACTTTTAATTAGTAAATGCATCCCATGCTGTAAACCAAAGTATAATCTCAAATTTAAAATAATATCTTAACAAAGAGAACAACACGAACAACTTATATCAGGAATTTTTACAAATAACAATCAGACAACTTGCACCCCAGGCCGACTGAACATTTTTCGGGCAGGCGGCAACCTGACTTAACCATCAATCAACCAGCCAGTAATGTGTATACATGGCTCCCAGAAAAATCAGTATTGAAATAACCAGCAACCATATCCCGGCCCTGGATCTTTTGATCAGAGCAGAAATGAATGCCATGGGAACACTCCACATCTGGAAGCTTAAAGCATACATTACCAGTTCCCTTCCCGGGTGATATCTGCGCCACGGCCCGTGATTCCCCTCATAGGTCCCCCATACATCCGGAATCCATCCGTCCTGAAAAGCGTGATACCATGCCAGACCCAGGGCAACAAACGAAAGAAAAAGCAAAAGTGCAGATAGCCATAAAAATCCCAGAGAAGTGATTTTTTGGATCTTAGGTAAATTTACTCTTTTCAGGATCCCGGAGAACTCTGTCATTCAGGGTTATATCACAAAAGGTTGCTTTATGCCGTAAAGATACATTTTTCAGCAGAAGAAGATAAAAGGAAGTTTATACATAGTTTATATTATCATGTCTGACCTCTTTCAGAAAAAGTTTTTACCAGCTGTATCAAAGCATTTGTTGCTGCATCAACGCTTTTACGCTTTGCTGTAACCATCTCAGAATTATAGTCACCCCCGGTGCAGGGAATCCCCAGGAAACAAACCTTCCTCAGCTTTTTCCTGTAAACATCGCATTCATCTTCGTCAGCAACAGGATCGGGACAACCTTCGTAAAGATCATATGACAATCCCTGCAAAGCCTTAATAATAAACTTTTTCATGTCGAGATCAGAACATTTCTCTATAGTAATGTCTGAATCAGTAACTGCACCAGTGACATCAACAACTATAACAGTGTCATCACGATCAAGAGTCTCCATGACCTGGTACGCTCCTTCCATATCAGTCTCCTCTCCATAAGTGAGTTCAATCCGGATATCCGGATAATCAATTTCCCCGCTGAAGTAGGCATTCATAACCGCATGGACCCCAACGAAATTGTCAAGATATCCATAGTAGTCTCCGTTGTTATCAAGGCAAAGACGATGGCTTCTGAATCCGGTATCGGCGTGACATGAAATAACGAGTATATTATTCATGACAGTTTAAATAACTTAAGAATACTCTAAGATACTAAATTCATGGATAATGCTAAGAAGGAGAAGCGGTGATGCTGATCGAAAACTTGATCTGCCATTCCAGTGTCTAATCCGAAATCAAACGGTCATTGATCAATAAAATAATTCTATGATTAGTCTTAAAGGTGGTCGCTTAATGCAACCACCTTCAATGATCTCTCTTAATTCTTTCCATATTTACTTCCTAAATAGGACCGGATATACCTGAAACCAACATAATCATATGAATCAGCACCATTTAAAATCAGTTTATCATTAATTAATGAATCTTTGAAATTATTGCCCCTTACAATTATTTTATCTAAGTCAGAAGATGGGGAATTTTGAAGTACCGTCATGTATTTTACAGGATCAAATGAGGTATAAGTCCATTCTGAAACATTAGATGACATGTTATACAATCCCCAGTCATTTGGTTTATTACCGGATACTTTTGACAATTCTGTGGTTTCCGGAATTGAAGTTTCACCTGGATTCTTACCTCCAAACGAAGCATAAACCCATTCAACCTCACTGGGTATGCGATAATTCTGCACAGGTGGTTTGCCTTTCTTTTTAAGTTTTTGATTTTCAATGCCCGTCATCCATATGCAATAGTTTATTGCTTGTTTTAATGAGATTCCGACAACAGGGTAATCAGAATACCTTTTATTTGAAAAATAATCCTGATAGGGAGCTTTGTCGAAGTCGGGCAAGGCTGTTTCATAAAACTGTGCCGTGGAATCTTTTTTGACAGATAAAAGGTAGTCAAAGTACTGTTTTACACTTACTTCTGTCTGATTCATCCAAAATGGATCAATAGTAACTTCAAAGTCTTTTGTTGTACTGCCGTCAGTCCTTTTTAAAACAAAACTTCCGGCCGGAATAAAAGCCATTCCATATGGCTCTGGTTCCCTGACCTTAGCGGAGTTCACCAATTCAGTGAATTCCTGTTTAGACAAACTGATATTGGCATTTGAAAAAGCCAATAAACTGATAATAATTACAGGCAATGCAAAAATAGTCTTAAATTTTGCAGTTGCCTTCGATTTAGTTTTTGTCATCATTTTAATTCTGAATTTAACAAGTGAATAATTAAAAGGATGAGCCAGCTCTATGTTGATGTTACTTAAGTACTGCTTTAATAATAGTGACTGGTAATTCAAAATATGTTCCTGCCTGGATTCTATTAAATAATCATCAACTTCACATTCGTGCACTTTAATAAGGGATCTTTTAAGTGACCAGATTGCAGGATTAAACCAGAATACTATTTTACATAGTTCAATAAACATCATATCAACGGAATGCCAGTTTTTTATATGAGCCGCTTCATGCTTCAGCACAGTGCTCAAGTCATTATTATCCAGATTGATGCCATTCAGGAATATATATCTGAAGAATGAAAATGTCTGATAATCATTATTATGATGAACGATTGTGTACTTTCCATATGGTTCAATGTTATTACTTCTTACAAGTTTAAACAATTGATTAATATTACTTATAAGCCTGAATATCAACAGGACTATCCCAAGGATATAAACAATTAAAAGAATAAAGAGGAAAGTAAACAGGTTCGAATCAGAATCAATCGTCACTGGCTTTTCAGAAATATTACCAAATACGACCTTCTCAAAAGTCTCCTTGTAACTGGAATAGGCATTCTCATTTTGACTGTATGCATTTATAATCTGTTTAAACTCTGATGTTTCTTTTATGGAAGGCAATTGAGGAATTGCAATTGAAATTACTACGGAGAATATGAGATAAAATCTTTTAAATCTGTAAAAAGTATCATTCTTAATCAGTAAAACATAACACAGATAAAGAAAGGCCATGCAAAGGCTTGCTTCAATAAGGTAAATGAACAGATGTGTCATTTCTTTCTGCTTTTGATTTCATTTAATAGCTTAATGGCATTATCTATGTCGTTGACACTTAATTTATTGTTATCAGTAAAAAAGGATACCAGATCCTCAATAGAATTTTTGAAATACTTTTTGAAAATCGAATTTATATGCACTGCGGAATATTCCTCTTTAGAAATAAGAGGATAGAACTGATGGGCATTCCCAAAAGGTTTGTATGAAACAAATCCCTTTTTTTCCAGAATTTTCATAAATGTCGCAACTGTAGTGTATGCAGGCTTTGGGTCGTTAAAATGATCAAGTATATCCTTTACAAATCCCTTTTCAATTTCCCAGAGTATTTGCATAATCTGTTCTTCCGCCTTTGTTAATTTCATATCTGGCTTCTTAAAAAAGTAAATCTACTAATTTTTTAGTATATATACTAATGTTTTAGTAGATATTTTTTATATATTTTTTATACTATTGATTAAGTGACTAATAGGTTTATTTTTTTATTATAAACTCCGGTACACCTGAAGATTGTCCTCCGAAATAATTTGATTACAAAGGGCTTGTGTTAACTCCCTGTTGTTCAGTTTTCTATGCCAACTGCAATCTGACCGGTCAAAGGTGGTCAGCAGGTAGTGATCCCGGGGCGACTCGAACGCCCAACCAACAGAACCGGAATCTGTCATTCTATCCATTGAACTACGGGACCGTATTCGTTTGGCAAAAATAAACCCATTAGACCGGTTTTACAACTAATTTGAGGGAATAATGCTTTTCCGTGATCCATTACCAGGTTATCCGGAAAGTTGTTTTTTAACCCCAAAACTCGAAAAGTAGTCGCAAAGTCCGCAAAGTTTTTATATTTTCGCACTCCAAAGAATTAAGCTGGAGACAGAAGACGGAAGAATACATCCCCCTGCCCCCTTCAAAGGGGGATTCTACTCCTTACTTCGGACTTTTAAAAAAAACAACACTTTCCCTAAAGATGGATTACAACTTCAAAGCAATAGAACAAAAATGGCAGCACTACTGGGAAAAGAACAAGACATTCAAAACACCTGAAGACCTTACCAATCCGAAAAAATGCTACATCCTTGATATGTTCCCTTACCCTTCCGGTGCAGGCCTCCATGTAGGTCACCCGGAAGGATATACAGCCACCGACATCTATTCAAGATATAAAAGGATGAACGGCTATAATGTCCTTCACCCAATGGGATGGGATGCATTCGGACTTCCAGCAGAGCAATATGCAATCCAGACAGGAACACATCCTTCGATAACTACAAAAAACAACTGCGAAACATTTAAAAGGCAGATTAAGGAGCTGGGTCTCAGCTACGACTGGGAAAAAGAAATAAATACTACCGACCCGAAATATTTCAAATGGACACAGTGGATATTTATCCGTCTTTTTAATACATGGTTCGACGAAAAACTTCAAAAAGGAAGACCTGTATCAGAACTCGAAATTCCTGAAACCATTTCGGGTTCCGGAAACAATGAAATAAGGAAATACATTGATTCAAAGAGGCTTGCATATTACGACAATGCTCAGGTGTGGTGGTGCCCGAGCTGCCGTATAGTGTGCGCCAATGAGGAAGTCCTCAATGATGGTTCACACGAAAAATGCGGTAATGTCGTTGAGAAAAAGAACCTGAAACAGTGGATGTTACGCATTCCATTATATGCCGAAAGGCTTCTGAAAGGTATAGATGGTCTCAACTGGCCCGAAGGGATAAAAGAGATGCAACGAAACTGGATCGGACGTTCAACAGGTGCTGAAGTCGACTTTAAAATTGAAGGCCTCAATGCAAACCTGACTGTTTTTACAACCAGACCCGATACTCTTTTCGGAGCCACATATATGGTAATCGCTCCTGAACATCAGCTTACCTGGAAAATAACAACTGATGAGTACAAAGAAAAGGTTAATGAGTATATAAAACTCTCTTCACTTAAATCAGACCTCGACAGAACTGACCTGTCTAAAGAGAAAACCGGCGTCTTCACGGGAAGGTTTGCCTTTAATCCTGTTAACAACCAGCGAATTCCGATCTGGGTGGCAGATTATGTATTAACGGGTTATGGAACCGGAGCCATAATGGCGGTTCCTGCTCATGATACACGCGACTTTGAGTTTGCCCGGAAATTCAGCCTGCCGGTTGTCTGCATCCAGGATCCCGATGTAAACGATCATGTGTTAAGACAAAGGATAATTGATGGCAATGAATGCTGGACCGAGGATGGGAAATATATTAACTCTTCAGACAAAACCACAGGTATTGATATTAACGGTCTGAACAAAGAGGCCGGAATTGAGAAAATAACTCTATGGCTCGAGTCAAAAAACCTTGGAAAGTCAAAGGTAAACTATAAACTGCGCGACTGGCTCTTCAGCAGGCAACGGTACTGGGGAGAACCCTTTCCTGTTATTCACTGGGAAGATGGGGAGATCGCAGTTCTTGATGAAAACGAACTTCCGCTCGAACTCCCTGAGCTTGAGAAGTACCTTCCCGGGGAATCAGGCGAATCACCTCTGGCAAACTCAGGCGACTGGCTGAATGTAACTGATAAAAACGGCAGGAAGGGCAGAAGGGAAACAAATACCATGCCTCAATGGGCGGGATCGTGCTGGTATTACCTCAGATTTATTGATCCGGATAATGATAATCTGATCTTCGACAAAACAAAGGAAAAATACTGGATGCCCGTAGATCTTTACATCGGGGGTGCGGAGCATGCGGTCCTCCACCTCCTTTACAGCCGTTTCTGGCACAAGGTGCTTTTTGATCTGGGGATTGTTTCCACTGATGAACCGTATCAAAGACTTTTTAATCAGGGTATGATCCTTGCTTTTGCTTATGAAAACGATGCAGGAGGAAAAATACCTGCCGATCAGATTGAGGAAAGGGATGGTAAATTCTTTAATATTGAAAACGGGGCTGAAGTCAGGCAGATAGTTGCAAAAATGTCAAAATCCCTTAAAAATGTCGTTAATCCCGACGATGTAACCGAAAAGTATGGGGCTGACTCTCTCAGGTTATACGAAATGTTCATGGGACCCCTCGACATTATGAAGCCATGGGATGACAGGAATGTGAAAGGTGTCTTTAATTTCCTTGGGAGAGCCTTCCGGTTCTTCTCAGATCCCGGGAATATCATCGAAGGACAAGAGGATAATGAAACTCTTAAGGGATTGCATAAAACAATAAAAAAGGTTGAAGATGACATCGAAAATCTCAAGTTTAATACTGCAATATCGGAGATGATGATCTTTCTCAACCTTGCATATAAAAAAGGGAGGGTCACCGGAGAAACTGCACGGATCTTCATGTTGGTACTTTCGCCATTTGCGCCTCACCTCGCTGAAGAATTATGGCAGCTGCTCGGGAATAAAAGGACTCTTGCTTTTGAACCATGGCCTGAATTTATTGAGGAATACTTAAAAGAAGATGTATTCGAATACCCGGTTTCATTCAACGGGAAGATGAGGTTTAAACTGGAACTGCCTGCTGATATGTCGAAGGAAGAAATAACAAATGCAGTGCTTGCGGATGAACGGTCAGCAAAATGGATTGGGACATCAGTTCCTTCCAATGTAATAGTTGTGCAGAATAAAATTGTAAATGTTGTAATCAAATAGCACTCTTGTCCTGAGATGTTTCCGAATCTGAAATCCCCGTATATCGCTTTCTTCTTCCTGATGATCCTTTCATGCAAGGATTCCATAAATATAAAGCAGCAGGCAGTTTCAGAACTATTGGATACCACACGGACCAGTAAACCTGACAGCACTGTTTATATCTATGGCATACCTTCCGATTCATTTAATATAGTAACCGGACATATTAAGCGTAACGGATTCCTGTCATCAATTCTGATTGACCATGGAATAAAAATGGAAGAGATCGACATGCTCATCAGGAATTCAGCTTCGGTGTTTGATGTCAGGAAGATACGCTCAGGAAACAGTTATACACTGTTTTGCAGAAAAGACAGTACAGAAAGGGCCGGATATTTACTCTATGAACATGATCCCACAACAAATTATGTATTCAGTTTTAACGATTCCCTCAATATAACCCCCTTCAGGAAGGAAATTAAAAGAGTGATCAGGTATGACTCTTTAAAAATCGAGACCTCTCTATGGGACGCCATGCTGGCCCGGGGACTTCATCCTTCACTGGTTAACGGATTATCTGATATTTATGCATGGAGCGTTGACTTTTTCGGTCTGCAGAAAGGTGATGGTTTCAAGGTTATCTATGAAGAGCTGTCAATTGAAAATAAACCGCTTGGCATTGGAAGGATATATGGGGCCAGGTTCTCAGGTTCAGGATCGGCAATATATGCTGTACCATTCATCCAGGATAATAAAGAAAGTTATTTCGATGTTGAGGGAAATTCACTTCGCAAGGCTTTTTTAAAAGCCCCTTTGCAGTTTTCAAGGGTCTCTTCCCGTTTTTCTTCAGGCCGAATGCATCCGATCCTGAGGATCCGCCGACCTCATTCAGGGGTTGATTATGCAGCACCGATTGGAACTCCTGTCCACGCTATAGGGGATGGGCGTGTCACTCAGACAAGTTATGAAAATGGTTCGGGAAGGATGGTAAGAATAGTGCACAACAGTGTCTATTCAACAGCATACCTTCATTTAAGCCGGTTCGGACAGGGAATAACCCCAGGGGTTTATGTTAAGCAGGGAGATATTATTGGTTATGTCGGCAGCAGCGGACTGTCAACCGGTCCTCATCTTGATTTCAGATTCTATATGAACGGATCGCCTGTCGATCCTTTCTCAGTGCAGGCACCTCCTGTTGAACCGGTTTCAGAAGCAAACAAAGCAAAGTTCGAAAAGTCAAAAATGGTGATCCTGAGCCTCCTTGATACTTTTTAACCCATATCAGGAAGTTTCATAACAAGCTCTTCTATTTTTTCGGGGAAATATTCATATTCAAGTGCATGAATCTTTTTCGCAAGGGATTCCGGAGTTTCCCACGGTTCTATATTACATCTGGCCTGAAAAATAATGTCGCCATCATCATAAACCTTATTAACAAAATGAATTGTTATCCCTGATTCTTTTTCATGATTCCCAATTACTGCTTCATGGACTCTTTCCCCATACATTCCTTTCCCGCCATATCGGGGCAACAATGCAGGATGAATATTTATTATCCTCCTGTCATAAATGTTAAGAATGTTCTCCGGAATAAGCCAAATAAATCCGGCCAGAACAATAAAATCAATTCTGTAAGCTGAAAGATAATCCAGCACATTTTCTTTCTCGTATAAATCTGTCCGGTCGAAAAAAAACGATTTTATACCAAGTGTTGCAGCACGTTTTAGTACATAAGCTTCGCGCTTATTGGAAAGAATAAGAGTTACCCGGGCTGAATTCCGGTTCGAAAAGTATTTAATTATATTTTCAGCATTAGTTCCCGAACCCGAAGCAAAAATGGCTATATTCCTCATTTTATGATCATTAGTAATTATATCACGAATTTGTACTGACACTCCCAGATATATTTATATCCCTTATTATCTGTATATTAACCATTGAAAGAAAGAAAATATATAAAATCATTTGAAAAATATGGTACAAATATATTTCTTTGCAAGGTTCTAAGTTATTATTAATTAAAATTTGAAATTATGTCTGACATTGCCACAAGAGTAAAAGAGATCATAGTTGATAAACTTGGAGTTGATGAATCTGAAGTAACTCCCGAAGCCAGTTTCACAAATGACCTTGGAGCTGACTCTCTTGATACTGTTGAATTGATTATGGAGTTTGAAAAGGAATTTAATATAGGGATTCCTGATGACCAGGCAGAAAGCATCAGCACGGTAGGTGATGCAATCAAGTACATTGAGGAGAATGCAAAGTGATTTTGCATTTAAACAAATCCATTTATGAGACGAGTCGTAGTAACGGGTATTGGAGCACTAACTCCAATTGGAAATAATTTGCATGAATACTGGGAAGGACTTAAAGGTGGTATCAGCGGATCGGATATGATCACGCGTTTTAACACTGAGAAGTTCAAGACCAAGTTTGCATGTGAAGTAAAAGGCTATGACTCTGGAAAATATTTCGACCGTAAGGAAGCTAATAAGCTGGATCTCTTCACCCAATATGCCCTTATAGCTGCTGATGAGGCAATTGTTGACTCGGGGCTTATCCTCGACAAAGTTGACAAAAACAGGATTGGAGTGATATGGGGTTCGGGAATCGGAGGTATTGAAACCTTCTATTATGCAATTAAGGGTTATGTTGAAGGTGATGGTACTCCAAGGTTCAGCCCCTTCTTTATTCCCAAGATGATTGCCGATATTGCAGCCGGTTCAATTTCAATAAAATATGGATTCTGCGGACCAAATTTCGCTACAGTATCGGCTTGCGCATCTTCAACAAATGCAATAATTGATGCTGTAAATTATATCCGTTGGGGAAAGAGTGAAGTATTTATAACAGGTGGTTCGGAGGCAGCTATTAATGAACCCGGGATCGGTGGTTTCAATTCGATGCAGGCTCTTTCGACAAACAATGAAGAGTATAAATCAGCCTCAAGACCTTTTGATAAAACCCGTGACGGATTTGTGATGGGTGAAGGTGCAGGTGCACTGATCCTGGAGGATTATGAGCATGCCAGATCGAGAGGGGCAAAGATCTATGCAGAAATAATAGGAACCGGAATGACTGCTGATGCTTTCCATCTTACCGCACCTCATCCGGAAGGACTTGGAGCCTCCAATGTCATGAAAAATGCACTCGATGATGCCTGCCTCAAAACCAGTGATATAGATTACATTAATGTGCATGGGACTTCCACTCCCCTTGGTGATATTTCAGAAACAAAAGCCATTGTGAAAGTATTTGGCGAAGATGCTTACAAACTTAATATAAGCGCCACCAAATCAATGACAGGTCACCTTCTCGGTGCTGCCGGAGCAGTTGAAGCCATCGCCGCCATCATGGCCGTGATAAATGATATTGTCCCGCCAACAATAAATTATAAGGTTCCCGATCCTGATATTGATCAGAATCTGAATCTTACACTCAATGTAGCACAGAAAAGAGTTATAAACACTGCAATCAGCAACACCTTCGGATTCGGAGGTCATAACGCTTCTATTGTTATCAGAAAAGCCGGGATTTAGTGTCCTTATTCTCAAAAAGAAATAATGGTACCTATATTATCAATAAGCAGGAATTTGCTACCGGCTTAAGAAAAATAATTGGTTTCCGGACATCAAATCTTCGTCTTTATGAAGCTGCATTTATTCACAGGTCAGCTTCATTTTCACTTCCTGATGGTCAGAGAATAAACAATGAAAGACTTGAGTTCCTTGGGGATGCTGTTCTGGATGCAATCCTTTCAGACTACCTTTTCGAGAGATTCCCTGAAGCAAATGAGGGATTCATGACAAAGATCCGTTCAAGGATTGTCAACAGGGAAATCCTTAATCAACTGGCGGTTTCAATGGGCATTGATAAGTTACTTGTCAGCAATGTAAATTCAAATCATCCTGCGATGAATCTATACGGGGATGCACTTGAAGCCCTTATTGGTGCTTTGTTTGTTGATAAAGGCTTTAAAAAGACCAAAAACCTGTTTATCAGAAAAGTGTTTAATCAATTCCTCGATCTTGAAAAAATTATTAATACAGACACTGATTATAAAAGCCTTGTTTTTGAGTGGATCCAGAAACGAAAAACAAATCTTACCTTCGAATATAAGGAAGAGTACGATTTCAAACAGAAGAAATCTGTTTTTTCAGCAACTCTGATAATTAATAAAGAAGAATACGGTACTGGCCAGGGAGCTTCAAAAAAGGAGGCTGAACAGGAAGCTGCAGGCAAAGCATGGGCAAAACTTAAAGAATATTCTGTTGATCAGCTTTAGAAAACATCCCTTTTCATAACTTTACGGTTAAAGTAAACCAGGAAATGAAGAATTCCCGGAAAATAACAAAGATTCATCTGCACATTAATGATCAGGACTTTCCGATAATTATTGGAATAGTATCACCTGATCCTGATTATAAGCTTTCACTTAAACTGAATAAAAAACTAACCATTTCACTTAAAAACATCAGTCCGGTTGAACTTCGGGATAAGGATGGGAATGAATTCCTGTTCAGCAAATTTTCTGACACTACCGGTGTTCCAGATTCTTCATATCAGCTTATTTCAAACCGGTCGGGAAATAATTTCCTTCTTAAGAAGCTTAAAAATATTGATCACCTTCTGCTCCTTCATGATACCGGTAAAAGCCTTGAACTGGAACAAATTATGTCGCTGATCAGGGAAATTGATACTGTAACAGGGGTATTTTATTTCGACTTTAAAACTTTGAGAGACAAGAATCTAAGGTATCTGGCCTGACTGTCAAAGCACATAAGAAGAGCCGTCCCGAAGGCTCGGGACGGCTCACTTTTGATAACCCTAAAACTAACCTAACCTATGAAAAAAACCTCTATTTTCTATTAAAACAAATATCATGCCAAATCCTTTACAAAGATAAACAGGGTTATTGAAATAAAAAAATCTTTCTTGCCTCAGAAATGAACTTTAACATTTATTTAATTAAATGTTAATTTTTTTTGGTTAAAAATAAAAGATGGGACCACTTTATATGCGAAAAAAACCCCGGCCGGATAAATCCAGTCAGGGTAGTAAGTCCAGGTTAGTTAAAAGGGTATGACTCTTTAATAGTATCAACCACAATTTTCCAGGCGACTAAAATAATACTTTTTTTATAAACACAAATATCTTCTGAAATAAGTTAAGAGAAAGCACAGGAAAAGTCGTGTTTCCCTGTGCTTGTCAGTCTAGCTTTAAGACTGCAAGGAATGCCTGCTGGGGAATCTCAACGTTCCCAACCTGACGCATCCTTTTCTTACCTTTTTTCTGTTTTTCAAGAAGTTTTCTTTTCCTTGTTATATCTCCCCCGTAACACTTGGCTGTCACATCTTTCCTTACAGCCTTTACAGTCTCTCTCGATATTATTTTAGCTCCAATGGCTGCCTGTATAGCAATATCAAACTGCTGGCGCGGAATAAGCTCTTTAAGTTTTATGCACATCTTCCTCCCGAATTCGTATGCATGACCCCTGTAGATCAGAGTAGAAAGAGCATCCACCATTTCCCCGTTGAGAAGGATATCGAGCCTTACAAGATCAGCTTTCTGATAGGCTGTATAATAATAATCAAATGAAGCATATCCTTTTGAAATGCTTTTTAGTTTGTCATAGAAATCGAAGACTATTTCAGAAAGTGGCATTTCAAACGTAAGTTCCACTCTGTCGCGTGTGAGATAAATCTGGTTTTTTAAAACTCCCCTTTTGTCTATACAGAGTTTCATTATCGATCCTACATAATCGGATAATGTAATCACCTGTGCAACGATGTAAGGTTCCTCTATTCTTTCTATATAGTTCGCAGGAGGTAATCCTGAGGGATTATGGACATCGATTTCTTCACCTTTTGTCGAATAGACTTTAAATGACACGTTAGGAACTGTTGTAATAACATCCATATCAAATTCACGGTCAAGTCTCTCCTGAATAATTTCCATATGCAGCAATCCGAGAAATCCGCACCTAAAACCAAATCCGAGAGCAGCAGATGATTCGGGAACAAACGACAGCGAAGCATCATTCAGCTGAAGCTTTTCTATTGAGACTCTGAGATCTTCATATTCATCAGCATCAACAGGATAGATACCGGCGAAAACCATTGGTTTTACATCTTCAAATCCTGAAATGGCTTTGTCGCATGGATTCTTAACATGTGTTATTGTATCCCCTACCTTAACTTCGGAAGAGACTTTAATTCCTGAAATAATATATCCGACATCTCCTGCACCCAACTCTTCCCGTGGATCCTGTTTCATTTTCAGCACACCTATCTCTTCAGCATTATATTCATGATCGGTGCTTACAAACTTTACCCTGTCGCCTTTTCTAATGGTACCGTTAACGATCTTAAAATAGGCTATGATTCCCCTGAATGAATTGAAAATGGAATCAAATATCAAAGCCTGCAATGGGGCATCGAGACTTCCTGAAGGGGGTGGAATGCGATTTACTATCTCATGGAGTATCCTGTCGATTCCCACCCCTGTTTTTGCACTTGCCTCAATAATATCATCCCTTTTGCATCCTACAAGGTCAACTATCTGATCCTTGACTTCCTCAGGCATGGCATTTATCATATCCATCTTATTGAGTACAGGAATTATCTCCAGGTTATGATCTATTGCCATATAGAGATTTGAGATGGTCTGAGCCTGAATACCCTGAGTGGCATCTATAACAAGAAGTGCACCTTCACAGGCAGCAATTGACCTTGATACTTCGTATGAAAAATCAACATGACCCGGAGTGTCAATAAGGTTCAGATAGTATTGATTCCCCTCATAATTGTACTCCATCTGAATTGCATGGCTTTTTATTGTGATGCCTCTCTCTCTTTCAAGATCCATATCGTCAAGAATCTGGTCCTGAAATTCCCTTTCGGTAATTGTATTGGTCTTTTCAAGCAGCCGGTCAGCCAGAGTGCTTTTACCGTGGTCGATGTGAGCAATTATACAGAAATTACGTATCAGGTGCATCAAACAAGTATTCTGAAAACAGGTGCAAATATATAAAAATATCCGCTTAGCCCCCTACCCCCTGAAGGGGCTTTAATAAATCGATGATATTAAATAGCCCCCCTGGGGGAGTTTCGGTTAAAAAGCAGGGGGCAGGAATGTATAAAGTATATTAATGATAGAAAAAGGCAGAGCCAGCATTAAGGGCTGGCTCTGCATTATGTATCTGCAATTTTATTTATTAATAGGGAGGCATTCCTCCGCCCATTCCCTGAGGTGGCATTGCCTGCTTTTCTTCTTTTTCCTCAACAATAACTGCTTCAGTGGTAAGGAACATCCCAGCTACAGATGCTGCATTTTCAAGAGCAACCCTGACTACTTTCACAGGATCGATTACTCCCGAACTGTACAGTTTCTCAAATTTGTCAGTCTGGGCATTATATCCAAAGTCACCTTTACCTGCTTTCACAGCCTGAGCAACCACAGCACCCTCTTTACCTGCATTGATTGCAATCTGACGAAGTGGTTCTTCGATTGCACGTTTAATAATTTCGATACCTGTCGTCTGATCTTCATTGTCGCCTTTAAGATTTTCAAGAGCGGAAATTGCACGGATATATGCAACACCTCCGCCAGGAACAATACCTTCCTCAATTGCGGCCCTTGTTGCATGAAGTGAATCGTCAACGCGGTCTTTCTTGTTCTTCATCTCAACTTCCGAAGCAGCACCTATATAAAGCACAGCAACTCCTCCTGACAGTTTTGCCAGACGCTCCTGGAGCTTCTCTTTGTCGTAGTCGGAGGTTGTGGTTGTCATTTGTTGTTTGATCTGACCAATTCTGGCCTTTATCATTTCCTTATCCCCAAAACCATTAACAATAGTAGTATTCTCTTTATTTACTGTAACTTTTTCAGAAGTACCAAGCATATCAAGTGTTGTATGCTCAAGTTTAAGTCCTTTCTCTTCCGATATTACAGTACCGCCTGTCAGAATGGCAATATCTTCAAGCATTTCCTTCCTCCTGTCACCGAATCCGGGAGCTTTGACGGCACATACTCTTAATGATCCGCGGAGCCTGTTTACAACCAGGGTTGCAAGCGCTTCTCCCTCAACATCTTCAGAAATAATAAGAAGAGGCCTGCTGGTTTGTGCAGTAGCTTCAAGAATAGGAAGCATATCCTTCATTGAAGAAATCTTCTTGTCATAAATCAGGATATATGGATTTTCAAGATCAGCTTCCATTTTTTCTGCATTTGTTACAAAATATGCAGAAATATATCCGCGGTCAAACTGCATTCCTTCAACAACCTCAACAGATGTGGTAGTACCTTTTGACTCCTCAACAGTTATTACGCCTTCTTTATGAACCTTTCCCATTGCTTCAGCTATCAGTTTGCCGATCTCTTCATCATCATTTGCAGAAATTCTGGCAACTTGCTCAATCTTGGCAAGATCATCGCCGACAACTTTTGCCTGCGATTTCAGGTGCTTTATAACTTTCTCCACTGCTTTGTCAATACCCCTTTTAACATCCATTGGATTGGCTCCGGCTGTAATGTTCTTAAGACCTACATTAATGATAGCCTGTGCAAGAACTGTAGCAGTAGTTGTCCCGTCACCTGCTATATCTCCTGTCTTTGAGGCTACTTCCTTAACCATCTGAGCACCCATATTCCTGAACGGATCTGACAGTTCAATGTCTTTTGCCACAGTTACACCATCTTTTGTAATCTGGGGAGCACCAAATTTCTTTTCAAGAACAACATTACGGCCTTTCGGGCCAAGAGTAACTTTTACTGCATCTGCCAACTGATCGACACCTTCCTTAAGTTGAGCACGTGCTTCAATATTGAATTTAATCTCTTTTGCCATATTATATAAATTTTATTGGTTTGTTGAAATTAAGCTATGAATAAAATATCTGACTGTGAAACAAGAAGGTAATCTTCATTGTCAATTGTAAGTTCCTGTCCGGAATATTTACCATAAAGAACAACATCACCCTTTTTCACTTCCATCTCTTCATCTTTTTTTGCTGCACCCACCAGAATAACAGTACCCTGACGAGGTTTTTCTTTTGCTGAATCCGGAATGATTATTCCACTTGCAGTTTTTGCTTCGGCTTCATGAGGTTTTACTAAAACCTTACCAGCCAATACCTTTCCTTTTAATTGTGCCATGTTTATTTAGTTTTAAAGTTAATGATTATTTTCT
>Ga0209668_10000496_pt1 | contig 16201 bp, 44 predicted proteins | sample FrelakmetPLP11PL_FD_187150 | JGI IMG/M metagenome (GOLD analysis project Ga0209668, IMG submission 187150) | Freshwater lake sediment microbial communities from the University of Notre Dame, USA, for methane emissions studies - PLP11 PL (SPAdes)... | ecosystem: Environmental > Aquatic >... | reverse complement strand
TAAATTGTTATGGCCGGAGTTTTGTTACATACAAAACGGTGTTGCATATTTCAGGGGGAATAGAGTATGAGCGCAGCCCATAAGCAAATTGGTGGAACCCACTATGTTGATATGGCAATTCAACCTTGGGACGTAATGCAAGCCCTGTTAAGTGAAGAAGAGTTCATTGGCTTTATCAAAGGAAATATCATTAAGTATTCTATGCGCGTTGGTCGTAAAGACGGCTCTGACGATGCAGCAAAAGCCCTACATTACATGGAAAAATTAAAAGAATTGCTGTCTGAACAAGAAGAAATTGAAGGGTTTTGGGAAGAATAAAGCATTTGCCCCACACGCCTCTGCCTAACTGCGTAGCGGGCTGGCATGCGCAACAGTGGGGTTTCTTTTTTGCTGGTTCACGGTCTAGAACGTGGTAAAGGCGCAACCTCCCAGCATCTATTTTTTGAGAACAGTTGTTCTCAGCTTTACCACAAATGTGGTAAAAAATTAACGCACGTTATTTAGAATTTTTACTAGGTTATCGTGCAGGTCTTGTTCTGTTAGACCGTATTTTCTTTCAAAGGCTTTACGTCCTAATCCGTGTACCCCTGTTTTACCTCTATGATGTTCTAAACATAGCGGTATTACTTCCGCACCATCTCGTTTTTGACCAAACCTTCTGATGTGATGTATTTCACTTGGTGTCGCTCCGTAACCCAAGGCATTGCACAAAATGCATCCTACTGAAGCTACCTGATCGTAATATTTTTTCATTCCGTTATTTTATATCCAAAACATCGTAAAAACGATTTATAGCCGACTTTGTTTTTAATAGCCACCCAAGTACTACAAAAGACAGAAGTCGGCTCATAGGTGATTACAAATCGTTCACAGCCAGCATCGCCTGAATGAAGTTGTGCTTTTTCAACGAGAAGTTTTCTTGCGTGGCTTTCATTAGCAATTGCTCACCATCCGTTTGCACACCAAAGCCAGCTAACGTTGTTCTCAACAAGTTTTCGCGTTTCGGACTATCCAGCGGGCAACCTGAGTTGATTAAGTCGTTGATGATGTAGCCATCATCGGTGAGCAAATACCCATTGCCTTCCCTGCGTACATAGAATTGCAAGCAATCATTATGGCGATCGATGTGCGGTGTAGTGATCTGTACCCAGTCGCTTCCCACTTCGCGCAACACAGTCTTATCCCGCAGCCAGCGGGTGTAATCATCTAGGAGATTCTGGATGTCGTTGACCATGATCATACAAAAAGCCCGCGGTGGAGTACTCCAAAATCTAAACCTGTAAAATCTATTTCCCTTTTGACATACGCAGCAGTCGAATCCGTAAAATGCTCTGCCTACCTTAAACCCATTGTTCCATGCAGGAACAATTACCCATTTTATGCACTTGCAGACCAAATCTTACGCACAGCACAAAGCATTAGTTCACCCTGTATCAATGGCAGTGCATCTTCCAATCGCATCATCACCAGCCACCCTTTGTGGTCGGCTCGCATTGCAACTACTGGTGTCTCTCCGTCCTTGCACGCTGCGGTGATCTGATCCATAAACTCATACACAGCAATCTTGGCCCTACGCTTAACTTCCCATTTGAACTTGCCGGTCTGTATGTCATCGCCGCCATCTCTGGCTTGACCCAGTTTACGGGTGACCTTAGTGCCAAGGGTATCCGTAAGAATACCTGCTAACTCACGTTCACCCGCAGCACCCTTGGTGCGTTGTGATTTACTCATTTCACTTCACCTTTCATAAAGACATCAAGCAAAACTGTACGCTCAGTTGAATTAGCCCACCGATCAAAATCCGTGTCCGATACGTCTACCTCTTGTGGAGTACTCCAAAATCTAAACCTGTAAAATCTATTTCCCTTTTGACATACGCAGCAGTCGAATCCGTAAAATGCTCTGCCTACCTTAAACCCATTGCGCTTGAGTTTAGTTTTGATAGCAGCTCTACCTACTATGTTTGATCGCCACTCTGTTTTCATCATTCAATCTCAAAGTGTTCTTTAATCTTATCCCTAACGCATTTCAAAGCATCATAAGTCCATTCACACGCCAATTCGCCTGATGGACTATTACCAACTGGAATTCGATGTGTTTCAATCTTTTCAATACATTCCCTCACAATCAACTCAGCAAACTTGTTATTGTATGCGTCTGCATAAAGTTTGAGACCAATCTCCCTATCAAGTGAAGTATTTTTTCTTGCTTCATTAAGTGCGTATTCTTTAGCCTGTTCAGCCAAATCTATCAATACATAGGTAGGATTTTTACCTAATATTTTGTGTTCTTTGCTATTCGCAGCCTTCAAGTTTTCCATGCTACGAACATGACACTTTTCAGATATGCTGGCTACCCCATCACATTCGTACCGGCTATCATAAAATGTATTCTTTTTCTTAGCCCCGCAACGAGGGCAGGTTTCATTGCTCATTTCACTTCACCTCTTTCTTTAATAGCTGAAGCACAGCGAAATGCAGCTATACTTGCCGCCATAGATTCATTTGTTCGCGAATTACCTACTTTCTCAGCTTGCTCATCACACAGTTTTATACATTCCTCACGCTCATCTGCTCGAACTAGCTCGGCAAACTTCTTAATAACATTTTGAGAATGACAAAGCTGATTCGCCTGTACCCACAATTCTTCATCTCGTTCGTTCATTTCACTTTACCTCTTGCTCTGATTCTTTCGCCACACCATCCAGCACCATTACGATATGCTTTTGGGTTATCTTCACAGTCACGTAGATCATCACACAACTTTGCACACGATTCACGTTCTTCTGCAATTGCTTTCAGTAATTCGTCATATGAATACAGCACCTGACCTTGAGCAAACACTAAAGCTCCATCAAACGGCGCAATAGTGGCGTATCCACCATAATATCCAGTTACTTTAGCTGTAGGATTCATGATTTAATTAGCCTGACGACGGAGGAACATAGGAATCTCAACATCTTCGCCTGACAACTCTAGCAGTCTGGCTGCTTTGCGCATGGCTCGTGCTGACTTGTCCAATTTATTGGCAAAGTTGTGATCGTTTCTGACCGACATGGCCGATGCCATATCTTCAAGGCTGGTGGCGTATGTTTTTAAATCATTGATGATATCGAACTGATTATTTAACTTTTTCATGTTTACTCCAAGGTGATTATCTACAAATTAAACCTGCTTTCTGTACTGCTCTTTTGGCATTTGCAATACGCTCTAACGCATCTGCCCTATCCTCACAGACAATTCTGATTTCATTGTCCTGATAATAAACTTCCGTTGCATCCAACAATCCAAGAATCGCATCAAGCAATTCAGGTGCTGCATCTTTGATTCGTTCGTCTAACTGATTCATGTGTCTATAATACTTATATTAATATATTTAGCAATACTTGATTTCAAAAAATATTAAGGTAAATTACTGAAAACTTTAGGCACTTGCCTCCAGCACCACAGGGCTGCTCCCCCTTTGACTATGCTGTAGACCCCGCATGTGGCGGGGTTTTTTCTACATCTTTACAAATAATCGTGTTGGTATGTAAATACACGGTTCAGTATCTCCATTTTGACCTCTACTGTTGACAAACTTTTTAATCGGATGTTTGGCTTCCGATTTAATTTGGTAGTAGTAAATCCCTTCAGTCCATTCGACAAATAGAAAGAATGGCTTTTCAGTTGCTTGCGATAGGCTAATTGCTTTCATCCATTTGGCATAAGACAAGACGTAGGTTTCATACCGTTTAGCACGATTGCGATACTCAGCCCATGCAACCAGTTCGTCATTCCTAAAGAACGCCCAATCAACTTGATAAAGCATTGGGCTTAATTTAATTACCTCGCAATCAAAGCGTTTGGCAATGCGATTGGCTGCACTTAACTCAAGAGCCAAGTCTTCTGTAGTTTCATTACGTGGTCGCCAAGACATATCAGTCGTTATCCTGAATTAACGCGCCAAAAATGATGATAACTTCGATTGCCCAAATTACAGTGGGCGGGTCATTGTTAAAAAATAGTTTGTTTATGATTCCTGACATAAACAATAAAAATAAAGAACCTAAAATATTTCCAATCATTTTAATCCTCTGGTAAATGCTGAAGGATCATTCAATAGTTCTTGGGCTAATTCAGCCAATCCAATAACTGACTGCGCTCTAGTGTCATCATTCCATTGCTTAAAATGCGGCCAGATTGGTGATAGATCGCCTGAATAAATTTGCTCTACAATTTCGTCAAAAGACAAATCTTCTGGATAGTCGTAAGATAGAAAATCTAATGCAAATGCTTGTGCTGGAGTCATGAGTTGCTCCTATGAATGAAAATCAACGCTTTGCCAAGCAAGCAAAAATGACTTTAGATAGTCATCGTTACCTTCAAAAATTGCTTTTTCTTTTTCATACTGACCTGCTCCAAATAGCTGGTCATAGTATGCCTCTAAACCGCCAGCAGCTTCGATTTCTGCCAATAATGTGTTTAGTTTGATCTGTAGATCAGGACGTAAAGGTTTCATGATTTTTCCTAAATTAATGATTAACGAAACGTATGCCATTCTGCGTCTAAATTACGAGTGGCAACAATAAGAAATTGATCTTTGATGATCAGTTCATATTGCGGGAAAGATTTCATCAAATCTGAAAAGCGTTGTTGCGCTTCGTATACGCTTTGACATTTAAGTTTAATGGTAAATGCCAGATCGTCTTGTAAAAACGCTTGCAATGCGTATGTCTTCATAACTGCTCCTATAAGATGATTAACTCGATGGATGTATTAGAACATGGCTAGATCATGTTTGCAATACTTATTTACAAATCGTCATCAGAACCAACCGCACGTTCAAAATCTCTCAGGCAAAACCAAGGAATTCCATCTGGTTCCATCCTGAGTTTTCTCAGACAAGCCAATTTCCCATTTTCATAAACGCTGTGTATGCAGTATTTACACTTAGGAATCATGTAGTAGATCGTCCTTCGGCTCTGGCAGAAGACTCCAGACTGCGCCACACTTCGATTTTTGCTTCTGCCGCTACCATCAGCCACCGTAACCGCTCTGCTTCCGCAACGGCGATCTTAATGGCTTCTAGGTGCTGCTCATATGATGGATGAGAGTAGGCAAAGGTTTCTTTGGCAGATTCTGTTTTGGCCTTGGATTCTGCCATTAGTTTAGCTTTGAGCGTCTTTCTGTATTCAGTCAAATACAGCACATTGGCTTTAGCTTCGGAATACAATGGCGCATGATCTCTAATGAAATCTAGCGCCTTATACGGGCTTATTTGCTCCACTTTTCTTCCCCTTTTTCTCTTGTTTAACTATTGGTACTTCACGAACTACATATTCTTCCACTGTCACTTTATATCGTTTTCCGTATTTGTCAGCGATGACTATTTTCATTTCTGAAGATTTAGATGATCCATCTTCATGCAAATCGCCACTTACAGGACTAACAGTCTGGAATAAACGTATCGGATCGTGCATCAGTAATGAAGCACGAATTATGTCGGCAATATAATTACAATGCGCCATTGGATTTATATGCTCTGGGTTTACGTGGTTTACGCAGAGTTTGCCGAATATACGTATATTGATAGACATTTCGTCTGCCTACATCTTCGGCATTGTCTATCTTAGTGCGCTCTACTTCATTGGCTTTTAACAAATATGTTAATGCAGATGAAATCTGTCTGCGCTCTAAAGTCTGAGATAAAAGATAAATCTTTGGTAATGTTAGTTGCTTATGCTCAACCAACAAATCACGAACTTTTGTTACATACCCCGACATATTCACTCCTCAAGTAAAAGTATCTTCAGCGTCTTGCCAGCCACGCATATACATCACATATCCACAATGTTCTCTATCCATTTGTGGTTGACGATGTGTCTTAAAATCAGCGTATCCAGCTTCGTAATAGGCTTTCAACTCGTTGTTTAATTCAGCCGCATGTGCGGCATGGCTATAATCATCACACATAATGTACCTCTGGAAGTATTACAACATAGGTTTTTATGGGATGCAATACATAAAAAAGGCGGCCATTTCTGACCGCCAATCCCCGAACCTAAAACTGCTTCATTTTAGAATGGAATAGTGTCGTCAAAGTCAGCATCCTTAGCCGCTGCCGCAGTAGCTTGACCGCCTTTGCGTCCAGACTCAGCACTTCTGTTTCCAAGTAATTGCATTTCTTTTCCGACTACTTTTGTGGAATACAAAGTCTGTCCATTCTTTTCATACTTTTCAGTCTTCATTTTGCCTTCTACGTAAATCTGAGAACCCTTTACGCAGTACTCAGCAACAATATCGGCTACCTTTCCAAAGAACACGACATTGATCCATTCCGTCAATTCTTGAGGCTGGTTTTGCTTGTCTTTGTATTTTTCTGTAACAGCGACACTAATGTTAGCCACAGTGTTACCGCTATCCATTTGGCGTACTTCTGGATTCTTGCCCAGTGTGCCAACGATAATAACTTTGTTGATGCCTTTCATAATTACTTTAGCCTCTCGATTAACTCATTAATTTCAGATAAAAATTGTTTAACAGCAGCTTCCATTTCTTTGATCAATTTTTCATTCCGCTCTACGCGCACAATGAATAACTGATTTTTCTCATTCAGTCGTGGATCAAAGCTGACAAAATCACAATATTCCTTTTCGCATACCCATAGCTGAGCCTGAACCTGTTTCACATATTCAGACGGAATTTTGTTAGCCAATATCCAATTTAGTTGCGTAGTGCTATTTGGACATTTGATTTCGACTAATGAATTACCGTTCAGCCTATCTGGAGAGACACCCAACCAATCAATAGTTGGATGTCTCCAGAATCCAGTCTTATCCAGTAATACGCCTTTGTGCATTTGATACGCTATTGCCGCATAAGGCTCTTGGGTCTTTCCCCATTCCATCGCTGAATTGCTAAAGGATTCCTGTCCCTGACCTGTCAGCCTTTCTGCTAACAATCGAACCTTATACTTTGCCCGTGTGGCTGCTTCCCCTGATTGGCCTTTAGCCATCACATCATCAATCGATGAGGCTGTGATATGCCCTAACCTAGCAGCCAGCCATTCGGGTGTATTTTGCTCGATAGATCGCGTATCAATCGAACGATCAATCGTTAGCATTACTTTGCTCCAAGTTCAGACAGCAATATTTTTTGCTTGTCTTTCGCTTCTTCGAGTTTCTTTAATGCAGATTGGTCGCCACGCGCAGTTTCAACGCTGGCAAAATAGATTTTCTTCAAATCATCCAATGATTCAGTACTCATAATTGCTTTGACCAATCCGTCAACATCTACACTAGATTTGACTTCATGAGTATTGCCATCAGCGTCATTGTCGCCTTCAGTTGGAATACAGAAAGTTTGCAAACATGCATACTTGTATGCAGCCGACATTGCCTTGTTTGTCGATTTGTCGCCAGAGTCCATAGCCTCGCCCATAACGCGAACGGTATGTTTGCTGCCATCTTCTGCGGCCACAAAGTCAAATTCTACGTCTAGCGTAGTGTAGAACAGTGCGCCACCAGATTTGCTAGAACGCTCTACGACTTCACGGTTGATAACTCGCGGTAAAATACACAAACCATGACGCGACAATGCTGGTGCTAGTGCATTGTAAATATCGTCAATACCACGAAAGTTGTAGCCAGACCCTTGGCTATTTTTACGGTCTTTACTAATACCGATTTTTGACAGTTCTTCTTGAACTTTGTTGATCGCTTTATAAACAGACATAAATGCTCCCGATTGATGTTTAACGAACCTAAATTATATTACATATGGGTCAGATTGCAATATTTATTTCGTGCGGATGTACGTTCGCATAAAAACTACAGTTAAAAATACTGCACGATCAGACGATATTTTTTCTGCTAATCGTGCATTGTTTTCAACCGCAATATTAGGTAGGGGCAAAAACTGCCCATACTAGATTGCCCATACCCTTAGTATTAGACTGATGGCATGACGCAGCAAATAAAACTAACTTTGCCATACCCACCTTCCGTAAATACCTACTGGGGATTCCGAGGTTCACGGCGGTTCTTAACCAAAAAAGCCGTAGAATTTAAAAAACACGTTTGGGCAGCGTTTACTGGAAATCCCAGTTTTGTATCCGAACGATTACAGATCAGTATTTACCTTTACCCGCCAGACAAAAGGGTTCGCGATATTGATAACGTGTGTAAACCACTACTTGACAGTCTGGTTCAAGCCGGAGCAATGTCGGATGACAGTCAGATTGACAGGCTAACCATTGAAAGAATGGAAATCGTCAAAGAAGGCAAATGTATTATTGAGTTGCAATCTATCGTCAGGTAGTATAGTTTTCAGTTGCGGCTTGATTCGGGGTAGCTCCCCGAATGACAGTAGGTCTCTCACCTTCCTACGCGCCGCAATTCTTAAAGGTGATTTGGTAATTGGTGAGTTATGGCACGAATCCGTACTATTAAACCTGAATTCCCTCAGTCCGAATCTATGGGCAGGGTAAGCCGTGAAAGTCGGTATTTATTTATTTTACTTTGGACACTTGCAGACGATTCGGGGAGGCTTCGCGGGAATTCGCGAATGCTCGCGAGCCTTCTATACCCCTATGATTTGGACGCTGGAAAGCTAATTGACAAATGGTTAGGCGAACTTGATCATGAGAAGTGCTTGGTGCGTTATGCAGTTGAAGATGATACTTACATTCAGATCTGTAACTGGTTGAAACATCAGAAGATTGATAAACCATCAGCAAGCAAAATACCGCCATTCACCGAAGATTCGCGAATCCTCTCGAATCCTCGCGAACGTTCGTGTGAGGATCTAGGATCAAGGAAGGGATCTAAGGATCAAGGAAAGGATCAAGGAACGGATCTAATTAGTACCGCAAGCGGTACAGAAAGTTTATTTTTTGAAATTCGTAATAGGTATCCAAAGAGAGGAGGCAGCCAAAAGTGGGGAGATGCTGAAAAGGCATACAACGCACGGCTGCGTGAAGGACATACCCATGAGGAGATAAGCAGGGGTGTAGATCGATATGCCAAATTTTTGACGATAACTGGTAAGTTGGGGTCTGAGTTTGTTCAGATGGCTTCTACATTTTTGGGTCCAAATAAAGGGTTTTTAGAATTATGGCAGCCACCTGAAGAACCCAAAGGCATGAGACAGTTATCGGCAGTAGAAAGAGTTCAATTAGCAATTAGCAAATCAAGAGGTGAGAAAGATGAACGAGTGGTCAGTGAACAATCAGGATCGGGCTTTGCAAGTTTGGAAGAACTTATGCGAGATGTTCGGCGGTAAGTTTGTTTCCAACTATGGTGAACAACCCACTCAAATGTGGATTGCCACCATTAACGGATTTAAGGATTATGAGATTCAGCGTGGCTTGCGTAAGCTGCTGCATAAAGGGTCTGGCACACCGCCGACACTTCCGCAGTTTGTGGCGGCTTGTAAGTACTCTGAAGAAGAAGATCAAACACCAACGCCATCTACGACAGCATTGCCTCGCATTGCCAGCCAGTACGATGAACCTGTGTGGTGTCACGGCCAGAAATGTTTATTTGCGTTTTTGTGGAAATCAACTCGCAGATACACTGATGAGCAAGTAAAAGAGATGGTCGCTATCAAGAACAAAATAGTAAGTGACTTTAAGTTGATCTTGGCAGAAGATAACAGCTTAAAAGGTAGCGAGATTCGTGATGCTTTGTTTGCCGCATGGGGTAAGGTATGACTGAGTTACCCGATATTAAGGCTCAATTATGCAAGTATGTGCTTTGGCAGCATAACAACGGCACAAGACAGTTATCACCACGACAGATTGGCAGTCCTTGGGAATGGATATTCAAAACGCAGCAAATTATGAAAGACGGTGAAACTGTGCTGGCTTATGAATTAAAGGGCGTAAAAGTGCCGCAAGATGGCGAGCATAAAGCGCATACGTTTATGTTAAATGAAATCAGACTATGAGCGGCAAAGGCAGTAAACCAAGACCTATTAGCGTACCCAGAAAAAAGTTTGACGATAACTGGGACAAAATATTCAAGCCTAGGAAAAAGCAATGAACACACATGATTTATTAGTTGCTGAATTATTATCACGACCCGAAGTTAAGCAAGAAATTTTAAGGTTAGTTCGTGAGGTTGCAGATAAAGACAAGGTTGATCCTGTTAATTCTCAAGGCGATATGATTACTTTGTTTCCTGAAGAATTGATGCGATTGATTGATCGGGTTCAGGCGCAAGAACGTGAAGCGTGTGCGAAGTTGTGTGATGCTCAAGTTGATAGTGCATATGGGCAAGGAGCCTTAATCTGCGCGGAAGAAATCAGAGCAAGAGGTGAAGTGAAATGAAAATAGAGCCATATGTAGGTTACTGGGTATTGCCATGTGGAACGGTAAGGATTGGAACTGTGAAAGCACCGAATTGGTTTTATATTAAGATGACAAAGTTATTACTTGGTTGGAAATGGATTAACGAGTAAAGTGAAATGAGACCAAAACACATACTCACTAAGATTGAGCCATCACGATTCAATACGCCTGAACTTGGTTTAATTGGTGAAAATATTTTTCGCATGTGCTATATCCAAAATGCTGATACTTGCCCAGAAGAAACGTGGCAAACGCTTCATGCAGCAAATAGACAAGAAGCGTATTACAAACTCAAAGACGATTTTTCACAGAAACACTGGGATTTATTGGTATTAAATGGGGAGTTGAAATGAGTTGGGCAAAAGATAACGGTATAGACATTGGTGATGCAGATGATTTTGATCAAGATGTTGAATATCAAGTCGAGCATCTTTGGCAAACAAAAGATGGCAGAACGATCAAGATTTCTGAAATGACAAACCAGCACCTATACAACGCCTATAAGTTGAAAGGGGCTGAAAGTCTGCAACGTGAAATGATATTGCGGTTGTTTAGAAGAAACTTTGGAGAGGTTGTGTAATGATCGTTGGGTTGATGAGATCAAAAGTGTGTAGGGTGTGTCAGCAAGACAAGAAAATACGTAATTTCTACAAGCACCCCACAACAACTGATGGTTACATGAACATTTGCCGTGATTGCCATAAGGTTGAGATTTATCAGAACCGAGACCTAAAACGCGAAGCATATAATGTTAAGCGCAGGTTAAGAGATGCATCTCCAGAAGCTAGGGCTAGACGCAAGCTGTACTTGGCTAGGCCAGAAGTCAAGGAAATGCTAAGAGAAGCGGCAAGAATAAATTATCGGATTAAACGTGATAACAGAATGAAAGAGGTGATTTGATATGAGTGGTAAAGGCAGTAAGCAACGACCTTGTGACAAGAAGAAGTTCGATTCTAATTGGGACAAGATTTTTAAACCAAAGCCAAAGAAAAAGGTGAAATGAAATGGATGATGCACAAAAGAAAGCAGAACAAAGTTTTGAAGCAATGGCTTCAATCATGGAAGTATTTCCAGAGGAGACAACAGTAGATTTTGTTGTTGAAACTTTATTAAATATGTATTTTGCAGTGTGTTATTCCTATGAAATTCCAAAAGAACATATTGAAGGTAGATTTGACATTATGTTGGAACATGCGGAAAAGAACAAAGCACTGTATGGAAGTTTAATTAATACCGAACGCACACATTAAAGGTGGAATGAAATGAGTGAAGCGCCAACAAAAGATACGATGCTAGGATTGGAAATTATGTCCAAGGTTATGGATGTAATACCTAAGAATGCGACCTTAGAGCAAACAGTTAATTCGTTGATGTATTTGTGTTTATCTTTAATGTTTTCTATGAATGTTCCAACAAATGAAATAGAAGCGCAGTATTTCAATATGGTGAAATATGTAGAAAACAAGAAAAAGCAAATCGAAGACGGTATGAAGACAGCGCATTAGGAGTAATCATGACTAAAGAACAGATTGATATTTTGTGGACTGAGGCACTGGAAAAGGCTTTGCAGGATAAAGATTACATTCGATATCACTTTGCCAAACTGGTTGCACAGCAGGAGCGAGAAGAATGCGCATCTATTTGCGAAGCCCTAAAGCACCCAGATGCAACAGAACTTTACAATGCAGCATTTAAAACCTGTGCATTTACTCTGAGAAACAAAAGATGAGTGCGTGGTTATTTAGATTCGTGTGCAATGGCAAGCCTACAGACTACTGTGGTATTGCAATAGCAAAGGATATGGATCAACTCTTTCAGGAAATTGATGAGTATGGCGATCCGTATGCCGCTGAAATCAAACCGTTGAAGTCTGGCTCGATATCTTGGAAGCAATATGAAGATTGCGAAGAAGTAGTAGAAGTGGACTTTGCGGTAGGTGGAAAGGTTTATTATGGACTGAATGATGTTCACGGATGGAAAAGAGCGTTTGTTGACCCATTGAAATGTTAGGAGACTTTATGAAATATCTATTGATTGCCTTGGGACTGACTCTGGCCGCTTCTGCTCATGCAGGTACAGCATTCTTCAAGTATGAAATTGAACAAGGAATGACTAAGTTGTGTGTTTACGAACACTTAGGCAACATTCATTCAATTACTTTGAAAAGCTACCAGCTTTGTCCAATTACAATTGTGGTTTGATCAATAGCTTTGCTATACTGATCGTCCAATAAAAATCCCCCATCTAGGTGGCCGAACCTGTGGGGGATACTCCGTAGTCAACAAACGTCGGCTGTCTGCGGAAGTGGTAGTACTATATATCACCCAAATGCAGAACGCAAACAGGTTGTCAACCCCCCTAAGTACATAAAAAGGGGGGGGCTTGTTTTTTTACCCCAGCAGGAAAAATTTTTAGGGGGTGGAGGGGTCTAATCTATAAAACGATTAGAGACTTCCAGCATCATAACCGCAGCCTTGGTATAGCAAACAGGCTAAATGCGCTCAAAAGCGATTACAGTTCGTCTAGAAGCACAGAACAAAGCACATCCACATAAGATCAAGGTAGCAACAGAGTCGATTGTAGTTATTTACGACCTGTAGACCAAGATAAAAAACTAGAACAAGAAATATGGAATTTTAGAAAATGGATTTTTTCTGAAAAAACACCGATTTTTGGTGTCTGCTTGGGCTGATTCTGCCTTGGCGGCTACTGCTTAGGGGTTAACTGCTAAGGGGTATACAGTCAAGGCATTTACTGCCAAAGGGTTAACAGTAAGAGCATTTACTGTAACAGCATGTATTGTAAAGGCAGTTACTGCATGTGCAGTCATTTACAAATCTTGACAAAACTTCACAAAACTTGACGTATCTATACAGTTTTACACTTTCAATGTCAACACAAATCTTGACAAATCTTGACACTACTTGACGTTGCGCGGGTGTAAGCTTGCGGATAATGGGAGGCGAGCGCCCAAAAAAAACCGATATTTTCTTGACAAATCTTTGCAAAGTCTTGACGTTTCGTGACATTTTCCCGCTTTTAACTCTGTAGAATGAGCGCCACGCCACAAAAAAAGGCGCTTTTTTAATCACCATTTAAAAGGTTTTAATATGTTCGAATTAGAAGCTTTGGAACGGTTCGTAATTGTCGGCACTGGATTAGTATTATTGGCCGGTGCTCTTGTTTTCTCTGTTGCAGTTTATGCGACTTGGTAAGGGGGCGCTGAACATGTTACCGCACGATTACGCCCGAATTAATACCGCCCCGCGCCCGTGCCGGTGTCAGGTAATAATGCACAGAATATCTGAGCTTTTTTTAGGCCTTACAATGGCCGCCTTTTTCTACGTGCTGGCCGTGCTGGCCTTTGCTCTTTAATCATCATACAGGGGTTTTTTTATGTACACCGAACAAATCACCGCGGCCGCCACGCTGGCCGACTTAGAGCGCCTCCCGATAACGGTAGAATATACAGGGGAAACCACGCCCCCGAATTGGGGCGGCCAGCTTTGCGACTCATGGCGGGTTGATATATCTGGCCGCTCTTTTGAGTATTTCACCGGCCTTGGCCACCGGAAGGCCGCGCCCTTTTCGCCTCCCTGCACCGCCCCCGCTGGCACTATTGCCCGCTTAGAATGGGAGAAAAAACACTTAAAACCGACCCCGCCCCCCGTGGCCGATATTCTGCATTGCTTGGCCTTAGATGCTGGCGCTTTTTTTGTCTCATTCTATGATTGGTGCGACGATTACGGATACAGCCCGCGCGATATCCACGCCCGTGACATTTACGCCGCGTGCATTCGCACCGCTGATAAGCTTCTAGATATTTTTTCACGTGAAGAGCTGGCCAGAATATCCGCCCTCACCGCGGATCTATAAGGGGGACACCGTGAAAAACTCAATTATATACAAGGGCGTTTCACTGTTAGACGGGTCGCCAATTGTGGCCGCTATTAAAACCGGCTTAGATGCTGGAATATGCGGGGATTGCCGCCACCGTGGCGACGGTACAGGGAAGGGGCGCACATGTTACGTTAACGTCGGACAAGGGGCGCTTGCTGTTTATAAGGCCTTCACCCGTGGCCGCTATCCTGTAGCGGATGACCTGCCCGCCTTAGGCCGTGGCCGTATCATTAGACTGGGCACGTATGGCGACCCCGCCGCCGTGCCGGTGGAAATCTGGCAAGGCCTGACACGTGAGGCGCTCGCCTTCACTGGATATACACACCGGTGGAAACAATCGGACACCCTCCGCGGGTTGTGTATGGCCAGCGTGGACAGTGAACAGGAAGCGAAAGAGGCGACCGCCAAGGGGTGGCGATATTTCCGCGTTGCGCTTCCGGCACATGTGGCCAAAATAGGAAACGAGCGCACCTGCCCAGCAAGTAAAGAGGCCGGACAGCTCACCACGTGCGCAGATTGCCGCGCCTGTAACGGTACGGCCACAAATAGAAAAGCTTCAATTGTAATACAAGCACATGGAAGCGCCCCAGTTATGGCAAATATCCGTAAACTTTCAAACGAGGTAAGATTATGAGCACTATCCGAACAATACCGCCGGAAAAAACCGAAGCGATACTTTTACAAGTATTAAAAGCAGTGACAGAAGGCGACACGGCCGAACAGACCCGCGCCATTTTCCGCGCCTATGTGCACCTGCAAGATAAGCTAGGGAAGGCGGCCATTGAGCCTAGCACACTGCTAGACTGTGACGCATAAACCCGTTATAATTCAGCACGTTAACCACCATTTACGAGGAAAAAACATGTTAGACATTCAAGACGATTACCGCGCCATGTTAGACGATGAGGAAAGACGGGAAGCGGCAATAACTGCGCTAGTAAATGACGATAAGCAAACAATAGCGGGGTTAATCAATTCAGACAGCTTTCTAGACTCTATCTTGCGTAATGGGCACGAAGGATACGAAAATCTATCGGATATAGACTTACAGGACGAATTGGACGCTAGAGGGCTAACACTGTGAACAGTCTACACATTGAAGCGGCCGCCGATAGGATTGCCAACGATAGGCTATACAATTATGACGCAAGAGCACTTGATAGCTTCACGGAATACTGCACAGAGAACGGCTTAGAGTTTACTTGGCCGGAATATACTCAGGCAGTAATACAGGCGGATACTCTGTGGCATAACTGGCGAGAGGAAATAAGGCGCACGCGGGCACTGCACAAACGATAGAACCTGAAACCGTGGCCGCCGGATACAATAGCGGCTAAGCTTGCAAGAATAATAAGATAGGCGATAGACTGCCCACACCATGCCAAGCAATAAACCTACAAAGAAACCAAACGGCCGCCCACGTGTACACGATAGGGAAGACCTCGCCAAGAAGCTGCAAGAATACATAGACGCTAATGAAGTGCCGATAGTCGCTGAATTCGCATATTTAAACGGCGTAAGCAAGGGGCGCTTGTATGAAATGAGCGAGCTTGCGGAACTTATTAAAAAAGCCACTACAAAGAAAGAAGCAGCACTTGAGCGCGGCACTCTGAACGGTACTCTTAATGTACCTATGGCAATCTTTAGCCTAAAGCAGCTCGGTTGGCGAGACAATAAGCAGGACATAGCCGCTGAGGTCAAGATAGTAGGCGGGTTGCCTGACTGAATACAATCAAGCATTTACAGTGACAGCTTCACAAATTAAATGAGAGTCGCCCACCGTACGGATACCGCCAAGGATAGCGGCCACGGTAGCGGCTCAGGCGATAGGGTAGCGGATAGGGTGACGGGGTAAAGATAAGAGGTGGTGGGCATGATTTCCCTAAGAATTCAAATCCCCTTGTATACACCTACTTCATAAATTTTTTATACCCCACAATTTCTAATACCTTCATCCAATTTTTTATAT
>Ga0209668_10000495_pt1 | contig 16218 bp, 12 predicted proteins | sample FrelakmetPLP11PL_FD_187150 | JGI IMG/M metagenome (GOLD analysis project Ga0209668, IMG submission 187150) | Freshwater lake sediment microbial communities from the University of Notre Dame, USA, for methane emissions studies - PLP11 PL (SPAdes)... | ecosystem: Environmental > Aquatic >... | reverse complement strand
GCGCACCGATCCCGCGGTGATGTTGTCACCCAGTTGGGCGGAGCGCGCACGGATGCCGAGCTCCGAGCCGACCGGGTAGGAAACCCCGGCGGACACGGCCGACTTCACGGCGATTCGCTTCAGGGTTCCCCCAGTGCAGCGCAGGCCGTCGCCGAACGCCACGGGAGCAGTAGCCAGCGTGCCCTGCAGGAACACGCACGAGGAGGTCGCCAGCGTTCCGGTTGCGTTGAGCAGCAGCGCGTCGTTTCCGAGCACACCCGAGCCGCTCAGCAAAGCGCCGCTCCCGTTGATGGTGTTGGCGCAACCGCGGCCAGGAGCACCGTCGTTTCCGCAGGGGCAGGTCAGCACACTGCCATCACCGAAGCAGAAGGGCACGATGCTCGTGTGGAAATAGGCCTGTGCGCCGAGGTCGCGGCGCGACCCGTCCGCATCAAGAGCCGCGGCAGGATCGCCGACGTTGATGGCCGGAGACGCCGCTGTCAGCGAGACATCCAGAGCGGCGAGATTCGTGAACAGCGGATCGGCGTTGACATTTCCGGTCCCCGCGAAACCGCCCTGCACCAGGCTCCAGTTGCAGACGGCCACGCAGCCGACATTGTAGGGCGCACCGAAGGCGTCGATCTGATTGCCGTAGTTGCCGTATACGATCGAGTCTCGCACGAACACGTCGCCATCATTGGCCATGCCGATGCCGCCCTGCTGACCGAAGAAGTTCGTGCTGACGTTGGAAACCACCGTGCAACGATCAAAGGTCATAGAACCTGTTCCGTCGACCAGCGTGCCTCCGCCGCAAGCCCAGGCGAAATTGTCCGCGATGACACAGCGAGTGAGTGTGATCTGAGAACTGCCGCAGAAGACTCCGCCGCCGAAAGTGCAGTTGTTCGGGGCACCGCTCGACCAACCGTTGTGCACGATGCGGCAGTCCTCGATGGCGAGCTTGGTCCCGCCGCCGGCGAAGATCGCACCCCCGTAGAAATCCTGACCGAAGCTCGAAGGGAAGCCGCGCCCGTTGCCATTGCGCAGGGTGAAACCCACCAGCTTCGTGCCGAGACCCTCACCTTGATCGCAACGAACGATGCTGTTCGCGATTCCGGTTCCATCGAGTGTGGTCACCAGAGAACCGCCGACGGAGCGCACTTCCAGCAGCTTGCCATTGAACTGGAAGGCCTGATTGTAGGTACCGGGCTGCACAAGCACCCGATCTCCGTTGGCGGCGCCGTCGATTGCCGCCTGAATGCTGCCGCCGGGAAACACAATGTGATCTGCGGCTTCCACGCGGGCAGTCGATGCACACGCGATCACAAGCCATGGGAAGAGTAGCTTCATGAGAATATTCAATTAAGGGGACTGGGAAATAACGTCTTTTCGTGACGTTTCTCCACTCTACCTGCGCGCAGCATTGCATGGCTTCACTTCTGCCGGTTCGTTTCCACGTCACGCACAACGCCATGCAGCGCAGGCCCTTACCTGTTCCCATCGGACATTGCACGACTTTTCGTGTCCCGAACCGTCAGTGCCCGCCTCTTTTTCGCTGCCCGCGGACTCATTCACGTTTTTTCATGTTTCTCGTCCCATCCCGAACGCGACACCTCTTTACGCATCGCATGTTGCAGGACTCACCATCGCGCTTGTCCGCTGCAGCTGCAGTCGCAATGCTCATCCGCCATGGTTCCCGTCGCCGCCACGCTCCTCGCCACTGCGCTCCTGCAGGGCAATGTCACCACACTCACCTTCAAGCCGGCTGCCGAGACGGACCACACCCGCCTGCCGCTGGCCTGCCTGCTGCCCCTCGGCGAGGGCGCGCTTCCTCCTCGCAATCCGATTCAGCACCGCCTGCAGGAGCTGCTCGGCGAGCGCATCCGCATCAAGGACAAGGGCGAGCGCGTCGAGGTGGATCCCGAGGGCGATGGACGCGTCTGGAAGCCGCTTTCCGCCGACAAGGCCGCGACCTTCGATTGGAAGCACGGCACGGAAACACATCCGCTGATCTTCTGGCAGCTGCGCAAGCGCTGGTTCGCCGCCTCGGCGCGCGTCGAACAGACCGTGCTCAACGGTCAGCTGGTCCAATCGCTCGATGCCGACCTCGACGGCAGGCACTTCGGCGAGCTCGACGGCCTGCGCCTGGAGGACTCGAGCTTCTATCTGTGCGGCAATGATCCGCTGATCCACTCCGCGCGCGGGCTGCACGCACTGCGCGACGCCAGCGATCACCTCGCGCTCAAGGCCCACGCCACCCTGCAGAACCACCCCAGCAATGTGCCGACCTATGTGGGCGAAGGCCTGCAGACGCTCAACCAGCTGCGGGCCCGGGCGGCCTTGCCGCCGATGCGCATTCAGGTCCCGCGGACGCTGGGGCTTCTGAAGCACGCGGAGTACGTGGCGATTCCGGGCAACGAGGCGGAAGTGCTGAGCGAAACGCGGGGTCGACCGGGCTACAGCGCGGAAGCCGTCGAAGCTCTGGAGTGGAACTCGGCGGTCGCACCGTTCACGCACCCCAACGAGGCCTTGCAGGGCATTTTCCAGAGCAACGACACGCGGCACCGGCTGCTCTGCTCACCGGAACAGGGCTTTGCCTGCTCCACGCTCGTCAACAAGTTCCCCGACCGCCACGGCGGCAAGGCAGGCTATGTCTGGATCGCCACCGGCAACGACACCGGCGTGCGACTGGGCGTGCCCGCGGTCTACCCTGCACCCGGTCAGACGCAGGTCTCCACGAACAGCGCTTCGGAATGGCCGATCAGCGAAGAGCGCCCCGAACTGTTCGCCACCCAACGCGGCACTTCCATCGCGGTCTACTATCAGGGAGCCGCCTGGGTCGAGCCGCGCCTGCTCGTCTTCGAGAGCGGCGCGAAGGAGGTCAAGGGCGAGCTCTTCCATCCCGACCGGCCGGCGGCGCCCAAGCGCGTGCCGGACAATCGCGGAGCCGCATACTTCTGGCCGCTGGCTCCGCTCAAGGCGCGCACTCGCTACGTGGTCGAGTTCTCCGCGACCGAGCGCGACAGCGGCGCCGACCGCGAGGTGCGCTTCGTGTGGGGCTTCGTCACGGGCAAGTGAAGGCCCGTGTGATCGCGGACGGCGCCGGGCAGGCTCGCATCAGGGCCAGGTCACCTGCACGCCGTTGGTGATGTTGTAGGTGTTCCCCACCGGGCTCGGGCAGTAGGTGGCGTTGGGATCGCGGTAGTACACCTGATAGCGGCGAATGCCTCCCGCCGGGATCGTGTCGCCCAGCGCCTGCGAGCGCGCGCGGATCGCCGTCTCGCCCGTGACCGGGTAGGTGACGATCCCGTTGGACGCGTTCTTGACCGCCAGACGCTTGAGCGTGCCGCCCACGCAGCGCAGTCCGTCGCCGAAGGTCGTGTGCGCCACGCTGGTGGTGCCCTGCAGGAAGACGCAGGAGGCCGTTGTGGTGACATTGTGCGCCTGCAGCACAAGCTGATCCGGGTTCAGGTTGCCCGTGCCGTACAGCAGCGCGCCGAAACCGTTGCTGCTGTTGCCGCAGCCGCGCCCGAACGCTCCGTCGTTGCCGCAGGGGCAGGCAAGAGTCAGGCCATCGCCCGCACAGAAGCTGCTGATGGCTGTGGAGCCCGCGCTGGTCGCGAGCAGGGCCTCGTAGGAGCGGATGCGTCCGTAACCGAAGGTGTTGTCGACGCCGTTGCTGCCCAGATCCTGGCAGGAGTTGCGGATGATGTTCTCCACCTGCGTGGGCGTCAGCGTGGGATTGCGCGACCAGATCAAGCCGACCAGCCCCGCCGTGATCGGGCAGGCGAAGCTCGTGCCGTCGACCGCGGCGTAGCTGTCATCGCCCGCCATCGAGGTGGTGCTGATGTTCGTGCCCGGAGCCATCAGGTCGACCAGCGGTCCGTAGTTGGAGAAGCTTGCCCGGCCGTCGCTGTTGTTGGTCGCACCGACGATGATCACGCTGTCGTTGCGGTTGCCGCTCATGCTCGTGTTGTCATTGCCTGCCGCCCAGACCAGCATCGCGTTCTTGCCGCGCACATAGGTGCCCGTCGTGAAGACCGTCGAGCTGTTGACGCCGCTGTAGCTGACGCTTGCCACCCGGTCGCCGACATCGGCCGCCGTGCGTGCCGCGAGCGTCAGGTCGGAGAGGTTGGCGTTGCCGTTGGCGGCGTCCGTCACGCGCATCATGCGATGGCTCAGGTTCCAGCCCATGCCGACGATGCCGAACGTGTTGTTGCCGTAACCCGCCGCCGCGCCCGTGCACAGCGTGCCGTGACCGTTGATGTCATCGACCGGACCGCCGGCGCTCTCCCAGGTCTGCGAGGGCACGTGGAAGCCCTCGCGACGGTTGACGGCGATGTCGACGTGCGTCTTGCGCACGCCCGTGTCGCAGATCGCGATCACGACCGACGGCTTGCCCTTCTCGATGCCCCAGGCATCGCAGGAGCGCAGACGGTTGGACTCATGGTGCCACTGCGTGATGAAGCGCGTGTCGTTGGGGCACTCGACCGGATACACGCGCCAGTCGGGCTCCACGTACGCAAAGCCCCCGCTCGCGAGCAGTCGCCGAGCGACGCTCTCCTCCGTCTCGCCGGCCGGCACCTCGACCAGATACTCGTCCACCTCCGGCGAGTAGCGCGGAATCCGGTACTGCCCGAGCATCGCGCGGGCGCCCGCCACCAGGCTTTCCCGAGCCGAGGGTGACAGTCCGAGCGACGCGGCGTCCTCAGCCTGCAGCGGGCGAGCGCACAGCACGCCGCGGAGCTCCTGCACGCCCGGGATCTCGCGGAAGAGCGGGGTGGCGGTGGGCTCGGCTGCGGTGGGCTCGGCTGACGCGGCCTGGGCTGACGCGGCCTGGGCTGAAGTGGTGGCGCTCAGGCAGCAGGCGAGGGACAACAGGCAGAGGGTGCGGGAGAGGGAGGGCAGCATGGGGGGAGGGTGAGCGAAGGGGGAAGGAGTGGTGAACCCATTAGACGCGAGCAGGTTCCCTTCAGGGTTTACGATTGCGCTTCCTCGCGCGCTAGGCTGCCCCCCTTGAGCCCTTTTCTCACACTCGCCACGCGCGGCAGCGCCTTGCACATCGATCCGGCCTTGGGAGGTGCCTTGCTGGGCTGGCGCTGGGGATCGCACGAGATCCTGCGCCCGATGCCGGAGGCAAGTCACAGGGCCGGGCTGGTCGAGCACAGTTCCTCCTGGCCGCTCGTGCCCTGGTCCAACCGCATCGCCGGCGGCCGCTTCACCTGGCTCGGCCGCGAGCATCAGCTGCCGACCTCGCCGCAGGATCCGCACGCCATCCACGGCATCGGCTGGCGCCGCGCCTGGATCCCGATCGCCGGCGAGCCCGGCTCCCCCACGGAAGCGAGCGTGCGGCTGGTCATGACCCACACGGCCGATGACAGCTGGCCCTTTGCCTTCCGCGCCGAGCAGCACATCGCGCTCACCGAGCATGAAGAGCGTGTCACGCTCGAGCTGCGCCTCTCTGTCACCAACCTCGACGCGAGGCTGATGCCCGCCGGCCTCGGTGCGCATCCCTATTTCGCGCGCCACGCCGGCACCGAGCTGTGCTTCCGCACGCACTCGGCATGGGAACACGATGAGCAGCGCCTGCCGACGCGGCTGGTGCCCACTCCTCCCGAACTGGACTTCACTCAAGCACGGAGCGTGCACCACGCACCCTTTGATCGCGCCTTCGTCGGCTGGGAGCGTCCCGCCCTGCTGATCGACCGTGAACGCGGCTATCAGGTTCGCATCGATGCCGATCCATTGTTCTCACGCCTGATCGTCTATGTACCGCCCGATGCGGACTATCTGGCGATCGAGCCGGTGAGCCATGACACCAACGCGATCAACGCTGCGCCCATCCAAGCTGGGAACATCCAAGCTGGGTTGAGCAGCCCAGACCTTCTGAAAAGCCCTGAACAGCTCACCGCAGAACAGGCCACCGCCCGGAAGACGGACTTCACGAGCGGTGGCCTCAAGCTTCTCAAGCCTTTGCAAACACTGTCCGGTTCGATGCGCTTCACCTGCGAACCTTGCGGCTCGTAGGCTTCTCGCGCACTCAGAGAAAACCATCGCCCAGCTTCGGGAACCTTCGCGCCACGAACCACCACGTGGTCCTATCCAGGCTTTTGATCACCTTCCGCTGGTCTTTGTTGTTGCCGTCCGTATGCACACAGAATGGCGCGAGCTTGTCGCGACGCTCGCCCTTGACGGTCGGACGATCCGACCAGTCGACCTCGATCAGCTCTCTGAGGAAGCTACTGTGCCAGACACGCACGACGACCCTTGCCATCGGGGAGCCAGGCTCCAGGCCATAGTGGGCTACGAGGGCGCGGGGGCTGATCCGGATCATGCCGGCACCTCGCGCTGCGGGCAGTTCAAGTAGGGGCAGAGGAGCATGGTAGTTCATCCTTGTGGTTGAGGTGGTCCTGACGGTTCAGGTCAGCAACGGGGCAAAGCCCGCCATGCAGTGGGCAAGTACATCCTCCCCCTTCAGGGGGAGATCCACGGATGGGTTGTCCGCGCGGCCCGCTGCACAACACACAAGACGCGCGCCCCCGAGCGGGATCACCGCTCGAGGGCGCGCTTTCCTCGCGAATGGCCCCCCGGTCACTCGCAGATCGAGAACTCCAGCGCTCCGCTGAGCAGCGGCACACCGGCATCGCGGCCGACGAACTGGCACTGCACCAGCGTGCCGGGTTGCGACAGATAGCTCGGCGGGTTGGGGTAGCCCGGCATCAGACCGCGCGCGTAGGTATTGAGATCGATGCTCACCGAGCCGTTGCACTGACCCGCGGTGCCGTTCGCCAGGAACACCACGGCACGCACGGGCTGCGACAGGCAGAAGGTGCCACCGCCGAAGGGAATGCTCGCGCGTCCTGAGTTCGTCATGAACAGCGCGACCGGACGCTGACCCGCGACATTGCCCGCCGCAAGCGTGAACCCGCTGGTGGCGGTCGCGCTGGCGATGCCGGTCGTCACCATCGTCGGCTGCGTGCCCGCCGAGTTCGTCGAGGGTGCGCAGTACATCGTCTGCTGCCCCGAAGCGATCACGGAGGAGAGACCGGCGATGGGACCTGTCAGCGGCAGGTTGCCCGTGTTGCCCAGCGCAATCAGCGTCGGCGCACCGCTCGCGTAGTTGCTGATCGAATAGAAGGTGCACTGCTGCGCGTCATCATCGGAAGCGATCAGACGGCCCTGGGTGTCGAAATCCAGGCCGAGGAACCTCTTGGAAGGATGCAGGAAGCCCGCATCCACCACGGTCGCGGTCGTGCCCGTGATCGTGATCTTGGCGAGGCGGCTGCCACTGCTGTTTTCGTACGAGGCGTAGTAGATGCCCGAGCCCTGCGTGGCGATGTCACCACTGAACCCAAACGTCGTGTTGATCAGCTCCGTCGCCAGGCCCGTCTGCATGTTCACCGTCGCCACACGGCCCCCGCCTGTGACCAGCACCGCACCGCCCGCGCAGTTGAACTCCAGGCCGACCACGCTGGTCATGCCGAAGCTGCCGACCTCGGTCGCAGCACCGGTCGCCGTCGTGATCTTGTAGAGCTTGGTGCTGGTGGAGGCGTACAGCTCACCGCTCGGTGCGGTGGCGAAGTCCGTCGGGTTCGTCAGATTCAGCGGAACGCTGTTGAGCACCGTGCCCGTATCGACCTGAATCGTGCGCAGCGTGGGTGCGCCGTCGTACTCCGCCATGTAGAAGGCGTTGCCGTTCTGGAAGGCCATCAAAGGCGAGCAGATGAGCGAGGACAGGATGGTTGAGCGGATGAGGGATTGCATGATCTCGACGGGGAATGGAAAGCGTGACGGGTGTCGCCGGGCCAAGTGCCCGGCAGTCGCCAACGTGTGCGAGTGACCCTGCGGTGTGCACGGCTGCGCTGGAGACGTCAACTCAAAGCCGCGAGGGCTTGCCACCTCTCCGTGTTTCTCGAAAAATCGTGCGCGCTTCCCTGAATCGAAGCCGCTGCAGGCTACGCTGGCAACCGCAACGAACGAATCCGGAGGAATCTCACCGTGCTATCCCGAATCTGGCTGACGATGGCGCTGACAACCCTCGCTGCGATCCCGATGGCGCTGGCCCTCGAGGGACGCGCGCTGTCCACGGAGGAGCAGCAGCCCGACGAGCGGCGCGTTCTGAACGGTGAGTGGATCTTCGTCGAGGACCGCACCGCCGGCCGCACCCTGGAGCAGCTCAGCGCCCCCATGGCTTCGAAGTTCTCGCTCCTCGTCGAGGAGGGTGCCATTGTCCTCAACGGCCATGGCTCTGGGCACAAGGATGTGCGCATCGCGCTCGACGGCTCCGTGACCGAAAGACCCGACGGCGAGAAGATCGCGCGCTACCGGGGCTCCTGGAAGGACGGCGCGTTCGAGTATGAGGTCGCGTTTGAACGACCGCAGGGCGAACAGGGCTCGGGCATCCGGCTCATCCGCAGAGCCTTCCGCCCCACTTCGGAGGGCTTGCTGGTGATGGTCACGGTGGATCCGCCGCAGGGTTCGACCTCGACGGGGCTGTATCGCCATGCCGAGGACATCCCGATGCCGCCGCTGGCGAAGGCTTCGATCGCCGATCTCGGCTGGCTCGCGGGCGATTGGGTGGGCAAGCGCAGCTCGGGTTCTTCGATCGAGGAGCGCTGGAGCCCGCCGCTGGGAGGCACGATGCTCGCGGTCTCCCGCTCGGTCAACGCGAGCGGGAAGCTGGTCGGCTTCGAGTACCTGCGCATCATCGAGCGCGAGGGCGGGCTGGTGTACATCGCCCAGCCGGGCGGCAAGACGGCAACCGAGTTCGTGCTCACCGAACACACGGCTTCGCGTGCGGTCTTCGACAACCCGCGTCACGACTATCCCAAGCGAATCGTCTACGAACTCTCCTCCGAGGGCGTCCTGAGTGCGACGACGGGCTACATGAAGGGGGGCACTCCCCGCCGCTTCGAATTCCGGCGGGAAGGCCAGTAGCACCCACCCTCCGGGCGCTTTGAGCCGGAGGCACCGGTCAGAGTCAGGTTCATCCAGCCGCGCGCTCACCGCGCGGACGGATTCTTCGGGCCTCCCCGGGTGCGGACGGTTCCCCCGCACCCTTCGTACTGTCGAGATCGACGTACCACTCCGACGCAGCCCCGAGCTCGGTCCGAATTCCACCTCCAAGTTCCGCCTCCGAGTTTCCACACCGGGTACTCGCCCCCCCCGTCGCCCGCTGTATCCCCCGTCCGGATTTCTCCCCCCGTCCGGATTCTCCCTCAGCCCTCTCCCTTTCCTCCGCCCAGCCACCGCCCTTCCCGGCCCTCCCCGGCCCTTCCCGCGCGGGTGTCCATTTACTTATCCAGGCCATTTCCACTCGGGTGTCAATTTACTTGTCGACCCATTTGGGGAGCCCTCGGCCACCCCGGTGGGCTTGGGCCGGCGGATCCCCGGACGAACTCGCCTTCGATTTCCCGGATCCCGGTTTTTTATCCATGCAACGAGATCTTCGTCGTGGCTGCTTCTCCTTCGTCCATGTGGTGGTGCTCATGGGGGTCGCGGCCCTGTTCGGCCTGCACGGCAAGTCCATGGTTCTGTTCGTCGTCGTCGGCACCTTCGCGACGGCGGTATTGGTCGCCGCGGCCCAGTTCATCTGGTGGAACGAGGGCAAGGACCGGTGACCGCGTGAGCCTGGCGCGGTGACCTGCTACGGCCACCTGCTACGGCCACCTACTACGGCCACCTGCTACGGCCACCTGCTACGGCCACCGGCGACGGCCACCGGCGACGGTCGCGGCCGACTCAGTCCCCCCTGCCAGCGCCGCCATCCTCACCCCGGTCCGCGCGAGCCAGTGCGTCTCCCCGCCACCCGCCGCAGCCCCAATTCCTGCCTGCAGGTGGCTCCCAGTGGCCTGCAGATGGGCCTCCAAGGACTCCGGCGATGCGGAAACCTATTATGTAGACCGCATTTGTGCACCGGTGCGAGATCCGGGGCGGGAAGGCCGTCTGCGGGGAGGTCTGTTGCCCCTCCTCAACCCCTGACGCCCCTGCCTTACGCCCGATTCTGCGGCTTGGGGGGGCCCTGCAGCCTCTGTTTCGCACCATGAACCACGACTCCTCCCCCGGTGGCCCCAAGGCCTTCCTCTTCTTGCTCGTTCAATTGCTCCTGCTTGGCGGCATCGCATCGTTGTTCGAGCTTCGCCCGACCCAAGCCCTGCTCTTCATCCTCCTCTCCATGCTCGCCTTCCGGTTCCTGTTCCGGTTGGCCATCCACCTCAGCGGGAGGGACTGAGCTCATGTCATCACCCTCCCGACCTCCTGGCGCAGTTCCGGCCCTCATCCGAGCCGTGCGCAGTTTCGAAGCGCAGCCCCCTCCCCGCCGCAGCCCGGCCATTTACAATTTCCTAGGGAGCGCGGGCGGCCTCCCCTGCCTGCGGCTCGGCGGCAGCACGAGCTCGGGGTGTGCCCACACCCGCCCGCTCCATCTGCTCGAGCGTTGCTCTCGCCCTCTTCCCCTGCCTCGACTTCCCAAACCCCTCAAGCGCTTCCCATGAGCCTTCCCGATCCCCATTCCCTGCGCGGTCGCCAGACCTTCGAGCGCGCGAAGCAAGCATGCGATTCCGATCCGATCGAGCGGCTGATTCGATTCTCGTGGAAGAAGGGTGAGCCGGCGCCGCGACCGGTGTTCTACCCGCCCGGTCGCACGCCGGCGGATTGTCGTCCCCAGCAGGAGGGCGGGCATCCCTTTGCGAAGGTACCGCCGCAACCTCAGTCGATGGCGAATCAGGAAGCGCAACCGAGTGCCCGCGCGCAACGCACCCAACCCACCAAGGCCAAGCGTTACCCCGGCGGCTACCTCGCTTCGCCGGAGTGCGATCGAAAGCTCGAGAGCGAGACGGCTCGCGGAACCGTGGAGGGTGCGCAGTCCAGCGAAGCGCAAGTTGAGAAACCGGCGCAGTCTATGCCCACACGCAAGCCCAAGGGCGGCAAGGGCAGCAACGATGCGTCTGACTGTCCGATCAACAGGGACACCGCGTTCATGCGCAGGGTCCACGGCGAGCAGTGGTGGTAGGGGGTCTAACTCGGACTAGGCCCGCCGCCGTGCGCGCAGGGAATCGTACAGGCCCATCTGGTGCATGATCATGTGCAGCAAGCCGAACTTCACCCGGTCATCATTCAGCACTTGTGCGCTCATACGATTGTGGGCGTCCATCGAGTCCATCACGGCTTCGAGGTAACTCGACATCAGGTCCGGTGAGGCACGAAACTGTTCCTCGGAGTTATTCTCCGCCTGCTCTTGGAGCTTCTCCGACTCACCCAGCTTGGCGTGGATCGTCTGGGCGAAACTCAACTGATCTCCATCGGATACATCGGATGTGAACAGTTCATTGAGCTTGGCAATGATCTCCGTCAGGTAGGCCTTCTCGCGCTCGCGCACCATGCCGGTTCCGCTGGCGCCCATCGGTTGCAGCGCATCGCCGCCGCCCGTCAGCGTCAAATCGCGCGACCCGCGTTCCTTCAAGCTGTGGTGCGTCAACTGCACCTTCGACAAGTCGATGCTGCTCCGCTCGCGATCGAAATCCAGCAGCCGTCCCACATGCTTGTAGAACATCGCGCGCTTCTCGACCGCGGTCTGGCCGTAGTCATAGATCTGCGACAAGAAGTTGTACAAGCGCACGTACGACGCCATGTCCGCCTTGAACAGCTGCAGCGCATCCATCTCGTCTTGCGCGCCCTTGACCGCCGCGGCGTCGCCGCTGGCCTCCGCTTCGCGCCGAGCCTTGCTGGCAGCGGCATGTCGACGGGTCAAGCGGTCCACCACGGGCTGCAAGGCCGCTGACAACTCGGCCTGCGTTGGCTTCGCGCGCAGCTCCGCCTGCACCAACCGCTCGACCTCGTTCTCGTCGTAGTGCCCGCTCGCATCGAGCTTGGCCATCAGCTGGAAGACGATCTCCGGATCCGTCGTCGTCTCCAACTCCGCAGTCTCGTAGTACGTACGGAACGCCTCGAGGATCTCGTCAGGATCGTTGACGAAGTCCAGGACATACGTGCGGTCCTTGCCATCCATGGCGCGATTCAAGCGCGACAAGGTCTGCACGGCTTGAATGCCGGCCAACTTCTTGTCGACATACATGCCGCACAAGAGCTTCTGGTCGAAGCCCGTCTGGAACTTGTTGGCAACCAACAAGATCTTGTACTGCGGCTGATCGAATGCGTCGCGGATGTCGCGCCCGCGCAACCCGGGGTTGAGGAACTCGCTCTGCTCGGTCAACGCCTCAGGCGACGAATCCGGATCGTTCACCTCGCCCGAGTACGCCACCAACGCGCCGTACCCATACCCCTTCTCCTGAATGTACTTGCGGATCGCCAATTGCCAGCGCACCGCCTCCAAGCGACTGCCGACCACCACCATGGCCTTGGCGCGCCCACCCAACAACGGCGCGACCACGCTGCCGAAGTGCTCGACGACCACCTGCACCTTCTGCGCGATGTTGTGCGGATGCAAGCGCACCCAACCGACGAGCTTCTTCAACGCCGCCGAGCGCTCGACCTCGTCGCTGTCGACCTTCGCGCCGCCCGCCTGCGCCAACTGGAATGCCGTCTTGTACGAGGTGTAGTTGCGCAACACATCGAGGATGAACCCTTCCTCGATCGCCTGCCGCATCGAATACACATGGAACGCCTGCGGCACATTGTCCGGGCCCGGTTTGCGCGTCGGATCCGGCCGCGTGCCGAACAGCTCCAAGGTCTTGGCCTTGGGTGTCGCCGTGAACGCGACGAAGGTGATGCCGCGATCCTCGGCCCGCGCCGCCATCGTCGCCGCCAGCAGATCTTCGCTGCTGATCTCGCCGCCGTCCTCGACCGCCGACCATTCTTCAGCCGTCAAGACGGCCTTCAACTTGCTGGCCGTCTCGCCCGCTTGGCTGGAGTGCGCCTCGTCGGCGATCACCGCGAAGCGCTTGCCCTTTGTCGCGGCCAACTCGCGCACCGCCTCCAACGCATGCGGGAAGGTCTGCATCGTGCACACGACGATCTTCTTGCCGCCCGACAAGGCTTCAGCCAGCTGCTGGCTCTTGCTGCCCGCTGCGTTGGTCGCCGACTCGACCACGCCAGTCGTGCGCGTCGCCTGGAACAACGCTGATTGCAACTGCTTGTCGATCACCGTGCGGTCCGACACCACCAGCACGCTGTCGAACAGCTTCACTTGCCGCGCGTCGTGCAACTCCGACAGGAAATGCGCCGTCCACGCGATCGAATTGGTCTTTCCTGATCCCGCCGAATGCTGGATCAAATATCGCCCGCCAACTCCGTCGCGCCGCACGGCCGCCTGCAAGCGCCGCGTCGCATCCAACTGGTGATACCGCGGGAAGATCAGCGCCTTAGGCGCCTCCTTCTCGACGAACACATACCGGCCCAGAATCTCCAGCCAGCTGTCCTTGCGCAGAACCTCGTCCCACAGGTACGCCGTCTGGTACCCGCTCGGGTTGGGCGGGTTGCCCTTGCCGCCCTCGCAACCTTGGTTGAACGGCAAGAACCGCGTCGCCCAGCCATCCAGCTTGGTGGTCATCATCACCTCGCTGCTGCTGACCGCAAAGTGCACCAACGCCCCGCCTAAGAACTGCAGCAACGGCTCCGGCGCCTGGCCCTTGGGGCGCGGCAACCGGTCGCGTTTGTACTGTTCCACCGCGTCCGCGACGCTCTGTGTGAAATCCGTCTTCAGCTCGATCGTCGCCGTCGGCACGCCATTCACGAACAGCACCAGATCGATGCAGTTCTCGTTCGCCTGCGCGTACTTGACCTGCTGGACCACGCGCAACCGGTTGGCCGCATAACGCGCCGCCAGTTCCTCGTTCAAGCTCATCGCCGGCTTGAACTGCACCAACTGCAGCCGCGAGCGCAAGCCCATCACATCGACGCCTTGGCGCAACACCTCTAACGTGCCCTGCGCATCCAAAGCTTTGCGCACGCGCTCGACCAAGGTCGCTTGCGCCCGCGCGCCGTGCGACTTCTCCAAACTCTCCCACGCCTGCGGCTGCGTCGCGCGCACCCACGCCACGAGATCATCGGGGAACAGCGCCGCCGCGCGGTCGTACTTGGCCGCATCGCCGGCCGCGTGCAGCCAACCCGCCTGCACCAAGTGCTCGCACACCTCGCGTTCAAAGGTCGCTTCCGTATGCAAAGGTCGCGCAGTGCTCATGGAATCCCCAATCCTAGGTACTTACGCGCCACCGCGCTCGACTTCGTCTAAAGTCCGGCCATCCGGCAGCTTCCACGTCTCCCAACCGTTCGACGAATTCCCCAAAAGCGCGATGGCCGCCATGCTGGGCGAACCGAACAGGTGATCCTTGGCGAACACGATGCGCTCGCCCTCGACGCGCGCCACGCCGGACTGCACCAACTTCGCGCGCATGCGCTCCATCGACGTCCCCTGGATCGACTTCACGTTGTCGCGCCGCCCCGACGAACCCGCCAGCACCACGAAGCCCTCCTTCGTGTACAGCCCGCGCCCATCGGCACCCGCCGCGGTGCAGCGATACTCCCGCTCGCCCTCCGCGCCGGCCCGCGCCCGGCCCAACGCATCGAACAACGGATAGCCAAGCGTCGCCAGCAACACCTGCCCGGTCTCGAAGATCTCCATGCAATCCGCCTGCAACGGCGCGGGCGTGTGCGGTTTGCTGCCGTTGTTGCTGTTCTCCAACTCATAGCGCCCGGCGCGCGTTGCCGCTTGCAGGCAATGCCACTCCAAAAACAGCGCATGCGTCTGCGTCAAGCTGTTCGTACGCGACACCAACACCAACGCGCGCTCCCAAAAATCCTTGGTCTTGTGGTGGCTCGCCAGCCGTTGCGGCACATCCCCCGTCTGCCCGATGTAGACACGCCCTGCGCTGCCTTCGTCCGACGCACCGAACAGGAAATACAACGCCACCTGTCGGCTTTCAGGCATGGCGTAGAACGCGTCCAACTGGCTGCGCGGCACCTCCAGCACCTGCACAATGCGCGTCGTCAGCTCGGCCACCCGCAACCCGCGCGGATCACCGCTCGGGAGGAAGATCTGGATGGTCTGGGGTCGGGGCGTGCTCATGGGATCAATCTTCCTATCGCTGCTACTTGGGACATCCTCACCATGGCGCCTGGGACTCTCTCTCGCGCCATGCGGAGACAGGTTTGCCGTGCCACTGCTCGAGAGTCAGTGACCGCAGATACTTGTCGACGGCGGGCAGCAGGCCCCGCTCGTTGGCGATGTGCAAATGAAGCAGGAACCGCTCGTGCTTGTCTCCATCACTGCAGAAATGCCACGCCGCAAGGATCAGGGGCCATGGCACCTTCTCGTGCTCTTCCTCGCGCCCGAAACCATCAAGGAGTTCAAACATGACACTCCACTCGAAAGCCCTCGGGCAGGCGCCCTTGGCTTTGCAGTAGGCGATGAGCGCTTCGAGATCGGACGGCTGCGTCACGCGACGAGCTCCGGGGAAGTGTTGCGGACGTCGATCTGGCCCGTCACCGCGGCCGAAATGAGCGCGGAACGGCGTTCGCGGAGGAGTTCGATGCCCTTCTCGGCCTCCGTGACGAACAATTCCATCTTCGTCGTCTCCGCGTCCACAAAAGCAGCGATGGCGCGCCTCTCGGCCGCGGGAGGTAACGGCACATGAATCCCGCCGATGGTGTCGGTGTTGAGGTTCAGCTGAGTTCCGAGTTTTCCTAGTCCGCCATAGCAAAGACCTGCAGCGAAGATTCGGTAGAGCCAGTCCGCCTCGATCGCCAACCTTGGGAAGTAGACGAAGCCATCGTGGATACATGCTTTGATGCGCGAAATACAGGGCTTGCCGACCGTTCCAGCGATGCTCACGAAGAGGCTTCCTGGCTCGAGCTTCACGCTAAGAGAACTCCCGAGGTTGGAGAGCCGCTGCTGAGTGCTCAGGAGTTCGCCGTTGCTCGCGGACACATCAGCGATGCGTACCCACGAGTACTCCCCCTCGTCGTCGAAGTACTTCGGATCATCGATCGGCCGCGGTGACGCTCCTCGCAGGACCGGCGAGAGCCGCTTGATCAGCTTCACATCCCAGTGCGCGGGTACGTCGCCGAGCCACTCGACGCCGGAGGGTTTCATGGGGGCGGCGGGGTCGAGGCCCTTGGTGACGGCGTGCGAGATGACGGCCTGGCGCTTCTCCTTCAGCAGCTCGATCAACCGCTCCTGCTCGGCGACCAGCTCGTCGATCTTCTTCGTCTCGCGGTCGAGGAACGCGGCGATGGCGCGCTGCTCCGCGAGGGGTGGGAGAGATGTTCGGACGCGAGAGAGAAAAC
>Ga0209668_10000494_pt1 | contig 16221 bp, 10 predicted proteins | sample FrelakmetPLP11PL_FD_187150 | JGI IMG/M metagenome (GOLD analysis project Ga0209668, IMG submission 187150) | Freshwater lake sediment microbial communities from the University of Notre Dame, USA, for methane emissions studies - PLP11 PL (SPAdes)... | ecosystem: Environmental > Aquatic >... | reverse complement strand
GCGGACATCCCAGTCGCCGGCAATCTCGACGACGCGCGCGTTGAATCCTGCCAGGGTGTCCCTGAACCGTTCGTGGAGACAGGCCCGTTGTTCCGGTCGATCCCGCTGCATGCCGTCGGCGATCCAGGGCACATCAGGGTGCAGCAACAGGTAGAGATCGCCGAGGCGTTCCCGCGCGGCGTCGTCGACCCATGCCGGGCAGCCGGCGTAGTAGTGCCTGCTGTAGACAACCGTGCTGACGAGGTCCGTGTCCTTGATGACGAGGCCCGTGGCGGCTGCGATCGCGGCGTCCTCGACTTTCACCTGCCCGTTCGCGATGCTCTCCACGTCGGACGCGTCGAGGAGCATGCCCTTGCGATCGAGGTAGTCACGCACGTACTCCGTCGAGCACGGTGCGGCGAAGTGCTCCGCCAGCTCATTCGCCAGGGTCGTCTTGCCCGTGCACTCCGATCCCGTGACCACGACGATGAGAGGACGGGAGGTTGTCATGGCCGTGCACCGGCGGCGATGGACCTGCGCCAGTCGCGGAAGCCAAGCACTGCGAGGCAGATGTAGACGACGTACAAACCCGCGGTGAGTGTCAGACCCTGCGACAGGCTCATGCCGACGTAGACGACATCGACCGCCGCCCAGACGGGCCAGTTCTCCAGGTACTTGCGCGCCTGCATCCACTGCGCGACCAGGCTGAAGGAGGTGGTGAACCCGTCGAGGTAGGGCAGCGCTTCGTCGGTGCGCCTGCCGAGCCAGAATCCGAGGACCAGCGACACACCCACCCCGACCATCGAGAGTCGTGCGACCAGCCGCCGCGGGAGGCGCGAGACGACCAGCGCCCGGTGGCCCGAGCCGCCGTACAGCCACGAGTACCAGCCGTACCCGATCAGCCCCACATAGACGAACTGCAGGCCCATCGCTGCGTAGAGCTTCGCGCGGAAGAACACCACGATGAACGCCACGACCGACACGAGTCCGACGGGCCAGCACCAGATCTTCTGGCGGGTGGTGAGCCAGACGCCGAGAATCCCGGTGACGACGCCAACGACCTCGAAGGGGTTCATCGGCACTATCAGAATTTCAGATCGAGCATGACGAACACGCTCCGCGTGGCCTGCGGGTAGTAGTAACGCGTGCCTCCGGGCAGCAACCGCCCGCCGGGATCCTCGGTGAAGTACTGGTAGCTGTACCCGTTGGGGAACATGCGACGGTTGTCGAGCACATTGGCCGCCTGGATGCGCAGCCGCGGCCCGGCGCCGGCAGCGAATGGCATCAGGCGGGAAAGGGCGATGGACACGTCCGCATCCAGGCCGAAGAACCCCGGCGCCCTGAAGGCCTGGCTGCCCGTGTTGTCGAGGTGCGCGGCGCCGACGTATCGGCCCGCGGCGCCCACCGTCAGCCACGACACAGGCGTGCCATCTGCCGCCAGATTCACGAGCACCGCCGGCGTCAGGAGCGGCCGCACGTTTGCGTGCGTCAGGCTCGTGCTGGCGGTCCAGTTGCCGGCGGCGTCGTAGACATCGTAGAACTGCGTCCACGATCGGATGCGGTTGCGGCTGTACGTGGCCGTGTGGCGCAGCCGGAGCGCGCTCCAGGGCTGCCACGTCAAGTCGACTTCGATGCCGCGCCGGAAACTGCGATCGACGTTGCGCCGGAGCGGGAGGCCAATCTCGGACAACTCTCCCGTCTGGGCGATCTCGTTCCGGAATTCCATGGAGTAGACATTCGACCGGATCGAGAACCCAGGACGGGAGAACTCCAGGCCCGCCTCCGCGTTGGCGACGTTCTCCGGTTTCACGGCAGCGAGGTCGTACGGCACCGAGGGATTGTCCTCGCCCTGAAGCATGTCGCTGCGGCCCGGCTCGCGTCCAGCCAGCCCGAAGGACCCATACACGCTGACGCCGCGGCCCACGTCGTAGCGGGTGCCGGCCTTCGGATTGAAGAAGGCCCAGTCGATGGAGCCGAGGTTCTGGTCTCCGTCGTAGCGGAAGCGCGCCCACCGTACCTGCACATCGCCGTAATGATGCCAGCGGCCGCTCGCGTAGCCCAGCTTCGCGAAGCTGTTGACCTCGTTCTTGAAGCCGCGGTTCGCGTACTCGGCAGGTCCGCTCACGATGTCGCGCGAGTGACGGCTCTCGAAGTCGTTGACATGCGCGCCCCAGGTGAAATCAAGCGGGCCGCGTACCGCGTGGTAGGTGGCGGTCGCGCCCGCGCTCCGCCAGTCGAGCCCGTACTGATAGAGCCCGTCCGCGCCACCCTGGATCCGGTACCAGCCGCTGGCGCCGTTGTAGTAGCCCTGTACGGAAAACGCCGCCGCCGGTCCCAGCGCCCTGTGGTATTGGGCCGTGACGAATCGCTGGCCGAAGTCATCCCGCTCGTCCGTGCTCATCGGGTTGAAGCGCAGGTCCTGCTCGAGTGTATCCTCGTCCGTCGCCAGGAATGCGAGCTGAGACCGTTCGCGTCCGACGAACCCGAACACCTTGACATACGACGTGTCGGTGTCGCGGGAGGCGCCCACGTACACGCTCTGCTGGGTCGAGCCCGAGTGATCGCGGAAGCCGTCGGTGTCCTGGTAGGCCACCTGGCCGTAGAGCTTCAGTCCGCCGCCGAGCCTGCCCGAGTGCACGGCTGCGCTGACGCGGTTGGTACCGAACGACCCGCTGCCCAGCCGCACGTCGGCCTGGAGTTTCTCCTTCAAGTCGATGCTGGCGAAGTTGATGGAACCCGCGAAAGACGAGGCGCCGACGGTCGACGTGCCGACGCCGCGCTGCACCTGGAGGCTCTCGATGGCGTTCGCGAAATCGCCGAAGTTGGCGAAGTAGAACGCCGAGTCTTCGGGTTCGTTGAGCGGGACGCCGTCAAGGGTCACGTTCATGCGCGTCTGCGGAATGCCGCGCAGGTAGATGTACGAATAGCCCGTCGCCGATCCCGAGTCGGAGTACTGCGTGAGCGAGGGCACCTGCTTCAGCAGGAACGGCATCTCCTGGCCGGTGTTGAGCGACTCGATCTCGACGCGGTCGAGATCGCGCGTGGTGACCGGGGCCTCGGCGCCAGCCCGGACGGCCGCCACCACGACCTCTTCGGAGAAGCGCGCGAGGGGGTTCAGCAGGATGTCGATGTCGGCGATTGCGCCGGTGACGTTGACGTCTCTGGTGCCGGGGAGGTGGGCTGGATGAGTGACCCGCAGGACGTGCTGGCCGCGCGGCAGTTCAAGCGTGAACCGGCCCCCGGCGCTGGTGGGCGTCGAAGCGCCGTTGTCCACGCTGACCGTTGCGCCGGAGAGCGGCGCCCCGGCCGCAGTGCGCACGGTGCCGCTTACGGCGAACGGCGGCTCCTGGGCCAGCACCGGGCCGCACACGCAGGCGAGGTTCGCGGCGAGCGCGAAGGCGAGCACGAGCCCCGGAGACCTTCCTGCGAATGTGTCGCGGGGCTCCAGCCTTGCGACGGCCGCGTGCGTCGTGTTCATGGTCACCCCTCCTCTCGTTCGCGCAGACGACATGCCGGACGAGTGAAAAGGATGCTTTGGGGAGTTCTCGAATCGAAGGGGAGCCCCTGCTCCCGATCGCCTTCCCTACGCCGGTACTACCCGGTTCAGGTTCGAGGGTGTGATCTCAGGCCGTTCCTTTGGGCCACCCCTAGGCGTCCTACCAGGTTCGAGTGTGGACCCGATCCCCGCCCCCCGTCAAGCCGCCGCGGCGACAGCGCTCCATTTCTCCTGCCGAGCCATGCCGGTCTCGGACTAGGATCGGAACGCAGCATGACACCGGCCGGGGTCGGCCCGGTGAGAAGGAGACACGATGCGAAACGCGGTTCTCACGATGCACTTCATGGACGGAACGAAACTGCTCGTACGGTATCCGAAGCAAGCTGGCACGGACCCGACCACCATCGCCGGGTCGGTCAAGCGCGCGCTCGACGCCGACAAACTGGTCTTCGAGGTCGATGGCGACCTTCTCATCGTCCCAACCCGGAACATCAAGTACCTCCACCTCACGCCGGCGCCCGATCACCTGCCAGCCGGCGTCATCCGGCAGGGCAAGCTGATCGGCTGACGCAAGTCGAATCTGACTCCAGTTTCCACGATTCCACGGACCATGCGTGCGACAAGGTCGAGTCTGACCCCAATTGCCCTGGTCGTCGTCTGCGCTGCGGCGGCGGGGTGGTATGCCTGGGGGCGTGTCGGCCGCACAGGCGTGGCGCCAGCCAGCCAGGAGCCCCAGGCTCAGGCCGGGGCCGCCCCCTCCACGTACGTCGGCGAACCGGCGTGCACGCGCTGCCACGAGGCGCAGACGAAGGAGTGGCGCCAGTCGCATCACGCGCGGGCCATGGAGGTGGCGAACGACGCCACTATGCTCGGGGATTTCAACAACGCCACCTTCACGTACGCAGGCACGACGTCATCGTTCTACCGGCGCGACGGCAAGTTCCTGGTGCGCACCGACGGCCCGGACGGGCAACTGCACGAGTATGAAATCGCGTACACCTTCGGCATCATTCCACTCCAGCAGTACCTGATCGCCTTCCCCGGCGGCCGGTACCAGTGCCTTCCCATCGCCTGGGACTCGCGCCCGAAGGACAAGGGCGGCCAGCGCTGGTTCCACCTCTATCCCGGCGAGAAGATCACCTCCACCGACCCGCTGCACTGGACCGGTCCGAACCAGAACTGGAACTACATGTGCGCGGACTGCCACTCTACGAACCTGGTCCGCAACTTCGATCTCGCCGCGAACGCCTACAAGACCACGTGGTCGGAAATCAACGTGTCGTGCGAGACGTGCCACGGCCCCGGCTCGGCGCACGTGGCGTGGGCCGACGCGCGCAAGAAGAAGGGCCTCACAGGCCGCGACAACACCTCGATGGGCCTGGATGTCCAGGGGCTGCGCGCGGTGGACTACAGCGGCTTCGGCGTGGGAGACGCGTCGAGCATCGCCTCGCGTCCCGCGAACCGGCAGCGGCAGCAGGCCGAGGTCCAGGCGTGCGCTCCGTGCCATGCGAGGCGCGGACCCATCACCAACGTGCCGGATATCGGCAAGACGTTTCTCGACAGCTACCGCCCGGCGCTCCTCGATGACGGGCTCTACTATCCGGACGGTCAGATTCTTGAGGAGGTCTACGAGTACGCGTCCTTCACGCAGAGCAGGATGTACGCGGCTGGCGTCACGTGCTCCGACTGCCACAACGCGCACAGCCTGAAGCAGCGGGGCACGGGGAACAACGTGTGCGGCCACTGCCACCTGCCGCTCACCTACGACACGCCCGCCCATCACCACCACAAGCAGGGCACCGATGCCGCGCGGTGCCCGAGCTGCCACATGCGCACCACGACCTACATGGTGGTGGACCCCCGCTTCGACCACAGCTTTCGCGTGCCCCGCGTGGATTACACGCTGAAGTACGGAATCCCGAACGCGTGCACGACGCCGTGCCACAAGGACAAGAGCGTGGCGTGGTCGAACGACGCCATTCTCAAGTGGTACGGCCCGACCAGGAGCCGTGGCAACGAGTACGTGAAGGCCCTGGACGCAGGCCGGCGCGGACTTACCGGGGCCGAGCAGGAGCTGCGGGCCGCCATCAAGGCGCCCTCCCATGCGCCGATTGCCCGTGCGACCGCGCTCACCTTGCTGCGCGACTACTACTCTCCGGCATCGATCGACGCGCTGCAGGCCGGGCTGACCGACCCCGACGCCATCGTCCGGGCGGCGGCGGTCAGAGTGCTCGACGCGCTGCCGCCGGCCGACCGTGTTCGCCTGGCCCGCTCCCTGCTGAACGACCCGGTGCGTCTCGTGCGCGCATGGACGGCGTCCGCACTGGCCGGCACACCGCCGGATCTGCTCACGCAAGACGAAGCCGCGGACCTCTCGCGCGCCACGCAGGAGTATCTGACGCTCGAGATGGCGGTGGCGGAACGGCCGGAAGCGCACCTGAATCTCAGCGGCTTCTACCTGCGGCAAGGGAAGACGAAAGAAGCCGAAGCGGCGCTTCAGACCGCGCTTCGCCTCGATCCCCGCAACGTGCCCGCGCGCGTGAACCTGGCGGACGTGTACCGCGCGGAAGGCCGAGAGGCCGACGGAGAGCGCGTGCTCAGAGAGGCCATCGCGATCGAACCGATGGCCGCAGAAGCCATCCATGCCCTCGGCCTGCTGTGCGTGCGTGAAAAGCGCCAGGCGGAGGCGCTGGGCCTGTTCAAGCGTGCCTGCGAACTGCAGCCGAACGTGGCGCGCTACGGCTACGTGTATGCGGTCAGCCTCCAGTCTTCCGGCGACATCTCGAAGGCCATCGACGTGCTCGAAGCCGTGCACAAGGCACGTCCGAACGACGTGGATACCCTCGCGGCCCTTGCCACATTCGAGCGCGACAGGGGAGACCTCAGCGCCGCGATCGGATGGGCAGACAAGCTCGTCCAGTTGAGGCCCGACGACGCCGGTGCGAGGAGCTTCCTGGCGCAGTTGAAGAACGTCGCGGCGGCGACACGCAGATAGCAGGACCCGGGAAGTGGGGTCAGGCTCGACCTGCGGCCCGAGCAACGACCGCCGGTCGAGTCTGACCCCACTGGCGGTGTGGTATTGTGACGCGACAAACGTCTGAAGGAGTCAGGTGAGCATGAACTACGCAAGGAAGTTCGCGTCCTTCGTCGTGCTGGCGGTCGCCATCGCGACGGTCGGGATTCAGGCCGGCCTCAAGGTCAAGGTCGAGTTCGACAAGGCGTACGATTTCACGAAGCTCCGTACCTTCGCCTGGCATCCCGATGGTGCCGGCGAAATCAAGATGCTGGAACTCCATGGCGGCGACCCGGAGGAGATTCGCGCTCGATGGGAACCCACGGTCAAGGACGCGGTCGAGCAGGAGCTCACGAAGCGCGGCCTGGTGCCTGCCACGGCGGGCGCGCCGGATCTCTTCGTGCACTACTACTTCCTCGTGGGTCCGGGCTCGGAGTCCCAGTACCGCGGGCAGTTCATCGGTGCCGTGCCGCCCTGGGGCCTGCCGGACTTCGCGATGACCACGACATCGTTCAAGCTCTTCGAACAGGGCACCCTCGTCCTCGACCTGATCGACGCACCCAAGCGCAGCATCGTGTGGCGTGGCATCGCCGAGGCCGAGGTCAACCGGCAGCGCACGCCCACCGAGCGCGACAAACGGATTCGCGAAGCCGCGAGCGATCTGCTGAAAAAGTTTCCGCCAAAGCCGCAGCAGAAATAGCGCCAGGGGCCCATGGAGCCTGGTCACCCGGACCGACGTTCAGTGCTCGTCAGGCTGGGCGCTGCCGCCGGGGCTGCGGCGGTCGCGGCCCAGGGCGGGATCGTCCTGCGATCCTTCGTGGCAAACGTGTCCTACGACGCGCCGGCCAGGGTGAAGGTGGGTCTCCCTGAGCGCTTTCCGGACGGCCTGACCTTTGTCGCCGAGCAGCGCCTGTTCGTCGCCAGGGCCGGGAAACGCTTCCGGGCGATCTCCGCGGTCTGTACTCATCTGGGCTGCACGGTCCACGCCGAAGCCTTCCTGCGTCCGGATCCCACGGACCCTGACACCCGGCGGGCCACGCAGTTCTACCAACTGTCCTGCCCCTGCCACGGTTCGCGCTACAACGCCGACGGGTCGAACATCTCCGGCCCTGCGCCCACGGCTCTCGCCGCCTACCGTCTTACACTGGCTCCTGACGATGGACAACTCGTGGTGGATCTGGAAGACGAAGTGGCCCCCGCCTTCGAGTTGACGGTTCCGTGAGGGCGGCCTGATGGCACACCGCAGATTCTGGAGCCTTCGTCCCGCGACTACGCGTGAAGCCGTCGACGCCGTGTGGGCGAACCTCCTCCTGCACTGGTTCCCCGTCCGGATGCGCACCTCGTCGCTCGCGTGGGCGCCGACCTTCTGGCTCGGCACCGTGACGTGGATCCTGTTCCTGCTGCTGCTGATCTCCGGCCTGCCGCTGATGGTGTTCTACATCCCGTCAACCGGCGACGCGTACCGCTCCGTCAAGGACATCGAGCACGTCGTCTCATTCGGCTGGTGGCTGAGGGCTGTGCACCGGATCGGCGCACACATGATGGTCGTCGCGACGACGCTGCACCTCGTGCGCGTGTTCGTGACCGGCGCCTACAAGAACACCGAAGGGCGCGATCAGCATCGTGAGTGGAACTGGGTGCTCGGCGTGGCCATGCTGTTCGCCACGCTGCTCCTGTCCTTCACAGGATATCTGCTGCCGTGGGACCAGCTCGCCTTCTGGGCCGTGACCGTCGGCACCAACATCGTGTCGTCGGCGCCGGTGGCCGGCACGGTCGTGCGGGAGGTGCTGATCGGCGGGCGCGAGATCGGGCAAGCCACGCTCATCCGCTTCTACCTTCTGCACATCGTCGTGCTGCCCATCGCAGTGGCGGTGCTGTTCGGGTACCACATGTGGCGGATCCGCAAGGACGGCGGTCTCGCGAACGGAGACGCAGCCGACGACGATGCCGGCGTGGTTCATGCCATTCCACCGATCGTCCTGCGCATAGGCGTCGTGTCGATGGCTACGCTGCTCGCGGTCACGCTGCTCGCGACGTTCATCCCGTCCCCGCTGCTCGATCCCGCGAACCCGCTGGCGACGCCGAATCCCGCGAAGGCGCCGTGGTACTTCCTGTGGCTGCAGGAGATCGTGGCGGATACGACGGTGCGCATCGGCTCGTTCCGCGTGAACGGCGCGCTCATCGGCGGCGTGTTGCTTCCCTTCGCGCTGGCCGTGCTTCTGACGGTCTGGCCGTGGGTCGATCGCTCTCCGGCGGAAGCCGTCGGCGTGGCGTTTCCGCGCGCACGTCGGATCCAGATCGCGGTGTTCCTGCTCATGGCCTTCGCGATCACCGCGCTGACCGTGATCGGCCTGATGCGCGGGCCGTCGTGGGGGCTCTGGTGGCCGTGGGAGTCGTGGCCCGACGTGCCCGCGAGATTCTGACATGGCCAGGACGAAGCCAGCCCCGAAGGCGCCGCCACCTCCGCCGCCGCCCGGCCCCTACGACTGGCTCACGCTGTCCGTGCTCGGCATCGCCCTCGCGGCCGCGACGGCATTCGTCGTCGTTCGCGATTCGCATCACGACTACCGGCGCTACCAGCAGCAGTTCCGCGAGATGGTCCGGCAGAAATCCGGTCCGGACGCCGCGCGTGCTGTCCCATCAGGCGTGCAGCAGATCTGGATTCCCGGCCTCGGCCGCGCCGACAGATGCCTCACGTGCCACCAGGGCGTGTCGTGGAACGGATTCGAGACGGCCGAGCAGCCCTGGCGCACGCATCCGCGCGGCGTGCTCGGGTCACACCCCGTCGATCGATTCGGGTGCACGGTGTGTCACGGAGGACAGGGCTGGGCCGTTGACGTGGCCGGAGCCCACGGGCGCGTCGCGGATTGGGGCGAACCCCTGCTTGATGACGCCCTCGCGGGCCGCCTCGCAGCCGGATCGGGCCGTCGCGCGCTCGTGCAGATGAACTGCAACCTCTGCCACCGGTACGAGTCCCGTACCGATGGCGCGGACGTCATCAACCGGGCCAGGCAACTGGTGCAGGACAAGGGCTGCCGCGCGTGTCACCTCATCAACGGGCGCGGGGGTCTCATCGGCCCCGATCTCACTTGGACCGGGGAGAAGAACCCGGAACAGTACGACTACAGCCGCCTGCCGGGCCGCAGGAGCGTGTTCAACTGGCACCTGGAGCACCTGCGGGATCCTCGCGCCCTGGTGCCCGACAGCGTCATGCCGAACTTCCACCTGTCGCCGGACGAGACCGAGGCGCTGGCGGCGCTGGTGATGTCGTGGCGTCGCAGGCCGGCTGACGCGTCGCTGCTTGGCAGCACGCCTCGGCGTGATGCACCACCCGAGAGTGAGCGGGCGCTCTACTCGAAGATGCTGACAGGCCCGGGCGCGTGGTTCGTGCAGACCGGGTGTTACCGCTGCCACGATGTCGCGGCGATGGACGTCAAGAGCCCCACCCCGATCGGCCCCGACCTCTCGACGGCCGCCGAAGACACGGAGCGGCGCTTCAGCATGCCCATCGACGCGTTCATCCGCAATCCTGTCGGCACCATGCGGGCCGTGCTGGCGCGGCAGATCATGCTGACGCCGGAACAGAAGGAAGACGCGATCCGCCAGCTCCGCGCCGCGTATGCGGAATACCAGAAGCGGCTGACGCAGAAGAAATAGACGTCGTGTCACGACCAGTGGAACAGGTCTTCGGACCTGTCATCGCAGGGCTGAAATCCTGCGCCACGTGGTTGTGAAACGACTTCGGGAACGCGCGTCAGGCCGGCGGCGCAATCCGCATGAACTCGATGCGATGGTTCGCGTCGGGATGGGTGCTGGAAGGCCCGGCCACCAGCATCGCCGTCGTGGCCGCCAACCCGTGGTCCCGCGCGAACCCGGCTGCGAAGCCGCGCCAGTCCTCCGGTTCGACCACGAGCCCGACAGGGTAGACCCCGTAGGAGAAGGCCAGCCCCTGGCACACCGCCGTGTCCGCGCTCAGGGCGACGGTCCACACCGTCGGCTTGAAGCGCGACAGCATCCGCGCGGTCGTCCCCGTCCGCGTGGGCACGAACACCGCGCCGGACGGCACTGAGTCCAGCGCGTGCTCGACGACCGTGGCAATGGCCTCCGACGCGGTGGTGGGGTGGTGGGTGAGGTAGAACTCGCGCAGCCCGCTCAGCGACGTGCGCGGACGCATGGGCTCGGTAGCCGCCGCGATCCTGGCCAGCATCGCCACAGCCTCCTCCGGGAACCGACCCATGGCGGACTCTGCCGACAGCATGACCGCATCGGTGCCGTCGAGGATGGCATTGGCGACGTCCGTCGCCTCGGCTCGCGTCGGTATTCGGCTCGACACCATCGATTCGAGCATCTGTGTGGCGGTAATGACGGGCTTGCCCGCCAGGTTGGCCCTCGCGATGAGCGACTTCTGGATGATCGCGATGCGCTCGATGGGCACCTCGACGCCGAGGTCGCCGCGGGCGACCATGACGCCGTCGGCCGCCGCGAGAATCCCGTCGTAGTGATCCAGCGCACCCGCTCTCTCGATCTTGGCGATGATGAACGGGTTGTGTCCCAGTGCGCGGGCGGCGTCGCGCGCCGCCGTGACGTCAGCCGCAGTCTCCACGAAAGACTGGCTGACCGCGTCGGCGCCGTTCTCGAGGGCGAACGCCAGGCATGCGCGATCGTGGTCCGTGAAGGCGGACATGCCCAGGTCGATGCCGGGCAGATTCAGCCCTTTTCGCGATCGCAATTCGCCCCCGACCGTCACGCGGCAGTGCACGGCGTCGCCGTCGACGCGCTGGACGCACAACTGCACGAGGCCGTCGTTGAGGAACAACCGATCGCCAGGCTTGACGACGCGCGGAAGGCGCTCGAAGGAGACCGACACGCAGGCGGACGTGCCCGGGACGTCGCTCGCGGTCAGCGTGAACGCGTCGCCAGCGCGCAACTCGACGGGCTCCGGGGCGATGGCGCCGATGCGCATCTTTGGGCCGGGAAGGTCGGCCATGATGGCCACTCGTCGCCCCGCCGCACGCTCGGCGGCCCGAATCAGGGCGATACGGCCTGCGTGGGCCGCGAAATCCCCGTGAGAGAAATTGAGCCGCGCCACGTCCATGCCCGCGCGGATCAGCCGCTCGAGCATCTCGGGGGATTCTGACGCCGGGCCGATGGTCGCGACGATCTTGGTCTTGTGCCCCGGGAGTTCCATACGATGCTCCATCAGAATCTGCGGGTGACGCCGAACACTGAAGCCATGAGTCCCGGGGCTCAAGTGCGATGAGTGTGCTCGCTCCGGGCACGCGGGCTAAAGCCCGCGTGCTCCATTCCGGCGCATGCTCAAGACAACCCAGCGCCGGGCTTAGCGAGGGCGGACGCCTCGTGCCAGGGCGTCGATCTCTGCCAGCGTGAATCGGACACTCACGATGAACGGCTCCGCGCCGGCTTCCCAATAGCCGTACGTCGTGGTGACGAATGCGCCGTCAGGCAGCAACTCCAGGCCGGGATACGCGCAATCCCAGTCATGGTGGTTGTCCATCAGCCGCACCCGATACTGGCCCTCGCGGCCGTTCACGATATCGTCATACGTCCCGACCCAGCCCACCCAGTCACCCTTCGTGGCGCTCTCGAGGGTCGTATCGCGGAACGTGATGAACAGCCGCCCGTCCGGCGCGTAGCGGGCGACGTGGCGATCACCCGTCAGCGCGCCAGGCAATTCACGAGGCTCCGACCATGTCTGTCCTTCGTCGTTCGAGAAGATCACGAACGAATTGTGCTTTCGACTGTTCTCCCGCAGCAGCACCGCAATCTGTTTGCCGTCGGGTGAACGGGCGGCGGCGGGCTCGCACAGATGCGCCTCGGGATGAGACGCGACGACCTCGGGCGCACCCCACGTCAGGCCGCCGTCGGTGGACACCGACTTGTACACGCGGAACCGCTTCGGCCCTTCCGCGGCGCGCTCGGCGATGAACCGCCCGTCGTCGTGAAACAGCGCCATGTAGTGGCCCGGCCCGGTCTTGAGCGGCACGAGGCTGCTCATCGCCACAATTCCGCCGAAGGGCCCGACGGGCTTCAACCCGCTCCACGTGAGCCCGTCGTCCTCTGACACGGCAAGGCGGATTGGATAGAGGCCCGAGAAGAGGATGAGCCGTCGGGTGCCTTTCGCGTCGACGACGGGGAAGATGGTCGGCGTTTCGAGGGAGGTCTCCCAGTTCGGCGGCGTGGGCAGGCGCGCGGACCAGGTCCGGCCCCCGTCCGCGCTGCGCTTCATGACGATCGCGCCGCGCCCGTGTCCCTTGGGATAGACCGCGATGATGGTGCGCCCATCCTCGAGCAGTACCGTGGTGGGATGACCGAGATACTGGCCAGTCTCGCGATCCACCACCGTCTGCCGTCCGACGTCGGCGGCGAGATCGACCACCGGGATTGAGTAGCCGCGAGGCGGCGTGGCACTCTGCGCCGGAGTTCGCGGCGCCTGGGCCATGCCGGCGAGGGCCATTGCCGCCAGCGCGATCGCGAAGCCATGGTGCCGTTCGACCATGCTTCAGCGTAGCAGAACTTGCAGGTGAGGAGACCCGCCTAGAAGATCTGCCCGATCGAGAAGTAGACGCGGTAGCTGCGGTCTTGCGGCCTCCGGTCGAGCGGGTAGCCGAGGTCGATCCGGATTGGCGCAAATGGCGTCATGATGCGGATGCCGACGCCGGCGCCCACGGCGAGTTTGTCGAACGCAATGGAAGTCTCTGGCGCGAACGTGTTGCCGGCGTCGATGAAGACCGCGCCCTGAAACCACTTCGAGAACAGTGGAAAGCGAACCTCCTGGTTCAGGAGGAGCAGCTTCGTGCCGCCCACGGGAACAGCGTCGGGGCTACCGGGGATGTTGATGGTGCCAGCCGAGAGCGAATCCTCGGCATAGCCGCGCACCGTCTGGGCCCCGCCGGCATCGAACAAGCGGTCCAGAATCGTGATCGGCGGAGAACCGGCGATGCCGTGCAGGAGTCCCCACCTCACACCGCTCGCGAAGATCAACGGTCCGACCGGCCGGTAGTAGAACTGGCGGAGCAGGACCCGCACGTAGTCGAAGTCCGAGCCCAGGGCCTGCAAGCCCCACTGCAGGTTCGAGGACTGGAACCACCCGCGCGACGCGTCGAACGGCTTGTCGCGCCTGTCGACGATGAACGTGCTGTTCAAGGTGCCGAGGGCGCCCTTGAGTTCGACGGGCTCGTTCGGAGGCTGGGCCTTGAACGTCACGTCGCGCACGTTGTAGCTGTACCCCCACGATACCTCCATGCGGCGCGGCAGGCGCAGCCGCTGCTCGAACGTGACGTCGCGCTCCTTGTCCGTGTATGTCACCGACTCCTCGGACGTGTCGGTCTCGGAGCGAATCGTGGCGAAGTAGTTGGTCTGCAGCCGCTGATCGAGCAGGGGCGGCAGCGAGAACTGGCCTCGCAGGCTCTGGAGGTTCTTCTCGAGCCGGGTGCTCGCGCCGAGCGTGAACGCCCGGCCCAGGAAGTTGCGGTCGCGGATGTCTCCGGCCACGCCGATGGCCGAGGTGAAGTCCTCGAGGACAGGGCCGTACTCGTTCGACAACTGAACGCCGTAGCGAAGCTGATAGCGGCGCGCCTCTTCGAGCGACACTGTCATGTCGACCGGCGTCGAGGCCGCATCGGCCGCCTGCGCCTGCGTCGCGGGCTGGAAGTTGACCACGGCGGTCCGGAAGACACCGAGCCCGTACAGCCGCTTCTGCGTCTCGGAGACGGCCTGCTGGCCAGCCGGCTGGCCTGGCTTCAGCGTAATCGCGCCGCCCGCAACCCCCGGTTTCGTCGCGTCGAGCCCCGTGACGGCGATCGCGTTCACGATGGAGACGGGACCCTCGGCGACGGAGAACGACAGCACGTTGCCGCCGTCACGATCGGACTTGACGGTGGAGCGGACCGCGGCTGAACGGAACCCCCGATCGAGATAGAACCGCTCCAGCCGCCGCCGGGTCTCGCCTTCCGTACCGGGAAGGAACGGCTGGCCCGGCTGGATCGCAAGGGCGGCCCTCGCGTCGGCGGCCCTCGTGTCCGCCACGCCGGTCATGACAATCTCTGTCACGACGGCCTGCGGGCCCTCCGTGATGCGCAGCCGAAGTTCCGCCGCGTCGCCGTCGAACGCGAGATCATCGGCGGATACGCGGGCGGACGGGTACCCGCGTCCGGCATAGACCGCCGCAACCGACTCGACCAGTGGCGCAGGATCCACCCACGCGCGTTCGAACTCCGGGGCCCCGGAGATCGCGGCTCGCAACTCCGGCTCGGCGACGGCGCGGGTCCCCTCGACCACCAGCCTTCGGGTCTGGGTGATCGGCCCCGGCGTCACGGCCACGTTCGCCAGCATCACGCGCGGGTTCGGCGTGTCGAGCGTCACGGCGATCGCCGGCCGCAGATGCCCGCGCGACGCGAGCAGTTCACGGAGACGCCGCGTGATGTCCTCCTGGAGGAACTCGGGCAGCACCGACCCGCTCCAGACCCGCATCAGGGCGCGACGGTCGCCGTCCGGCAACTTAATCCCGCTCACGGCGAGCACCGTGTGCGGCCCCGGATCCACGCGGTACTCCAGCGCAACGCGCTCGGCGGACTTGTCCTTGACCACGGCCCGCTCCGGCACGATCCGCGCCAGTGCGTATCCACGGTCCCTGTAGAACGCTTCGAGCCGGGCCCGATCCTCCTGCCAGATGCCGGCGTCGAATTCCTTCGTCGGCCTCAGCTTGAGGACCGACTCCAGCTCCGAAGCCGGGTAGCCGAGGGCGCCCGTGAACTCCACCGATGACACGCGGGGCCCCTTCAACCGCTTCCTGAAGCCGGACGTGCTCGGGGGAGAGACCCCGGGCCCGAACGAAAGCTCCTGGCGGAACTCGACGACTTCTTCCAGGTTGTCGCGCTGCGACAGCCGGACCTCGTACCCGCGCGCCGGGATGAGGATCACGATCCAGGTCAGCTTGTTGTTGTCCAGGTCCTGCGAGAGCACCAGGCGAGCCCGGGCGTTGACGCTCTTCGTGACGGTCAGCCGCATGGCGGGGTTGACGTCGCTCGATCCGAGCTCGAAATCGCCCCTGCCGAGCTGCACCGAATCGAGCCCCACCATCTGGCCGGCCACCCCGAGCAGATCCGACGACGCTGTGCCGAGCACGAACTGCTCGTCGCCACTGCTCTTCGTGCTCGTGACATCGGTGGGGCGCCCGGTGACGAGCAGCGACTGCAGATCGCGCTGGCTAAGCGGCGGATCGGAGCTGTACGTGGCTTCCAGGTTCGTCACGGGGCCCTGGGTCCGCAGTGTCACCGCGTAGTCGCCGACACGCGTCTCCCCGATCAACTGCACGGACGGGTCGCCAGCGCCCGAAAAGACGACCCGGCCCTCTATCAGCCTGAAGGTGCGTCCCAGCAGCGACAGCCGCCCGTCGTCGATCATGTCCAGGGTTCCGAACAGGGCAGGTTCCGCGAGCGTTCCCTGGACCTTCATGCTCGGCGCGAGATCGATCCGTCCTGCGCTGTTTTCGATGACGATGGGCGAAGCGGAGGTGAGATCGACATCCAACGTGATGTCTCCAAGCAGGGATGCCTCGCTCGCAGGAGCCGCCGCCGTCGTGCGCGGGGCCGCGAACATCCGCGCCATGGCGGTGATGGGTTCGCGGTAGGCGCCGGACGTGACCGTCACCTTGCCCGAGAGCCGGGCACCGCCGGGAGCGGACTCCAACGTCAGGTCCGCATCAGCCTGGCTG
>Ga0209668_10000493_pt1 | contig 16238 bp, 14 predicted proteins | sample FrelakmetPLP11PL_FD_187150 | JGI IMG/M metagenome (GOLD analysis project Ga0209668, IMG submission 187150) | Freshwater lake sediment microbial communities from the University of Notre Dame, USA, for methane emissions studies - PLP11 PL (SPAdes)... | ecosystem: Environmental > Aquatic >... | reverse complement strand
GCTGTAATGACCCTTTCCCGGTGCATCCAGGGAAAGGAGATCCTCGTCCGTGTCCAGGAGGGAGGCCGGCAGCTCCCTCTCCTTCCCCGGGACTCCGCCCCTGGCATCTGTATCCTTCCCCCGGGTGAGAACGATGCAATGAAAATCATCCAGATGACCATGTGTGCATCGTCACTTGCCTTCCACCTGCTGCCGCATGGCGGCCTTCTGATCCATGGTGGTTTGGTTGAAAAGGACGGTCAAGGCATCATCCTTGCCGGCCCGGGGACCGTGGGAAAGTCCACGGCCTGCAGTCGGATCCCCCTCCCGTGGCATGCACTGAGTGACGATGCAACACTCGTGATCCCCGACGCTCAAGGGCGATACGTTGCGCACCCCTGGCCCACGTGGAGCCGGTTTTTTGATAAAGGTCCCGGTGGGACATGGGATGTCGGAAAGGCGGTACCGGTAACGGCACTTTTTTTCCTGCACCAGTCACCGGAAGACAGTACCGAGCCGGTGAACATGACACAGTCCACGGCATGGCTAATCGAGTCCACGCACCAGGTGATGGGTCCGCAAATCCGTTCGGGGCAGGAACCATCGGATACGAAAGAGATTTATACGCTTGAAATCAGTGCTGCAGAACGCCTGGCACGTTCCATTCCTGTCCATCTCCTGCATATCAGTCTCACCGGGAAGTTCTGGGAGGAGATCGAACGTGCCCTTCATAGGATGATCCCCTCACAGGTACGAGAAGGCCAGGTACTTCCCGGACAAGAAGAGGGACATCCTTCCAATCCGGCCTCATCCCGTATTTTCGGTCCCGGGCATATCCCCATCCTTTATACAGGGCCCAGCATGAACCCGGTCCTCTATGAACAGGACCTGTTGGACGTTATACCGTATGGCAACCGCAATGCCAGCATTGGTGACGTGATCTGTTTCCAGTCGCCGGACAAGCTGGTAGTCCACCGGGTCATCGGGATAGGTAGTGAAGGGGTCCGGACGCAGGGTGATAACAATCCCACTCCCGATCCTGTCTTCCTGCACACTGGAGATATCCTCGGTATGGTCGTTGCAGCATCCAGGGGACGGGTGAACCGGAATATCCAGGGAGGGGCCCATGGGCGAATGATACGGGTGTACGTCCGCATGCGAAAACAGGTGCTTATTATGTCAGGATTACTCCTGAAGACCGCACAACCGGTACTTTCGGTCAGCCGGGCAGTGATAAAACGGGCAGTTCCTGGTATGAACCCCCGCGTCATCCTTTTTGCCACGCGGAATTTACGGATCCTCAGGGTATATATAGGCAATCATCTCGCGGGTGAATATGATACGCGGAAGAAATGCTGGTCAATGATGTTCCCCTTCCAGTTTGTTGTTGATAAAAATCATCTTCCTACTGTTGACCCCCCCAGCAGGCCAGACTTTCAGCCTACTCAAATGGAATCCATCAGGTCTGCCCGGTAAACAGAATGATTTACGGACCAGTTCTTCGTTTCAAATCCCGAGAGATTATTTGGGTTAAGCACAATAAATGTTGATTCTAACTCTGGTTGGCCATTATAACCCGATACCTGCTATAAGTACGCAAGCGATGCGGATTTATATGGGGACACAAGTCAACGATAAGGTTCTTTTCGAATTATCAGAACTGTGAAACAATTGGAACGAATACCAGCTGATACTCTGTTGTCCGGTCAAGAATCAACATAGGAACATTTTAAAACATGTATATCCCCAGCTATCCGTTAACAATGAGAAGAGCAAACACTGGCAGGTTGATACTCGGATGTGTCAGACTAAATTACCTCTCCGACAGCTGAAAACCCCTTTACCTTTTCAGTAATTGAATGGAATATGGGGATTCAACATGCCAACTGCTGCTGATGACCCCAAATCACTGATCAATGCCAGGAGAAAAACCAACCAAAAGCAATTACTCACTGAATCAGGGACAGATTGAGTTTTATCCAAAACAATGTGCGGTTATTTGAGCATCTCATACAGGTATTGTCAGATATTATCTTATCATTAATCTGATAATATCAGAGGTTATCCCAATTTATTTTTAAATAATACACAATTGATTGTGATTTTATTAGTAGTTATAATCCGGTAGAATGTATCATGGAATACGGTACTAATCACTCCATATTAAAAAAGCCTGGATTATTTGAGATTCTTGTTCAAGGACAAAGTTTTGTTTTTATTCCCAATGAATAGAGATATTCATTCAGGTATTTCGTATCTGAAGGATTATAGCTAATAATGGTATAATATCCATAATATCCGCTTCTCGCAAGAGCTTCATGCCTATGTGAACCATCAGTAATAATCAATTGTCGATGAGTTTGAAACAATGTAAAAGAAGTTAATAAAGGGGGTGGACTCCATCCACGTCTGATTTCCTTCTTTTTATGCAAAACAACAAGTTCGAACAAAAAGATAGGCTCATAACCGGGATTATCTTTTTCAGGACCATAAACTCTTTTCATTTCATTCAATGGAAGATATATTGGTCCAAACAGTAAAGGATAAGTGGATAATACAAGAGTCAAATATCCTGGATTCCTAGCAACAGTCAGCAGATACTTAGTGAAATAGGATTGCAAATTAGAATTAAATGGCTCTGTAAAATAGGCATCGAGGTGATCGAGATAATGATGAGATTGTTTAAAAATGATCCCTTTTAATGCAAATATTGCATGATTACACCATTTTTGGTACTGATCCAAAATGTTATTCATAACCCGTAATCCTTGTAGTGGTATGAGGTAATGGAATTTTCGGCTCCGTTTAAACCCTCTGTTGAGGAAAGATCTAAGAGCTAGTATGCCCCTTGTTAAGTTATGCCTAACAACAACAAGGAGCAATATTTCTACTCAAATCAGATGTATATCTGTTTTCTTACAGCAAGCAGAAGTGCAATCAGGATGGCTAAAATCCCACAATATTCTTCCCAATATTCAAGAAAAGACTACAATCAGCACCAATTACTATCACTACTCCTCTTGAAAGAATTCATCGGACAAGGGTATCGCGAACTCGTAAAATTAATAGAAATCTCTGAAGTTGTTCAGGAAGCCCTTGGACTGGCTAAAATCCCTCATTTCACTACACTCTATAAATTTACATCAAGAATAGATTCATCATCCCTGAACCAAATTTTTAAAAAAACCTGTGAATTGATGTCGATTGTAGATGATCATGTGAACGTAGCGGCTATAGATTCCACAGGATTCGTGACAGATTCCTCCAGTTACTACTTCTCGGCACGCACTGAAAAATTAAGAAAAGATTTCATAAAAGTCACTATTTCGGTAAATACAAAGAACCTATCGATATTAGCGTTTAAAACTTGCAACAGTCGATGTCATGATTCCCAGGTTGCAATTCAAGTCTTACGCGCCTCTCATCACACAAAAAAAGCTGATGTTTATGTAATGGATAAAGCCTATGATTCTGAAGTTATTCATGATTTTATTCACACTGAATTGAATTCTGATGCCATTATTCCTACAAGAAACTGGAATACTTCATACGTTTCCGGACCTCATCGTCAGAGGATGGCCCAGGCCTTTGATCATGAAACATATCATCAAAGAAATATTGTTGAGACGGTTTTTTCTGTAATTAAACGAAAATTTGGCGATAAAATTAACGCTCGAAAATATCACACTAAATTAAAGGAGATCAAATTGAAATGTATTGTCTATCAACTGGATCGCTTCTTAAAATGTCAGCGCGTGTTTAATGTCTTCTGAGCATTTCAACGGAGCCGAATTTTCTATAAATAATGTGAATTCACAGTTCAAATTATTATTTCCCTGCAGTATACCCCTCTGTGCTGTATTGAATAAGGTCAATCACGCTCATCATTTATATTGTCCTCTAGTTTAACAATCTAAACGTTTTTAGGGGGCTTCAAATTAATAATTTTTCGATATTCGCGTCTTGAGCATTTCCCATGTAAATGCGTGAATGAAACCCAATGTGAAGAGATTTTGAAAAGGCATTTTAATGGTTCGGGTGTGAACGTCCCGTTCATGTATGTTTCAACAAGACGCGCTATGAGCCATTGGCTCATAGGTGAGTATGAAAAACGGGTTTATGGAATCCTTCATTTTATCTGTATACTTCGCAACTTGCTGTGAGGAGAAGGAAGTCGATCTAGGATTACTGTAAACCAAGGACGTTTAATCCAACAAGAACAACAAGTCAATGGTACGAATCATACCCCTTTGCTTGCAGCAGGGTGCATCGATGCAGTTAGGCATTACAATCGTTTCACTCTCTTCTTTTAGTTACGTTCGTATCAACGATTCATTAAATTAATATATCATGAAACCAAGGGGCATAATTCTATACAACGCTTTAATCTGATTTTCACTTTTTCAATTAGATTTCTGCGAATAGATACATTATTCGATAGGTTTGGAAATTGATTAAGACCGGAGATGGTATCGCTACTACATCTTACGGACCATGTACCCGAAATATAGAGATCAGTAATTGATCCCTTAACCGGAATTATCACCCAAGGATCGATTGTATAAAACCGGAACTGGTTATCTTGAAGCGATTCTCCATTTGTCTTTAATGTTTTAAGATTGATCAACCGACAATCTCCATTCACCATATCTAACCGTATTTCGTCAATAGTTATGTTACAAAGTAGTCCTTCGATAGGATCCCAGCGCAAGGATTGAATGTCTACGTACTTACTACAATCAAAATGAATGTGAAATGAAGACTTTGATGCCATTGGAGGGATATTAATAGAAATTTTTTGGTACTCAGAAAACCCCTTCCCCATATCGATATAACAAAATGTATAATTATTGTATCTCAATAACTCCAGTGGCAGATACTGGCAATTATACATATACCAGTATGGAAAGCCAGCAGACATGCATTTTTTGCATATAGGCTGGCCCTGGATTTTGGCATCAACAATGTCTTGTATCGTCATTTCTAAGAGTGAACCGATGGCGTAATAATCACTTTTTTTTGAAAGGTTACAACAAGTGAGAATATTATTATATTCGTCAATGGTAATCTGATTCTGTAAAGGTGTGCAGCATCCACCATCATCTCTAAATCTAACCATAGGCTCGACGTAATCAGTAAACAAGTCTTTTTCAATCTTCTGTTTCTCGACAATATTTACTCTATCATTAATATATTCGATGGCTGTTTCACAATCAATTAAAAATGGCATTAATATCCGGTATCTAATATTTTTTTCCCTGAAATATTCGCTTGCGGCAGATATCTCCTTGAGATTGAATTTATACGCAAAGATACCTACTTCAAGTATGTCAGGGGGGACGAGTTCACATAATACATCGATATTTTTTAATATTTTGTCAAAATCCAGTTGGTGGATCCTGTTATATGACTCCTGGCTGAAACCAGGCAGGGATATACGACAGAAAGAAAGGTTCTCTAATTGTGATGATTTTAAACAATTTGGGATAAATGATCCATTAGTTGATAGGGCAAATGATTGGTCCATTTCATTTAATATTTTAATGATCTCATCGAGATGAGGGTGTAACATTGGATCACCCCAGTTATAAAGTCCTAAAAACGTTTTATTGTTTAGTATTCCAAGATTATAGAGTTTTTTTAGTCCACTGGCAAAATCGTCAACTGGGATGAAACGAGATGGACACTCTTTAGTAACGCCATTGCCAGTTGGACAATACCTGCACTTTGCATTACAAAAACCAGAGATTTCATAGTATATTGTATCAATATTCAGACTTGTACATTGCATTTATCAAAGGATCTTCTTAGTTGTATATTATTCTCCCTCTTCGCTGTTTTAGGTAGATAAGCTGTAATTATAGTATAGAACCTAAATAATAATACTACTCTCACTCCCAAGAAACTTGGCAATCCATGCTTTAGCAAAACTCAACGAGCAACCATATTTTTTGAATGCATCGAGAATAACTTGTTTTAAGTGGTAAAGATCCCTGATGGAAGTTCGGGAAATTATCCGCTTTACACTTTTCCATATGTATTAAATCGGACATATAATTGGCGTTTGTTGTAATATTAGTATAGTTCTTAACTATAGTTTTCCATTCAATAGAAAAATATCCTGACGATATATCCTTTTTCTTATAACCCCCTAATACTTATTTTCAACGACTGAACAGCGCTTGGTTCAATCGTATTTCATCGTAGGGAATTTAGTCCGATGAAATTGGGGATTTTACACCGACGTAACTGGACCAGCAGGAACCAGCATGATATCATAAAAGACTTCGAATCAGAAATTCCCAGATATTTAAAAAATGAAAACCTATGTAATATTCTACAAGAATTAAATTTAGAGCCAAGAAAAAGCATGAGGTTTAAGGATCTATACTGTTATAAAATTTTAATTGAAACTGAATTTTTCCCTAAAGAAGAATTTCCATTAGTTGGAGCAGGGATTAGGGACGTTAGAGAGAATCTTCATTAATCAAAAACTTTTATTATTAAAGAGCTCGAGGGAGGCCAATCTTAAATTTATTATATACAGGCAGGATAACAACTGGAAAATGAGGTAGTTTCGTATAAACCCCAAACGAAAATATCCGCAATTTGAGATTACTTTATTGCATTCATGGGGTAATATTCCAGCTTGTATAGATCTTATACTTTGTCTTCCATACGTTAATGTGTAATCGATTCCAAAAATACCGCATTACGAAAATGATCAGCATAATTATTGTTAATTTCAATGGCAGCCATTTTCTCGATGCATGTCTCTCCTCACTTAAAGTCCAGACCGATCAGGATTTTGAGACTATTATCGTCGATAATGCTTCTACCGACGGTAGTATTGAAAATATACGTAATTCGTATCAATGGGTTAAGCTGATTGAAAACAAAGAAAACCGGGGTTTTGCTGGGGGTGTTAATGAGGGAATAATGGCATCAAATGGCGAATATATCCTTACCCTCAATAATGATACAATACTTGACCCATTTTTTGTTGATGAACTGAAAAAGGCAATGGTTAATGACCCCTCGCTCGGTATGTGTGCTTCAAAGATGCTATTTCCGGATGGCAGGATCAATTCTACCGGAATATGTATCTCCCGAAGCGGAGCTGCATGGGACCGTGGAATGTTCGAGGAGGACCTTGGACAATATGATGAAGATACAGAGATATTTGGTCCTTGCGCCGGGGCAGCCCTGTACAGCAGGAAGATGTTGGATGAGATCGGGTTCTTTGACGAGGACTTTTTTTTATACATGGAAGATGTCGACCTAGCATTCCGTGCAAGACTTGCAGGGTGGAATTGTGTGTTTGTACCCTCTGCTCGTGTGATTCATATTCATGGAGGGACGGCAGGATTTAAATCGGATATTTCTACTTATTACGGAAGCAGGAACCTTTTATGGTATGTCCTGAAAAATTATCCGGTACATACCTTTCTCCTCTATCTCCCATGGCTTTTGGTACGAAATTTGGCAGATATTCCTTATTACGCAAAACAAGGAATGTTATTTACAATACTGCAGGCAAAACGGGACATGGTTCTTGGAATCGGGAAAAATATTAAGAAACGACAAACAATACAAAAAACCGTCAATAATTGGGATATCGAACGATGGATACAACCCTGGAATACTATGAGGAATGAGGAACACGATAGTGGAATATCTGGGTGTATTGATCAACCATTAGAAGGTCAAACGACCTGGTTCCGCATTTTTGTAGCAGGGTGGGTCCTTCCTCAGGAGAAAATCGATCATATCCTGGTAATTAAGGATGACAATGATTCGACCTGTATTCGAGTAGGAACTGACATCAGACCTGATGTAGGTAGAAATTTTCCTGATATCCATAACGCTGATAAAGGCGGATTCAAAGGAATTATCATTCTGGGTGAGAGGGAAGGTCCATGTCTGCTTTCAATATTTGGAGTCACCAATAAAGGGAAAAAAATATTGCTCGGAGAAAAAACTATAATCAATTCGCAATCTGAAATATTGAAAAAACCTGAATTATTTCAGTTGACACTTACTAACAAGTGTAACCTGTCTTGTGCGATGTGTCCCGCTCATTCTGACACAAGTTCCTGGGCGGGAAATGGGATGAGCATTAATCACCAATTACTCGAAAGATCTCTTGAATCACTTCGATATTATGCAAAAAACATTAAACGCGTATGGCTAAATGAGTTTGGTGAACCGTTTCTTTACCTGAAGATTTTTAATGTCATTGAAGAGGTCCACGAGATCTGCCCCCAGGCAAAAATATCTTTGACCTCAAACGGTACTCTTTTTTCTGAACCATTAATTACAAAAATAATCGACTCTCACCTGACAGAAATTGCGATTTCACTGGATGCCGGCTCGGAAAAAACCTATGAAAAAATCAGAATTGGAGCAGATTTCCACCAGGTGACGAATGGAATTAAGAAATTCATCGAGATCAGGAAACTTAAGGGTAAAAATACCCCTAAAATATATACAAATTTCGTTCTCATGCATTCCAATATCCAGGAACTTCCAGATTATGTAAGACTCGCCGTCGATCTCGGTGTTGATCATATCCAGACGGTCAATCCTTTTGGAATATTCGGAGGGGATTGCGAGGAAATTCTTTATGCTATGCCTCAAAAAAATGGTATTCCCGGTATTAAAAAATATGAAGAATTAATCAAAGACGCACAGTTTATTGCGCAAGAAGCAGGTATCTCATTCTCATTGCCAGCATTTTATCCCTCCCCTCCTAAAACGGAATGTCTTGGAAGAGGCAGGTCTGTAATATCAATCAGTCCCATTGGAGATGTGTACCCTTGTTGTATAATGGCTGCAAAAGGTCCCGAAAAAGGATCAGTCATTAAACCCTTCGGAAATATCATTGATAATTCTATTGACGAAATTTGGAATTCCGAACCCTATATTCATTACCGGGAGTCTTTTTACAAAGGCGTACCCCCGAATACGTTATGCCTTCAATGTCCAAGGTATTACCATATGTAAATAAACACCCATGAAAACTACGTTCACAGGTCTTACTTAGGTAGTGTAAAGATTCAACTGTAAATTAGACAACCCTGACTCTAATAGATCAAATGTATCCGAACTATACAGCATAAATACATCGAATTAAAAACGTTATGAGTCAGCTTCGCTCATCAAACAACCTTGGGAGCAATCCCTCTATTGTGGGGGGATGCTCGTCCATCCCCCGAACTATTCACCGAATAAAGTTAAAGATCCGCAATCGACACAACGGGAAGATCAGGTGATGAACTGACTACGAGTTTTGTATTCGAACCTCGTTTATCGAGAAATTCCGCCTTATTGAGATACCTGTTGCCGGTAATCCAGTCTTCATTCAGGTCGATGAGAATCGGACCGATTAAACGCAGGAGTGACTCACGACTTGGAAATGCGGCAACTACTTTAGTTCTCCGTTTAATTTCAGCATTCAGACGTTCCACCATGTTTGTAGTCCTGATCCGTTTCCAGCGATCCGTCGGGGAATCGCGGTAGTTACCAACATCGAACATAAACAGTTCAACGGTATCGGCAGCCTTTTGAAACCCCATACATTCGAGTATATCCGCAACTTCGGACAACCTGTCCTCGTATCCTTTCAGCACCCTTTCGGGCTGAGACGTTTAGCCTCTATCCTGACCATTAAAGTCAGGCATTCGCTTTTTTGAACCTCCTCTCCCTTCTGTGCCGTAATTCATTCTTGCATACTCCTTACCTCTCATGAGGAGCACATATGGATTACTAAGTTCCATAGTTTGGATAACACTGACGCCGTAGGAGCCATCTTTAAGCCGGGAATCATTTGTCCGTTTGTTATCACGTGTCCACCGTCGTGATGACTGGATTCCAAACCTATTTTGTTCAAGCGTATCGCATTGTTTTCACTTGTCGTGCCTTACGACCCTTTCGATAGTTAAACGTTTGTCTCTCCATAGCGTCTTTTCCCTTGCAGATTGAGCAAGCCAAGGTCTTGTTCTTCTCTACGTTGTCAAATCGGCTTCATACAGTTCCGTTAACCCGAACTGCACGCGATGTTAGGGACATCCCAAACTGATTAGATGACGGATTGTTCCGCAATCCATACTACAGCTTCTTGTCGCACATGGATCTGGCACATTTGCCAACTCGCACCAAGGAATGAGGTCTTAACAGACTTTTGTATTCCTTCGTGGCCATCGGATATTATCAGTTGGACTCCACTAATCCCCGGGACTTAAGCTCATCAAAAAGGGATAACCTAAATCTTTCATTTTCGCTTTCTGCGACAGGAATTCCGAGAATCTCACGATATCCATCTTCACGGATACCCGCGATAATTAGTACAGCCGTGTTCAAATAACGGCTATTACGCCGGACCTTGACATGCACCGCATCACCAATGAGGTAAATAATCGGTTGTTCAATCAGCCGGGTGAGAAATTCGTTCACTTTTTCATCAAGGGCTTTTCCGAGGTGGGATACCATCTCGGCAAAAACACCGTTGACGCCAAATTTCTCCATGATCTGGCGTACCTTTCGGGTTGATACTCCCTGAATATACGATTCCAAGATCACATTGATTAGTGATTGTTCCACCCGGCTATATTTTTCTAATATGACTGTTTCAAACGATTTCTCCCGAAATTCTGGTTTCTTCAGTGTTAGTTCCCCAAATTTTGTTCGGAAGATTCTCGGTTTACTACCATTCCTCGTAGCTTTCCGGATTTCTGTCCTTTGATACCTTCCAGCTCCGGCTTGCGGTTCTGCTTCATACTGCATTACAAGTTTCAGGAAAAAGGTGACGAGCGCTTTCAGACACTCGTCCTTATCGCTAAGATAATCTTGGATAAAGTCATTTATTGACATAGTCCTGTTCTCCATGGTTGTTCATTAGAGATCAGGGCGTTTTCCATTTTACAGCAAATTGTTTACACTATCTGTAAGTTTGCGCTAATATGCGATTAATTACTGCGAATACATACTTGTCACAATGATATACCGACATCACTACTGAAACCAAGGGGGGAGTTTTTTCCATACAACCACTTATGTTAAGAGATCCTTATCCATGATTCAGGGATAAGATCTTTTGTATTCAACTTCGGGTTTGCAAACCATTTTTCTGGTGCAATAATCATTTTATCAGTATTAGTACCCAACCATGCACCCCACCAGCTAAATGAACTATTTGCAATTATATGATGCTTACAATTCGTCATAAGTCTTAGATCCTCATAATCCTGATCAGGACCGTTGTGAGATACAATGGTCATGGGAATTTTTAATTTTAGATTATTCGTAACCCATTCAGTGTCATCCGAAAACACAAATACTTCAGGTTTTTCAATTTCATTACTTACTAAGTCAATTGCCTTTTGATAGTATAGCAAAGGACATATCCCATGTAACTGGGCAGTTGCCGGATTCATCACATAATCTCCTCGGCGAATATGGAGACTAATTGACTGAACTGCAGTAATTTTATCTAATAATTCACTGTTTTCCCGATCTGGTTTACTACTCACTGTAAATTCTACTCTAATTACTTTTTCAATGTCTTTGAAATATTTTTCACTCTGCCAATACCCTTCAAGATAAATATTATTTGGGAGATTCAGGATTTTTGGATCGAAGTGGAAATATTTTTCAGTGATACATTTTCTCAAATAATAAAAAAAGTCAAAATGACAGGAAAGAAAAGCCTCATTTGATTTGCATTTTCGTTTCATTCTAGCGATTTCGTAAGGTGAAGCAATATCTGATGAAATATTAAAATGATTTAGTTTATAAGAACGTAAATTATAAGATTCGAATGCCGTTAAATCCAGTTTTATTTTTTCCTTATGGACCTCTGCAAACCTGCGGCCCATTGCATATTGAAAAAGCTGGTTCCCAAGACCCCCATTTAAATGAACAATTACCATAAGAAATCACGCGAATATATCGAGCCGAGTAGCACTTAATTTGCGCGGTTTATTCTTTAGTAAACCAGAAACAACCACATCCATAATCACATAAATCAGCCTGGTCTTTTGTTGCATTTATGATAATTCCTGAATTCTGTTCGAAACATGAGATTAGAGAAAATTCCTGTAATTTTAATTTCTTAAAATATTGCATTATTTGATCATAACTGTAAATCCTATGCGCATTGAACATTATCTTGGATTTACCGATCGGAACAACAAACAGTAAATTGCCGCTTCTCATCAAAATTCGGCATAATTCACTCATTGCTTTCAAATCTCCATCAGGATCCAAATGATCTCCATACCTGCCCAAGCCAATATGTTCAACCGTATGCATGCAGGATAATGATTCAATACTCCCATCTTCAAAGGGCAATCGTATAATATCAGCGTTATCTGACGATAAATTGGTTAGGTTAAGATTTGCGGGTCGGAAATCATAAAATTTCACCGGAACGAAAGCTGAAACAATACTACAAAAATATAATGATGATGAAATATCAACATGTTCTTTGGGATTCGTTCGTGCAATAATCCTCGCGGCCCAAGCCGTATGGTAAATATAATGCTGATCAAAGGGCGTTTCTGAGGTATTATCATTATAACAGAAATACCGATCTTTCCAATCGATTGAAAATCTTGGGTTAGATTTTGATAAAATACTGAATGTCGAAAATTCTTTTTTTAGGTTGAAGTAACGGACCATATTTTTGAAGCCCCTGTGGCAATCAGTAACAACTTTCCAATATTTTATCGATTGCGTAAAATTAAAATCCATTTTATAATCCTACCTGATGGTAGTGTAAAGATTCAACTGTAAATTAGACAACCCTGACTCTTATAGATCAACTGTATCCGAACTATACAGCATAAATCCATTGGATTAAAAACGTTATGAGCCAGTTTCGCTCATCAAACAACCCTGGGAGCAATCTCTCTATTGTCCGGGGGATGCTCGTCCATCCCCGAACAATTTACCGAATAAAGATCAAGATCCGCAATCGATACAACGGGAAGATTAGGTGATGAACTGACTGCGAGTTCTGTATCTGAACTTCGTTTATCGAGAAATTCCGCCATATTGAGATTCCTGTTGCCGGTAATCCAGTCTTCATTCAGGTCGATGAGGATCGAAACGATGAGACGAGGAGTGACTCACAACTTGGAAATGCGGCAACTACTTTAGTTCTCCGTTTATAGTGAAGAACCATACTATTATTACAACAAACGACAATTCTATGTATGCCCTGGTCTGAACAGATCCCAATTGAAAAACATATGACCCGAGAAGAGTTGGAATCAAGGATAAAAACCTTAGAAAAAGATGCCAAAATTCTCAAACGACTCTATTTTGTAAAATTTCGGTATATCGGAGAGAGCGTGGAGGAATCTGCGCAAAGGGTTGGAGTGACGAGGAATGAAGGATATATTTGGCAACGAAGATGGAATGAAAACGGATACAATGGACTAATTCCCCGTTATGCAGGTGGTCGGCCGATGAAACTCTCCTTTGGGAAGTTCGATCGGCTTAAAGATCTCCTTAATCAAAAAACAACCTGGACGACAGATGATGTTAGAACGATGATCCATCAAGAATTCGATGTTGAGTACACTACCAAACAGGTCCGGATTATTCTGAAGAAATTACACATGGCTTATGGAAAACCATTCGCCCAGGATTATCGGAGACCCGAAGATGCGGAATCTATCTTAAAAAAACCTTCCTGATATAAAACCGGGGATGGGAATTGGGTTCCTGGATGAAACATCCCCGCAAACTATAGCAAATACACAGCGTTTCTGGTCATTTGGGCACCCGAAGCTCATTAAAAACACAACGAAATTCCGTGCAAACACATTCGGTTTTTCCCTCTAAACGGATGTCCGGTGCTGGAATTTCATGAACATTCAAAACAGGAGGATATTTGTGAATTCCTTCAATCTATTCGGAATATGAACCCCGATGTAGATCTCATTATTATCCTTAATAATTTCCGATCTCACCATGCAATTAAGACGCGAAAATATGCGGATCAAATTCGGATAAAACTCGTATTTTTACCGCCATATTCTCCAGATTTAAACCCTATTGAATACATATGGAAAAGTGTAAAGCGGATAATCTCCCGAACCTTCATCAGGGATCTTGACCACTTAAAACAAGTTATTCTCGATGCATTCAAAAAATATGGTTGCTCGTTGAGTTTTGCTAAAGCATGGATTGACAAGTTTCTTGGGAGTGAATATAGTATTATTATTTAGGTTCTGGACTATAATTTCAGCATTCTCACGTTCCACCATGTTTAGGATGGTGGACTGAATTGAGAAATTGGTATTCTTTATAATGTAATCTAGATAAATAACAGCAACGAGGTTCATAATAGGTAGATTTCAGGAGATGGAATGTGTGTAATCTCGGACTAATTGGGGGTGGATTCTTATAAAAGAAGCTTTGCGGGAGAATTTGAAACATTTATGGAAAAAAATTTTATACGACCAAGACCGATGGGAAAAAGGCGTCACACCAATCAGCAACCATATGATAAAACGATATCAGGATACCAAAAAAAATACCGGGTCTTATGTCTCCATAATTATACCTACAAAAAATGCCGGACCTGAATTTCAGGCGGTTCTTGAAACAATTAGGAGTCAGAGTGGGGTCAAGGAAACGGAAATCATCATTCTGGATAGCGGTTCATCCGATAATACGGTTGATATCGCAAAAAAATACCAATGCCGGATTTTCCCTATTGACCCACGGAATTTTCATCATGGTATAACCCGTAATTTCGGAGCAGAACAAGCAACGGGGGATTTTGTGTTATTTATGGTCCAGGATGCGATGCCTATTGGAAACGACTGGTTGTGCGCAATTATCGAAACGTTCAGGTGTTATCCTGAAGTCGTTGCTGTCACCAGTCGCCAGGTGCCGCGATGCGACGCAGACATGTTTGCATCGTACATAATATGGAACCATTATCATGAAATGAAATTTTACAGTAACCGGATCACCCGGGCTGATCGGCATTTGTTCAGCGAATTATCATTTTCTGATATACGAAAGCTTGCAGGGATAGACGATGTATGTTCCTGCTTCAAAAAGGAGATTTTTAATCGGTTCAAATTTGGGACACTGGGATTTGCAGAAGACCTAGACTTGGGTATCCGGCTTCTCGAAGCAGGGTACAGCCTTGCATTCCTTTATTCTGTTGGTGTGACCCATTCCCATAACCGTGATCCAGAATATTTTTTTCAGAGAAGTTACGTGGACAGTAAAACACTTATGGAGCTGAGTTCAGCCTCCCAGGTGATGAGGGTATTGGATCTGAACGAGGTACTCAGTTCCATGGATGCCATGTATGCAGCATTACATCAGTTTATCGTGGAAATCAATGTTGGATATCCTGAAACCATCAGAGTCAATCTTTTTTTTAGGAAACTGAAAAAGTACTTGCGTTCGACAAAAACAATAAAATGTGATCTAAAACCTGTGACGCGTTTGGAACAGCTTTTATCTCATCTTATGACAAATGCAAAACCAGTTCCAGTCGATAACCGGCAATTTAAGAGGGAATTTTCCGATCTGCTTGATAGTTTTTCTTCATATGCGGAAACCATAGGGAAGACCCAGAGTACCAAGGAACTTTCAGAATGTGCTTATAAATTATTCGGAACGTATTATGGATCTCACCTGGGGAATCTGTACCCATACTTTACAAAAATAAGCGCTATGCAATCAATTGATAATCTCCTGAAATGGGGAATTTAATTGAAATAAATAACGAAGCCTAGATACTGGTAAAAATGATTTCATATGAAGCAGCCTACTTTTTAAGTCCTAAATCGGTGTCAAAGACATCTCTTGTCTCCCCAATTTCTAGTATGTTTCCTTGGTTCAGAAGCATTACCCTATTACAATGTTTTCTCACAACGTCCATCGAATGAGAGACAAAAATGATAGTTATACCTTCACTCTTGTATTTTTCAAGTACTCCAAGACATTTTTTTTGAAATTCTAAATCTCCAACAGCAAGGACTTCATCTAGGAGGAGAATTTCTGGACGTATCTGAATCGCTGTTGAAAAAGCAAGACGGACCTGCATTCCTGATGAAAAATTTTTCAATTTTGTATCCCTGAACCTTTCAAGGTTTGCAAATTCTGGCTCTGTAGAAACCCTAGTCAGTAATGAAAATCCGCTGTTTTTTCAAGAATCGGTCAACTGAGTAAACAATACATTTAAGTTTTAATTCTTTAACCTGACTTAGATAGAGTCTGCTTTT
>Ga0209668_10000492_pt1 | contig 16247 bp, 18 predicted proteins | sample FrelakmetPLP11PL_FD_187150 | JGI IMG/M metagenome (GOLD analysis project Ga0209668, IMG submission 187150) | Freshwater lake sediment microbial communities from the University of Notre Dame, USA, for methane emissions studies - PLP11 PL (SPAdes)... | ecosystem: Environmental > Aquatic >... | reverse complement strand
GTTATTATTCACCCCTTTATCCTGAACATCAAAACACCCGCTCCCAAATAGGGCGTGTCAAAAATAAAATTTGGTCCCTACGGGACTGTCCAAAACAAAAAGGTAAACGCATTTCTTTTACTACAATATGCGATACACCGTTACCTTTTTCAATCTTGGAATTTTACTGGCCACGATGCTCGGACTGAATTTTGACAGTAACGAAATTCTGAACAGGTTGGTGGAAAAGAATTATCTTGCGGAATCAAAGTATATTGAGTACAATAGGTCAGCTGGTTCAAGTGAAGAAAGCCACGCCGCAAGTCTTGAAGAAATGGGAATCAGCCTACATCCGGGAACGGATTTCGCGCCGGAGAGCAAAAGCTCTCCAAGCTCTTTGAAACGCTGCAAATCGCTGGTATACAGGACACTAAAAAGTCTGCCCCAGGAACCGGTAAAGAGATTGAAAAACCTGACGCTTTACTTCAATGATGAAGGAAGACGCGGTCTTGGCGGAGGAGGAACAATCATTCTGCGCTGTCAAAATCTTGAAGACGCGGAACTGGTTGGGGTACTGGTCCATGAAATGGGACATATAACGGATACCGGGGTACTGAACGGCACATCTGAAAGCGGATATGGCGGGTTCATGGACGGGAGCAATCCGGTCTATAAAAACGATCCGAGCATGGCTTTCTATGGATTAAGCTTTGAAAACGAAACAACATTAAAGGCTGACGCCACGGAATACGATTTCGTTTCCGGATATGCGATGAGTGACCCGTTTGAAGACTTCGCCGAAAGCTACGCCTATTACATCCTTCATGGAGATGAATTCAGGGAATTGCTGAAGAGCAACACGATTTTGCAGGAAAAATACGATTACTTAAAAACAAGAGTGTTTGACGGAAAAGAGTATTACAACGGGGTCGTGGAAAGCGTGAAGACAACAGAGCGACAGTACGATGTAACGGTACTGCCATACGACCTCAAGAAATTCTTTGTGATATAGAGCGGAACCTGGAGAGACATTAACAATTCGGTTAAAATCGTTTTAGGATATTAAGGCTTTTCTAGGGCGTTGATACTCCTAAAACCCTAAAGGCACCCCCGGCAAGCTCTGGGGGTGTCTTGGTGATTATTTGGATTTGTTTAATTGCGCCTGTTTATTTATAATGGCGCGTGCGTCTGCGCTATTTTTAAGCGCTCCGCTCGCAAAAGCTCGCTTCGTGTCTGATGGTGGCCTTAGCTCAGTTGGCAGAGCATCGGGTTGTGGTCCCGAGGGTCATGGGTTCGAGCCCCATAGGCCACCCCAAAAAGTATGAACCCCCGTGTCAAAACGGTGGTTTTGCTTAAGCCGAAAATAACGCATGTTTCCAGGCGGCCGTGTGCATAATCTTCATAGCGGGAGTGAGGCGGGCGTCTCTACTAAAAACCCCTTATCTGCTTGCGGTTCTCAAACTGTTCGCGGGTCTTTTTGATAATGCCCTCCATCATCAGGTCAACAAAATCCTTTAACTTTTCGTATGTATGTTCTATCCCTTCTTTTTCCAGAAAATCCCGCATACAAAATGCCGCAAGCTGTGTCACCGGCAACTTCAGCAGTCCGTCCTCGTCCAGAACGGTCTTAAGGATGCGGTCGGGGTGTTCCGCCGCCCTTTTTGCGATTTCTCCGAGCCAGACATCAATGGCGATCTTTATTTTTAATGGCAGGACGCTGTCTTTAAGATATTTGTCAGGCAAGGTCTCTATATCGGAATCCTCCGGCAAATCATGTTCCGGTCCCGCAGGTAACATCTTCAGGCCCAGGTCTTCCTGCATTTCACGGTTTGAAATCAGCAAAATACTGACAATGAATCCGGCAGGCACATTCTGTTCAAGAAGCCTCAGCACAAGCAAAAGCAGGTCTTTTTTTTGCCCGGATTTGATGAATTTAAGAAGGATTTTGATGAGCTCATCTTCCTTTTTCTTCTGTTTCTGCTCACCTGCCGCGAGTGCTTTAAGCTGGGCCGCGGCGGCTTTCATCCTTTCTTTGAATTTTTCAAAAGCGGCCGTGTCCATGCCTTCGCCACCGCCTTCGAATCCGGAAAATGATTCGAGATCTGACATATATAAGCACTACGCTAAACCGCCTGCGTGGCTACTACATTGACGACCGTCTCTTTGTATACGCGTCCGTCGTATTTGCGGAACTGCTTTTCCTGGAAACCGACTTTGCCGTCGGTAAGCGCGAAAATCGTATGATCTTTGCCCAGTCCGACATTCTTTCCGGGATGGTAGCTTGTTCCCCTTTGTCTGATGATGATGTTTCCGGAGCGGACAACCTCTCCTCCAAAAATTTTAACGCCCAATCGCTTTGCCTGCGAATCGCGTCCGTTACTTGTTGAGCCTCCTGCTTTTTTGTGAGCCATATATAGTTTTAATCAAGAACATGGTGATTTTACTTAAATAGTGCGGCCTGTGCAAGACTTTCTGTAAAAAGGGCTTACTTATGCACCATTTATGGTCATTTGTCGTTTGTTTGGCGCCAATTTTTCTGGTATAATGATTTGATGCGTAAATTGACACAAAAAACAGCAATTATCTTATCCTTTTTAGGGGTATTTTTTCTGAACGGCGCGGTCTTGTCCGCGCAGTCGGGCGTAATCCCGGCTGAAGAAAGCGCGGCCTTGTCCAGTGAGATAACCACAGAAACCGTTGCGGATAATGCCGACAATTCCAGTGTAGCGACAAATCAACAAAGCGCGCGCGCGCTAAAACAGGCAAGGTTTCTTAAAAACCTGCGGGCTGAACTCAGAGCAACTCAAAAGGACTTTCAGGAGGTAACCAGGAATGTTTCTGATGCAAATTCTAAACTGGAGGAAGTTCAGAAAGTCGTTGATAATCTATATTCTCAGCTTGATAACCTTGATTCACAGATAAAAAACACCGAAGACATGATATTTAATGTCTCACTCCAGATTAATGAAAAAGAGAGCCAGCTGATCCGGCTTTATCAGGAATCGGAGGTCAAGAAAGCCGCACTTGAAAACCAGAAGCAAATGCTATTGGAATATCTCAAGACCATCTATGAACAGGAAAGTGGAATAACCGATACCACAAACGACAATGAACAGATCAATGTAGCCAAGATGCTTTTGTCCGATGAATCCGTGGGTGACCAGCTATTGGATCTGAAGTATTTTTCAATTCTTGAGGAAAACGGGCATGAATTGTTTTCCAACCTGGAAGGTCTGCTGGATGAAATCAATTCCGATGAGGCGGCGATTCAGATAAAAAAAGACAAACTCGGAGAACTGAATTCGGATCTGGCGGACCGCAAACAGGAAATCGAAGTCCAAAAAACGGCCAAAGCTCATCTTCTTGAGGAAACAAAAGGCGAAGAAAAGATTTATCAACAGCTATTGGATGAATCCGTTAAACAGCAGGCGCAGGTTAAGGTTGATCTTGATACTCTCCATGAAAGCCTGGATTTCATCCGCAATAAAATGGCGGAACTGGGAGACAGTTTTAACCCGGATGAATATATCAGTCTTCTTAGTCCGCAATCAAAAGCAGTCTTTGATTACATAAATGAAACCCAGAACGGAGAGGATCCCGTCTTGCATTGGCCTGTCAGTCCGAGCCGTGGAATCAGCGCGTATTTTCATGATTCTTCCTATGTTAAGACATTCGGATTTGCTCACAACGCAATTGATATCAGAACTCCGCAGGGCTCTGCGATAAGGGCTCCCGCCGACGGCATCGTCTACAAGGTAAAAGATAACGGTTACGGCTACAGCTACCTGATATTGGCGCACACCGGCGGATATATGACGGTTTACGGCCATGTCTCCGAATTTGATGTGGAAGAAGGAGATGAGGTTATTGGCGGACAGATAGTCGGGAAGAGCGGCGGTATGCCTGGATCAAAAGGAGCCGGAGTGGTTACAACCGGCCCGCACCTGCATTTTGAAGTCATGAAAGGCAGTATATATGTTGATCCGCTCTTTTACCTGCCGGTCAATTATCTTCCGCTGGAAACGCTTCCGTTAAAATACCAGTCCCTGGTGACAGCGGATAAACCAAAAGTGAAGCGCGTTTCAACCGTCGTCAGGCCGTAACCCCGGATGCCGCGGGTGTTCTCTTTCTATTAAATTCCGGCATCAACAACGCAAGCCCGATTATGGCGATGTGGGTTATGACAAGCGCGTAAAACAAATAGTTTTTCAGGTATTCGGGGAAGTCCGGCCTTAATATATCAATAAACGACCCTAAATAGCGGTCGGAATAGTCCTTAAATACAAAATATCCAATCACAAGCGCATACTGATAAAACGGTATTCTTTTGACTTCCGAGGCTATTATCAACGACTGAAAAGCGTAGACAGAAACCCAGACCATGTTGCCTATCAACCGCCAGTGGACGCCATCCCAGGCCATATATGCCGGATAATAGATGTAGGTCATGATCCCGTAGCTGATGATGCCGATAAATATGAAATTGGTGAACCATGCCGGGATTTTTTTGCCGGCGTAGCGAAGACTGAACCAGATTGCCAGGGTCAGCGGATACAGACTGCAGATCGGTGTGAATGGCATAAGATACCATTTGACGCTCATAAGCCACGGCCAGTCGGCGATATTACTTCCGACAGCCATAAAGAGATCCAGCGCGATTAATCCGGCAAGCGCTTTTTTGCTATATTTAAGCGCATCCATTTTTGCGGCCAATTTGAACAGTGATTTTTTCATGGTAAGATTTTACAGTCTAATCCAAATATATGGAACGGAAAGCAAAAAGCAATAAAAATGTTGCACGGCGGTTACTGGAAAAATACCGGCCTCTGTTAATGAAGGCTTATCCGTTGGCTAAAACGGCTCTAAACTTCCGGACTCCCCTGGAAATGCTTGTTGCAACCATTCTTTCCGCGCAGTGTACCGACAAAAGGGTGAATATTGTTACGGTAAAACTTTTTAAGAAATACAAATCCTGTGAAGATTACCTGAAAGTCCCGGAAGCAGAACTGCAGGATGATATTCGCTCCACCGGTTTTTACAGGAACAAAGCCAAAAACATAAGGGGGGCGTGCAGTGTGATTTTGGCCGACTTTGGTGGAAAGGTGCCCCGCACGATGGATGAAATACTGACCCTTCCGGGTGTGGCGCGAAAAACCGCCAATGTTGTTCTCGGGAATGTTTTCGGGGTTGTGGAAGGGATCGTTGTGGACACGCATGTAATCAGACTTTCGCAGAGGATGGGCCTTTCTTCCTATAAAACTCCGGAGAAAATCGAACTAGACCTTATGGAAATCGTCCCCAAAAAGGACTGGCTGTTGATTTCCAACCTATTGGTTGAGCACGGTCGTAAAATCTGCAAAGCAAGAAAACCCGACTGCGGAGGTTGTATGTTGAACAAGATTTGTCCGTCGGCGTTTTCGTTCAAATAAATGCGACTTTATCCAGTTGCATCAGCCTTGTTTACGGGCTTCGCGCGGGCATCTATTTCTTCTGATATAGGCCAACCAATACTATGGATGCGACGGTGTGTTCCGCCATCGCTTTTTCCAGGTCGGCTTTTCTGGCGGATGCGGGCAGGTCAAGGACCTTATCAAGTGCGTAAAGCTTGAATTGATAATGGTGGATTCCGGAAGGAGGGCATGGGCCTCCCCATCCCGGTTTGCCAAAATCGGTGTATCCTTCTGTGGCCCCTTGAGGCACTGTGTCTTCCTCGATTGCGGCGGTTTCAGCCTTGATGTTCCAGAGCGTCCAGTGGACCCAGTCCCCCGCCGGGGCATCCGGATCGTCCACAATCAGAGCCAGACTTTTTACTTTGGGTGGGACTTCCGAAATCGCAAGCGGCGGACTCAAGTCTTCCCCATCACAAGTATATTTTGCCGGAATGGTTTCATTATTGGTAAACGCGAGGCTCGTCAATTTCATACTGTTGTTTGTTATGGGGGTATTCGGCGTTTGTTGCGCGCATCCGTTTATTAGCGCGATAGCCAGAATCAACCCGGTAACGATGAAAGCATTTTTATTCATTAAGTGTAAATATTTGGAAAGATTATACACGAATTGCGGATGCATGCGAGACCTGATCCCCCTCCTTTTCAAGAACGGCTATTTCGCTTTTAGTTACCCCCGCTAGAGGGTATTCATTGATGACTGTGTATTTTGGCCCTTGCGGAGCCAGTTCCGATACGATCAACTGGCATTTGAGCGCCGCAATCTCTTCGGGAGGGATTGGCTCGAGCTTAAGGAGTCGTGCCACGGCTGGATTATTCAGGCGGGCCAGCGTTATGTGCGGATGCGGCGCGCGGCCCGTTTCCTGCGCGCTGGCCGGATTAAGGAAGATTTTCGTGTTCTCGTAAACTGCGCGAACAAGTTTTGTATACGGGTTGCTTCCCGCAAAATCGGCCCATATCATCCGCGGAGGGCGGTTCGGCGGCGCATACATGATTTTTTCAAACTCAAGGCTGAAGCGCGGAGTTGCCGCAACAACCTCTTTGATTTTTCCGCTCATTTCCGGAATTCTTGACTCTTCCACATCGCCGAAAAAATAAACCGTGACATGAAGATTTTCCTTTGTCGTCCAGCGAAGTGAGTCCGTTCCCTGGGGAATGGCATTACCCGGGGCATACTTATCCTTGAGTCCGACAAATTTCTCCAACAAGGATTCCGAAAGCGGGATGGCGAGAAAAAGGCGTTTTTTCATCGTGGAGATAATACTACCTCAGCCGAAGCCTGCCTACCTGATTTTAATTTTAAGGGCATAGCCCCGCTCGGAGCCCGACTCCATTAGTGCCAGAAGCCGTTGCAATGACATGCCTTTGAATTTTTCGGCATCAATCCCCAAAATTTCGAGGTTTTCAAAACCGAAATATGAACTTACTCCGCGCAGCCCTTCCGGAGATACGGCCGAAGTGGAAATTTCAGCTATGCCGATCATCCCGGCCTGTTGATTAAACTTTTCCATCAACCGTCTGCCGATGCCATTCCCCCGGAGTTTTTCATTCACATTCCAGTTGCCCAAATATGCCGTGGGTCTCCCCTTATCCGGGAAAGTGATGTAACCGTCAAGGGAGCAGTTATGAGGCAGGCTTATCAGAAAGTCGCATTGATTGTCTCCCACCACGGGAAAATATCCCACTTCTACCGCAGCGGCGGCGACTTCCGCGAGCATGCGATGGGTTTCGGTGATCTCATTTACATCGCTGGATACGGTTTCCAGTAATGGTATATCAGTTGTCGTTGCGTCCGGCAGGTCAGGGTTTGACATCTGCTTGAATTATAGTGCCTGATTATAACTACAAAGAGGTCGCTGTCAAACCCTTCTGAATTTATTTACACTTGCATCTATTTCTTGTTTATCCGCATAGCATGAGACCGGTTCCAACCCCACCCGCCACTTTTCTGGCGCGCCTTCCTCGTTTATAATTAATCCATGGTGCGCCAGCCTTTCGTGTGCTTTGCAAAGTGGTTTCAGGAAGTCGGGATCATGATTCTGATGAAGCGCGAACCTGCGCGTATGGTGAAAGATTTCCGCGAGTTGTTTGCAGTCCGGATATGCGCATTTGTCTTTATACCGTCGGACAAGATAATGTTTGACCTTTGCCGGGATGTAACGGCCCGAAACCTCAGGAAGAGAATTTTTTATTTTCTTTAATTCTTTGTCTGCCGTTCCGCTATTTTTACTTTTTAACAATTTTCCCGCCCGCTTCCCGCAATTATCATGCTCCGCCGCGATTTCCAGCAGTTTATTCATCACCCGGTTCCAGTCCTGCGGTTCTTTCGTTTTCTTTTCCATACCCTGCTTGAAAATACGCAATTTTGTTTCAGTGTCGGTGTCCAGCTTGAATGCGAAAGTTGATTTTTGCCCAGCCTCCATCGGTTTACTAATCCCGGGATTGAATGCGTCAATATCTGCCGAACTTGTAAAGAGGCTCGATTGCCCGTTTGTTGCACCTGCACTTTCAGTATTGCTTCCAACGGCCGGTTTTTGCCCGTCCAGCATACCATTCTGTCCGTTTACACCCTCTCCCTGTTTTCGCAACTCCTTAACATAGGTTTCCAGTGCGATTTTACTCATCTCCTTAACCTTCTCCGCCCAGAATCCCTGGTTTTCCGGGGTCGCCGATGAAGCGACGATTTTCAGTTTGGTCCATCCCTGCTCCGCAATCAGATCTTTTAATATCGGCTTGTCTTCAAGTTTTTTATGAATGGCCATGATTTCATCCACAACCGCGTGCGACATCCCCGCCAGTTTCGCCGCGTATTCATATAATGAATAAAATCCGTGTCGCTTATAAAGGCTTCTGAGGGCCACTTCGTGCAAATATCCCGCGAACTCTTTTTGCAGTTTCCGGATGTCCGCGCCGCAGGTTTGGCAATGCGCATGCAGTTGTTTATCCGTCAGTTTATTGATCTCGTTTTGCGTCATTGTTTGTACTTTAGTATAATAGTATCCGGATTATATTCCTCGCACACAGCGCATCAATATATTTTTGGAACTTCCTCTTGCCTTCCTGTACTTTTGTATAATAAGCTGTCAATGATTAACTTTTATTAAAATATTTATGAAAAAAGCGGTAGCAACAAGCCGGATCAACCGCAAGATGCCGGGAACAGCCAAAGAGACTAAGGCAACCGGGCGGAAAGGCGGCAAAACCGCTGGAGCAACGAGCCGCACAACCAGCGATAAACGCGCCAAGTCGGCCGGTGCAACCACTGCCGGATCCGCAAGGTCACTCAGCATCAAACGCGCCGGCAAATCCGCCAGATACCTGTCGCAGCTTAAATCTTTTTACCGGAAGAACAAAAGGATGCCCAGCTATGGCGAGATTGCGGAGTTGCTCAAGTTCAAGTCCAAGTTCGCGGCCCTGTACCAGGTCAATAAATGGATTGAGGCGGGAATAATAAGCAGGGATAAGGCGGGAAAACTCCTGCCCGGGAAGCAGTTCCAGCCGCTGAAGGTTTTGGGAATGATTAAGGCCGGGTGGCCGTCGCCCGCGGAAGAAGAAAACGCTGACACAATCAGCCTGGACGACTGGCTGATTCCGAACAAGGAGGGCAGTTTCATGCTGAAGGTGACGGGAGACAGCATGGTGGACGCGGGCATCATGCCCGGCGACATGGTTATCATCAACCGCGGCAGACAGGCTAAAAGCGGGGACATCGTGGTGGCGGAGGTAGACCGCGCCTGGACGGTTAAATATTTTATACGCGAGGGTGGCACGGGTGGGCGAAGTGACGACGGCAAAAGCGGCGCCGGCAAGGACGGGCGCGCGGGATCGGTCACAGCCGGCGGGCGCGTGGTGTTAAAAGCCGCCAACAAGAAATATCCGCCGATTGTCCCGCGAGAAGAGCTTAGGGTCGCCGGAGTGGTGACGGCGGTGGTGAGGAAGTATTAGTCTGGAAGATTGGGTTACTGTGGTTGCCCCCCAACCCGCATTGAAATCAGCCGTCCACGGCTTCGGCTTGTGTCTTTGTTTTTGTGGCATGCAATAAATAATAATTTCCGATTTCCTTACCCTTTTGTCTGTAAGGATATCTTTCAACGGAAACATTCGTGTTAAAATTGCTTTTTAAGTATGCCAGTAAATCCGCTTTATCGGCTTCTTCTGACCGTCCTTTGGTCAGTTTTTTAGCTTGCGGCGTATATTCCGTTGTTTTACCGTCGGTAAACCTGGCGTCATGGCTTTCGATAGGGAGCAATGTACCAATGACGAAGACTCCTCCTTCTTTTGTTGAACTATAAACATTTTCAATCAATTTTTTTGGGTCGGCCACCCTATCTAAAGTCAGATTTGTAATCACACAATCATAAAGGTGATTGATTGTCAGTTCATCATCAATAAACCCAACATCACAATCTATTCCTTCTTTGTTTGCGGTTATGACAAATTTGGGATTTAAGTCTATTCCTTTTGTATCAGATCCCGCTCTTGTATTTTTTATCTCTTTCAACAGATTGCCGGATGCGCATCCCAAATCCAAAAAACTTTTTGCGCTTTCGGGGATTATTTTTTCCAGCAAAAGATCCACAAAATCGGTATCAATGTCATAATTTCCGCTCATGTTCATATATCTCCGCATGGCATCAATCCTGGGATCATCCTTCCCATGACGAAATCGATTTAATATGGCCGCGCATTGGGCACGAACTCTTACGATTATTGCAGATTCAACCCCTTCCATTTTTTTCGGGACCGCTTTTGATAATTCCAATCTGCTCCGTAAATTTAATTCTTCCAACATATAATGGATCGTTCTTTGCGAGGGAACGGTGGTGAGGAAGTATTAACTACTGGAGAACGGAGCGCGAACCAAGACGGCTATCAGCACGACCAGGGCGGCAGTAGTCCAGGTCGAGTTTTCGAGAATTAGAATCCCAATAGAGGTACGCAATACCGCCGTTTTCAAAAACGTAAAGAGGATATTGCGTTGCGAAATTTGGTTCCCGATAAAAATAACTCCTTATCTCCATCCGCTTGATCAAATCACTCATGGGGTCAATAAATTGCGCGCCTTCAAGAGCTGCCTGATTATGTTTTGTTGCGGATTTATCAACATTTATATCTGGCAGTTCGTACAGATTCGTATTCGTAGTGAAGATTACGGACGGCAAGCCCGGCATAAGTAATGGCGCGGTTTTATACGCTTCTGCGAATGCCTGTAATTGTGCCTTGTAAGATTTCTCGTGCAAAGTCGGCAAGCCGGGTATATCTTTCGGGTCAATTTTCCTTAACTGCGAAATATGCTGGAATCCGTATGAATATTCCCAAAATGGGATTCTTCCTTCTACAATAAGCACCTTCCATAATTCTTCCAGTGAAAGATGGCCTGGATTAAAGACCGGCAATTGCATGGAACCGGTTTTTGTTTTTTCTGTCAGCGCCGCCAGACCTTTTTGGGTGAATGTCACCGTGTCAAAAAGTGCACCGTACTGGTCTGCATTTTGGATTATGCCTTTTTTCTTGAGTGTGCTTACAAGACCTAAACTTTTATGACGATGCACGGCCTGTCTACGCGCTTTTTCCAGGTCAAGACCAACAGTTTTCAATTGTTTGGCCGCATCCGAAAAAGAAACCAATTTTTCCTTCTGCTGTTCCAACATGTGAACTGCGGATGTTCCGATGGATTTTCTGGTCGCGAATAGTTCTGCCAATTCATCAGGCGTAACCAAGCCATCATCCAGCATTTTTTTTATAATTTCTTTTGGATCCGAACCGCGGGAATTTGGAAGATCTGATTCCGGTTTTTCACCATGTATTGCCATAAGTTTATGGGTATTGGGTGTTAGAGTGATGTTATTCCACAGTATTGTCAAGTCTACTTGGTTGTAAATTTATTTAATATTGGTGAGCATATACTCACCTTATGAAGCAACTGCTACAACTAAGCTCATTCCCCGCGCGTTGGTTCACATAGACTGCGACGCGTTCTTTGCGTCATGCGAAGAGACTTGAGATTGGTCGCGTGGTGACGGCGGTGGTAAGGAAATATTGAATGGTTTTCCCTACGGTTTTATCCGCATCTGCATTTTCTTATCGGCGGTTTGAGCTGTTTCGTCTGAATCGGCCTCCTCGCTGAATTCGGCGTCCACAATTTCAACGCGTGTCTTTGTCCGGGGGACGGCAACGCGCATTTTTTTGAGTTTTCTTTCTTCTCTCCTTTTTTCCCCTAATTGTTTTTTATCTCTTATTAAGATCTCCACTCCCTGTTCAACACAATCCTGGATCATTTGCTGATTATTTGAATCATCCAGAGGGAACACTCCGCGATAGGCTGTAGTCTTAACCGACTGTTCAGGACTATTCTTCTTTTTCAGGTAATTATCAACATAAACAAGTGTCTCCGTGATTGATTTGACGGCGGCGGAAAACGACTCCGGACTCATTTCGTTTAAGTCTTCCCGAGCTGTCAATTCGGCTGTACCTTCAATGCCGGGAGCCATTTCAAGTGATTTTGAATTAGCCGAAGATTTTATATGATTTACAAAATTCTCATAGGATAAAGTTGAATTCGCTACCTCGTATCTGTCTTTAATTTTTCCCATAATGGCGGCAAAAATAAAGCCGCTGATAAATAATACCCATCCAGCCAACACAAGTGATTGTTCCGTACTACTGGGATATTTCCCGGAGGCTGTTGAAAGACATGTCCCCATTCCTCCAAGCGCCATTATTGTTGATATCGTTATCAAACCCGGCTCGACAAAGTCATATCGTTTTTCTAGCGGAAATTCCTTTAATGTATTCACCAATTGCCGACTCATAACAGGACCCAGCAATCGCATTGATTGTCCGTTAAAAAAATCATTAATTGTTTGTTCCAGTTCTCCCGAATCGATTTTCTCGCCATGGTGAAGACTGGAATAAACATTTTCCGCAATGCCTCCAGCCACCAGCGAATAAGCCAGATTATCTCCATTTCGCCCGACGATTTCCTCGAATTTGCCCCGGAGAATTCCCATAAGCTCTTCCCGGGTCATTTGTCCGGCTTCGCATTTTTTTAAGAGACCGTTGCCGAATATTTCCAGAACATGCCTGTTATCCGCCTGAATGTCTGTTTTTATGGGATCTTCCGGTTTGCCGTTCATGGTCATAAAAAGTAATAATTTGAGCTAAAGGCGCACTAATTTACAACGCTCTCGCCTTTCTGTCAATAACCATTCCGGTTGAACTTGCCATTGGTGAGTATATACTCACCTTATGAACCAACTGCTACAACTAAGCTCCTTCCCCCGCGCGCTGGTGCACATCGACTGCGACGCCTTCTTTGCGTCCTGCGAACAGGCGCTTCACCCGGAGTACCGCGGCCGCCCGGTGATCACGGGAAAAGAACGCGGGATTGTGGCCGCGGCCAGTTACGAGGCCAAGGCCAAAGGGATCAAACGCGGCGTGCCTTTGTGGGAGGTCAAAAAGCTGTGCCCGGATGCCATAATCCTGCCTTCGGATTATGAGACCTATAGCCTTTTCAGCAAACGACTTTTCGCGGTTATGAGGAGGTTCACTCCCTCGGTTGAGGAATACTCCATCGATGAGGCCTTTGCGGACATTACGGGCTTCCAGCGGTACTACCACTGCTCCTACGAAGAGATTGCGCGGAGGATGAAAGTAACAATCGAACAAGAGCTTGGGATTACCGTTTCCGTGGGGTTAAGTTTGAGCAAGGTACTCTGCAAAATCGGCTCAAAATTTAAGAAACCGGCGGGTCTGACGGTGATTCCGGGGCCGCGCATACATGAATTCCTGAAAGTTACTGAGATTGAAAAGGTCTGGGGCATCGGGCCGCGGACGGCGGCATACTGCCGAGCTCAGGGAATAATGACGGCGCTCGACTACGCGCTGAAGTCCGAAGAGTTCATCCGCGCGCATTTCACCAAGCCGCACATCGAGATCTGGCGGGAGCTGAACGGCGAGGCGGTTTACCCGATCACGACCGAAGAAAAGACCACCTACGCCACAATCAGCAAGACCAGGACTTTCACTCCCCCGTCAGCCGAGCGCGCCTATGTTTACGCGCAACTGCTGAAGAACCTGGAAAACGCCTGCATCAAGGCGCGGCGGCATGGTCTTTCTGCCACGGGGTTGGTGGTTTACTTACGCACGCAGGAGTACAAGACCGCCGCGATGGAGGCGGCCCTAAGCCGCGCCAGTTCGTACCCGCCGGACTTAATTTTAGCGCTAAGGCCCATCTTTAATAAGCTGTACCGTATAAATCTTTTATACAGAGCTACGGGAGTTGTCTTGACCGGTTTGCGGCCGGAAGAAGGAGTACAACTGTCACTTTTTGAGCCACCGGTGCGCGTGGAAAAACTTAAGAAGATTTACGGCGTGGTTGACTCTCTCGCTAAGAAATTCGGCAAACACACGCTCTATATGGGAGCGAGCGCGGCGGCGCACAAAACCAGCCAACATGAACTTTCCCGCGGGGACATCCCCATACGCAAAACATCCCGGCTTAAAGGCGAGAGCATTCGCAAACATCTGCCTTTGCCGTTGCTACAGAAGTCACCGATTCAATCCATACCGCCATCCTTGCCGTTTGACAGATTTCCGTTTTCAGCTACCATCATGTCCTCCTATTAATACGATTTATGTCAAAAATTATTATCGCCGATGACAACGAGTGGCACATTGATTGCATAAAAGATCTCCTCACCCTTGAGGGTCATACTGTTGAATGCGCGCGTGACGGAGAAGAAGCCATCATGATTATCAGTGAACATGTAAGGAACAATATCCCTATTGACCTGGTTATTACCGATATGACCATGCCCAAAGCCAACGGCGTTGCTGTTGCCGCCGCGGCAAAAAAGGCGGGCGCAAAAAAAGTCATCATAAACAGCAGTTATCATGCTGACATCCCACCAATGGAAGGTGTGGTCATCATAAACAAAATGGACATATTAAAAGAAATCGACGAACTTTAATCCGGGGTTGCCGATTTACTCTTTCACCATCATCTTAGACCTCTCCTTTGAGATGCCTTTTTATATCGTTTTGCCCTTCGAAACCGGTTTATTGGCTTTTGCGGCCACAACCAACATGGCCATCCATGCGACAAAAACGACAATCGTCATTGGGACTCCAACTTGGAATACTTCCGGTACAATCTTTTCAACGCCCGCAGTTAAAAAAGGCGGATACGGCACCAGTTCGCCCGAGCGAAGATGATCCACAATCAACATCAAGACCCCGCCCCACAACATCAACAAAAGCCAATTTATATGATATTTGCCCGGGATTTTATTCCTGATTGCGGTTGTGATGATTGCCGCTGTAGTCGGGACAGTAAAACATGCCATGGGATAAAGTTATGAGTATTATTTTTCGCCTTTTGCTTGACCGGGAATTTTCCTCTGTTGCCATTGTAGCAGAATTGATTAATACGACAAATTCGATACTGTGATAGAGTTAATTTCTTGTTATGATGTATTTATGAATATAAGATCCGCAAAGTTTATCAAGGGAGTGGTTGAGGATGATGAGATTTTGGAGGACGGAAAACCTCAAATTGCATTTATCGGTCGTTCAAATGTCGGCAAGTCCAGTGTCATAAATTCATTTACCAGACAAAAGAATCTGGCCCGAACCAGCTCCTTTCCGGGACGAACCCGTGAAATTAATGTTTTTTTGATCAATAATTCTTTCTATCTGGTGGATTTACCCGGGTATGGATTTGCAAGGGGCTCGGAGAGATCGACTGAACGGCTCCGGGAACTGATTAACTGGTACCTGTTTGATTCTCAATATAAGCAGAAAATGGTCGTATTTATCATAGACGCAAAAATCGGCCCGACCGATAACGATTTTGAGATGCTGCGGAGTCTGGAAGAACACCGTAAGAAAATTATTATCATTGCGAACAAGATAGATAAAATAAAAAAAAACGAGTATAAAAAACACATTCAGAAAATCCAGGATATGGCGCGCGGACATAAAGTGATTCCGTATTCATCGGAAAAAGGAATCGGCTTTGGCGACTTGAACAGAGAAATCTTCAGATAGTCGCCCCTCCACAATGGGTAGTAATTGGACTGAATACGGTATCGCTTCGCGATGTCTTTTTGCTATGCCTGCTTGGGGCAGGCGCGGGCACTCCGCTCCGGGGATAAACTTCTCCCCCTGCTCTACCCATATTCAAAAAATTGCATCCGGGGCCCCCAAATGGGTCTAGCGAAGCGAACCATTTGGGGAAAAGGAGTAATTTGCGAAACCCGAAGCAAACCCTGACGGGGGATGCGGAGGGTGCAGCAACATTACGACGTGGCTGGGGAGGCAGGGGTCGAACCTGCGAATGGCGGCTTCAAAGGCCGCTGCCTTACCACTTGGCGACTCCCCAAAAAGATAATCTGTGTCCGCTGAAATGTAACAAAAAGGCCGCCAAAGTCAAATGAGACGGCAATATTGTGTTACTTATAAAAGCCCCGAAAATGGCTTCGGGGCTTATTTATTGAACAATGCATCTATCGTTTGGCGGCAAAAAGGTTATAAAGTTTTTTGCGGAAGAAATAGAGCTGTGCAACAGCGAACCCGGCGAGGTAGATGTTCGTTTCCGGACCCGTGGGCGTGATTTCCGGAGGCACTTCTTCGTATGTCAGAGTCGGGGTTGGGGTTAGCGTCGGTGTCGGAATTTCTGTGGATTCCGGAGCGGATGGATGTCCCGTTTCCTTGGTCGGCGGTATCAACTGCTCTTTTTCAGCGGCTTGTGATTTTGCCGAAGGAGTCGGGTCCGGAACCTTTGTTGAGTTAATAGAGACTGTTTCGGTTTTCACGACC
>Ga0209668_10000491_pt1 | contig 16252 bp, 28 predicted proteins | sample FrelakmetPLP11PL_FD_187150 | JGI IMG/M metagenome (GOLD analysis project Ga0209668, IMG submission 187150) | Freshwater lake sediment microbial communities from the University of Notre Dame, USA, for methane emissions studies - PLP11 PL (SPAdes)... | ecosystem: Environmental > Aquatic >... | reverse complement strand
ATGGTAAAAAGTAAGATTAACGAAACGATGGATGTAATCGGGCAACTAGATTTCAACATCAGATGGGTGCAACAGAAAATTGCAAAACAAAATTATAACAGCTTCAAAAAGTCGGTAGAACATCAAGAACAAATACAAATGATGGTTTTGCAAAGGCTTAAAGAGCGTTACAATAAGCAAGTAGACAAATTAAAAATTCACTAAATCAAACAAAAATGGAAGAAATTATCAAGGATATTCAACAGCATATTAAAGATGTAAAAAAAAGCAAAGATTGTGAATTTAATCAAGGAGTTATATTTGCTTTAAACGATGTATTAAAATTAATCAAATCAAAATAAACAACATGGAAAACAAACAAACAACAATCGAGGAAGTTCAACCAGTAACAGAAGTTACAGCAGTTGAGCAAAAGGTAGAAGAGATTAAATTTCCTACCATTCAAAACAATCAAACCGACCTAAGCACATTTGGCAATAAAGAAGGCTTTGAACACTCAATGAGAGTAGCAAAGGCGTTAAGTGTTAGCGACCTAGTTCCGCAACAATACAAAGGCAACGTGAGTAACTGCCTTATTGCTATGGATATTTCAAAGCGAATTGGCGCAAGTGAATTAATGGTAATGCAAAACTTATACATTGTTCACGGCAAGCCAGCTTGGAGTAGTCAATTCTTAATCGCTACTTTAAACGCTTGCAAAAAGTTTTCGCCTTTACGTTACGAAGAAGATGACAAAAATGGAGGTAGATGCCGAGCGTATGCGGTTGACTTAGCAACGGGCGAAAGACTAGAAGGTGTTTGGGTTACTATGGAAATGGCAGCAGCAGAAAAGTGGATTGATAAAGCTGGCAGCAAATGGAAAACAATGCCGCAATTAATGATGCGTTACAGAGCAGCCGCATTTTTCACCCGTCAATTTGCGCCCGAAGTTTCAATGGGTATAATGACGAGCGAGGAAGTGATTGATATTACGCCAATTCAAAACCAAAAACCAGCGACACAATGGACACAAGAATAATTATCGAATCGGAACAGCGTTCGGAAGGATGGCACAACGCGCGTTTAGGTATGTTTACCAGCTCTCAAATCTATCGATTAATGACTAATCCTAAATTAAAAGGCGAAGCACTAAGCGATGGCGCTAAGACGTACATAATGGAAAAGGTTGCCGAAAGTTTAACGGGTATTCGTGAAGAGGTGTTTACTACCCAAGCGATGCAATGGGGAATTGACAATGAGCCGTTAGCTAAAAAGCACTTAGCGAGATTGAACGGGTGGACTATCGAAGAAACAAGCTTTATCAAAGTTGAATCATTGAACTACGGAGGTTCGGGCGATGGGTGGGTAAGAGAGTTAAACGGGGCTTTAGAAGTGAAATGTTTAAACACCGTTAACCACCTTAAAGAGATTCGCGATAGTGAAGATGTAAAAGCAAATTTACCAATGCGGTTTTGGCAGGTTCTTTCGGATGCTTATCTTCGCGAATGTGACGTTGCGGTGTTGGCATGGTTTGACCCACGAGTGCCGAACGATTACGGACTATTCACTAAGCAATTTAAAGTTGAGCAAGCGGACGTAAACGAAATGTTGGAGAAACTTAAATACGCGAATGAAGAGTTTCATAATCAACTTGAATATTTTACAAAACTATAATGACCCACTCCACAACCAATCTATTAAAGGAGGCTATCTTTCAGCTATTGACGCGCAAAGGAATTATACCGAGTACTAAAAATATCGAGTTGATTTTAACCGCTCACTTGCAGACCGACACCCCTTTGATAGATTTGATTGATGAAATTTTTTAAAAAGTTTGCAAAATCAAAATACTTTGCATACTTTTACAAAATCAAACAAACGACGTTCTTTCCCTCTTAGTTTAATTACAGAACATTAGCCAATGAGTAATGGATACAATCGGAGGTTAAAAGTGTGTGCGAGATTCATGCAGAGGTATTTTATAAACAAACAAAAAACAAACAAATGAAAACAAAATGCTATTCCGTAAGAATTCAATCCATTGAGAATATTTCTGAAAAATGTTATAAAGTAACATCTTTCGACGGTTCAAGTGATTTAATACCTAAATCACAAGTATTTGGACAGGATTATGAAGTACAAAAATCTGATGCTTATTGGATTTCATGCTGGATATTAGAACGAAAAAACATTCAATATTCAAATAAAAAAGTGGGGTGGTTTAATTCAGAAACAAATAAAATAGAGGCGAATGTGATTATAGAACATCACAAGCCTAAAAAAATTGAATTCAATGTAAACGAAAAACCAAATGAAAGCCTTGTTAAATAATCAAAGTAAAGCCATTTTCCATTTGGAAACAAAGAAGGTTGGCGCTCTTTTTAAATCGCCTGGCACTGGCAAAACACGAACAGCAGTTGAGTTGATAAAACAAGTAAGTCCTGACTATGTTCTTTGGTTAGCACCTTTTAAATCTGTTAAACCAATAATAGAAGGAACTGGAATTAAAACAGAGGTTGAGAAGTGGGATAGGTTTGAAAATATTGATTTTATTGGTATTCAGTCGTTAGGTATGAGTGATTCATTGTATTTGGAATTAACTAGAAAATTACAGCTATCTATGAATCCATTTATAGTTGTTGATGAATCGCTTCTAATCAAAAATTCGGAGGCGAAAAGAACTAAAAGAATACTTGAATTCGGTAAATTATCAACTTATAAATTGATTTTAAATGGAACTCCTTTCAGTAAAAACTTAATGGATTTGTGGGCGCAAATGGAATTTCTTTCACCTTTAATTCTTAGGATGAATTATGCTGAATTTGAAAACACATTTTGCGAAAAAATAAAGATAAAGAAAGGAGGCAGAGTAGTTAGAGAATTTATTATTGCGTACGAGAATATAGATTATCTATACCATTTAATTAAGCCGTTTATTTACGAAGCTGAATTAGTTCTTAATATTGAAAGTCAACATATAAGAATCGATTACAATGTGGATGAAGAATATAAAGAAGAATACGCTAAAATAAAAGAGCATTTTCTTTGCAAAGAAAAATTAGAAGAGATGAATAATAACATCTTTTTAATGATGGTTCAAAAAATGCAACACTCTTACAATTGTAGTAAAGACAAAATAAACGTGTTAAATAAAATAATAGAAAAGCATGGGATTGAACACATAGCTATTTACACTAAATTCGTAGACAGTAGAGAGTTTATTTTATCTCAAATAAAAGATGCAAAAGTTTTTTCTCTTCAATCTGATTCGATGTCTATTAATCTTCAAAATGATTTTAATGTAACTATTGAATTTGATAAAACATGGAATTGGATGGATGTTGACCAGTACCAAAAAAGAATATTTAGAACTGGACAGAAAAGAAATTGCTATCATTATTATTTAGACGCTAATTTACCTCTCGACAATCTAATAAAAAAGAACAATGACACTAAAAAAAATGCCTTGCAATATTTCAAACAAATAAGTATTAATCAATTAAAAAATGAATTATGAAACAACAATTTAAAAGCCCAGTTTACAATGTTATTGCGGTCCCAATCGAAAAGATGGAAGCAAACGACTACAATCCTAATCATGTAGCAAAAAGAGAAATGGATTTGCTTTATCAATCAATTAAAAGTGATGGATACACCATGCCTGTAGTTGCATTTTATGATAAAGAAAGAGATAAGTATGTTATTGTAGATGGTTTTCATAGATATACTATTTTGCTTACAAGAAAAGATATTTTTGAACGTGAAAACGGAATGTTGCCAGTATCTGTAATAGAAAAAGATATTAGTGATAGAATGGCTTCCACTATTCGACATAATAGAGCGAGAGGGAAGCACGAAGTTGAGTTGCAAGCTTCATTAGTTGGAATGCTAAAACAAGGATGGGATGAGTTGAAAATTATGAAAGAGTTAGGAATGACTTTGGAAGAGGTTCAAAGACTTATTGGATTAAAGGGAATTGCTAGTGAAATTAAAGGAGTTCCTTACTCAATCGAAAGACAAATTATAGATGTAGAAGAAGATATCAAAGACGAATTATAGTATGGCAAGAACAGCGATAAGAGGGGTTGTTGATGTTTTAGAAGCAGCAACAAAAAGAATAGAATATTTGTTTGATAATTACGATAATATTCAACTTGCTTTTTCGGGCGGAAAAGATTCTACTGTTTTGTTTCATTTGGTAAATAATGAAGCAATAAAAAGGGATAGAAAGTTTATACTTTACTTTCAAGACCAAGAAGCAGAATATCAAGGAACAATTGATTTTGTTGAATGGGCTATGTCGCAACCGAATGTTATTCCACAATGGTATCAAGTACCTATATTTATGACAAACGCGGCAAGTCATGAGCAATTGTTTTTGTGGGCGTGGGGAGAAGGTGAGGAGTGGGTAAGACCAAAAAATAAATTAGCAATTCAACAAATAGATAAAAAATATCCTAAACGATTCTATAAGTTCAATCTTTGGGTTGCACAGCAGAATAGAAAAAACTTTAAAGGTTCATTTGTTTCTATTATTGGATTGAGAGCAGAAGAAAGCCCTGATAGACGTTTTGTAATGTTTGGTGAAGATTCTGATTTATTTTGGTTGAGAAGAAAAACGGAACCAAACAAAGCCTATCCTATTATTGATTGGAGTTATACAGATGTGTGGAAGTACCTTATTGATAATAGTTTAAAATACAATAAAGTATATGATAAAATGTATATGCTTGGAGGTAATTTAAGGTATTTTAGAGTATCAAATTTGGTACATGAAAAAGCATTTAGATGTTTAACTGATTTGCAAGAATTAGAACCAGAAACATACAATCAACTAGAAAGAAGGCTGAAAGGTGTTCATACTGCTGCAATTTATGGTAAAGAAAATTTGATTTACTCTATAAAAGAATTGCCTAAAAATTTTAAGTCATGGAAAGATTATAAAGACTTTCTTCTTAATTCAATACATCCCGACTTAAAAAAGATATTTGAATATCAATGGAGTAGATTCGGAGATACTGACGATGTTGGAGCGTGTAAATACATGGTTAAGCGAATTTTACTTTGTGATTGGGAAGGGAATATTACATGGGCAAGAGATAATGAGTTTAACTATACGAAAGACCAAATTCTTCATAAGAATAGATTAAAAAGAGAAGATGAAATAATTAAAAAATGGACTGAAACTCTTTAAAAAACGATAATCGAAAGGATTAAATTTGTATATTAGCGGAAATCTTTTGCGGTTGAAAGTTCGACAATCTAAAAAGATATTTAAAAATAAGCTGAGTTTAGGCATTGAGTTATAGGTCGTCGAACACCTCCGCACTCAATCCTAAACGAAGCTTTATATTCAAGAAAATGGCAGAAGGTAAAAAATCGATATTGATTTATTCGGATTGGAAACACACATTTGAGGCTTTAACAGATGTTGAAGCAGGTCAACTAATTAAACACTTGTTGGCATATGTTAACGACGAAAATCCTAAAACGGATAATAGGATAGTTCAAATTGCATTTGAGCCAATGAAGCAACATTTAAAACGAGACCTTGTAAAATATGAGGAAATAAAGGGTAAACGAAGTGAAGCTGGCAAAATAAGCGCAGAGAAAAAGAAACAAAATTCAACAAATGCAACACATGTTGAAAGTGTTCAACAAACATCAACAAATTCAACCGTAAACGTAAACGTAAACGATATAAGAAAAAATATTAAAAAAGATTTCTCTGATGAAATTGTTAAACTTGGTCAATATGTTTTTAGTGATGACTTTGGAGTTAACAGAGCAATTCAAAATTATCAAACCTCATTAAAAAACCTTAAAGAATCATTTTTAAATTTCCTAATGTCCGAAAAATACCACGAAAAAGAATTGGACGAACTTGCAATGAGTAAAATGAGTAAACACTTTTTTCGATGGCTGCTAACACATCAACCCGAAAAGGTAAGCAAAGATTACAACGCGCTGATGGAAGGAAAGCACGGTGAAGATTATTACGTTTCACTTACTCCAGTTTCAGAGGAGAGGATTGAGGAAATGATAAAGGAAGGATGGGTACAAACGACACAAGGAATGGTTAAACGATTAAAAAAATGAAAGAAAACTTTTTTTGTGACCCGTCCGAAGCATTAGATGTTTTGGATAATATCCGAGAGGGTAGGGTAAAAATGGGGCTAGGCATTGGCGATGATATGTCAGACCAATATCTAAGATACAAGCAAGGGCAATTCGTAATGATTAATGGCGCAGATAATACGGGAAAGACTACGTGGATTCTTTGGTACTTCGTTGTGTTGGCTTTGAAACATAAAATAACCTTTGATATATTTTCAGCTGAAAATTCTATTGCATCATTGAAGCGCGATATAATGCAGTTCATGACTGGAAAAGAACTAAGGAAGTTGAGCGATATTGAATATCGGAGAGCGTTCGATGAAATGAACTTTTACTTTAAATTCATTCGCAACGATAAGACATACACCGTACAGGAATTATTGAAGATAAGCGCACAAAGCCCTAACAAATGCCTATTGATTGACCCTTGGAACTCACTAAGAGGGAACGGGGGTAATAAGCACGAGGAAGATTATGATGCCTGTGGAGATATTAGAGTTTTCTGCAACACAACGAAAAAGAGCGTGTATGTTAACGCTCACTTGGTAACAGAGGCAGCAAGAAAGAAGTTCCCGAAAGACCACGAATACGAAGGGCATCAAATGCCACCATCAAAAAGTGATACAGAGGGCGGTCAGAAGTTTGCTAATCGTTGCGATGACTTTATAACCATTCACCGTATGACGCAATTTGAAGCGCGTAAGAACTTCACAGAGGTTCACGTAAGGAAGGTGAAAGAAACAATTACGGGGGGAGGGGTTACGCAATTAGACCGACCTATTATATTCAAGTTTTGGAATTACACTAGGTTTGAAGTTGGCGAACGTAATCCAATAGCGAATGAAACAGGACAAGGCACACCAGTTCAACAAACATTATCAACACTTAACAACAAGAAAAATGAAGGATTCGAAACTGAAAGCGTTCAAGAAGATGCAGACCCTTTCCCGTTCTAAGATAGCGGAAGAGAGAGAAACGGATAGCCTTAACGACCTATTCAAGGAGGAGGTAATGATTGATTTATCATTTGACTTAGCACTTTGCAACATCATGGCTAAAAAGTCAACAGGTGCAAAAAAGAATAATTGGGAAAATATGGCTTTAAGAATCGAAGGATATAAAACATACATCGATAAAATCCATTCTAAGGCAAAAAGAGAGTATCTGTTGAACGATATTAAGCCGAGTGAAGTAATCACCCTGCTCGATGAAAATAAGCGCTTAAAACGGCTTAATTTAAGTTTGGCAAAACAAAACGATAAATTGAAAACTCAAATTGATAACTATGTCGCAAAATTTGGATTGTAATTGGTTAAGTGGTGACTACGAAAAAAAGATATGGCAGCTTTGCGTATCGCTTGAAGTTGGAAAGGTTTTCGATATTAAGGTTTACGTTGCGCCACAAAGACGGGAAAAGTTTATTGAGATAGTTAAAAGCTACATTGACCACAAAAACAGCGATGGCACTTATATTGAATTCAACAACGAATACACGAAAATTAAAAAATATTTAAAATAAACTTGGAAAAGTTTGCACAATAGAAAAGTACTTGTATATTTGTTGAAACGATTAAAACAAACGATATGAAAAACTACAAAGAAATGACAATCACTGAACTAGCAAAGGCAATTTGTATTTATAACGGTCAACGAGGAACTGACAAACAGATAAGTGTTTGTAAAAGTAATTTCAAAAATGATATTACTATCATGCACAACTTTGCATTTAATAGATTTAAATAATTAAGTAAAGGTAAAATGGAAAAAAAGATAGTTAAAACAGAATTTGAAATAACTACCACAAGATATGGTAAATTATTTGCTAGAATTGGCGACATTATTTGTATTTCAAATCGTGATGCTGAACATTATAATATCCATAAGGTAAATGATGTAAGAGTATTCTCTAGGTGGATGAGAAAAAACTGGGTAAATGCAAAATGTATCTAATGAAACATAAAAAAGAATGGGGAGGCGCTCGGCAAGGTTCGGGCGCTAAACCGAAATATTCAGAGAAAACAACTACAATCGCTTTTCGTGTACCGATTAGTAAAGTTGACGAGGTTAAAGTATTAATCAAAAACAAACAAACACAATGGAAAATAAAAAACTAATCTACGTTTACACGTCAACTGGGCAGCTAGTGAACAACACGCCTTTTATTGGGGTTGATAAGGCAATTGAATTCTTAGTTAAGAAAGCAGAGATTGAATTTGATGTAACAGAAGCCGACAAAACTTGTTGGCGTAATGGAATAATGGAACGATGCAGAACGAACGGTGAAAAATACGCTGGTTATTATTGGCGCACCAGACCGACAACGGTATTCAAAACAGCGCAGAAATTTAAAACGGTAAAAGTGTATTAGTATGAAAGCACCCGAAAGAACAACGTACATCTATCGAATAGTAGGTGAGCAAAGATACTTAGAGCGCGTTTGCCCGACCGTAATGGCAGCATCGAGATTTGTGGCTAAAGAATTGGAGTTGAACGTGGCTAACTTTAGAGTAGAGCCGCACATAGACACAGAGATACCAGTAGGAAATACCTACGTATTAACATCTTACCTTAAATGGAAGTCAAAGGAAAAGCAACAGAGCGATGATATTATAGAGCATTTCAGCAATCCTAAGCCACAACATTTGCGATTTACTGGATTTAATTTTAAGTTTGACACATGCGAAGAATTGCAAGAACAGACGACAACCAACAATTAATAGTTAAGCAGTTGCGCCAGCTTGGGTGCAGCGTTGCCATTACTTCAATGATTGGGAAAGGGTTTCCTGACCTGGTTGTTGCTTATCAAGGAAAAAATTTCCTCATCGAGTTAAAAGATGGAAGCAAACCTAAAAGCCAAAAAGGACTAACAATGGACGAGGCTAAGTTCTTCACCGCTTGGAAAGGTCAAATTGATAAATGCGAATCACTAGACGAGATTTGCAAAGTAATAGGAATAATACTTTTTTGATATGGATGATTTTGATTTAATGCCTTTCGGCAAATACAAAGGTTATGAGTTGGGCGATGTGCCAGCCGAGTACTTATTGCACATTCTTAAAAGCGGTGAGGCTACGGGGCAACTCAAAGAATACATCGAGGATGTAAAAGATATATTAGAGTTGGAGATGCAAAGTAAATTGAATTGAAAGCCTCAATACATAGCAAGATAGTTAACGGCAAGTGCATCGAGAATAAAGAGAGCATAAACAAAGCCTTTGAGCAATACGAAGGTAGGGAGGTGAAGATTACAATAGAGGAAAGGAAAGCAACGCGAAGCACAGAGCAAAATAATTATTTATGGGGCGTAATTTACCCACTATTAAAAAAAGGGTTCTTTGATACACAGGGCGAGGTTTACTCGATTGAACAAATACACGAAGCAATGAAGCAACGTTATAACTACATCGATAGTATAAATAAACAGACTGGCGACTTTGTAAGGCTACCGAAAAGCACTACCAAGAACAACACGAAAGAACAAGAAGCCTACCACGAAGAGTTAAGAAGATTTGCGCTTGAGTGGTTTAATATCAACATACCGTTGCCGAATGAAAAAATTATACTAAATTCGTAAAAACAAACAAATCAATGCGAATAAGTGAAAATTTTGATAGCGAGCAAAGAATTATAATAGATAGGATTCTTGTCGATATGTGGGAAACAATGACGGAGGAAAATTGTAAAGAGTACTACGAATATCTAAAAGAAAAGCTATATTTACATCAAGTGCCGAAAGAAGTGGATTATAGACACGTACTAAAACAAAGGCTATACGGTAGAGTTAAATGGGCTTTAATTACTTGCAACGTGCCGCGACTACTTAAAATGGAAAGAGAAAGAGAAACGTATAAAAGACCATACTTCATCGAAATAATGACAAGAATATGAATACAAAAATAAAAGCAGTAGTAAAAGGAGTTTTGATAGTAGGGGTAATTACATCATTTATCGGTGTTACCTACTTCGCCAGCTTCGCAATAGCGTTTAGCGTTTATTCGCTTATAGCTTGTTACTTTATGCTTAATAAATAGTTATGAGCGACAAGAAGATTAAACAGTATTACACTAAGATAATTAAAGAGGCGTTGAAGGAAGTTGAGAAGAGGCAGAATAATGAAAGTGAGATGCTTTGTTATAAGTATAAGACGTTAAAAAAGAAGTATTCTAAAATAGAATAATATAGAACATGGCTTTTAAGAAGGGTAAACCAAAGACGGGTGGAAGAGTAAAGGGCGTTGAGAATAAAATAACTCAAGATGCTAGGGCTAGGTTTATGGATATAATGGAGGGCGAAGTTGACCATGTGAAAGACTCACTTTCAGAGGTGCGAAAAGAAGATAAGGCAACCTATCTAAAACTATTGGCTCAGTTGTTTCCTTACTTCTTGCCTAAGATGACAGAGGTAAACGTGAAAGGTTCTATAACGAATGAAAGCAAACCATTTATGAAATGGGCAGACGATGATAGTTCTGAATCCTAAATACAAAAAGCTATTTACTACTGATAAGCGGTACATCATAATAACAGGAGGTAGAGGTAGCGGAAAGTCCTTCCACATAACATCGGCAATGAATCTATTAACCGATGAAGCAGACCATAGAATATTGTTCACTAGGTACACAATGACGAGTGCCGACATTTCAATTATACCTGAGTTCAAAGATAAGATTGAATTAATGGGTAGGGAAAATGATTTTAATGTAGGCAAATCGGAAATAGTAAACACTAGGACGGGGAGTGAAATATGGTTTAGGGGCATCAAAACGAGTAGCGGAAATCAAACAGCAAACCTTAAATCGATAGCTGATATAACAACGTGGGTACTAGATGAAGCTGAGGAGTTGGTAGATGAAAAGATATTTAATAAGATTAACCTATCTATTAGAACGCAAAAAGCACAAAACAGAGTTATTCTAATACTCAACCCAACAAGTTACAATCATTGGATTTATAAAAAGTTCTTTGCTAAACACTTAGCGTATATCGAAATAGAAGGAGAGAAAATAGAAACAACAACACACCCAGAAGTTTGCCATATTCATTCAACCTACTTAGACAACATTCACAACCTTTCTGAAACATTCTTAAAAGAAGTAGAGGAACTCAAAGAAGAAGATTATGCCGAGTATTGTCATTCAGTACTAGGTAAATGGAGAGGAAAGGTTGAAGGTGCTTTATTTGAAGAAGAGAAGTTTACATACTTTAAAAAAGAAGATATGCCTAAAACAAAAAGTGATACCGTATTAGGTTACATCGATATAGCCGATGAAGGTGATGATTATTTATGTGCTGTATTTGCTAAGATATGGGATAAAAAGATATACATTGAAGATGTTATATTTAGTCAAGATAATATAGACATCACGCTGCCACAAGTATCAACAATGGTTAATGCTTTAAATGTTGACTATGTTAGAGTAGAGGGTAATAATCAAGGAGGTGGATTTATACGGCTATTGAGGCAAACGGTACAAGAAGATAAGGTATTAATGGTAAAGAACACGCAGAACAAGCACACTCGAATAAAGTTGTCGTACTCTATAATAAAAAACAAATTACTATTCTTACATCCTTCTCAACAAAGCCACGAGTACAAAGAAATGATGAAACAAATGTTTGAGTACAAAAAGGATGGAACTAGCAAACACGACGACGCGCCCGATGCAATGGCTGGTTTAGCTAAGTTCATTCAAGTGTTTCTCCCCCACGTATTAGAATAAATTTTGGCAATTAATTTAATGGTTAATTTTAAAAAAAATATTCCATGAGTTACGTATCTAATTTAGTCGCTAAGATATTCGGCATCAATACCGTTAATGGTATGTTCACTCAATCGATATACGACCGTAAGAACCCCATTCTAATTGATACACAGAACAAATTACAGGTATACAATACTATTCCTCACTTTCAATCGGTAGTTAACCAACTTGCCGATATGTTCAAGAATATGGAGATTAATTTGTACGATAAAAAGACGGGTGAAGAGATTGAAAACCACCCAGTGCTGGACTTACTAAAGAAGCCTAACCCTTTACGCTCATTTGAAGAGTTCTTATATGAGTACTACGTTTTTAAGTCAGTGTTCGGAAATGCTTTCATCTATCAAATAAAAGGCTTGCCTAGCGCTTTACCTTCGCTAATGTGGAACTTACTACCTAGCGATGTGGAGGTAGTGCCAACGGGTAAACTATACAGTCAAACTACTATTGATGGCATCATTAAGTCATACAAAGTGTACGACCAATCGACGTATATTAATGTTGCGCCAAGCGATATGATATACAAGAATGAAGGCGTAGGAGGTAATTTGATTACTTCAATTAGTAAGGTTGATGCTTTGCAGTTGCCTTTATCAAATATCGTTGGGGCGTTAAAAAGTGAGAATGTATTGATAGTTGAGCGAGGCGCAGAAGGTATATTAAGCAACGAGAGTAGCGCTGATGGTGGTGCGATACCTTTAGGCAAAGAAGAGCGTGAGAGAATAACGCGCGAGATGGATAAGAGTTACGGCATATTCGACGGACAAAAACGTAAGATTATTACCAATAGTTCTTTGAAGTGGCAGCCTATGTCTTTTCCAATGAAGGACCTCATGCTGTTGGAGTGTATAGAGAGCGACTTTCAAAGCATTTGCGCAGCTTACGGTGCTGATAGGGATTTATTCCCAAGCACGAAGGGGGCGACATTTGAGAATAAAAATAACGGACTAAAGGCAACATATCAAAATACTATACAACCTCAAGCAGATGACTTTATTAACACTTTGAATAACGCGCTTGGACTATTTAAACAAGGTCTTTACTTAGAGGCTTCTTACGACCACCTGCCAGTGTTACAAGATGATAAACAAATGGAGGAACAAGCGGAGAAGACGAAGACCGAATACCTTAATATACAACTAGCTGATGGCGCTATAACTATTGAAGAGTATAGAGCAGAGTTAGGAATGCCGCCATTAGTATCAGTAGCAGAAGCGACACAATCAATAGAAGATAAAATCGCTAATGCTCAGGTTGAATTAAGAGGAACGGTAGGAGGTGTTCAAGGGTTGATTGAATTGAATGCATCGGTAAGTAGAAACGAAATATCACGAAATAGCGCAATAGCTATTCTAGTCAATGTTTACGGTTTCGATTCGTCAACTGCTGCAAGTATGGTAACAGGATAAAAAATAAAAATTTGACTATTGATAAAGTAATTATTTTTGAACAAATAAATATTGCATGAGCGTAGAAAAACAAAATATTATTAGTGAAGCTGAAAAGAAGTCGGCTCATTATTCTGTTAAGTCGGCGGATGCTAATATTTTAGATGTTAGTACATCTTCGCGTATTGTTACTGGTTTCTTTAATTCTTATAACTTTTTCGATTCAGACAAAGACGTGTTGATAATGGGCGCGGCTAAGAAGTCGATAGATGAGCGTGGCGTGAATAGCAATGCGGTTGCAAAGATTAAACACGCATTGAATCACGACTTAACGACATTAGTAGGTAAGTTGCAAGTGCTTGAAGAAACGACTAAGAACGGTATTACGGGCATATACTTTGAATCTAAGATAGCCAACACTACTTTGGGAAATGATACTCTTATCAATTACAAAGAGGGTATTTACGACAATCATTCAATAGGCTTTAAATACAATCAACTTTCATTAATCGAATCGGAAAAGAATCCTGTTGCATGGAATGAGGTAGTAAGTAAATTGGTGAATCCTGAGGAAGCAGAAAAATACGGGTACTTATACCTTGTTAAAGAAATAAATCTATTTGAAGGTTCGACAGTTGCCTTTGGTGCTAACTCATTAACTCCTTTCTTAGGTGTTAAAAGCGGCAATAAAGAATCAATTACATTAGCCTTAGTAAGTAAACTTAACCAGCTTGAAAGCACCGTTAAAAACGGTATGCAAAGCGATGAGATGTTAAGCACGTTTGAATTGCAAATTAAGCAGTTCAAGCAAATATTAAAAGAGATTGAAGTAGCCGAAGTATTTGATAAGTCCACACTTTCAAAAGAAGTGCCGAATGAAGCGAAACCAAGCGAAAAAATGAAAACTATAAATGTAAGTGAAATAATTAAAAATCTAAATTTCTAAAAATGGAAGCGAATGAAAAAGCGTTAGTTGACGCAATCAATGCCGAAGTAGGCAAAAAACTAGATGCAGTTAAACAAGCATCACAAGATGAAATTACATCTTTGAAATCTGAATTAGAAGCTGTAAAAGCTGCTAAAGAAGAATTGAAAAACGAAGTAAATGGAGAGATTGTAAAATTAAAAGCGGCTAACGAAGCGGCATCTGTTAAAGCAGAATCTTACAAATCACTTGCTGACTTATTTGTTGATTCTTACAAAGAGATGTTGAAAGAAAACGGTAAGGACAAAATGAAGAAAAAAGGTTTTAGTGCTTCAATGGAAGTTAAAGCTGCTGGCACTATGACTACTGCTAACATCGATGCAGTTGGTACTTCTTCTATTCCTTATGAATTAGCTTCTTTCTCAACTGGTTTGGTAAGAACTCAAAGACGCAGACCATTTATTATCGACCTTACCAACTTCGGTAGAACAGATAAAATGTACGTTCAATGGGCTGAGATGGCTAACAACGACCCAGGCACTGCTGGTATGACTTCTGAGGGTTCAGCTAAAACTCAAGAAGATTTCGACGTTAACGAAAAATCGGCTAAGGTTGAAAAAGTAACGGCTTACACTAAAGTATCAATGGAGATGTTAGATGACGTAGCTTTCATGGAAGCTGAAATCAGAAATAACTTAATTGAACTTATCGCATTGAAAGCTGATGCTGGTGTATTAAGTGGTAACGGTACAACACCGAACTTGAATGGTATCATCACTCAAGCAACTACCTATGCTGCTGGTTCATTTGCTGGCACTTTCGGTACTTCTGCTAATAACTTCGATGTATTGCGTACTGCAATCAACCAAGTGGAGGCTGCTAACTACTTGCCTAGCGCAATCGTGTTACACCCAACAGATGCTACGTTCATGGAGTTGACTAAAGCGACTGATAATGGATATGTTGCACCATCTTTATTCGTGGTAAACAACGGTATCACTACTTTCGCTGGCATCCCTGTAATTAAAAATACTGGTGTAACTGCTGGTACTTTCTTACTAGGTGATTTCAACCAAGTAAATGTTAGAATGCGTCAAGATGCTACCATTTCAATGGGTCATGATGCGGACGACTTCACTAAGAACTTAATTACTATCTTAGCAGAAATGAGATTGGTTTGCTACATTCCATCTAATAGAACTGCTGCTTTGGTAACTGGTTCTTTCTCAACTGCAAAAACTGCATTGAATGCTTAATTAATCGGGTGAGGGGGTTAAACCTCTCACCCTTTAATATTTAAAAAGATGGCAAAAAAAGTAAAAGAAGAAGTTGTTGAGGTTGTAAATCTTACTCCTATTCAGGGCAACGTATCAATCAAAATAATTAAAGATACCCAACACTTAAAAGCTGGTGAAGTTTACAAAGAGAGCGGTGATATTGCTGCTATCTTAGTAGCCAAAGGAATCGCAGAAATTATTTAAGTCGTTTGTTTGTTTATTGTTTGTTTAGGGGTGGGAGTGATTGCCCACCCTTTTTTTTAAAGTTAATTATATGGCATCTATCTTAGTTCAAACTACTGACTTTACAGGGCTTTACGCGATAGCGCAAACGACCTATACAACGCCAATACTGCAAGCCTATATTGACGAGTTCGAGAAGACTTATATACGCAAATTATTAGGCTTAACGCTTGGTGATTTGTTTATCGCAACGGTAGTAAATAACGTGCCCGTTGGCGCTAGATATTTAGCTGTATATAACCCTTTAGCAATTCAAGTTAGCGGATTAGATTCGGGGGTTTATTTGAACGGGCAGAATTGGGTAACGGGAAGGATATTCGAGAGCAGGGGAATGAAGGAAATATTAAAAGGTATTATCTATTGCCTATATGTACAAGGTACTCAGGCGCACCATTCACAGAGTGGAGTTGCTAAATCATTGGGTGATGTAGGTATAGTAATGACGGGAGAGAACGCGGCGCGTATGGGTGAAATTAGACACAATGGAATCATAAGTGATTGGGAGGCGGTTCAATACTATATTCACGTGAACGCGTCAACATATCCTGAGTACGATGGCTTG